>Ga0214192_1000214_pt1 | contig 36230 bp, 47 predicted proteins | sample TroBogEpilimnion_44_FD_153030 | JGI IMG/M metagenome (GOLD analysis project Ga0214192, IMG submission 153030) | Freshwater microbial communities from Trout Bog Lake, WI - 29JUL2008 epilimnion | ecosystem: Environmental > Aquatic > Freshwater > Lake > Epilimnion/Euphotic zone | place: Trout Bog... | reverse complement strand
CCAAGTTGGGGAACTTCATGTCGATGACCGTCGCGACATTCTCGTAGTAGGCGTCGGTCGGCTTCTCGAGCTCCACGGTTTCGAGCAGACCCTCCTTCACCGCAGCGTTCAGCACGGCTAGGGCGTGGGTGAAGCGACGGCGCAGGGTGGCGGCGCTAAGTGGGTCGCCATCGACACCAACCAAGAGCGCATCGTGGACCCTTTCGAGCTTGCGTGCGTCGAGACTGCTCATCTTGGGTGACCAACGCGACACCCATTCTTGGATTGCGGGGACGTCATCGCCCGACACCCAACGAGCGAGGTCATTCATCTTCCCAGGCATAGCCGCAGCGCGGCTCGGCATTGCCGCGGCCACGAAGCGACTCAACGTCTCTGCCCAGGCAGCTCGCGAGCGTGGTTTCAGTCCCTTTGCCCGCTTGCGCCAGTAGGAACGGCAGAATGAAGCCACGTCGAGTTCACCCAGCTCACTCCACGCAACTGGTAGCCCCGTCGTCAGGTCCCACTTCATCCCGTCACGCGCGGCGAGGGCCAGTCGCATTCGATACGCGTCGGCCTCCTCGAAGGTGGGAAACGTCTTGGGGCCACGCTCGGTGCCGTTCACAGACCAACGGACGAAGTACGGGCGGCTACGCGCACCGCGACGCAACTGGACGGACCACACCCGGATCTCGGGGCCCGGCTTCATCGGGCCACCACCAGGAACTGGTCGAGCCACTCCTGCACGTCGGCGGGGTGGAACAACAGCTTGCCACTGGGCAGGCGGCGGTAGGGCGGGACTTCACCCTTCTTCAACCAACGGTCGAAGGTCGAGCGCGTGATCCCGAGGGTCACGCACAGTTCATTCACGCTAAGCCATTCGATGGTTTTGCTCATCGTTTGTCTCTTTCTGCCGGTGTGATTGATCCGGCAGGGGTTATCGTGTTCGACGTGTACGCCACGGCATTCGTTCTGGTCGAATGGGGCAAAATGACGGAGTTTTTCCCCATCTACGGGACAATCGCGGGACAAACCGATACTCGGAACCTGGGTATCTCGCGAAAACCCAATGTTCCTTTGGTGCCCCCGGCAGGAATCGAACCTGCGCACATGGCTTCGGAGGCCAATGCTCTTTCTGCCTAATCCCTTGCGCATTCAGCGATTGTACTGAAAAGACTGGCGTTTGGGGCGTCCAGAAAACCCAATGAAACCCCATCTTGCCCCAAACCGTTCGGGACAATCACGGGACACTTGGAGAGTGTGTGGCGCTGCTCGTCGGACACGATGAGTGAATGAAGAACCCATACGCAGTTCTCGGGGCTGACCCCAGCTACGACGAGGCGGAACTTCGACTCGCTTACATCAAAGCGGTCAAGGCTGCGCACCCAGATCACGGTGGCAGTGCGCGCCGCTTCGCCCAAGTAAGAGAGGCGTGGTCGATACTCGGTGACCCCCAGACACGGGCCGCCTACGACAGGGGCTACCTGATGATCCCGCCGGGGCGGACACCCGACGTTGGGCCAACACATAACGGGCGTCCCATGCCCAACCCCTGGGTAGTGACCGTGCCCGTCGTGTTCGGAGTGAACTGGGTGGTCGAACGCATCGGGGTGACCACCCACGTCTTCGTTGCGTGGGTGGTCGGCGTGGCGATGCTCTTTACTCTTCGCCTGCGTTCCGTGCGCGCTCGTAGGCTTCGCGAAGTTCACACACCTGGCGAACGGCGCGGGTCAATTCGTCGCTGAGCGCAACGGCGTCATCGATGGATAGCGGTTCCAGGAGCTTGGGGGTCGGCTGCAAACGGGGCTGGCCGTTCACCAGAATGGGGGTGAAGTAGGTCATCGACTGCCAACCTTGTTTGTGATCCGCGCGAAGAGGCGAGCAAGACGGCGGTGTCGGAGTGCTTTGCCCAGAGCCCTACATTCACTGTTCGTGAGTTGGATACTCGTGCCGTACTTGTTGAACTCACCCTCGCGATGAGCGGTCGCCTTGACAATGATTTCACTGTGGAAGTACTTGCCAGTGATAGTGAACTTCTCAGGTCTATCGAAATCGGGGTAGTCCTCTGCGAAGTTAAACAGTTGATATGCGTCTGCCATCGGTGAGCCTCCTTAGCTCTGGGCGCAACTTGCGCTGACCAATACCGTCCAGGCGATTAATCGAAAAGCAACATCAACCGAGCAGCCAGCGCAGGCGGTCCGCCAGAACTTCGCGAAGCTCGGCCACGCTCGCCTCGGGAATGCCCAAGTCCCTGGCGAGGTCTGCGTCACTGGCTGGGCCCGGAGACAAAACCTCGGATCCGTCCACGACGCGAGGCGCAGCCATGAAGACGCGCTCAATGATCTGCACCTCGGCGGGGGACGGATTCAGATCGGCGAGGGCGGAGCGCACCGCGTCGATCGCTTGCTCACTCTCCAACGACGCCTGCACAACGTCGGCCACGTCGTCCTGACTCGACACGCGGTCAAAGATGGTGACGGCCTTGTCCGTTCCCGTGGGCAACGTCTGGTCACCGGACACGATCACGGGGCTCTCCACGATGCGGGCAACGCGTTTAACGCCGATCTTCTTGCCGTGGACTTGGGAGAGCTCGGCGGCCAGTTCTTCGTGCGTCAGCTCTTCACCGCGACCCATCGCCTCGGACTGACGGCGCCGAACCAGAGCGCGCAGCCGTGCGGTCTCGTAGCCGGTGGGGATTGCCTGGCGCGACGCTTCGATCTTCCACCGCACCGGTTGGAGGTAGGGCTTCACGTGGGTGATGAACTTGGCGCCCCGCTCGGGGTCGTAGGTGTCCACCTTTGATGCTGCGACAAGCACCAGCTCGTGGTAGTACTCGTCCTTCTGGTCTTGGGTCCAACTGGGAAAGGCAGTGCGCTGGGCGTACTGACGAAAAAAACCCAAGTGGAGTTCGACGATCTCCGCCCGGGTCTTCTTCGCTGTGTCCTCGTCACCGGCCGCGAGTGCCGCGTGATACTTCTTCCACAGTTCCTTGTCGTCGTGCATTCCCTGCACTGTCCGCGCCGTGGCTGTAAAAACAACCACCACGGCGACGAAAAACGCATCAGATGCTCGGGAGTTCGGCCAGCTTCTGTCGGTAGGTCTTCTCGGCCACGATGTCCGCAGCCTCGGGCTTGGCGAACGGTGCTGGGGTCCCGGCGCCGACGAAGCGCATCTGCTCACCCAGGAACGACAGCGGGATCGACACACCAGCTCGGCCACCACGGTTCTTCGTGATGTGTAGAGCGTGTGTCGCACCACTGGAACCGAACGCACCGTCTCCGGCACCGACGACCTTCTCCTCAGCGACCAAGATGACTTGACTGGCCCAGTATCCAATCTGGTCGGAGCCTCCGAGCGTTGCCGTTGTAGGGGAGTTGCCACCGGTTGCGCCACGGTTCAAGTGGTGAAGCAATACGACGGGGCAGTCGATGCCACCACTAGCAATGGGCAGTGACAAGTTGGCTACCTGGCGGGCGATGTTGCCAATTGCGATGCTGACCTCACTGGCCTGGCCACGGACACCACTGGCTCCGGCAAGTCCCCAGAGGTTGTCGATGATGACACCACGGGCGCCGTTGCGCTGAGACTTCGCCCAGTCGCGGATCCGGAGCGTGAGCTCGTCCATCGGAATGCCTTGGGCCTCGACGATGGTCAGGTTTGAGTTCTTGGCAAGCCACTCCAACGCACCTCGCACTTTGGCACGCTGGTCTGGTGACGGGCTCTTCTGGATCTGCCAAACCGGAATGTGGGCGGTGGCGGCGACGATGCGCTCGACTACTTCCTCGATGCTCATCTCGGTGAGAACGTAGAGGGTCGCACCGCGGCCACTCCACCAGCGGGCAATCTGTAAAGCCAGGGCGGACTTACCGGCACCTTCACGGCCACCGAGCACGGCCATGCGGCCTGCTTGGAAACGCACCACGTTGTCGAGTTCGTCAATGCCGGTTGGCTCGACACCTGCGTTCGGAAACTCTGCGGCGAGTTCGACGCGGGCCATCATTGGTTCGGTGATGTCGCACAGGCGGGCGGCGCGCAGGTCTTGGAACCCTGGCACGTTGTTCTGTCGCACGACGGTCTGCGGGCGGTTATCGGACATTGGTCTTCTCCTTGTTCAAGATGCCGGTGAGGTAGGTGATTGGGTCGCCCTTCGCACCGGCAGCTGCGATGGGTAGAACTTCGATAAGACGGAAACCATTGTCACGGCGAAGCGCTGACAGTCGGCGGAATGCTGCGCTGTCCAAGTCCTCACCGATGAAGGTCTGGGCAGCGTGGGTGGCGACGACGTTGAGCAGCGACGCTTCACCGATGCCACTCACCTCGCGGTACTTCTCAACAGCCTGGGGGACGAGGTTGGTGTAGATGTGGCGGTAGCCTTCGAGCGTTGCTTCGAGGTTCCCGTCTTCGACAACCTTGTCGCAGACCGTGGTGAGGCGGCGACGCACTTCGGCGGCGTCAAGCACCTCGCCCTCCTCGGTCTTGACCAAGGTCTCCTTCTGACGGTGCTTCGCTTGGCGCTTAGCGGCGGCGTCGCGCTTCTCTTGGATCTGGTCGCTGGTCTGCTGGTGCTCGGTGTAGTTGTGGATCAGGTAGTTCTTGCCTGATGAGTTCCACAGTCCTGCTTCAACCAGAGCAGCGGCGCGCTCTTCGGCGTCGCCATCGACCAGGCGGCCGATGATTGACTTGGGCACCACGCCGTCGGTCAAGTGAGACGACGAGTAGCAGAGCCCAGCTAGGTAGAGCCACGCGGCGGCTTCGCCGACTTCGAGGATCTTAGGGTCGGTGGTGAATGTGTTGGCCAGTTTGAGCCAGTAGGCGCCGGTCATTGTGCCATCTCCTTCGCTTGGGCCTTGACTTCGATGATGCGACCAACGTCGCCTGGTTCAGTGGGCCGGATGTGTGTGATTGAGATAAGTCCGGACGCCGACAGCTCGCGCAACCCCTTTTGGATTGTCCGCGAGTGTCGGTGGGTGCGGTGGCTCAGCTCGTTGTTCGAGATGGTGGCGGGTGCTACTTCGAGCACGCGCAGGATGGCCTGGCCGGTAGGGGATACGCGCTTCATTAGAACTCCTCCGTCTCGACGACTTCACCGGCGAACAAAACGTCGGCTTCGGCGACTTCTTCGACTGCGGCATCGGCGCGGATGGAGCCCAACAGGTCGTCGAGCTCTTCACGGGTAATCGGCGAGGCGCCGCGGTCACCCCAAAGGGCCTTAGCCAACTCGACGTCACCCTCAAACGCGGCCACAAGCTCGCGCTTAGCAGGACCGGCAGCTACCAGCACGGTAGTGGGCTCTGCGGTAGCCACGTCGAGTTGAGTGATGCGGGGCGCGTCGTAAGCCTCGACACTCTGCAACTCTTCGGGCGTGTAGCTGATGCCGCTGATGACATCGGCGAACAGCGAACGACAGAGCTGTGAGGTAGCGCGGGCCAGCAACATGGCTTTCGGGTATGTCTTCCAAGCACCACCACCAGCGAGGCCAGCAGTTCGAGCGTCGGCCATGGTGAAGCTCGAACGCTCGACGGTGCCGTCGTCAGCGCGCTTGCCTTCGAGCACGCAGGTGTCGGCGGTGTTCTCGATGACACTGATGGAGTGACCAGCGCGGCGGACGAGAGCACGCATCAACTCGGGGCTGGCCGACGGCTTGCCCTTGATGACGTTGATCTGTTGCAGCGACTGCATCGGTCCGAGGTTGAGCTCGCGGCCGTAAAGGATCGCGGCCAGGGTCTCGGCGGGCTTGCCTCGGAATGAGTCCGGGACGAAGTTGGTGGCGCAGAGCGTCTCGCTCAACTTGAACAAGCCGATGATCTCGGCTTCGTTAGGGACCAGCGAGAAACCGTGGCTCTCGTTCTGGCTTACTGCGATGGAATTGGTGGTCATAACGTTGGGCCTCCCAGCCCTTCACGAGGCACCGGCTCCTATACCGATGATCAACCTCGTGGTAGGTACAGTGCGGGCGTCCCATGGCCGTGCAATAGGCCCGGACAAGTTTTTTCGGGAGCCGGCCAAAATCACCCTTAGGGGTGATACCAACGAGCCGCAGGAAGTTATCTCATCTCTTCTTATCTACGCGTGTGACAGGGTGTGTGACATAACGCGTGACTAACGCGTGACATTGGTGGGGTTGTTTGCATTGGATCGGCGAGCACACACTGTATTTAGCGTGCCCGGCCTCGTGGCTGGCGCCGCCTCCTCCTAACGGGGCTGGGCACACCCTCGATTGGAGCGAACATGTCAGAAGAGACCACCACCCCCGAAGCCGAAGAGCAGGACATCGCCACGCTGATCCTGCGCTGGACCAATACCTGGCCCGCCCTGCCCAGCCAGCTCGAAACCCCAAGCTTGGTGGTCGATGACCCCGAAGACGGCAATGAGCCGCGCATCAGCTTCTACGACTGGGAGGGGATCCCGGACACCCTTAGCGTTGGCCTAGTAGTCCAGGCCCTTGACCTCGTAGGTATCAACCGCGAGCAGATCCCCTCGGACGCCACCTGGCTTGACCTGCTGGCCCTTCTGGGTCCCGACGTGCGTGACATCGAAGAAAGCGCCGACGAGTAGGCCCTGCTGCGTATGCACGGAAACGCCCGTGCGACACGATCACCTGGTGACACACGGAAACTCCCCTGCCCGCAGCACCGAACCGACGCACCGGATTAGGTCCCAACAATGAGGGACAAGACAACCCCCGTCGTCCTCAAACTCCCCAGTGGTAGTTGGCTCGTGTTCTGCAACATAGACCACGCTTGTGATTGGTCACTTGATCAGACAGCCAGGGCCTTGGGGCCGAGGCGTATGGGCTTCACTGCTCTTTCGACAAAAAAAGAGTGGTTTACCTGTATGCACTGCGGCCTCTGTGGCGACAAGGTGTTAGAGCCGCCGGTGAGGTGCGTGCTCCACACCGGTGACTGCCCGCACTACTTCTTCGAGACGTCTCTGGCCGCCCACCACTTCCCCGAGGTGTGGCACGACCTGACTGGTGGGGCGCCACTCACCGACGAGGTGTGGGACGACGCGGCGGCAATAGCCGAGGACTGTGGCGGAATACTCACGGCATCAGAGATCGCTTTCCAGGTGGTGTCTCAATGACCTGGGTTTGGTGGTTCGTGCGCGCCCACTGGAACCGGATCGTCGCCGTCATTCTCCTCGCCATCGCTGGGTGGCTCTACTACGAGCAACACCGACCGCATCCCAACGCGGTGATCACGGTTCTTCACTGCGTAAACAAAACACCCCCCAGCGTTGATGGCCGGGGGGTGTTAGTTGGTTCAGGCTGCGATGCAGGTATCCGCTACCGCCAGATTGCCTGGTATGTCCACCAACGAAGTGAGTCGCAGAGATCCTCGAACTCGACGTTGGTGAGTTTGTCTTCGAGTAGTCCGAGGAGTGACCTGGCAATCAGGATTTCCTCGTCTACTTCATCGCTCTTGATGTAGGGGCTCTCGATGATCGAGACCGACACGTCAAACAGGTCGCGCAGCTTCTTGGCGGGCAGGTCGGACCACAGTTCCACTCCGCCCTCCATCAGGCTGGTGTGCTCTGCGTCCATTTCATCGAGTAGCTCAAACATGGCTTCTCGTACTTCGTCCTCTGTTTCATAGGACATGGGGTCTCCTTCTTGGATACTCGGAGCCCACGGCCCCGAGGGGCTTTGGGTTGATCGATTGGCCCGGTGAGCATCGGAGCTGGGCGAATGGGAGCTGACGAAGGCAACCACTACGTGGGCCCGCTGGGGCCCCGGTGCTCAACGCGCCGACCGATCAAGGTTTCATTCGACTGGTCTGATGGGCAGCGGTGCCGCGTCGCCGGGAGCGAGAAATTAGGAGAAGGTTTTCTCACCGCACTGGTTCTTCAATACCAGTTGCGAACTCTCGACACCGCTGCTCATCGCACCAGTCGAATACATCGGTTGTGTTGCGTGAGTAGTACCGTGCAGGCACTTTTCGGTTTTGCAACAAGATTTTGCGCCAATTGTGAAATCTATGAAACTCGCCGCCATCATCACGACCGTTCTCGCCCTCTCGACGACGGGCACGCTCTACGCACTCGACGCCAACTCCAACGCCCCGATCGTGTCGGCTGCCGAGCAGACTGTGGCGATCAACTCGATTGACAACGTGGCTCTGGCCGCGGTTGCGACTTACGGGCTCAACGGTCAGACCTGGCCCGAAGAGTTGGTCACCGCTATCAACGAGTCGGGATCCAGCGGGAGCACCACCGTGTCTGGCACCACCATCACCTGGTCTGATGGCACGTCGTGCTTCTCGGCAGACCTGCCGACGCCCACCACCAGCCCGACTGTCTCACCCTGCTGACAGCAAGGGTAGGGACCACTATGGGTGTTCCTCTTCTTTCCAACTTGTGGGACGTGTCGCAAACCGTCGCTCCCGAAGCTGGCTTTACTCTCGTCTTCGACGGTGCCCAGTGGGTGCCAAGCGCCTCCAACCAGTCCGGTGTAGCCGAAGTCAATGGCGTGACCGTTGGCGGTACGCCGGCCCCCGGCACGATGCTGGCGTTTTTGCAGATGCCCTCGATTGCCCTCGAAAGCCTTAGCAACGTCGGGGTGACCGCACCGGCACCTACTGGATCCGTCCTTACCTACAACGGCACCGACTGGGTGGCCGTCGTCCCGGTGGAAACCACCACTCTCGCCTCGCTCACCGATGTGGCACTGTCCGGTTTGGTGTCCGGTCAAGTCCTGACTTACAACGGCACGAAGTGGACCGCCACCACGCTGGGTACAGCCGCCAGCCACGCCGCAACCGACTTCGACACCGCTGGTGCCGCCGCTGCTGCGCAGTCTGCCGCCCAGACCTTTGCCACCAACGCTGTGAGCACCGAAGCAACGGCTCGCACAAACGCAATAAGTGCAGAGGCGTCAGCACGAGCTACTGCCATCACAGCTTCGATCACCGCGCTCAACTTGGGCACTGCTTCGACCCACGCCGCCACCGACTTTGATGCTGTCGGTAGTGCCGCCAGCGCACAGAGCACCGCGGAGGCATTTGCCACCAGTGCTGTGGCCAGCGAAGCAACCGCTCGCACGGCGGCCATCGCTGCCGCCATCGCTGCGCTCGGTTCCGCCGCTTCGCACGCCGCTACCGATTTCGACTTGGCAGGCGCAGCGGCCACCGCCCAGGCCAACGCCGAGAGCTTTGCTACCGCCGCAGTCGCCGCGGAGACTTCGCGCGCGAAGGCAGCCGAAGCACTTCTCGCACCACTAGCCTCACCAGCCCTCACTGGCACACCCACCGCACCAACGGCAACGGCTGGCACCAACACGACCCAGATTGCAACCACGCAGTTTGTGTCCAGTGCGATCACGAACGCAGTCATCACCGCCGCGAGTGGAGCAGCGTCTGATGTGGCCGCAGAGCAGGCTCGTGCCGAAGCCGCCGAAGCGGGCATGCTCCAAAAGGCCAACAACCTTTCAGACTTGGCCAGCGCCGCAACTGCTCGCACAAACCTTGGCCTTGGCACTGCCGCCACTCACGCTTCTACCGACTTCGACGCCAGTGGCGCTGCCGCGGCCGTCCAGACCAACCTCAACTCCGAGATAACGCGAGCCGAGGCTGCCGAGGCCCTTCTCGCACCAAAGGCTTCGCCCTCATTGTCCGGCACGCCGACGGCACCAACCGCCACGCCACTCACCAATAACACCCAGGTCGCGACCACCGCTTACACCGACGCCGCCGTAGCCGTCGAGGCGTCCGCTCGCGCTACTGCCGACGCAGGCAAGGTCAGCAAGACCGGCGACACCATGTCAGGTGCCCTCGCAATGGGCTCGAACAAGATCACGGGCCTCGCCAACGGCACCGCATCGACTGACGCGGCGACCTATGGCCAGCTACCGATCGGGCAGCGCTACACCAAGCTCACGTCGAGTGGGCAAACCTTCGTGGTCCCCGTTGGCGTCACCGTGATTCGCGCCCGTCTCATCGGCGGCGGAGCAGGTGGTGGTGGCGGAGCAGGTAGCGCCGGAATCAACACGTACTACGGCGGTGGTGGCGGGTCAGCTGGTGAAGTCAAATTTGAGTGGGTTCCCGTCACACCTGGCGACACGCTTACGGCCACGATCGGAGCAGGCGGCACAGCCGGAACCGCCGGATCAGGCAGTGGTGGTGCCGGCGGTACCGGCGGTACGACCAGTCTCGTTGATACGACCACTACGACGACTATCGCCACCGCAGTAGGTGGAACGGGTGGAGTGGGCGGATCAGCGACCACCGTTGCAAACTGGCAATACAGCCTCTACGCAAATGGCGGAACGGCGGTTTACACCTACACGACCACCGCGCCAAGCACCTTCCCGGGAGCGGGCGGTGGCCAGTTCAACAACCAGCAGAAGAACCTTGTCCCCTTTATGGGCGTCGTCGGCGGGGCTTCTGGTGGAACACCACAGGGCGCGTCGCCGTACCACGGTGGTCTTGGCGGATCCGCCTCGACGGTTTCGACCAATGCCGCAGTCGTTCCGACGCCAGGAACCTCGGAAACTACTTTTACCGCAACAACGACTGGTGGCACGGGCACTACGGCCACGACCCCCGGCTGCGGTGGTGGCGGTGGCGGCGCAGGAGCAACCGGCGGACCCGGCGGCGCAGGAGCCCCCGGCCTGATTGAGATTTGGTACTAATGACAAACTTCGCAATCATCGACAACAACGTCATCATTAATGTCGTCGTTGCTGACCTTTCCCTAGTCACGCCGGACCCGAGCTGGACTGACCTCGCCACTCTTCCCGAAGGTGCGTGGATTGGCTGGACCTTCGACGGCACCAACTGGAACGCGCCAAGCGAGTAGTCAGCAAGCGTCGCAGGCACTATGGCCCGCAAGAACGCAACTAGCGCCCACACGCAGCAGGTGACACATCACTACGCGGTGCGCTACCCAGACCACCAGCCACGGGCACACGACCCCCACTACAAGGATTTCAACGAGTTCCACCGTCGCACGCAAGCAACCGCACAGTGCGCTGTGGGCGCTCGACGTGGGGACTTTTCAGAGTGCTCATTGGACCAACCGTTGGAACTACACCACTCCCACATCGAGTGGGCGCTACTCAATGACGTGGACTTGGCTCTGTTGGAGCGTGACTACCCAGGCGTTAGCGACGCGGACGCCGTAGGAGCGTGGGTAGAGAGTGCCGCCAACCTCGAATGGTTGTGTGAGTTCCACCACCGTGGCCACGGGGGAGCGCACGTTGCCAGTGCCGCCGACTACGAAGCGGCCAACTATGTGCGAGGACTGATCCAATGAGGGCCGTCACCATTCCAATCATGTGGTCGCCCGAGGTGTGCGCCGAACCGTGCCCAGTGTGCGGCGGCGACCTGGTGCGCACCTGGTTTGGCGAATCAACCCCGAGCAGCGTCGAAGCAGTGTATGACGGCGGCACTTGCCAAGAGTGCGGAACCGGCTTTGAGATCGACTGGGGCCGCAGCAAGCCTTAGGGGAACCAGAGAACACGGAGTTCCTAAATGGCCAAGCGCCTCACCCCCGAGCAAGAACAGCAGATCATTGACCTGTCGCTGCAAGGTTTGTCTCGTCGGGCCGTAGCCGCCCAGGTTGGTTGTACCCCAAAGGTGGTCCAAGACCGGTGGGCAAAGTATCGCGATTTCGACATGAAGGAGCGTGCGGGGGACACCGAAGGCGTTCGCCAGGACCTGATCTACCGCCATCAGCAATCCGCCCTAGACGCTCGACGTGGCTACCTTGCAGCCCAGCAACGTGGTGAAGACACCGCCGCACAGCGCTGGTTGGCGCAAGAGCTTGCCAGTCTCAAAGAAATCGCCAAGCTCACTGGCTCGGACGCACCAGCCAAAGTCGAGCACAGCGGCGAGACGGGCTTTACCGTCGTGCGCATTGTTGAGGAGATCGTCGCGGGGGCGCAGTGAGTGAAGTCGTCGTCCGCTTCTTAGTCCAAGAGCACCAGGTAATCCCCGAGGGCGACTGGACCCGCGCCATTCTCTACGGTGGTCGTGGTCTGGGCAAGACCTGGAACTTGTGCCGTTGGATCATCACCCAGGCATTGACCTACCCCAACACCAAATGGGTCGCAGTAGGCAAGACGTGGAGCGAAGCCCAGCGCGTGCTCGTTGATGGCGAGGGTGGGCTCAAATGGCAAGTGCTCGGAGATCCTGACAACGGCCGCCCGTCTTTGGAGTTCGCAATGCTCGGTGGCAAGCTCGACTCGAAGAGTTTCCCCGTGTCGCCCGGTCGTATGGAGATGCGCTTCGCCAACGGCTCGGTGATCTTCTTGGCGTCAGCTGACAAGCCCGACTCGCTACGTGGTCTCAACGTGCATGGCGCTATCTGTGACGAGGTGGCGTTCTGGGACGAGACAAGCTACGGCATTCTCTCGCTGGGCGTGCGTTCGGTATTGCCCGACGGCATTCCACCGCGTATGTTGATGGCCACCACACCCAACGGCCAGAACTGGTTTGCTCGCGACTTCATCACCATCGAGAAGCCCAAGCACGGCGTGGTCTACATCGGCAGCCAAGACCCGAACATGCCACCGAACCCACCGCCCAGCTCGTTCGCCAACAAGTTCACCGCGCAGTCGTTCCGTGACAACCTCGTCGCGCAGTACGAAGGCACCGACCTGTTCCAACAAGAGATCTTGGGCAACGTGCTGTCGCTCAAAGGTCAGGTTTACAAGGGGATCTCGCTACTCACGCACACCCGCACCGCTCGCGAAGAGGCAGGTCTCGTGTGGCCGACGCCCTCGACGGCAGACCAAATCATCGTCGGTCAGGACTTAGGTACGGAACACCCCAGCGCGTTTATCGTGCTCGCCCGTAGCGGAGAGACGTGGTGTGCTGTGAAAGAAGTTGTAGTGCCCGCACCAACCGAAGGTGCGTGGTTCTCGATGATCGAGCCAGTGGCAGCCGAGTGGCACCCCGAGGTCATCTACTCCGACTGGAACTTTCCCCAGACCGTCAATGCCCAGCGCGGCCGTGGCTTGACCGTGGTCAATGCCGACAAGTCCGCCGGATCGGTGATGGAGGGCATTCGTGAAGTTCAGAAGCTGCTGAGCAGTGGCAAACTCGTGATCGACATCGACGCGTGCCCGACGTTGTGGAAAGAACTTGGAAACTACCGCTGGCAGACCAACAGCAAGGGCGAGCCGGCCGTGCCCGAAAAGCCAGTTAAGCGTGACGACGACTCGCTCGACGCATTGCGCTACGCCATCTACATGGTCGCCACCAAGCGCCACAAGAAGCTGCTCTTCGCCTAGACCGGGCAACGTAGCAACCCTGTCCTACGCTGGCAGCATGGGATTGTTCAGTCGTAAGAAAAAAGAAGCCACACCAGCGCCGACCCCCAAGCGAGCCGACCCAACACCACCGCCACGTCAAGCTGGTGCGCCGACAGACCTACGAAGTGAGGGCTGCCCCTACTGCGGCGTCGTGTTGAAGAAGGTTCCGGCCGGCCAGACCAAGTGCCCGAGCTGTAAGCAGAAGATCGTCTTGCGAGTTGATCCGCGCGACAACACCTACCGCACGATGACCGAGGTGCAGGCCTATGAAGTCGATATGGCGATGGACACTTTTGGTACCCCCGACTACCCGAAGTACGTTGCGAGGGTCGAAGAGAAGAGAGCCAAGCTTCGTGAGAAGTTTGGATCGGAGCCCAAATTCTCCGACATCGCGTGGGGAATAATGAATGAAGACATTCTGCGGTTCAGCGCCCGTCGCAACTTCGACAGTGTAAGGAACACCTACACGGCGATGATGCGCTTGACTGCGATCGAAGGCAAGACCGTGGTGGCACTCGACATGGCGCTGCGGGCCTACTACATGCTCTGCTGTGGCCCCTACGACGAGAACTCGACGAAGGCCGATCCCGCTACGGCATGGGACGCTAGTTACAAACGGCCCGCTGGTGAGCTCACCGAATGGTTGGAGAAGTACGCAAAGGCTGATGGCAAGACCGTCGAAGAAGCCGCTCGCGCGTTCGAACCAGCGGCGGCGAAGATGCGCGAAGGAATGAAGATGCCCGTTTCGTGGGCTGACATCTGGCCAGACTGTTTGTAACGCCCACGGGTGCCTGACCAGCAAGGGTCATGGGCACTATGCGCGGATTTCTGACCTTCATCAAAGACAACTGGCAGCCCATTCTCGTCTTCTCGGGTGCAGGCATTGCCGCTATTGGAACGGTGGCCACGGTCTATTGCCTGACCGCTTGGCTTGCCCCTGCTCTCTCAATATGGCCCGCAGCAATCGTCGCTGGCGTATTGCTGTCATTTGCCGCCCTCAAACTGGGCAGCGTCGCCATTGTTGAGGAGCCCGAAGCGTGAGTAAGCGCATAGTCACCCGGTCAGCCCGGTACACGCCGCCAAAGACTCGGGCGATTGGCAACCTCAACGGCATGGGTTTTGGCAACTCTGGCGCACCGTGGGACACTCGCTATCACCAGACCCAGGGCCACCAGCAAGAGCAGTTGCTCGCCGCGATCACCAACGCCGTGGCCGCCGACGTAGCCAACGTCTCGTATTTCAAGATGAAAGCGCGCAAGCTCGGCACGGGCACCGAAATCGAGAACGACCCCATCACTTATGCCTTCAACATCGGCGCCTCGATGCAGGTCAGCGCCACGCTTCTTCGCTCCTACATTTCCACCCAACTCGACTACCAGGGTGAGGCCTACATCGTCGAGATGCCCGGCCCCGGTGGTAGCGCTACGCTCACTCCGATCATCGGTGGTCAGGTCACCGTCGCCTACGCCGCACCTGGCCAGACCTTGCCCGACGGCTCCGCCGCTTTGATCTCGGGCTACCACATCCGCGACGCAATGGGCAAGGTTCTTGGCAGCTACGACGCCGACGGCAACGCCATGACCGGTATGGCCGAAGGCAAGCTCCACCGTATCCATGTGCCGTTCCCTGGCGACCCGTTCCGCGCTAACTCGTTCGTTGGTCAAGCTGGTCTGGCGGTTGATGTCGTTCACGCCTCGACCCTCGCCACTCGCTCGCTGTTGATGAATGCCGGACGCCCCAGCGCGCTCGTTCAGATCATGGACGACAGCGTGACCGAAGACTCGATCCGCGAGTTCGACCAGCGCCTGAACAGCCGTCTCAACGACCCCACCCAGAACGGCAAGATCTTCACTGTGGGCTCCGACGTCAAATACACCGAGCTCGGCGGTAAGGGCCCGGACCAGTCGTGGGTCGAGATGTCGAACCTGTCGCGCCAGGACGTCATGGCTATCTGGCAAATGCCGGTGTCGCGTCTGGGCATTGGCGGCGCCAAGACCTACGAGAACCAGCGCACCGAGTTGGCCCAGTACTACGCCTCGACGATCATGGGTCGTCTCAACCTCATCTGCTCAGCCCTCAACCAATCGCTTCGTCGCCGTGGCTACGAGGTCTACATCGAGAAGGCTGACATCCCGGCTCTCAGCGAAGACATCGAAGTGCGCTTGGCTCGCGCCCAGGCTCTTTGGACCGTTGGCCTTGCGACTCGCAACGAGGCCCGCGAGATCGCCGGTTTGCCGCCAGTAGACGAAGAAGGCGACAAGTTCTCGACCGACCCCAGCAATATCCCCGTGCCCGCCCCGAACTTCACACCGCCAGAGCGCGGTATCGAAGTCGGTGATGCGCTCCCTTTCGTCCGGGCGGCTGACGGGCCGCAACTCGAAGACAAGCTCGACAAGTCAAACGACGAGCACATCGAGCAGATGGAGTTGATGGCCCAGGCCTACAACTTGCGGGTGTTCCGCCGTGTTGCTGGTGCGTTGCGTCGTCAGAGTGACGCTGGTCCAATCGACGTGGCTACCGTATTCGACCAGTCGAAGTTCGACAAGGAACTACGCCAGGACCTCGCGCCAAACCTTCACCAGGTAGCCACGGGGACTGCGCTCGTCATTGGCAAGCACCTACAAGACAAGCGGGCCACTCACCTCGACACGACGGCTCTCGTCGCTGCGCACGCCGACTTGATGGTCAATGGCAACCAGCACGTCGATGGGTGGAACGCAGGCATTGCTCGCGACCTCAACGCCAAGTTCTCTGACCCGGCCAACCAGCAAAACACGACCGCCGACAACATCGCCATCGCCGCGTCGATCCTAGGCATTCAGGTAGATGCGAACGGCGACCCGCTGCCCACCCAAGACACCGGTGGCCGGGCAAGCACCATGTCGCTGCGCGCGGTGCTGGGGCTGTCCGCTGCGGTTGCCGTGTCTGCCTACGGCGCGGTGGGTGTCCAGCAACAGCAGTGGGTCTCGATGCGCGACTCGAAGGTGCGGGACACGCACGCCGAGGCCGACGGGCAGATCGTGGACGTTGGCTCACCATTCTCTGTTGGTGGCTACGACCTGATGTACCCGTGCGACCCCGACGGCCCGCCAGAGGAAACTGCTAACTGCCGGTGTGTTGCGGTCCCCGCTACTTAGAGGGAAGAAATCCCGTCGTCTACGTGTTCCCAATAGCGCATGTTGGCCACCATCTCAATCCGTTCGCGTCCCGCCTTCGCGAGTCGAACTAGGTATGGACGTAGAGTTGGGTCCGTACGGTCTGCGGTCAGTCCCCGGTCTCGTGCCCCATTGCGGAAGACGGTTGTCAGTTGGTCGTTGATTTCCGTCGTATCTACTGGGCCTGCCGAGTGCGCCCATTGATAGGTAAGCAGCCAGACCACACCGTAGGTCTTTGCGTCCTCTTCGTGGGAGAAGGTAACTACTTCGCTCAGTAAGAGCGCCTTCTCGAACGTTGAGGTCCACTCTTCTAACGCCTTGTTGCGCTTGGCTACGTGTTCGCGCATTCCTTCGAGGATGCGTGCCCGGTCATTGGGATCGGGGAAGCAATCTTCTAGCTCGGCTAGCAACTCTGCTGGTGTCATTGTTTCTTGGCTACTCATGAGATCTCGCTCTCTGTTGCGTATCGGTGTTCCAGGCAGTGACGCCCGTTGGCGAGCCCCGTGCAAACCACGAGGGACGGCGCGTCGGGCGTTCGCCCAGGCTTCACAACGCGCCAGCTGTTCGTGTGTCCATTGCGGCACATCAACTGGGTGTGGTCGGACATAGGCGGTCCTTTCACTTGGTGCGGTGGTATCTCCACCTAAGGCCATAGGCGTCCCACGCCCATAGCTGAGGCAGGCGGGGCTACTTCTCCTCGTCTGGGTCTTCGTGGTCCTGCTCGCCGAACACGTCGGCCAGCTCTTCCATCGCTTCGTCGGCCAAAGGGCGCAACGCCTCATAACCCTCTTGGGTCAGTCGGATCTTGTCGGGGGTCTGGTCATTGTCCATATATCTATCTTGGCCGACCCTTTTCGCTGTGCATTCGCCACAGCCCAAGGGATACAAGAAAACCCCCAGTCGCTAGGACTGGGGGCTCTTGCGTAGGGGCTACCTACTCGTTATTTGGTCTTCGGCCCTCGCCGCGAGCAAGACAAGCATCATGGCAAATGCTCGTGCTTCGAGGGGGCTTAGCGCAGGGGAGAATACCCCGTCGCTGGTTTCTGTCCAGTTCGCCGGGATCCTGATAGACAACCACGATCCGCCTTCGACGAGCTCAACTTCGACGGGTAGATCCCCGTCTTCTGGGTAGGGCAACGTTGCTCCTTTGTGTTGCGGACGCGGGGTGCGTCCGCAATCTCTACCGTGGCGGCGCGCTTCTCGATGCCAAGTCGTGCCTCCTCGTCAGCGATGGTGCGCAGGTGGGCCTTGACCTTGGCGTTGGTGATGCGGGGGTTCTGCCAGGCATTTACACAGGCTTGGCCAGAGTTGATCATCGCCAGGGCTACGTCGGCCGATCCCCAGAACGCGGCCATCTGCTCGGCGCGGTGCCGGTTCATCGCGTCAATGACCTCGGAAAGTGTGAGGCGCTTGCTCATCGTGGTAGGTCAGTGAAGTAGTAACCGTCGCGCATACGTTGCGACATAGCCGCGAGACGGTTGGGGGCCGTTGCGACGCGCTCTTGCTTGGCGAGCTCAACAGCAAACCACGCCAACGCTTCCTGGTGTTCGGTGTGGGTAAGGATCGTGCTCATCGTGATGCCTTCTCGTCGGCGTAGCGCTCGGCGTCGTGCGCACTTTCGATCAGCTCTTGAGCGAGGGCTCGGGCCTGGGCCGGCGTAAAGCCACGCAATAGAAAGCTGGATCCAAACGGGATTGGTGATTCTTCGACAGCGATGAAGACGATCGGCGTTGATCCTTCGACTGCGGCCATGGTGTAAGCCGGAGCTTCCACGAACTCGGTGGGGGGCATTGTGATTCTCCTTGGGTGTTCGCCCGCCTCCTTGACGGGTTGTAGATGACTGTCCAGGGCAATCCGCGACGCGCAAGAGAAACTTTTTGGAACGTTCTAAACTGCGTCAATGGTGTCGAGTATCTCCACAAGGGGAGTGACACAAAGGACTAACCATGACTGACAACACGCAACCATTTGACGGACAGTACGTCGAGCCAGAACTTAGCGAGACGGCACGAGAGCTGTTCAACGCGATGATCGAAAGCGATGAGGCAATGGATGCCGTCATCGCAGCAGTGAAGGTGATGGCCAACGTCGCCGAAGCCGCACTCAAAGACAACCCCGAGTTGGCACCCCTCTTTGCTGAGGGTGACTTCATCAGGGACACCCGCCTTACCGCGGGTCTGCCCATCGAGTGCGCACGCCTGATGGCATACTTCTGGGCAATGCCCAAACCTGAATAACTAACAAGATCCCCCCGGCTTTGGCTGGGGGGATTTTTGCTGTCTGGTGATGCTTGTGTCACGCGTGACTAACGCGTTGTGTCACAGGGGGCGTCACACTCGTAGATAAGAAGAGATTAGATAACTTCCGCTACGCGGTCAGCAAGTGTTCGGCGGTATGGAACTGCACTTTCTACCCCCAGCCGACGTGTGGTCGATAAACGCCGAACGATCTATGCACTGGGCCAAGCGGTCACGATTGGTCAAAGCGTGGCGGGAATGTAGCCACGTCGAGTGCGTTGCCGCGAAGTTAGGACCACAGCCGCCGTCAGTTGTGACGGTGACCCTGCCGTTTGCTCGAAATGCCCGCAGAGACCCGATGAACTACTTCACGGTTGTGAAGGCAATCGTGGACGGGCTGGTCGATGCGGGGTTGTGGCCGGACGACACGAACGACTACGTGACGGTGACCCAGCCGATACTTAGCCGTGGGACGGCAGAAGTCGTCGTCACGATCACGCCATTGGGAGCCACAGGCTAGGCATAACCTCTTTAGGTGGCCCCAGCAAGCAAGTCGACAAAAAAGCCAAAGAAGGTTTGCTCTGTTGAGGGCTGTTCCCTGTTCGTCTCGAGTCGCGCTCTCTGTGAGAAGCACTACAAGCGTTGGCGTCTGTACGGTGACCCGTTGCTCACTTCCAAAGACCTGAAGCCTAGGTCGGAGCCGAAGCTGTGCCGGGCACCGGGTTGCGATCGCAAGGCCGTGTCGAAGGGCTGTTGCGACAAGCACTACCGCCAGCTGCTCGTCAACGGGGGGTTCGGCGGCCATCCGAAGCAAGAAACAGGGTGCGCCATCGAAGGGTGCAGGTGGCCCCGTGCCCGCACCGGGCTGTGCCGACATCACTACTACCGCAAGACCCAGTATGGAGATCCCCTTGCTGGAACACCCGTGCCCCCGTACGCCAAGCGCCTGTGCCAGATCGAAGGCTGCACCGAAGAGGCACCCATCGGGACCATGTGCAGGAAGCACGCCAAAGCGCAATCACGGAAGAGGGCGAGCGCCGCAGCCAAACCGTGTGGGGTCGAGGGCTGCACCAAGCCGGTCTTCATGAATGGGTATTGCCAGGGGCACAACAAACGCTTCCGCGCCTACGGCGATCCGCTGGGTGGGCGTGCCACGCCCATCAAGGACCGAAGGTGTTCCGTCGCCGGTTGTGACGAACGGGCCTTCGCGCACGGCATGTGCATGCCGCACTTTGGGCAGTACCGATACCACGGCGATCCGCTGACCCGCGTCAACGATCCGGACCGCGGTTGCTCGGTGCCTGGTTGTGAAGAGCAGCATCGAGCGGCGGGCTTTTGTGCGTCCCACCACACCATGTACGTTACCGGGCCTAAGCGACGAAGCAAGATACGACAAGCACAGGGCACTTGCACCGGTCCCCAGCTGCTGGCTCGCATCGAGTACTTCGGCGCCAAGTGCTGGATCTGTCGCGATCCGATGGAGGCAGTCGATCACGTCAAGCCGGTGATCGCAGGGGGGGCTATGTGGCCAGCCAACCTTCGGCCCATCTGTCGGAGTTGCAACAGCTCCAAGTCCGGTAGGTGGTACGGGCCCGCAGGACTTGCCGCCCAGGCTGAAAAGGTGTTGGCGAGGAAGGCAAAAGCGCCCAAGTAGGGGAACGACGCAGCAATCGTTCAGGTCACTATGACCACTCCCACCAAGAAGACCAAGCCCACCCCCGCCGCCCAAGCGTTCCGCTTCGTGCGCATCGCCGCCTTTGCCTTTGCCCCAACCCTCGCGGTTCCGGGCCTGGCCACCAACAAGGCTGCTCTAATCGCCGGTGGTGCCGCCGCTCTTGAAACCGCCTTCCGCACCTTGTCGCCGACCGACGACATCTGGGTCGCCAAGGTTGTCAAGTCAGTCTTGAAGTTCGCCCCCGAAGCCGCCGCTCTCGTCGCGTCCGACCTTCCCCAGTACGCCACCGAGGCCAAGGCCGCCGAAAAGGTTGTGACCGAAGTCGCCACCGTTGCGCAGACCGCCGAGACCGCCGCGACCCCCGAGGTCATGTAGTGGCTTGTAGCTGCCCTACCTGCGCGACCGCTTTGGCCACTCTTCCAGTGGTTCAGGCCGTCGTGCCAGTAGCACCGAAGCGCAGTCGCAAGAGCGCGGCGCTTCCCCTGGTGACCGCCGAGGCCACCGTCGAAACGCGCACCACCGAACAGGAGTAGCCCAATGCAAAACGACGTGACTACCGAGAAGGCCCCGGACCTGGGCCAGGTGCAGAACCGCACCCTGACCATTCGCGAGGGCTTGCAAGCTCGCGGCATCGACACGGACGAGCAGGGTCGCAAGATTTTCACCGCCCTGGCCTACGGCTACGACGACGGCACCCCCGAAACGATCGACACCTACGGCACCACAATGGCTCGTGGGGCGATGGCTCACGTCACCCCGGACGACTTTCGCATTCTGCAATACCATCAGCAAGGTGCCGACCCCGTTGGCAAGCCCATCAGCATCGAAGACACTTCCGAAGGCCCTTTGGTCCGCTTCGTGTTTGCCGACAGCCCGCGCGCCCAAGAGATGCAGAGCCTCGTCGAGGGTGGTTTCATTCGCGGCGTGTCAGTTGGCTTTATGCCCACCGACGGCTACCAGCGCAAGGACGGGACCATCGTCTACACCAAGGCCGACCTTCACGAGTTGAGCCTGGTGAACGCCCCTAGCTCGAAGAAGGCATTGATCGACCTCACCCGTGACCTGGGCGCCGACCCCGACGCGATGGCCGAGCTCTACAAGGACGTTGTGCGCGAAGCCACTCCTGCCGAACAGATCCGCGACATTGCCCTGGCCGTCACGACCCGCGCCGCGGCTGGCGACAACACTGACGTTCTGGCCACGGCCTTGCAGCTCGCTTCCATTGCCGACACCGCACTGGACCTTCTCCAAGACATGCTCTCCGACGCCCTCGGCGTTGAGAACCCCGACGACGCCCAAGACGCCGCCCTCGAAGCCGGCGACGATGACGCCGAACAAGACGACGCCGTTGGTGGCTTCGGTATGCAGCTCGACGCTGTGGCCGAAGAGACCATCGTGCCAGAAACACCAGCAACTGTTGCCGACGTAGCACGAGCCATTTCGGCCCGTGCCGCTCTCCGGCGCACGCGTCGGTAGAAGCCGGGGCCCCTTTTGAGGGGCGTCTGGGGGTTGTGACCACCAGCGGCGAAATGCAGTACCAATCCAACCCCCTAACCCACTTCTAAGGAGTGACCATGAACCGTGAGCAGCTTCTCGCTGAACTCAACAAGGCTCAGGATAAGGTCGCTGCCGTCCGCAGTGCCGAAGTCATCGACACCGACGCTTTGTCGTCCGCTGTTGTTGAACTCGACGCCGTTCGTTCGCAGCTGTCCGCATTCGACGCCTTCTCAACCCCCACTGCTACGACCAAGATCGAAGCCAACACCGCTACCCGTAGCGCTGCTGGTGCCCTCCTGGCCGTTGCCCCCGACTTCGCCAAGCGTGCCGCTAGCGGTGAGAACTTCACCGTGAACCTCGACACCCGTAGCGACGTCTTCACCGGCGCCACCTCTGGCGGTCTGGACATTGTTCCGATCGACTACGTGACCCCGTTCGACTACAAGCCGTGGCGTCCCACCACGCTGCTCAACAAGATCCCCGTGGCTCCGACCGAATCGGACACCATCGCGGTTTACGTTGAGACCAGCCGTGTGAACTCTGCCGCTCCTGTTGCTCGTCGCACTGGCAACCCTGCTGACTTCCAGGCCTACGCCGAGTCGTCAGTCGTGGTCACCAAGCAGCTCATCCCTGTTGTCAAGATTGGTCACTACGTCCGCACGGACGCTGACTCACTTGCCGACCAGGGCCAGCTCAACCAGTTGATCGCCCAGGACTTGCAGAACGGTGTCACCCAGGAAATCCTGAACGAGCTCGTTGCCGAGACCGACACCGTAAACGGTCTGACCTCCATCGCCGTTGTTGGCAATGGACGTGCTCAGAACGTGACCTACACCATGGGTACCGACACCAACGCCAACGCTGTTGCGTTGATCGAAGGCATCCGCAAGGCTAAGACCCTTAGCGAGACCACCCTGCTCCCTGCCGAGTGGGTTGCTATGTCGCCTAAGGCTGCCGAAGCTTTGAGCTTGGCCAAGTCGAACACCGGCTTCTACCTCTCGGGTGGACCGTTCATGTCCGGCGACGAGGCCACCGTCTGGGGCTTGCCGATCGTTATCTGCCACCAGTTGGCTGACAACGACGCCGAGTCTTTCGGTCGTGTCCTTGTTGGTTCGTCAAGTCGTTTGACCATCTTCTCGCGTCGTCAGACCGAGATCGCTGTGTCAAACAACGTCAACGGTGACTTCCTTCAGGACGCCATTCGCATCAAGGCATCTGTCCGTCTTGGTGTCTCGAACCGTCGTCCCGAAGCCATCGTGGTTGTGAACGCTAGCGGCGACGCTGCTGTTCCTAGCGACTACGAGGTCAGCGCCAACTACGCCACCACTGGCGAATAGTTGAACCTTTGAGGTAGGGCTACCGCGAGCCCTACCTCAATCACAACCAAGCGGAACGGATTCCCCCGGTACTTCGGTGCCGGGGGTTTCTGTTTTTTGTGGCCCCGCAGCAAGGGTCACGTGCGTAGCCAATCGCGAGGACCCATGACGCTTATTTCACCTGAAGACTTTCAGCTGTTCACCGGCACTCCGGCCCCTGACAACTTCACGCAACTCCACGACTACGTGGTCAAGCGCTTAGAGCGTGCTTTGGGCATCTTTATCCCGCAGGCCGAGCGCACCGAACTTCTCTACCCGTACTCCGACGGTCGCGTCTACCCGCACGCCACGCCGATCACCGCCGTCCCCGCTGGCTGGCTTTTCGACTTCGACAAGGTTTACCTGGCCTGGATCCCTTACGGCGGAACCGTGGACCCGCTCGACCCCGACGGCTACACCGCTTACGGCGTGGACTCCAACACGGTGCCCGGCTTCTTGTCCGCTTCGGTCGATGCCGCGGCCTTGCAGTGGTATCTCGCCCGTGGCGTGGACTTGACTTACACCGGTGGGTGGGCCCCCTACGGCTCGAACACGATGGTGCCTGTTCCGTTCGGTGACAACACGCAGCTCGAAAGCATTGACCTACCGGCAGACCTTGCCGAGGCAATCGCGTGGGGCATTCTCACCAAAAACAACGGACCACAGCAGCTCGTCATTCCCCACGGTGTGCAGTCGATGAACGTAGCGGGGGAAATCAGCGTCACCCGCGTCGCCGGTGTCCAACTCGGCGCCGACAACTTCCCGATCCCTCGCCGCTTGTTTGCCGCCGCCGACCTCGGTGGTCGCTGCTTGACTTTGGCCGCACCGTACCGGCGGTTGTCGTGATCGGTGGAAACCAGACCTTGACTCTCTACCGCGCCCAGTCCGGTGCGCGTGACAGTGAGGGACGCGTCACGCGTGACTTCGGGGCTGGTCTTTCGTTCGCTGGAATGCTCCACAACAAGACCGTCACCGAGTTAGTCAATGGTTCGTATCAGCAAGTGGAGAAGTGGGTCGCCCTGGTGCCCCCGTACATCGAAGTCACGTTCCAGGACTACCTCGAAGACGAGAGCGGCTCGCGCTACCGCGTCGAGACGGTCGTCCCACGTCGTGACCTAACCGGCACCATCTATCACTACTCGTGCGGTCTCGTGAAGGCCGGTGCGTGATGGCCGCCGACCCCGTTGTCACCGTCGAACAGATCCCAGAGGGCCTTACCGAACTGCTTCGCTCTGCCGAGATGGGTCAGTTCCTAAATGAGGTTGGTCACGCCATCACTTCGTCGGCCATCACCTACACCGGTGAGTTCACCGGCGAGCTGCGCGCCTCGATGGAGTGGCGAGTGGAAGACGTGGACCAGGGGACGCAACTGCTCCTCGGATCTGGCACCGACAGCACGCTGACAGTTGGCCAAGCGGCTCTCAACTGGTACGGCCACAAGGACCCGGACGGCATCGCCGTGCAACCTGACTACCCGCAGTGGCACACGCACCCAGGCGTCAAGCCACAGCCCACGCACCCCTACGAGAATGCCCTCACCGAACTCCACGTGCCTTACAAATACGCCCCCGAATACGAAGAGTGGGCTACGACCCCAGGAACCCGAGGTGACAAGTGATTGCCATTCCCCAACTAGTCGTCGCCTGGCTCAACTCCATCGAAGGCATCTCCACCTTGACCGAGGGCCGCATCTCCACCATCCTCGTGCCGGGTGAGGGATTTCCCGCAATCGTGGTCGGACCAGTCAGCGGAGGACCAGCCACTACGCCATCGCACAGCGTTGATCGCGTCGAGAACTGGAACGTTGCGCTCTACGCCGTGGCCGGGCGCCGAGCGGGTGGCCAAGACGACCTCCCCGACAACGAGGCGGCGTGGGCCCTCGCTCAGGAAATCGTCAATGCCCTGGCGTCGCTCGACGAGAACCACTACATCACGACAGCAGCCAACCTGGTCGCCGGGCGGGTAGTCAGCGCAACCCCAAGCGTCGATGCCTCGGGAAACTTCGCCCGAGTTCTCGTGAACGCCGGTCTCCAAGTATGGAACCGCGCGTAGAAACCAGCAGCAACAGTCAAGACCACAAACCTCGAAGGAGCAAACAGTGACCACTTCCGCCGACCACCTGATCCAGGGCCCAGGCCACATCTACGTTGCGCCGTGGAGCAGCACGCTCGTACTGCCTACCTACGCTGACCTCGCCGCCCTCGCTGCCGGTACCTTCACCGGCTGGTCGTCCGTCGGTGAGACCACCGCTGCCGTTGAGCTCGTAGACACCCCGACTTGGGTCAAGGCCACCAGCCAGCAACAGGCTCGCACCATCGACAGCGCCGTAAGCGCCATCGCCACCACCGTCAAGACCACGCTCCGCGAAGTCACCGCTGACCGCCTTGCCGCCCTCACCCGTGGAACTGTCACCACCGGTAGTGGTGCCAGCACGATCAACCCTTCGGGCATCGGCCCTGCTCCCAAGTTCGCCCTGGCCGTTGTTGGTCCTTGGCCGAACGGTGCCAACGTGCTGTTCGTCGCCGAGCGTGCCATCTACTCGGCTGCGCAGACTGTCGCCTTTGACACCACCAAGTACACCGAGATCGCCGTCGAGTTCGAGATCCTTACCCCGAGCTCGAACGGCCCTGTCGGTGGCTACGAGGTTTACGTCCCGGCTGCCTAGGCCACAGTCACAGATCCGCGCGGAGGATAGATGAAGAACTACAACACCGGGACACGGCCGACCACCTCTTCACGGAAGATTGCGCTTGGATACCACCACAAGCTGGTTGAGACCGAAGCCGGAACCGAGATCGTCTATGAGCTCGACGCGGACGGCAACCCAATCCCGACTACCTACGAGATCCCCGCTGCCCTTTCGACGACGGAACTCATCGCCATCGCAAAGCGCCTACCCAAGGACTTCCTGGCAGATGTGGCTACCCGTTTACAGGACGAAGACCCCGAAGCGATGATCGACCTGGCCGGTGCGGTCCTGGGCGGCGACACGGTGCTGCGGATGGCCTCTGACAAGACGGTGCCGACGGACGCGCTGCGTGAGTTCCTCAACGACGTTCTGTTCGACCTTGGTTTCTTCGAGACAATGATTCCGTCAGAGGGCGACGCCGACCCAAAAGCGGAATAGGTGTCTGGGGCACCTGGTATGCCCTTCGCACCGCTTCGATCTTCGCTAGGTGGCCCGCAATGGCCCGAGCGGACTTCCGCCGCGAGTACGGGCTAAGCGCAGCCGAGATCGACGAGCTGTCGGCCAACGAGTTCATCGAACTTGTGGCGGGGCTCTCCGCTGGCTCGCGCATTCGCGAGTACATCGCGGCAGCAAGTGTCGAAGAAGAAGAGGCCCGAATCCGCACTACCCAAGAACTTCTTGATGGTCTAAGTAGGCACCAGGGCCGTGTGAACATCGTGGAGGTGTGACGTGGCCAGTGCATTGATGTCGGCTGTCGTAGCCATCCGTCCCGAGTTGGACATGGCAGCTGTCACCGCACAGGCGCGCACGGCGGGGTTGAAGGCCGGGTCTTCATTCAGCACTGCGTTTAACGAAGGCGCCACCGCTAGCGAGGCCGAGCTCGAAACGAAGCTCGCAGAGGCGGGCGCTGCTGGTGGTGCGAAGGCCGGTGCTTCTGCTGGTGAGGCTTACGCCGCGGGAATGAAGCCTGGCTTAGACAAGGCCGCTATCGAGACCACCCGCACCACCGAGACCGCTGCGAAGAAGTCGGCTGTTGCTAGTGAAGGCGCGCTCGCTGGTGTTGGTAAGGCCCACAGTCAGATGATGAACCTTGTCACGATGGGCGCCGGGTTCGCCGCCTACGAGGGCTACAAGGGCGCCGTCTCTTACCAGCAGTACGTCAATACCTCGCAGATCGTTTTCGGCAATGCGTCGAAAGCGATCCAGAACTACTCGGAGAACGCGGCCAAGACCGCTGGCCTCTCCGCCACCGACACACTCCAACAACTCAACAAGCTGGGCAACGTCGCCAAGTCGATCATGGGTGCCAACGACACGCAGGCTGCCCAGATGTCGAAGAACCTATTGCAGCGCTCGGCGGACATCGCCGTCGCCACCGGCGGTGACCAGCAGACAATCTTGCAAGGCATGACCATGGCACTCGCGGGTGGCCAGTCACGCGCCCTTCGTCAGTACGGAGTCAGCCTCACCCAGGCGTCGCTCCAACAAGAGGCGCTCAAACTCGGCCTGGTCAAGATGCAAGGTGACCAGACCAAAGCCAACGAGCTCGCGGCACAGCACGCACTCTTGCAGCAGAAGCTGACCACGGACACCGCCAAGTACGGCGCGAGCAGTGCCCAGGTCGCAAAGGTGCAGGCCGACCTCGCAAAGAACGAGCAAGCCTATGCGGCCGCCGTTGCGGGCAAGATGCCGACCCTGACCGCCGCGCAGAAGTCCCAGGCCGCCTACAACTTGATCCTGCAACAGACCAACGCGTTTAACGACTACTTCGCCAAGCACGCCAATGACCCCGCCGAGCGGTTGAAGACCAGCGAAGCCACATTCAAGAACCTGCAAGACCAGATCGGTAAGGAGATGATCCCTACGATCAGCATGTTGTTAAAGGGCCTTGACGGTGTGATGACCTGGTTTAACGACGCCCCCGGCCCGATCAAGGCGACCATTCTGGGCTTCACTGCCGGAACCTTCGTTCTGTCCAAGTTCGGTGCGATGTTGAAGGGCGTCAAAGAACTTGGTAGCGACGTTTCCAATGTCATCAAGAGCGTGACAGGCTTCGTGCGGGATCACACCGGTGCGGTCGCCAGCGACACCACCACCACTGCTACCAACACGACTACCACGGCCACCAACACGGATGCGAAGGCCACTAACGCCTCTGCGAGTGCGGGCGATGCTGGGGCTAACGCCGAGCTTGCGGGAGCCGAAGGCGCATCAACGGCCGCCGCCGCATCAGACGCCGCTGCGCAGGGTGCCCTCTCCGCTTCCGAAGGTGTCGGTGCCACGGCTGCGATCACTGACGCAACTGCGCAAGAAAGTCTTGCCGCCGCCGAAGGTGCTGGTGGAGCAATGGGAGCAATCGGCGGAGTTGGTGGCCTACTAACCAAGGGACTTTTGGTCGGCGGTGGTGCGCTACTCGCCTCCGGGGCCGTCAAAGATGCGTTCAACAAGAAAGAATCAAACACGGACATCTTGAAGATGGCTGGTGGTGGCGCCATGATCGGCATGGCACTAGGTGGCCCAATGGGTGCCTTAGTTGGTGGCCTCGGCGGTCTTGCTTTCGGTGGAACTTCGTACGCAGTGGACCACTGGTTCGCTGACGGTGGAACCGTTTACCCAAGTGGGGCCGTTAAGCATGGCGTGCCGGTAATGATGGCCGACGGGGGAGAGCCCGAAGACATCGTGCCTCACTCGAAGCGGTCGCAGTACGCCGCTGCCGTTGGTGGTTCTGGTGCCAACGTTCAGATCACCTACAACATCTCGGCCAATGGTGTCGATGCGCGTCAGCTTGCCATTGAGCTCGATCGCCTCAACCGTGCCACCGCTAGCAAGTACCTCCGCACGACAAGGGTTCCCGCATGATCCTCTCCCAAGCAACCCTCATCGCCCCCGATGGCACCCAGATCGACCTGGGCTTTGCCCCTGGCGTGGTCGGTGCTTCGAGCATTGACAACAGCGGCAACGCCTTTGGCTACACCATTGACAGCGCGTTGATCACCCCAGCCCCACTCGTCGTTCGCCGCCAACACCTGCCAACCTTCGCGGGTGGCATCGTGGCCTCTGGACGTGCCGATGTCCGCGACGTGACGATCTCGGGCACGGTCTTTGGTAGCTCTACCGATGTTGTCAATGAGTTGTGGCAGAAGCTTGTCTATGTGTGTGGTGACCCACTGACCAACTCAATCAAGTTGCGGTTTCAGCCGAACTCAACAATGCCTCTCGTTCAGCTCGAAGGCGTGGTCGAGAAGTTGGAGCCGACATCGATGAGCGCATTGGAAATCCAGTTCACGATCGCATTCGTGACCGGCAACCCCTACGCCAGCGCAGTAGTCCCAACACCGACGGGGACCATCAATGCCCCCAGCTACACCTTGACGTCGCAAGGAACCGTCAAGGTCTACCCGACCATCACAGTTGCCACCAGTGGCACTGTGTCATCGCTGGACATCTCCATCGTCCACGCGGACCAGACCAGCGAGACGCTTCACCTCACCGGCTTGCCCCTAACCGGACCGGCCACCGTTGTCGTCACCACGCGCCCTGGCTATGAAGACATTCAGATTGTCACTGGCGAAGCAACGCTTCGCGGGTTGAAGTATCGCGTCGTGGGATCGGCGTGGCCAACAGTTGCCCCAGGTGCCAACACCGTGTCAGTGACCGCCAGCGGTGGAGGTTTCGCCAACTTTACGCAAGTTGAATGGACCGATGGGTGGCTGATCTAATGTCGCTCGGCAGCCTCATCGACACGATTTCAGGTGTATCAACTCCGACTGGTATTGCGATAACGCCAGACGGCAAGAAGGCATACGTCGCCAACGCGATTACCCCCAACACCGTCACCGTCCTAGACCTCGATACCAACACTGTCGTTTCGACGATCCCGGTCAGCATTCTGCCGGAGTTCATGGCGATGCGCTACGACGGCGCCTTTGCCTATGTCACCGGTGGCGCATCTACGCACTCTTCGAGCTATGTCTATGCGATTGACACCACGACGGATCAGGTTGTCGCGACGATACCCGTGGGCACGGTGCCTTCGGCCATGATTGCCGGCCAAGCTGATACACGCCTCTTCATTTCCAACTTCGTCGATGGCACCGTGTCCGTTATCCGGATGGCCGACAACACACTGGAATACACAATTCCGGTGGGCAATTCTCCTACCAACCTTGCCGCCACCCCCGATGGCAACTACGTCTTCGTTCATACCAACAACCGGTCCATCTCGGTTATCGACACCAGCACTTACGAAGTTGCTAGCAGCTTCACCCTTACCGACTACCCGACCGCCATGGCCGTAACGCAAGACAGCTCCCAGTTGCTCATTGCGACCATTGGGTCATCGGGTTCCTCGAAGTTGTCCGCAATGGACATTGCGACACAGACCTCTTCGTGGTCCGTATCGTTTGCTAACTCGACCACGCCTTCGAGCATTGCCATTGACCCAACGGGCTCGGCCACTTATGTCCTCGTTAGCGGCTCACCATACCCCAGCATTCAGGTCGTTGATCTCGCTGCCCAGCTGATTGTTGGTTCGGTCACTGGGTTCTTTCAGTCCACCGTCATGGCGCTCAACCCTGCCGGGAACCGTGCCTATTTGCTGTCGGCACAGCGCTCCGGAGCCAACGACAACGCGGTTTTCGTTGTTGCCCTTAGTGGGGCTCACGCCTACCCGACGGCACCCGTCGGCCAGAACCTGTCGATGCCCATCGGTGGAAACGCGACGCAGACCTTCACGACGACGGACACGATCACCTCGCCGATCCAGTGGGCGATCAGCAACACGCCCAACCCGACGGGGGCATCTACGACGCTGACCTTTACGGACAGCACCAGCGCCATTCTTGGTACCGCTTCGGTGTTGCCGAGTGTTAATTCGGACCGCTCGGCTTCGTTAGAGTTCCAGTCCACCGAGAACTGGGCTGGTTCTCGTGACATCTACATCGCTGCAAAAGAAATCAGCTCCGGTACCTGGTCACCTTGGACCAAAGTCACGGTCAGCGTTGTGCCGCCTGTTGGCCCCACCGCCCCCTTCATCGTGCAGACCGGCTCAACATCACAGCTGCCGCAGATTGCCGAGAACTCGTCGGTCTCGTTCGACCTCGAATGGAATGACCCTGACTACACCCCAACTGGGGCCGGATCGTGGCGGCTTGACATTGGGCTAACAGGTAGCGGCGGCACCTTCCTGTCTTCGACGGCATACGTCTCCGATGGGAGTAGCGGTGGGGCAGTCGAGTTGCAGATCCCGATCCCCAACCCAACGCCTCTGATGGACAACCCCGCTTACGCCACGGTGTTGGTCATCCCGTCCGACGACTCGTCAAAGGTAAAGCGCCATGTCACCGTGACGCCGCCATCGTTCTTCAATGGCTCATTCAGTTTCTATGCGGTCGCCGTCAATACGACCCACGCGAAGTTCCCGGTGTTCGGTGCGCGCTCGGTCTTTACCGCCGAAGTCGGCAACGCCGTGACCGCACCGGGTGCGCCATTTCCCTCGACCATGCCCAGCGTCGAGCCAAACTACGCGGGCTTGTCTCCCAAGCACCGTGCAATGCAGATCTTCTCGACCTTTGACCCGAGCCCACTAAGCCAGGACATCTTCACCGCGACATTGCACGACCCAACTCGGGGAACCCTGACGGTCACGCCATACAGCGCTACCCAGGTCCAGATCGCGTTCGTTCCTGCCGACGGCGTGACGGGCCCATACAGCTTCACTCTCACCGCCGCCAACTCTGCCGGCACCAGCGCCAGCACAACCGTGACCGGCGTGATCGCCTCCTCGCGCGTCACGGTTGTGCTCCAAACGGTGGACCACAACGCCACGCCTACCGATCCGAACTCTGTTACCCAACTGTGTGTCCTTTCAGAGATCAGCAACCTGAAAGTCACGGACGCCCTTGCGGGGTCGGGTCAGGTGCAGTTGTCGGTAAGTGCCCAAGAACTCGCTCGGCGATCGCAGGCGCTCGGCGGTGATTTCTCCAACCCCCTGAACCTCGTTGAGCCCGGTGCGGTCGAGGTGGTTGTTTACATTGGCGACCAGTGCATTGCACTTGGGCCGATCACGGCATCTACCTACAACAGTTCCGAAGCCACCTTCGACCTGACGGCGATGAGCCTTCTCGAAGAACTGCTTACCCACCGTGCGATTGAGTATCCGGGCCTCGTCCAAGCAACGCCAGACGCGACGTGGGCCGACCCCAACTCGCTCGTCTATCAGAACATCTTCCTGGGCTCTGTACCTGGCCAACACACGGGCATCTTTGAGGACCTGCTCAACCGCGAACAAGCAAAACTTGGAGGCAACCTTTCACTGGGCTTCGAGAGCGACATGATCGACGTGAAGGGTATCGCGCGCGACCACCAGACGACTGTGAAGTTCGAGCTCAACTCTCTCTTGTCTGCCGCATTCAAGCAGATCGGCACCCAGGCTGTCGGCGGTGCCGAGTTCTGGGTAGACCCGCAGACCCGCCAGTTAAAGATTGCCGTGAACCGCGGCACTAACCACATCGGCGAACTCATCTTTACCGAACGGAACTCCGCCCAGGTGAACATCACATCGAAGTGGGACGCGCTGTCCACCGTTGTGCGCGTTGAGGGTGCCGGCGGCTACCTAATGGGCCCAGCTGCCGCGCCCGGACAGAAGCCAACCGATGCCACATTCATCTACGGCTACTCACCGCGCCCCAACAACTACTCGACACTGACCACGGAAGCGGCCAAACAAACTGCCAACAACACGGCGGCGAACTTCGACGCGTCAGTGGTGTCCATGCTGTCTAAGTACGGTCGCCACGTCAATCCCTTCACAGCTTCGACCCTCACCCAGATCGACTCGCTGAACCAGGTGGCCGACGGCTACTACAACGACAACAACCTGCCGCTCATCACCGCCGACATCATCTACGATGCGGGCCCCGGCCGCCCATACGGAGTGCTCGACTTCGGTGTCGGAGACTTCGCCACGGTTGAGGTGCAGACACAGCTCGGCCTCATCACCTTCCCTTGTCGGATCACCGCGAGCACCATCTCACTTGCTGACGGCACGAGCGACCAGTTTCAGGTTGAGGTCCAGGTCGAGGCAGTCCAGATGGACAGTGATGGATACCCGATCTCACGCGAAGCGCGCACCACGCACAGCCCTGAACTTTTGTCCATGCTCTACGACGCCATCTTCAAGCAGAAGTAGCACGCAGCAAGGGTCACGGCCATGCGCCGCGCCCTTTTCTTCACCCTGCTGACCTTTTTCTCATTCGGTGGATCTGTCCAGGTGGCAAGCGCAACCCCAACTTCTGTTCAGGCGACACCGTGCTCACAGTGGCTCCGCCTGATCGACGTCAGTGGTTGGAACCCCGGCCTCAACTGGACGACGATCGCGAAGGCGGGCATCGCTGGCGCTTACATCAAGACCACCGAGATCACCTACGTCAATCCTCTCGCCGCATCGCAGGAGCAAGGAGCGATGAAGGCAGGTCTCCCGTGGGGACCCTACGAGTTCGCCCAGCCTGGCAAGGTTGATCCCGTTGCCGATGCGAAGTTCTTCGTCGCCCACTCCAACATCGCAAAGGCGCAGTTCCCACCGGCCCTTGACTTAGAAGTCACGCACACCAGCAACGCCGCAACGTGGGCTTGGGCCGTTGCGTGGTTGAAGACCGTTGATGCCCTCACGGGAAAGACCGCCATTGTTTACACGGGCGCTTACTACGGGTTCAGCCAGAGCGCTGCAATTGCCAAGGTTGCCCCAACACTGTGGATAGCCGCCTACCCGCTGGGCGAAGGCGTCACGCCCAAAGCCGCCAACGCCAACGGGTGTGGTCTTGGTCTGCCGCACACCGGCGTTTGGACCAATACCCAGATCTGGCAGTTCACCGACGCGCTTCGCGTTCCTGGGTTCAAGGGTGACGCGTCAGTCACTACCTCGGAGTGGATGAAGAGTGTCGGACTGGGCGCTGTTCTCGTTGCACCGCCAACCAAGGCCACCCCGGTTGCGTCGCCTATCTACACCGAACCGTCATCTGGTCCTGCCGTTGTCGTCGTTCAGCAACTGCTGTCCAAGGAGGGCTACTACACCGGCCCGATCGACGGCACCTACTCGCAAGCCGTCCTCTATGGCGTGATGCTGTGGCAGCACAAGATTGGCCTGCCCGCGTCACAGGCTGACGGCATGTGGGGTCCTGCAACCCAAAACGCCTCCGACGTTTACGTGGCTGCCCACACCCCTAAGCCGGTCGTCAAGCACAAGCCGAAGCCCAAGCCGAAGCCCGCGCCGAAAGGTTCGAGCATTCCGATGTGGGTAGCCCTGTTTGTCGCCGGGGGTGTCGTTGCAGAGACAGCTCGACGTTTCACAAAGAAGCTCACTCACCGCGGTTCCTAGAAAGTCCCACCTTGACCACCTCATCTTTTCCCTACATCATCGCGGCCCTCATTGCTGGCACTGCCACAGTGCTTGCGGCAACGATTAGTGCGATCCTCAGCTACCGCGCCCAGAAGTTTGCGCGTTCCATTGACAAGAGCGTCAATGGCATCCAGCCGGGGGAGAACACCATTCGCGAGAACGTGGCGCTCCTGGTAGAGAAGCAAGACCTTGCCCACCAGCGCTTCGAGTTGTTGGCCGACAAGGTGGACAACATCGCCGAACAGAACGCATCTATTGCTCGCCGGGTTGGTCGCGTCGAAAAGGCGATCCAATCCAACTCCGAGGAAAAGTAAAGAAATCTGGCATCGCGTAAAACCGCGCGGACGGTAAGGACGGTGAACCAACCGCACCTCTTCACCATTGAGCCTGCCGCGCCCACGATCCCAAAGGGGCGGTGGCTAGAACAAGTAGCCGGATACTTTTCACTGCTCTCGAAGTCGCCGACACTTGCCCTTTGCATTCACAAGGCGGCCGAGAAGACGGCGCACCAGCGTGGCGGCCAAGAGTACGGCGCGCACTACGAGAAGGCTCTGGTGCCCCTGCTTACAAACCCTAGGACGCTGGCCAAGATCGAGGCCGAGTTCATCACCGCCGCCTTAGCCGCAGGGGTCAAGAATGTATTGGGCTTGACTATTGAGGAGCTAGAAGGTGACCGCCCCCCCGCCGACATCTGGGTCACCTTCCGTTTCACTAACAAAACGGCCATCGGTATCCCAGTGAACGTGAAGACGATGAAGCCAGGCACGCGTACATCGATGAACGGACTGTCGCTAGCGACTTTCATTCGCCACTGCATTGATCCCGACTTCGACCTGCGCACGGCTAAGGGCAACAACCGGGGATATAGCACCGACGACGCATTGCTTACCTGGCTGGCCGAAGACAAGCGCCTGGTGGCTGGCCGCGACTACTACGTGCTCAACGTCGAGGCCAATGAGTTGGGCATCGTAGAGGGCTTTGAGTTCTACGGTCTGATGTCGTCGCTTTGCAACGGTGAGCCCATCGTTCAGCGCAGCACGAAGAAGGAGACGGTGAACATCGCCTACGGCGGCAACCTCACCCTGCTTCCCGACGACTACGACATTGCCCGCGCACTTGTTCGCGCACTGCTCCCACGTAAGGGTTGGGATCCGGTGCGCCTCTACGCCACCGCCGCACTCTCGACCACTCACGAAAGTGCGGCGGTGGCCGCAAGGCTTCGACGACTGACCGACGAAGAGCTCCGCCGGGCAATCCTCTCGGCTATCGCAGACTAAGCACCGAGCGCGCGGCTCATCTCTTCATTCACATCACCCTCGGCGTCCGAGGTCGTGCCCACGTAGTAGCGCATAAAGGTTTCGAGCGAGTGACCCATGCGGCGCGCGTACTCGGGATACTTGCGACCGCCCTCTGTGAGCCAAGTCCCGTGGAACCGGCGAAGGTCGTAGGGGGTCAGGTCCCGGCAGCCCACCGTGGTGGTGGCGCGTGTCAGTGCGCGAGTCCAGTTGCTCTGCGGTGGAACCTTGCCCTTGCGTGTCCGAAAGATTGGTCCGCGCTCAATGCCCATCTCGTCCAGGTACTCGCGGATTATCTTCACAAGGGTTGGGTGGGCAGGCACGGTGCGACGCGAGCGACGAGCCTTCGGTAAGCCGTCTTCTTCGGGGTCGTCCGAGTAGCCAGGGACACCTACGCGGGCGTGGGAGATAGTGATCTCTCCGAAGCCCTCTTCGGGCAGGTCGAGGTCGTCAGTTTCGAGCATCACAATTTCCGACGGACGGCAACCGGCAAGCACCCCGATGGCACTCATCACCTCGTAGGTGCGTGACCCCGGCTGGTGACTGCGGACCGCACTCACCACTTTGAGCATCGTGTCCAAGTTGGGGAACTTCATGTCGATGACCGTCGCGACATTCTCGTAGTAGGCGTCGGTCGGCTTCTCGAGCTCCACGGTTTCGAGCAGACCCTCCTTCACCGCAGCGTTCAGCACGGCTAGGGCGTG
>Ga0214192_1000212_pt1 | contig 36431 bp, 30 predicted proteins | sample TroBogEpilimnion_44_FD_153030 | JGI IMG/M metagenome (GOLD analysis project Ga0214192, IMG submission 153030) | Freshwater microbial communities from Trout Bog Lake, WI - 29JUL2008 epilimnion | ecosystem: Environmental > Aquatic > Freshwater > Lake > Epilimnion/Euphotic zone | place: Trout Bog... | reverse complement strand
AATCCCGAGCTCACATTCAAAAACAGGTACGCAGGTATCAACAATAGCAGGGTGATTAATATTACTTTTTTGAACGGCGGATTATCAAAGAAAATTATCGCTACAGGTATGATTACCGCACAAGAAATGATTGTCGTTTTGCTCAATAAGGCCATAGAGAAAAATATGGGTATCATTAGATATGGCCATATTCTACCGGATCCTGCCTTAAGACTGTAATACAGAGCCAACAAACCAAATCCCAGACTCAAGATCTCGTCTCTGTTCTTTATACTGCATACTACCTCTGTATGCGATGAGTGAGCAATAAATAAAAGAGTGACTAAAAAGGGGATAACAGGGGAATACTTAATCAGCATTTCGCGCAATACCTTTAGCAGTAGTAAGCAGCATAATGAATACAACAGAATATTAAAAAAATGGCCTACAGCTGCACTATCTCCAAAAAACTGATGCTCAAGAGCGAATGATGCAAGAACCATCGGACGATACTCGTAGGAGTATCCCATATTATCCTGATAATATGCAGAAGTGAAAATTTCTGGGATTCCTGCTATGCCTTTTGAGGTCAGTCGATGATTTCTTGTTACCAGTTCGTCATCGAGGTTATATCCGTTGGTCAGTGAGTTAGCAAACAAAAGAAAAGAAAAGAAAAAAACCGCAGTGCTAAAAAAATGCTTTTGCTCCCAGATCGGTATAGAAACCGGAGTGGGGGAGATGGCTGGAGGAGGTTTTTTTAAAATTTTCTGTTTTACCATAGTATCTGGTCATTTATCAGATGCAAAGGTTTTCTCCCTTTACAACACCGGATTATCCTAAATTAATTTATTTAATCCCTTTATTAGGCTAAGATAATATTATCCGACAATGTCTGTCTGTAGTTTTCGCACAGGAATTTTTCCGATGTAAATCATTCGGCATGTAAAGCCTACCAAAGCTTCAGCGAATATCCCGATCTATACAAGTAGAAAAATAATGCTCTGGCTTTCACTAAATTCTTATATTTGGATGGGTGTCTTTTTTTATAATAAGCCCATCGTAAATCATTAAAATTCCTTTTACAAGTGGATGTAAATGTCAACAAGACAAATAAGATTCAAAATAAAAGAATACTTGTCATTGGATGCGGAGGGATGCTTGGGCAGGCGGTATATTATACTTTGAGTACTAATAATAATGTCCTGGCTACGGATATTGATCTAAATGAAGAATGGTTGCAATATCTGGATGTACGGGACTTGGCCGCAATTTTTGCGATATGCGCTTCATTCTTACCCGAGATCATCATAAATCTTGCGGCCTATACAGACCTTGAATATTGCGAAAATAATCCTGATGCCAGTTTTGTAACCAATGGACTTGGTCAGGAAAATGTTTGCCTCGTTGCTCAAACTTTTGATATTCCTGTCGTATATATATCGACTGCCGGCGTTTTTAGTGGCACCAAAGATTTCTACACGGATTTTGAAATACCGGAACCCCGCAGCATTTATGGAAAGTCAAAATTTCATGGAGAAGTCCATACCGCCAGGTCGATGAGCAAATATTTTATCTTCAGGGCCGGTTGGATGATGGGAGGGCTGAATAAGGACAAGAAATTTGTAAAAAAAATATTTGATCAGATAAAGGAAGGCAAAAAGGAAATTAATGTCGTTTTTGACAAGTCGGGTAGTCCCACATACACCTGGGATTTCGCCCGATCAATGGAGAAAATTATCGGGACTGAGCTGTACGGACTTTACAATATGGTATGTGAAGGCTCTGGTACGAGATATGAGGTGGCTACAGAATTAATCAAAGCATTGAATTTATCTGATTCGGTTAAAATAAATCAAGTTTCATCTGATTTTTTCGGCAGTCAGTATTTTGCACCCAGGCCTGCTTCTGAAAAACTGGTTAATCTGAAATTAAAAGCCAGAAACATCCTATATATGAGGGATTGGCGCATATGTCTGAAAGAATACGCTGATAATTTTCTTACTACGAACAAATAGTTTCCTAATCCTCTGGAATGAAAATAAGTATAGTAATCCCTACATACGGTTCCGTAGAGAATCTGCCTTTTCTTTTGGAAAGAATTGAACGAGTAGCATTGAGTCAGAATTTGAATTATGAACTTATCCTGGTGGATGACAATAGTCCGGACAACACTCTGACATATTTGAAAGGAGTCGCTGTGAATCAGCCTCAAATCAAGGTTATCAGCTTTTCCCGAAATTTCGGCCAGCAGGTCGCCATTAGTGCCGGTTTAAAGTATACGACGGGTGACGCTGTCATCATTATGGACGATGACCTACAGGACCCTCCCGAGTTTATCCCCGATCTCATCAATAAATGGAAAGAAGGTTATGACATTGTATATGCTATTAAGGTGAATAGAAAAGAACATTTTTTGAAAAACTTTGGTTACAAAATGTTTTATAGAGTCCTTTCTCAATTAAGTGAAATTAATATCCCTCAGGATAGTGGTGATTTTTGCATTATGAGTAGTCAGGTGGTATCCATACTAAATAGCATGAACGAAAGAGATCGCTTTTTGCGGGGAATGAGGGCATGGGTTGGCTACAAACAAATAGGTATTCCCTGCGATAGAGCTAAACGTTTGAGCGGAAAACCTGCTTACACTTTTTCGAAAATGATTAAACTCTCCCTTGACGGAATTTTCTCCTTTTCAAATGCCCCCCTAAGGTTAATATCATATTCGGGTTTTCTCGTTTTTTTCTTAGCTGTCATAGGTACCCTTGTCAGTCTTTTTCAAAAAATTATTACCGCCCTACATCTGGAGGGCAGAATTTCTGAATGGTCTGGATTTAATCCAATCGTGCTTTCTGTGCTTTTCATCGGAGGACTACAGCTAATAGGTATCGGAATTATCGGTGAATATATTGGCAGAATATTCAACGAAGTCAAACAGAGGCCGATGTTTCTTATCAAAGAAACCATCGGATTCGATACTATAAATGAACCCTTGGATCGGAATTCCAACAATAACAGTGTAAACTAATGAACTTAGATCCATATCTGCTTGCAGAAGATTCTATAGAGAATAGCTTTCCGGAAATATGGTACGACATCATAGAAGAAAATCATTTCTGGTTCTATTGGCGCTTAAAAGCATTTTTAAGCATTTTAAAAAAATTGAAAATTAATTTAAACAGCCCCCACTATTCCTTCGACGTCGGATCCGGCAATGCTTTGCTGGTTAGTCAGTTGGAATCAATTTCGGATTGGTCGATTGATGGTTGTGATATAAGTCCTAAATTTGTGGGAAAATTAAAATTAAAAGGGAAATATTTTCAATATGATGTTTTAACGAAAAGGGCAGATTTAAAAGAAAAATATGATTCTGTAATCCTCTTTGATATTTTGGAGCACCTGAATTATCCTCAGGCTTTCTTAGAAGCAGCATCCTATCATGTAAAGCCTGGTGGCCATATTTTTATTAACGTGCCCGCTTTCCAGACATTATATAGCCGCTATGACATAGCCGGAGGGCATAAAATGAGATACTCAAAGAAAACAGTTAGTCAATTAGTCAACCCAGAACTCTTTTCTATTAAAGACATTCGGTATTGGGGCATGATGCTTTCCCCGCTTATATTATTTCGCAAGATCCTGTCAGCAAATAGCACCGACAACCAAAAAATTTTAACCCAAGGGATGAGAACTCCTTCTGGTTTTATTAATACCCCTTTGCGCTTGCTCGCTGAAATTGAGACTACGCTGATTTCTAAGCCTCCTTTGGGATGCTCAGTAATGCTTACCCTGCAAAAAAAATAATACAGATCTATCGCTCAATCTGATCTCGCTGAACAAGCGGAGAACTATCCTTAACCAAATTGGGCATTCTAATTAAGCGGTTCTTACGCAGATTGACAAGCAATAAATTAGGAAGCACTACGAGATGCTTCAAAAAGTTATTGTAAATGATATGCTCTATACGCGATTCGTGTTTATTCCGTATGATATTATAGAACGTCTTAAAAAACCTTGCCGGCCTGAATAAATAGTTAGATCCATAAAAAATAATCAGAAATATAAATATGTATAAGCGCATTGACCTGCTACTTATATTATTGCAATATACTTTAGGAGGTAATAGGTCATAAATATCTATGATCTCATACAAATATGCATCATCGTATATATTCACTTTACCCTCTTTGGTCAGCCTGTCGAACAAACTACTGCCCGGATATGGCGAAAAAACAGCCGGTGCGGCATCATAAGCCCCATACCAGCTCGCCTGAATAAGAAATTTGAAAGTAAGCCAAATATCCCTATGCCGATCATCCGGGAAGCCCATTATCAAATTCAGCTTGATATTGAGACCGGCATCATTGGCATCCTTGATAGATTTTAACATTTTACGTATTAAAACCTTCTTTTTTATCTTTTTAAGCACTTCTACAGATCCTGATTCCGGCGCATAGCTGATATTTTTGCACCCTGAACGATATAGCCACTGCGCCACCTCAAAATCTATCACTTCAGATCTAGTGCCGGATGGTAGCTGAAACGTTATTTTTAAATTCCTTCTGACTATTTCTTTACACATTGCCAAAATCCAACTCTTTACTATAATAGCCGTAAGGTCATATAGATCAAAATTTTCTACTCCATATTCATTTTTTAAAAATTCCAATTCATCCACAAAATCTTCAGGAGTACGCATCTCATATTTGCGCCCCCACATTTGAGGATTACTACAGAAAGTGCATTCATACGGACACCCCCTAGTAGCATTCACCGGAAGGGTATTGCCCCGGTATACTCCAAATGAAATTTTATTAGAAAAGTATGTAGACAAGGGGAAATATTCCCATGCTGGCCATGGGATCTGGTTTATATTACCTCTCCGCTTTCTTGGTTTATTTGTAATCACATTTTTCTCTGAGTCACGGTATACCAAACCATTGACTAGATTCAGATCGGACCTCTGGCGAATAGCGTCTAATAGCTCAACAATTGTCTCTTCTCCTTCGCCTCTTACTATAAAATCCAATGGCGCCTGACTTAGACAATATTCAGATGATGCATTTGCATGCTCACCACCGGCTATCAAAACAGCATTGGGATGTTGCGTTTTCACATAGGCTATTAACTCTCTGTCATAAAGCCAATTAGTCACAAACATGAAAGTAAAACCTATTACATCTGTATCCTTATCTATCAGTTCACTTATCTCTTCTTTAGACAATCCAATAAGATAAATGTCATCCTTAAAAAGATGTTTACTATGTATTTCAGCCGCGGCATCTATGACTTGGATTGTATGACCTTTTGCTTTCAGGGTACCTGCAATATAAGCCAACCCCAAAGGCGGCGTAGCAGCTCTGGCAAAAGATATCCCTTTATGTAATATTGGCGGATTAATTAAACAAATCTTCATTGTTGATCACCTTGACATGTCTCATTTTTGCGTTCAGGTAAATTTAAAAAAAAACAATCAGAAAGGCCTGCTCAGTAGATTATTTATTATCATTAACATCATTTTATAAGTATGAAGAATATTGTTGTCTCAAGTTTGATTATATCCTGCTTTATTCTGCTTATTCTAAACATTACTTTTGGTACTTATTATGAAGGCTATGAACCCATTTTCAATGCCTTGATCTTTGGCGAATTTTCTTCGCGGATAGATATGTCCCTTTTTCTTCCCAATTGGTTTGGGTTGCTACCGCTTTTCTCTTTTTTTTCTGAATACTTGCACACAGCTCATGCATATAGCTGGGCCATGACTGTAGCTAACCTATTTATTTTAACCTCACTTACTTGCTGCTTTTTATTGCTTTATAAATATGAAGGCGTCCCTCGCAGATATGCAATCATCATATACATGGTTTTCCTGACTTTCTTTTCGGAAAATCTGATCTATGTATATAACATGAGAATTTCTTTTTGGGCTTCAGTAACTGCATACTTTTTGATTTTTCTCATTAAACGGTACCATTTAAGCAAATGGGCTTATTTGCCAGTGGTTGTATTGGCAATGATCAGTATATCAGCCCGTCTCGAGATCGCTTTCACTACCACACTTATTTTATTGGTCGTTACTTTTTTACTACAACCCCGGTTGCTCAGAGCTGCTGTTTTACTCTTTTTTACTGCATCAGCCGTTTTTGGCTTTTACAAAATCTATCAGCATCAAGTCTATCCACAGTATGAGACGCTTCTGGAAATCGAACATGCTTATGATGACCAGCAACGGGTCGTACCGAGTGAATCAAAGGACCTTAAAACTAAATTGCTGCTTACCGCAATGGGGTCATATATTTGGGATGATGACGTTTTTACTATGACAGATTGTGCTAGAATTGTGCAGAACCCATCTTTATATAGTTATGTGCGTTCGAAAAATTTTTTGAAAATCTATATTGGAAAAATTAAACAACTTGCTTTCTTACTGAAAGATTACATCGGGCTTTTGATTCTGTCTGTCCTATTGATTGTCTATACATTATATTTTTTTCTTAAGAGGCAGGCGAATTTCTTCAATGCAATCATAAGGATACTGGGATTGATCCTATTCATGATTTTACTGCTTATGGTTTTGAATCTTCTCATTACCTGTCCTCATAATTTCATAGTGGTTTGTGTCTTGGGAGCGGACCTTTTATGTCTGGTTTATCTGCTCCAGCTAACTGATAAGCTCAAAATCATCTCCCGCATGAGTATAGTATTTTGGGTAGTGTTTCAGTTACCGATTACTGCCATACATTACATACATTTATATAATTATGAGCAGGATAATTTGATAAAAGCGCAAACCATTAGAACTATACTCTTAGAACTTCATAATCAAAAAAAGACAATAGTTTTTGCTCATAATACCTCTGAGCAGGAATATCCAACCAGGTTATTCTCCGATATATATCAAATCAAACTAGATGTATATTGCTGTGATTTTTTTTTAAGCAGATACCCATTTTTTAAAACGCATAATGAGGTTTTCTTTGGAAAGGGGTACTCCAGTATGAAGTCTAAAATGAAGTCCATCGCAACTGATAGTGTAGCATTTATATCAAATGATGACTATAATTCTTTTATTACTCAGTATATGCTTGTCTTTCACAAAGTCCGGCTAAAATTTGTCGAACTCCGCACCAAACAAAATTCGTTTGATTTGAAAGCTTATTCTGTCTCACAGGTAGTGGAAAGGTAAAACCTCGCAATATGCAAAACGTAATAGCCACCACAAAGAAATGGGCTGTATTGTTTGTTAATCTCTCGATACCGCTGATAATTATTCTCTACACCTCATTGTTTTACCGAAATAGTTTTCTTAGCCCCTATGTAATAGGACTGGCGGGTTCTATAATTATAATGTTATGCCTATCCTTTTTTTTGAAAAACAAGGCTGGCAAAATTTTGAAGTCCATTGTGATCATTTTTAACATTACGTATGTTTTGCTGGAATTGACTACCAGCTTTTTGCTCAACTTTGGCGTGATCCGTAGCGATATGACATTTTTTTTTAGTGGCATTCAGGCGACGAACAAGAAAATAGTACGATTTGATCCGGTATGCGGATTTCGGGGGCTGCCGGGCACCAGCAGATTCCTGTCTATCGAAAATGGCAAAATAGAAATGGATCTCATGAGAAATGTGAATGACCAGGGATGGTTCAGCAACAAGAATTACGATTACAAAAAAAACAATCAAAAAACAAAACGCTATTTGGTTTTAGGCGACTCCTATTCGTCAGGTATATCGACCGGCCAACCTTGGCCAGATATTGTACAGGGTATCATGCACCAAAATGGTAATGACTCCGTGGAACTTTATAATTTTTCGCAGGAAGGCGCAGGAATAGTCAATTGGTATTACATTTTCTTCTACGAAATATTACCCAAATATGATTTTGATGGTATCATTATAGCATCGAGTTCCGAAAAGAGTGCTTTCCCCGATCTGGATAGAAAATTGATGATGATGCACTCTTATGAAGATGCAACATATATTGCGGTGACAGATTCTCCATCATTTACAGTACCAATACAATTTCCAAAAGACAAGGCACTCCCTGCTTTCCCGGTGTATTCGTCGGCCGAGCTGGATAGGATCAAAGAAAACTATGTCAGACCAAAAGTATCATTCTCCTATACAAAGCATAGCGCGAATCTATGGTTTTTAGCTATTCTCCTTGGAGTATCTGATGGCATAAAAAAAGCTTTGTACCTCTATGAAAATTCTAAAATATACAATCAGCCATATGAGACGTACTATAAAATGGCACACAAACCATATAAAATGGAATATTTCGATGCACGATTCAAATATGGCTATATGCTCAAAAAAATAATTGAGAAGTGCAAAATTGACTCGAAAGAAGTAATATTGATAGATATCCCGGACTATGAAAATTCATTGGATTTTGTAAATAATCAGGATGTCATTTGCCGCAAAGAATTGTCATTCTTATGTGATTTTTACCACTTAAAGCATTTCGACGGCTTCGAAATAATGCGGGGAAAAGATTCTGCCTTTGTCGGAAACATTTTTTATCAATATGATCGCCATTGGAATAAAACCGGGGTCCTGCTGTTTTCCGAAAAACTTGCCCAAAGCCCAGTTTTTATTTCAAATTGACAAGAAAGCAGCATATCAGATGAGTATTGCTTTTACCTGAAATTGTTGCTATCTTCATATCATTAACACATTTCTGAATAGCCATGTCATTCTTTTGCCGGGGATGTACAAACCTGCCATATGAGAAGCATCTTCAAAGATCCGGATCTGCAAAAAGAGTTTGAACGCAAAGGTTTTGTCGAGGTACCTGCGCTGGATGGTAATGATATTGCAGAATTACTCGAGATATTCCGGCGACATGAGAAAGAATATGCTCAACCATTCCATACTTCTCATTTTAGTACTGAGATCAATTATAAGCAAGAGATCAATGATGCTATCTTCAGAATCGTATTCGACAGGCTTGCCCCATTTTTGGATAATTGCAGACCCATTTTTGGAAACCTGATGATAAAGCGCGGTATGAATGACTGTGCAATGCCGCTACATGCCGACTGGACCTATGTAAACGAAGAGGAGTTTCGCAGTATAGCAGCATGGATACCTCTGATAGATACAAATCAAGAAAATGGCTGTCTAGGCGTGATCGAGGGTTCGCATAGGATATCGGAAAAGGTAAGAGGCCCAAACATACAGCAGAACGGCTACATAAGGGATAATGAATGGATAAAAAAATATGGCAAGCTGATACCTACCAAAGCCGGCAACGCGATCCTGTTCGACCATGCATTAATGCATTATTCCCCACCTAATATAAGTGAGGAGATAAGGCCGGCATTGAATCTGTCGATAGTCCCCGCTGAAGCTGATATTTTTCATTATTGCATTCCGGAAAAATCTCAGGAGATCGAAGTATACAAGGTAGACGGCACGGAGTTTTACATGAAATACAGCCACTATCAACGACCAGAGACCAAGTCCCTGATACGCCGGCAGCCAGCGTCTACAGTCAAATGGGTAGACAAAAAGATGGAAAAATTTAAGCCTTATAAAAAGAAAAGCATACTCGACCAACTGGCAGATGTTTACCACCGTCTGAAATAATAGAAGTTAAATTATTTATAAAACCACCTAAATCGCTTTTGGATCGGTAAAAAAAGAAACCATACTGCAGCGAAAGCATTGAGCATAACAGTCAATATAAAATCCGGCAAAGGCTTTATCAGGCTTATCCTTTCATCAAAATATTTGATTGTGAGCGCTGCCAGAGAGCAGGCACATACCCAGTCGCCCCTGTCTGCAAATTGCGGCTGGATCACATCGAGTATTAGCATGAATCTACGCTCTTCCGTATTATTCCATGTGGTATGCATGTGAGCATCGCTAAACATGAGCATTTTGCCTTCATAATACCCCCTCTGCTCATCATCGACCTGAATGCCACAATCCAGATATTGACCTGGGATCCTCAGTCCCAAATGACAGCGTATGATGGCGTTGGTCTCCCCGATGTGAGGCAAAACCTTGCTATGGGGCTCTAGTACCGTAATGCCGGCGAATGAGACGTTCGGGATCGATTGAATCAGGGCAAATGTTTTGGGGTACTTCAGGCAGTTTTTGTGATTATACCATCTGAAGTTGAAAAAGTAAAAATTTCGCCAGGCATCCGGTGAACTGAGATAGGGTGGATTCAGATTGGGTGGCATCTCCTCACCTCCGGCGATCAACCCTTCGATTTCGTCTACGATAGACTTATAGTTTGCCTCCAGATCCTTTACCCAGGAGAATTTGTCAGGGTCGTAATATTTGGGATGCGTCCCTTCGTATCTTGTTTCCTTTAGGAAATATCTATCGGGTTCCGTGAGTAGCGCAGATGATGTCATATGGATATCTTCAGAATGGATGAGCAGTCGAGGTAAAAATAGAGTTTAATTTATTCAGTATTTTATTAAAACTCTTGAGAAATCCTTTAATTTACAGGATGGTGAAGGTGACATTTGCGGCATTGGGTACGGAGCAGTTGGGCATCAGTATGCTTTCTGCTATCGCCAAAGTCCATGGTCACCAGACAGATTTGGCCTTTTCGGCATCGCTCTTTCATGATCGGTTTAACCTGGAGATGCCGTGGCTATCTCCGTATTTCGATGATACATCAGAGCTGATGAAAGCAGTCGAAAGACAGCAGCCCGATGTCATCGCGTTCTCACCTCTCACGTCTACCTACCAGTGGTCCCTCGACATAGCTAAAAGGGCCAAAGAGCTCAATCCTAATATAAAAACGGTTTTCGGCGGAGTCCACGCATCAGCGGTCCCCCACTTGCTGCTGCAGAAGCCTGTCGTGGATTTCGTAGTGGTCGGAGAAGGTGATGTGGCATTCCCGCAAATTCTGCAGGCCATTGAGACGTCAGATTATAGCCGCTCCATCCCCAACACCAGGTATAAGGCACCCGGAGGTAAAATCATAAGCGGCCCTCAGACAGGTTTTTTGCAGGATCTGGACTCACTGCCATTTGCTGACAAGCCGCTTTGGGAGGAGCACGTGCGTATGGGTGATCTCTATCTGGCCATGGCTTCCCGTGGTTGCCCCTATAGGTGCACTTTTTGCTTCAATAATTTCTTTGCCAAACTACCAGAGGAAAAATCAGGCAAATATGTGCGCCTCCGGAGTCCCGAGCATATGATAGCTGAGCTCAAAATAGCTAAACAGCGGTACGATATCCGCGTGGTCGATTTTCAGGACGATATTTTTACGACCAGTAAAAAATGGCTTCAGGACTTTCTGGCACTCTATCGCAAAGAGATTAATAAACCCTTTCAGATCCTCACACATCCACGCTATATGGATGATGATATCGCTAAATGGCTCAGTAATGCCGGCTGCTCATGGGTGCAGATGGGCGTACAGTCGATGGATGAAGGATTTAAAAAAGATACCCTGCTGCGCTACGAGCGCAGTGAGGACGTAAGCGCTGCCATCGATGTGATGAATAAGTATAAAATGAAAGTGAAAGTGGACCATATGTTCGGCCTGCCTGATGAACCAATAAGTGCACAGGAAAATGCCCGACAGCTATATGCTCATCACTCTGCCAAAAGGATTCAGACATTCTGGACATGCTACCTGCCAGGTACGGAGATGATGAATGATGCCCTCGCGAAAGGAAGACTGACTCAAGAGCAGGCGACTAAGATAAATGAAGGAGAGGATTTTTATTTTTTCCGTAATACCGAAAATATAAAAGACGCCGGCCTCATGAATCTATACAAAGCCTACGAGGTGATTTTCAGAATCATGCCTGTGCTACCGGATTGGATGAAGACGAGATTGCTGCCGAAGCATATCCTCAAAATTCCGGGCTTCCTGATCCGACCCCTATCGATGTTTAGTGATGTCATCACCGGTTTTATGCTTAGAAATCCTGAGTTTAGAGCTTATGCTCTACACAATTTGTTTCACCTCAAAAAATTCTTCCTTCGAAAAATAGGTGTCAGCAAGGTCCTAGCAACAAAGATCCGTACAGATGCCAGATTTGAAAACATACCTGGCATCAACGATATCTCGAATGTAGCCTGATAATCAAAAGGTAGCAGCGAACTCATACGCGAAATGCAATGCTTAAATTTAAACTATTCCGGAAATTTACAGCGCGCGACCTGCTAGGCTACAGCATCAGTGGCCTTCTGCTCTGGTATACCTTTTACAAAAGTGGTTTACAAATCTCTGATATACGGCTGCAGGGAAGTCAATGGTTTTATTTCATCGCGTCTATCGCTCTATTCATTTGCTCCTTGTCCTTTTACGCCATTCGGGCAAAACTAATCTGGGTAAATAAAGACAGAAAGGCAAATGTCGTAGACACCTATGCCAGTCTGGTGTTGGGAAACTTTTACAATTGCTTATTGCCCGGAAACCTGGGAGAAGGTGTTCGGGCATCGCATTTCAGTCGCAAAAATGGGGTCACATTTTCAAGGTCGCTTGCTGCGACAATCACAGAAAAGTGGCTGGATAGTCAGGCTTTTGCTGTATTGATTGCCATATTATTCATAATCAAACCTTTTACAAATCACTATATCTCATATGCCTTACTTTACACAGCGATCATTGTACTGCTTCTGTCTACAGTTCACATATTATTACTCAAAAATGATCAGGTGCCTAAACGGCTATGGGGGATTGTTATGCATCTAAGAGGAATTGGGAAATTATTATTCAGACTATATCGCCATACCATCGATCATCTGAATAATATGAAAGCTAACAGGACCATCTATTCGTTCTTCTTGCTATTTGCGGTTCTCTTTCTATTAAATATGATGCAATTTTATTTCCTGCAAAAAGCGGCTGGTGTAAGCATTCCGATAGCCGGTTTGTATACCTCTTTCTTAGTTTCGCTCAGTATGATGATCATAGCCTTCATACCTTCCGCTCCCAGCAATATAGGTGTCCTGCATTATGGGGTATATTCTACCTTGATATTAGCAGCTAAGCAATATGGGATCACGCCATCTGCTGCAGAGCTACAGAGCTACGCACTTTTTGCCATATACGTCCATCTGTCATTTCTACTTCCCGAAGTGACGCTAGGTATTATCTATCTGCTGAAAGAAAGAAATGCTCTTTTTTAAACCAGAAATTTAAACCTCCTCTGGATGGGCAAATAGGCTCTCCAAAACCAGGAAAATAACCAGCAAAGCAAACCATGAGTAAACAAGGGCAATTTTCTGACTATCGCGAAATGCTTATAGAAATAGATAAAACTCTGGCTGCCCAAAGCCTTGGTAGCGATCTCCATTTTACGATGCTCCAATATCTTTGGGACAAAGTCGAACATGAGGATATACCGTTTTTGTGAAGATCTGCTCCAGACACAGTGCTCGGTGACATTGATAAAGCATAACAGCTCGCCCTCCTCCCATCCGCGCTCCTCTTCTCCGACCCTGATAGCGATGACCGGATAGGGGTCAGGTATGATCAGGCCTAAATGTGCACGCACAATGGCATTGGTATCTCCAAAGTGAGGTTTGATCTCAGTGTGGGGTGGCAGTATGCTGATTCCGACAAAGACACAATTAGGAATCTGATCCGTGATACTGGTGATAAAAGGGAATTTCGACCTATTGTCATGAAATTTTCTTAAAAAGCTCATCAGATAAATCAGACTCCAGTTGCCGCCTTCTGTAGCTGCAGGCGATAGAGAGTTCATCCCATCCAAAACCCCATTGTTTTTTTCAAAAGTCAAAATCTCATCTCTTATGCCTTTCCAGTTTTCTTTGAGAATCGATAATTCGGGAAACAAATCAGGCGAATAAAATGGTTTCAACTTTCCATGATATTCCTCTTTAGGAGGTCGCAAATAAACGATCTGTTCTCCTTCAGGCCACTCAAATTTTTCATTATACATCATTATTATCCTTATGATTGTACAAGTCTGGTTCTAATGTTATTAATCTACTGGTACTTAAATATATTAAAAGTAACTTAGAAAAAAAGATTAAAAATTGTCAATCCGACACTTTAAAATACTTCCGTACTTGTTTTGGACAATGACGATACATTGCATGATTTCATGGAAAAGTGGCGAATTTTTGAATAAACTCTTCTATTTTGCGAGTATTGAATTAAGTTGAGATAAAAATGCAAGGGTATATTAGCCGGCGATAATGAGAAGCGAATTAAATATTGGTCTGATAGGTTACGGATATTGGGGGACCAATCTTTTACGCAATATTGTCCAACAAACCCTATCGGAGAAAGTCATTGTTTGCGACATCCATACGGAGAGATTAAAGACGGTCAAGTCCATCTTTATAAATCTCGAAACAACTTCAGACCCCGCTGATATATTTCAGAATCCCCAAATAGATGCGGTAGTGATAGCCACGCCTACTTCCTCACATTATAGGTTGGCCAAAGAGGCCCTGATGAGTGGTAAACACGTACTGGTGGAAAAACCCCTGTCGACCTCGGTCACTGAGGTCGAAGAGCTCATATCTATAGCCAAGACAAAGAAGCTGATACTGATGGTAGACCATATCTATCTCTACAACCCGGTGATCCATCAGCTGAAAAAATATATATCCGAGGAGTTTCTGGGACGCATTAACTATATCGATGCGACGCGCATCAATCTGGGTATATATCAGGATGACATCAATGTGCTCTGGGATCTGGCGTGCCATGACATCTCTATCATCAACTATCTGATAGACGAAAAACCTAAATCCGCCAGAGCGATCGGCAAGCTGAACCTGAACAATAAGGTAGAGGACCTGGCTTATCTCTTTCTGGAATATGAATCCGGCTTGCTGGTGCAGATAAACGGCTCATGGGCATCTCCTGTCAAAATCAGAAAGATGATCATCGGTGGTGAAAAGAAAATGATCATATACGATGACATCGAGTCTACGAATAAGCTGATCATATATGACTACATGAGTACGCAAACTGCTGACGAAAATAAATCGAAGCTCATCGACTACCGTCTCGGTGACATCACGATCCCGAAATATGAGATCACAGAGCCTCTGAGCAATGTGATCGCTGAGTTTTATGATTGCATTTTGACCGGCCGTAAGCCCCTATCTGACGGCGTCAATGCGCTGGACGTAGTACGTATACTCGAGAAAGCCGAGCAGTCTCTGAAATCAAATGGCATCATAATCCCTATCGCTTGAATATATCCCTTGTCATCTTCTGCTATAACGAGCGAGAGAGTATAGAGCGTGTCATTCAGGCCTGCGTGGAGACCATGACCCAAATGTCTGACGACTACGAAATAATACTGGTAGACGATGGGAGTACCGATGGATCTCAGGCGCTGCTGGAGCATCATGAATCAATCAGGTACATACGCCATGGGCAAAATAAAGGTATAGGCGCAGCACTGCTCACCGGCTACCTACATGCGTCAAAAGAATATGTATGCGCAGTACCCGGTGACGGGCAGTTTGATATTACAGAACTGCTGGCCATTGAGGCTTTTAACTTTGATCGGTTTTACTCCTTCTACCGACCCAGCACAGACTACAGCCCTTACCGACAGGCACTGACCTTGGTCAATAAGTGGTTTAATAATTACATCCTCGGCATGAATCTGCGCGATGTAAACTGGGTCAAGGTCTATCGCAAAGATCAACTCGACTTCGTGCAGCCCGAGCTAAGGAGCTCGATAGTAGAGAGTGAGATCTGCTGCAAATTGATTAAATCGGGAGTATCGCCTATAGAGCTTCCATCTGTGTATCATAGGCGTGAGAGTGGAGAAGCTAAAGGAGGCAAATGGCATACGCTGCAAAAAGCCATCCGTGAGATAGTATCGCTCTATCTCGTGACCAGCCGATTTAATAAAGTTAAAATCAAATAGCTTTAGTTTTGCTAAGTTTATGACACAAATAATAGCAGTATGAAGCCCATCCTCAGTGATCCTCTTTTAGAAAAACGACTGCTTGATCAAGGATATGTGGTGATCCCCTTTTTGTCCAAAGAGGAAATCTCTGATCTTAAGACTTTCTATTATCAATTCAATTCTGACAAGCTCGTGGGGATGAGTGCCACGGCGCACCTACCTGATCTTGAGATGAGAATGCATATGAATGATAAGATAAAAGAGGTCTTCCGAAGAGCTATTGAAGAGACCTTTGTCAATGCCAATGCACTCGGGGGATCCTTCATAGCCAAAGGAAAGGGAAATACTGGCACCCTAAGCCCTCATCAGGATTGGAATATCGTCGATGAAGACCAGTTCCGGTCATTCAACATATGGGTGCCCCTCGTGGACCTAAACGCAGATAACGGTGCTATATGCGTGATGCCCAAAAGCCATTTATGGGCCAAATCTTTTCGCTCTGTCAATATTCGCTCTGCATATAATGACGTGGAACCTCAGCTATGGCAAAAAATGAAAAGACTAGACATGAAGGCTGGAGAAGCCCTATTCTATGACCACAGGTTAATCCATGCTTCTGGCGAAAATAAAACGGATGAAATCCGATTGGCAGCAGTCTTTGGCATCATCCCCGATGATGCTGATATGTTCTATTACCACAAAAAGGATGAAAAAACGATCGAGGTATATGAATCAAACAAAGAATTTTTTCTTTACGAAAACATCTTTGAAGGGCCCAGAAAATTAAAAAAACTGAGAGAGATACCATATGTTTTTCCACTCTTCACTTCGGATCAGTTGGATCAGTTGGAGTCAGGTGCTAAAGGTGGATTTTTAAGTCGTCTTAAGTCCTTTTTGAACTTTTGAATGGTCCCTACTCATGTGCGGTATCGAAATGAAATAATCTCTCCAAGGGTCTTGAGAATAGCTGTAAATTTAGATGCTGTAGCTATGCCCGTCAGTCGCTCCTTTTGCTCTACTTCAAACTCATAAAAGGAAAATCCTGCGCGATTTGCCTTGATCAGTATCTCTGCCAGCATGAATATGCCATTGTACTCTATTTCAATCTTCCCCTCCTCAAAAATTTTGCGATGGTACATGTGAATCCAGTTATAATCTTTCAGATTCATGCTAAATAATACGGAGACCAGCTTGTGATATACATATGAGTTGAGATGCCTTCTGAATGAATATCCTAATTTGACTCGGCGATAGCTCACCAAAATATCGGCACGAGTAGCGTGGCTACTGAATGCAGTATACAAATCCATGGTGAGAGGACTATCCGCCGGTACGCAAAAAATATAGTCTTTCTTTGCCCGCTTCACCCCAGTCCTGATAGCGCTACCGAAGCCCTCATTGATCGGCTTATGATATATTTGGATCTCCTGCGCATGTGCAAAGGCAGTATCCAGAATCTGACCTGTTTTATCACGGCTGCCGTCGTTGACCACGATGATTTCAAAATCCGCATCAGAGGCAGCCAATATATCCAACGCAGACTTTACTGCGCTCTGTATGATCGCCTCCTCATTGTACGCCGGTATGATGACCGAAACTGAGAACATCGCCATTATAAAATGATTTTCCTTCCGTCCTGTCTGATCGAAGACTCAGCGGCCTGTAGGACTTTGACTACTCTGGCAGCGTATACCGCGTCTGTGATCGGATCCTCCGTACCCCTGATACAGGCCACGAAGTGATCAAATTCATTTACGAGAGACTCGGTGTATTGGAGATTGGGTATGACTATTTCACCATCCTTCACTGATAGCTGAAAGCTCCCATAATCTCCGGGGCTGGTCTGGTAATTTTTACCGGTCTCAATGATCCGGAGCTTTTCACTCAGAGACACATCATCGAAGACCAGCATCTTTTTTGATCCGACGATTTTTACCACTCTTTGCTTGATGGGATCTATCCAGGACACACTGATGCTGGCTATGACCTTGTCTGCAAATTCCAATTGTATAAAGGCCACATCCTCGACCTCATCCTGGAGAAAACAAGAACCTGATGCAGAGACGGCCGTAGGCATCTGTCTCATCAGTGAGATAGCGATAGCTACATCATGAGCAGCCAGATCAAATATTACACTTACGTCCTTCCTTACAGGACCTAGACCCATACGCATGAGTTGCAGATAGAGTACCCTGCCGATCTGATCCTGATCCACCATCTCTTTCATATACCTGATCACACTATTATATTCAAATACGTGACCCACCAGTAGCTTCACCCCGTGCTGCAGAGCCAGTCGATATAATTCTTCGCAACGCTCAGCGCTATCGGTGAGGGGTTTCTCACAGAGAACATGCTTTCCTGCTTTTATTAATTTCTCCGTCAGTGCGAAATGAGTGTTTACCGGTGTGCATATTACGACTGCCTGTATTTCAGGGTTATCCGCTATCTGATCTACATCATTCGTAAAACTGATATGAGGATATTTGTTGGCTAGCAATGTGAGGTTGTTTGCATCTGCATCACATACTTTCTCTAATACAGCCAGATCAGAATTAGAAATTATCCTGAGAAAATTTGCGCCCCAATATCCGCAACCGATCAGTGCACATTTTATCTTGTCTGGCTTCATATTCATGTAAATATCGAAAGTTTATTTTACAAGTCGTGGATATCGCTAGACCAGATCATGGTACCAATCGCACCTCCATTAGTACATCTCTGTCTGTGTCATTGTCCCTGATACCTCCGAGCTTATTAATCCTGACTATTGGTTCAAATTCCACATTGCAACCATGGACTGCCTTGAGATATCGCCTAACGAGATCACACCTATATGGGGAGGCTATATACAGAGCATGCTGGTCGGAGAGCCATTTAAACAATGCCACAGGATCATTCGCATCGCAACTGCATTGACGACTAATATATTGCACATATCTGGGAGTAAGGGGAAAGGTAAACCAATCGAACATGATGTATTTATTCTTTTCGTAAATCTCATTGTACAGTGCAAAATGCTGGTCAAACAGGAAGCGGCTATCGATAGTGATCAGGACAATACGATCAGTATATCTCTGCTCCAGTTTTTTCATAGTCCGAGCCATATCTGTGACCTCTTGGTCGACCGACTGGCTTTGCTCTCTATACCTCAGCAGTGTCGTCATGAGAGCTAAGATTATACAAATGAAACCGGCTGTAGTCAAAATTTTCGCACCTCTGCCCTCTCTCACGACAGTCGCATCGAAAAAATAGAAAGCAGTGATAAAAAGGGCAATAAACTGCAGACTCATAAAATGTCTGTTGCTCACCAGAAAACCATTATAGTCCAATGCAAGTAGAACACCGGCTGTACAAATTTGAAATGTGATCATCCTGATCACCCACACTCTGTAATCCGGCAACAGGCTCAAGGCCAATAATAAAAATATGCCGATCGCGACATCTATAAAGGGGTAGGCAGCATAAAAGCCCAGCAGATGAGAGAAGACCTCTTTCATATGCTGGCCACTCATATCCACCCCTGGCAATATGATGCTGCGCATAAAAGACGGCGTCATCTCATTCACATCAAACCACATTCCCTGCAGAGCTGCTTCATATTTGACTGAGTCCTTTGCTGTTTTCATTTGTCCCAGATCCACTACTCTTTTCGCCATCATTTTATACTCGATCTCTGGCTCCACTTTGCGTACATAGATATTGGTATAGGCGAGGTCTACCGAGAATATAACAATAAAAATGCCGGTAGCCACGACAGGTAGCCATATGCGCCTGATCATCTCTCTCGGATCCAGCGTATAAATCAAATATCCGGAGCCTACAATCAATAACATCCCGATACTGCTCTCCGGCCTCAGCAGCATACCAAAAATAAACAGCACGCCATTCAGCAGCATCTCTCTTCTGGTGATAAATTTAGTAAACGCAAGATTGAATAAAGCTATGCCACAGAATATGAGCGATACCCGAGTGTGGGATATGAAAATGATATTTTCCAAATAAAATAATGCGACAATGATCTGGATCAAGCGGATCAAAGACTGGCTGCCTACCTTATTTAAGATCACCTTTCTAAGTGCTCGCAAAACCAGATATAAACTCAGCACCTCATAAAGCAGCATAAAGATAAAATGCCAGTTGATCCGAGGGAGTAGATAATATAACAGTTTGTATACCTCTCTGATCCCTATGAATCCCTGAAAATGCACATCGAAATATGCAAAGTCGCTAAACTGACGAGCAGCCAGGCTACTCATGAAAAAAGCATAATCATCAGTGACCAGGTGAAAGCATAAAAGACCTATGGTAAATACTACGAGGGTGATCATTATCTCACCCACTCTGTTGCGAAAAATTTCCTTCATTCCTGTATAGATATTCGCTGCATGTAGACTCAAACTTTAGCTATTAAAAATTGGAAGATCATGAAAATCCTCTTGCAATACAGCTTTTACCACATCATCAGGGGCCTTGAACCATTGGCGTAAAACAGATGCGTATACGGATCTGAAGTCGTGTTGCAAAGCCAGATTATCATCTACGGTGACTTTGTCAGGTATCACTGGATTCTTCCCAATCAGCTGCGAATTAATATTGCCTCCGAAATAAAGAATAGGCTGAGAGGAACCATGGTCCGTGCCGAGACCGCTGGTCGAAACGATCCTTCGGCCAAATTCGGAAAATGTCATGCCTGTGATATCCGCCTCTCGACCCATATGCACCACATCATCCCAAAAACATGTAATGGCTTGTGATAGTTTCGCGAGCAGATTAGCGTGCACACCTTTGGTCTTGTCCGAGGTCGTGACCTGCTCTACATGTGTGTCAAATCCTTTCAGGTCCACGACATAGACAGAAGTATCCAGTCCACCATGTATAAGCTTAGATACTACTTTCAGCTGATCAGCCAGGGTGTTCTCTCCAGCTTTAGGATAGAGTTTCGAGGATGCAAACGGAGTGCTCAGTGCTTTTTTAACCACACTTGCATACTTGTCTGTCTGAAGGAGTATTTCGCGGATCGTTTTCACTTCTTCTGCACCGAAACTATTAGGTCCGTCCCCATCCGCCTCAGAGCCGGATGAACCAAAGGGAATCGTAGGATTAATAACGATGCTCATGTCCATCGCCTGTCCCTGAAAAAGGAAAGTACCTGTATCTCCTATTTTAATAGCTGGCGGGTCCGGCTGCTGATGGCTCGGGAATCCATCAGGATAGTGCTTGAACTTTGTCTCCAGATAGCGCGCCATCCATCCGGTATATAGTACTTTGGAAGCCTCTGAGCCAGTGAGCCATATATCGGATGAGCGGAAATGCGAAAAATTCGGATGTTCATAACCCACGCCCTGTATGAATCCCGCCAGGCCATTGTCGTACATATCTTTGATGCCGGCCAGTGCTGGATGCAGCCCGGTATCGGAGGTCCCGCGAAGTGGGAGGATTTTATTTTCGGGCAGATATATATTAGGCCTGACCTCTGTCAATCTGCGATAATTAGTCAGTGGTATGAGGGTGTGCAGGCCATCATTGCCCCCGAGCAGCTGGATCAGCACCAATATTTTCTTTGATGACCCTTTCTGCTTCACGTGACAGGCCTCCATAGCATTCAGCAGTGGATACATGGATGCTATGATGGCAGAATTTCGGATGAAGGCTTTCCTATTCATTTTAAAATTTAATTCCAGGAGTTTTACTCCGATCTTACATCATGTGATATTCGGGCATACTCAGCAGTTTAGCAAAAAACATACGTAGCCGCGCATTTAAAACTTCTTCCGTCTCCTTATCATCCGGATGCTGAGCCAGTTTCTTCCAGGCTTTTTCCCAGTAATAATCCGTCTCCATACCAGATACCAGCAATCCTTTCAGATGGTCCAGTGAGGTTTTGCTCAGTGGCACTGCACAGAGGAGTTTGGTGACCTGCTGTATGAAGCCATCTCTGTCTTCAGGTTTGTCAAACTGCCTGGCGTAATTCAAAAAGTCAAAACTAACGCTATACCCATTGAATATCAGTCCATCATGAGTACTCAGCCCGTCCGTGATTTTTTTCCGCATACTGAGACTTGCAGAATTAATCCACCACTGATGATACTTAGGAGCCTGATAGTAGGCCGGCCACCCTGATACAGATGGTGGGTCTCCGATACGCATCGCGAGATCCTCGCAGTTCAGATGATACTGCAGCCATGGCTCATGGCAGTCGACCAGATTTGTGTATGTCTTGCTCGGAGCCAAAAAGACTGTCACCCCGATCTCCAAAGTCGAGCCGAGTAGAAAATCTGCGGGACTCTTCACTATGCATCCACGAAATGCTGGATCAAAAAAATGCTGGCTACCGAGTAATGTCCTCAGTACAGGAATGATCTCAAAATTATTCTGAATATAAATATCGGCCAGCGGGTGGATGACCTCCTGCTCGATCCTGTCGTCTACATGGGCGTATACAAACCAGCGGTATATATTACGACAAACAAATCTCGCAGTCTCCTTCTTGCTGAAAATCATATCTACCAAATCATCGGCCTCCTTCGCTCCATCCGGACCCGATCTGCCTTTGATCACAGTATTGCCAAAAAATGATGAAAAGTGTTTGTCCGCTGTCTCATGCTGAGCAGGATCAAAGACTCCGATACTCAGCTTTTTGTCATCCCGCCATCCTGTCAGCACACGCGCGGCGGCTTTCACATCATCCTCCGTGTACTGCACTCCATAGCCCTTGCCCAGGGTGAAAAGCTCCATGAGTTCTCGCCCATAGTTTTCATTTGGCGCTGATTTGAAATTTGTATTGCCACCCAGGTATACGAGCATAGCAGGACAGGTAGTACCCTCGCGTATCAGTTTTTTAAAATTTCCTAAAGCGTGCTGGCGCAGCATGGCTACATAGAAATAAGAGTAACGACTGTCTTTGACCACATCCGTCTCCGTCACAAAATGATTGTGCCAGAATAAGGTCATTTTTTCGGTCAGCGAGAAGTCCCGGTTCAGGATCAAACCTGTCCACCACATTCGGAACATCAATTTTCGCCTGTAGTTGACTTCTTCATTTTCAAAAGCCTCGTGTACCCATGTGCCACCTACCTTGATAGCCGGATTGAGATCTACGCCATCTGACAGCTCCTCTCGTACCGGTGGAGGAGTAGGTGATGGAGTGAGCAGTGCACTCAGGCACTGACTTAAACTTTTTCCCCTGTAAAAAGTCAGGTCTTTATGACCTACACCAAATAGGCATCTCCTCAGTAAATGCAATAGCTCTTCGTCCTTCAATTTTTCATTAAAGGAGTTTAAACTATATGTGGAAATGACAGCCATAGACAGCCCGGTTTTGTCCCAAAGTTAATGACTTATGCGCTTATTTTTTTGGCATTTGCGGTTATTGACAAATATCAGCATTGCGCTTTACTTTTTCAGAGCTTCCTGTATTACATATGGCAATACTACCTGCGCTTTGTTTTTCTCTCCATTAGCATTCAGATGACAGTCATCCAGCCACCAGTGGGGATTTCGTATGGAATCAAAAGTAAAAGGAATATTGACTCCCCCTGTCTCCCCGGCCAGGGTGGCTACCATATCCACATTCTCGGCGCATTGCTCTCTGTAGAGCCGGCTGCCGCGGACGAAGGCGTCCTGAGTGTTAAGGATATTGGGCAAAACCAGCAGCGCAGCGCTGTCTTTCAGAATCTCTTCATATAAACTCCTCGTATTGCGATAGTACGGCAGATAGCGGTAGTCCTTTTTTTTGAAAACGGTATCCATATTCATCTCATTCCAGTGAACGAAAGTCTGCCCCCGCTGCCTAGTGTAGCATTCACGACCACCTATTCCGCTGAAGTAGAAATTTTCGTAAAAAAGCCGAATGACAATAAAGCTGATAAAATAAGATCTCATAAAAAATCGCGCTGGTTGCGATAATGGCTCTAAATGAAACTGCAATCTGCGATAGTGAGTATAGTCCAGCTGAAAATCCGGGCCGGTATTGTTCATTATCTGTGCATCATTCACACCACTGTGGACCACCACTGCATCAGGAGCATAATAGCGGTACTTAAATAAGTACTGCTCCAGCTCCTCTGCAGATGTACCCGCCTCCAGACCAGCATTGATCACCTCAGCACCGTTATATTTTTTTGATAAGACAGCGTCCTGTCTGAAATAAGCATTGAGCATGCTATCCAACTGTGCAGGATAGGACTGCTCCGGCCGGTCGACCCCCAATCCATATGTAGTAGAACCTCCGAGGCAAAGGACCCTGAATTTGCCGGTTTTGCGCAGCGGTATCTTAGTGCCTCGATAGCCAGCATCATTGTGCTGTACTATTCCATCCTTCATATAGCCAGGATAGGGAATGTAACCCAGATATGGTAATGTGAGATAGCGGGGCCTCTGGTCTCCGGCCTTATCCCCGATGAGCATCGCTCGCACTCGGAAATAGTTCTTATTGCTCAGCCAATCAAATGAACGACTATTAAACCACATGGCGAGATATCCGCTGGTCTCTACGACTACAGCAACGAGCAGTATCATCGACAGGCGAAAAAAAAGTACACGAAAATTCATTTCTTTCTTCAATCTTTTGATTTATACACCCGATCTCATTAAGGCAATTATTAGTGATCTTTTCATACTCCGGTCAGGATCCAGTTTTTCTGAAAATAGGGCAGGCCAAGTCTTTTCTTCTTTTCATTCTCGATCATCTCATATATCTCATGACTGCTCACCGCCGGGACATCGTAATCAAATTCATCTACTTTGTTTCCGAATAATGGTCGCTCGCCGATGTTGAAGTAGCGCAAAAAAAAGTCGTCAGGCATTTCAAATTTTTCGACTTTGTGATTCGCCGGATCGTTATTCTTGTAGAAAAACATGAGGTTAGCATCAGCAGAGGTGATGCCATAGACGATCACGAGCCGCTCTTTGTCAGTCACATTGGCCGCCGAAGCGTGCAAAACCGCGTGGTTCAGCACAAATGCCTGTCCGGGTTTCATGGGTACTGTGATCATATTATCCCATATCAGCTGCTCACTCCCTCTGTAGCTGACGGGAATATAATTATTTCGGTATTTGTCAAAAAAAAGATGACTGCCCGGCAAAACTCTTAAAGCTCCATTTAGTTCATTGACATCCTGTGTAGGTATCCATACGGTAGCTGATGCGTATTTCGACTCATCGACTACTGTCCAGTCCTGATGGACATTCACTATACCCTTTTCACCGGGCGCTTTGCAGAGAAAAGTACTCCCGAGTTTTTTGTAATCGATGAATGCCCCTTCCAATGATTCTCTCAAGGCGGAATCAATTTCTGAAAATAACTTCTGTTTTACAGATTCATCTGAGAAGGTGGCCCCCGATGAAAACCCCTCCGGCAATACCGGATTTAGGTCATAAAATTTCGTAGCTATACTCTGGACTATCTCTGCCGGTGCAAAATCAAATACGACATACCCATCTCTCTCAAACTGCTCCTGCAATCCAGGATCCCTGAATATTTGCCTTATCATTTTTCTTTATTTACTGTCCTGCCAAAAATCTTCAAATAGAATGTCAAAATATATCTCCTCAGGTCCTGACGCTCTATAATCGTGGGATAATTTATTCCTGTAAAATAAATAATTATCTCGTTACTTTTCCTTGTTGCCTGGATTAAAATCCATCTGGGTTGCTGCCGAAAACATGTGCGAATAATATCTGGCGGCCAGTATTCGGAGATAGACGGAATATCATAACTTGCGAATGAATAATATGCCAAAAGTTTTTGATACTCTTTACAAAACAAAATTCGCTCTCGCCCTCATGGTGACGGTGGGCTGCTTCCTGTTTACATATCTCTATTATGATTTTTTTTATGTGGAATATGAAGCCCTGTTTGATAGTTTTTATAGTGGCAAACTGACTGGTGGTCTCCCATTTCGTTCGGTTTACTTTTTGGGAAATATTGGCACCTCTCACCTCTATTCCCTGCTTTATCAATTTTATCCTCAGATAGAATGGATCTCCTGGATACTCTACAGTTATTTATTTGTGTCATGCGTAATAGGCTTGTATCTGATGCTCGAGATCGTGCCGGATACACTGTCTCTTATTATGAAGGTGGGCATCCTGGTGGCGGTCTATCTACTCGTATTTGCCGATCACAATATCCATTTCATATTTACCAGGGTCTCCTATATGGCGACGGGTATTTCCCTTATCGGACTGGTCTATTTTTTCCGCTATCAGGGCAGCATTGCAGCTCGGCCCGGGCTCTTTATTTTCTTAAATTTCTGGTTTATAGTCGGCACGCTCACACGCTCCGAGTCAGCGACAGCTGCATTTATGCAGATTGCCTTCTTCGGTCTATTCTATATGCAAAACGTTAAGCGGTTCGCAATGGTATTTTTATTTCCATTCCTTTTCCTGCTGTCGCTTCTATCTGCTATCGCTTTTGATATCAAATCCACAAAAGAATTTTACAAACAGATAGAGCCGGATATCGAGGCGCAATACACGGACCGACAAAATACCCTCCCACTATCAGCCATGACCACATATCGCGATACCGTAATGTGGCAGACCGCAAAAGATATCATGTGGGCAGATCCAAAGATCCTCAGTCCATCCTACCTGCGCTCGCTGATCATGCCTGAAAAATTAATTTATACCGATCTGCGTCAGTGGCATAGAGTCTATGGCAGCTTATCTGATATCGCAGCCCGGTTTTGGTATTTGTGCCTGCTCTCCATGCTGATGAGCATAGCAATACTGATCAAATACAGGTTCCCTTCGGTACTCAGCTTTTTATTCTGGCTGGCATTTGCAGCTTCATTCTGGATCCTCTCCGCAGTCCAGACCTATACGGACAAAGTAAATGATCGATCTTTTTCTCCGCTCATCAGTCTCTTTATCTTTTGTCATTTAGTCTTTCTGCTACCCTATCTGACAGGCGCAGTCTCGCGTCGCATGTATCCGATCCTGGCCGCAATGTTAGTACTCTTCGGTATCCACCTATATCATCAAAAGGCAGAAGCCAATCAGCTGCAGAGCGACCTTCTGGATTATCAAAAGAACCTGTCCACCATCACCAAAGTGGCTGCCAATAAGATTCTGGTGGTCAACTCCTCTTCATGTGATTATCTTTTCTCCAGCAATAAACCATTTCGTCCCTTTGACTTCTCCCGTTTCAAAAAGATCTATATCACCGATGGCTACAATATCCCCTTCCTGCCATATTACCGGCGCTATCTGGAGAGAGAGTGCCATTGCGACATGTACGAGTTCCCTAGTTTCTGGGACTACCTGAGGACCCGGCAGGACGAAATAGTGGTAGTCTCCACTACACATAGAATGAATATCCTGAGAGAGTATCTGAAGGTCATACATGGATATGATCTTCCCGTATCCGAAAGCAAGAATGCCAGACTTCTCCAGCTGGAGGAAAGTGATTATCGAGGTCTTTTTGCGAATCTTAAAGTATACGCGCTGGGCAAATAAGATCAATTTTAAAGCATCAAGTTTAGTTAAATGACCCCGCAAACTGGCGCATTTCTAATTAGTTCATATCTTTGACTAAATTACTTTTTATGCTCACTGAACAGGCCAGTACCATAACGGGCGAAAAAATTTTCTTCAATTTTATTGAAGTCCCTTTTGAAAAGCTATCTGAATCCGGCGATCTTATTAAAAAATTAAAGTCGGGAGAATTACATGGTTTTGTTCTTAAAAATCTGTTTTCGAAAGATGAGATTGCGGCTATACTTCAGGCCATAGAGAAACCACTGGAGACAGATGCGATGAACACCCCATCGGGGAAGATGTTCCCTGCTCCATTTGCGATCATCACTAACTCCGGTGAGAGGCTGGATGCTTATTACGAATCGATCAAAACAATACATGATCTGATGGATCAGGCACCGCCAGTGCAGCTGGTTCGCGACAGGATCGAGCAGTTCTTCAGGTCCGTCGGCAAAGATTACCAGGTGAGCGTCCCGATCAACAAAGTGAAGGGCATACCGGTTTCTGAGGGCTGTTTCAGGGTGTTTTATAAAGATCGCGGTGGCCTGTTCGTGCACTGCGGAAATCTTTTCCAGCAGCAGTCCGAGTATTACTATTCACTACTCGCCAATGACATCGATATGAAAGATCAGTTGAGCTTCTTCTTTAACCTTCAGAATACCGAAGTAGGGGGAGAACTGACCATCTATAATCTCCTCTGGAAGGATGTGGTAGCTAAAGCCACACCTGATGAAAATGACTCAGTCATCGATGCAAAGGGAAATACCATATTCCTAAAGGATGTCGAGCAGTTCGTAGTGAAACCTCAGCCCGGAGATATTCTCGTTTTCGCCGGCGGTCCGATATGGCATCGGGTGGAAAACATCAAGGGAGATACACCCCGCATCACCTACGGAGGTTTTGTCAACTTCTCAAATGATGGCAAGGAAATCTTCTACTGGTCCTGATATGATTTGAGTTTTTCCTTCACCGAAGCAAAATTAATCTGGGAATAAATGTTCTGCATCTCTCCTACCTTTTTGCTTCTGTCACCTGCCTGATTTTCTCCTGACCAGTCATCTCTGAGATAGTAGTCTGGTCGCTCTTCGTACAGGCAAATCGCTTGTTCGGTGCTGCTCTGACACAAAAAGCTGTAGTATTTGGTCTGATCATGTGTGAGCCGTACACAAAAAGCCACCCTATCTTCATCCGTGTCATTAGCTGTAGCATTGTGGATCAGGCGAAGATCAAAAAGGACTATCTGGCCGGCCTTCAGCGTCATCACTTTTTTTATGGTATCAAACTGCTCCGAGTATTCGGCAAATGGCCAGTTTATACCCTCCAGGTAGATCACATGAGAGAATTTATGGCTCCCTTCTATCAGGCAAAATGCTCCGTTCTGCTCGTTCACATCTATCAGCGGACACCAGATACCATAGTGCGGCTCCAGATTTGTATTGATCATGAGTGAAGCATCATTATGCCATCCCAGATCTCCTTTGCTACGGGCATACTTCACAAAATAACTCGCTATCGGTGTTTGATAATTTTCAAAATATCCTTCCAATTTGGGACGGATTTTATCCAAAATAAAATTATGAACTGAACGTTTCGACGCTGAGGAGGAGTGCTCCATCGGTGTAAATCTGCCTATCCTCGTGCTCGCCGAGTCGAATAGGTGCTCATATTGGGATTTCAGCTGAGATACCGTCTCCTCATCTAAAAAATCAAGGACGACGTAGCCATACCTCTTCATTTTTTTTTCTAACTCCCGATCCTTGAGTATGTGACGCTGCATGGGTTCGAAATCATCTCCTTCGCCGAACACCTCTTTGTATTTCTCCAGCAGGTCCGCAGCGCTGATCTGCCTGTTATTCGTAGTATCCTGTGGAGCGATGGCTTTGCTGAGGGGATGCTCCGGTACGCCGCCATTTTCCAGCCTGTTTAGAGAGGTGAGGAAGATCTCCGGACTGATGCCATAGATCTCTGTACAGTTATGCGCTGCATCCTTATGGCAATAGATCAAGGGGGCCGTCTTTTTATAAATACTTATGATAGCCGAAATGCGGTTCTGATCCGACTCGTTAGGATAGGATGCGTGAAAGAGCGAATTGTGAAAAACCAATGCATGTCCCGGCGGAATGATCATATCCACCACATAGGGCCGCAGGCTATCATCAGTAGCGACGTCAGGTATACTATAGCTGCCGGAGCGATAGTTGTGATAAAAGTGATGGCTACCCGGTAGTACAAACATCCCGCCATTGGCCGGGTGCGAGAGATCGAGGGGGATCCAGACCTGATAGCTCGTGTATTGGCTTTCATCGACTATATTCCAGTCCTGATGCAGGTGCAGCTCGGACATATTCTTAGCCTCCTTTACCATAAATCCCCCCATGAAAAAATCAAAGCCCTCAAATGATTTCTCCAGCGCCGGCATGAGCAATTCTCTGAGCGCATTACTCAGGCGGAGATTTCTGTCCCCCCCTATTTTGCTATGGCTGGCTATGAGTCCGCTTACATTATTGTCTATCGAAAACTGCTCATACAGCGCCCTGATACCGGCTATCTGATCCGGCGTAAATATAGGAGCGACACAAAATCCCATTTCGTCCAGCGCTTTTCCATAGTCCGCATCTTTGATCAGCTGATCAGGTTTCATATATTACTTTTTAAATGTCTTAAAGTACAGCTTCGCTTTCGTCAATAGATTCAGATGCGGGTTCTTTCTGACCCAGGATTTGAATACTTGCTCCGGGACGAGTTCATACCTGTGCGATATGGTATCTATCTGTTTGGCGAATAGTGGCCGCCCATCGGGTTTGAAATGATAATAATCCTCCGCTTTCATCAGGTACTTCTCTATCTTGGAGCTGTCTCCATCGGGCATATAGTGATAGTGTATATCTGCACCCTCTGTACAAAAACCCATGATAATGGCTACCCTCGGTTTACCCGTCCGATTGATCGAGGAGCCATGCAAAACCGAATGATTGATCACCACACACTCACCGATCTCTGTCTCTATATCCGTGAATAGCTCCCTGATCGTATCCAGATAGGGTAGGAAGGGCCTCGGGTAATCAGGTACGACTCTCAGCGTCTTGCTGATCAGATGGCTCCCTTTGAAAACCCTCAGCTGGCCGCTGTCACGATCAGTTTTCTGCAGTGGGATCCAGAGGTTAAAGGAGCACTCCTCCGGCTCATTGACGAATGTCAGGTCCTGATGGGGCATTAGTTCTGTCTCGTCTCCGCTATCCTTGATCAGAAAGTTTGAAATCAGTGTCTGATAGTTCTGAAAGGTAGCTTTCACCTGGTCCATGATAGTTTCCTTCAGCAGCTTGTCCACGGCGATCAGCAGTTCGGGATTTCCGGTTTCCACAGAAGAATATAATGCAGGGCTTTGCAGAGATGCCTCATGTTCTGACTGCACTTCGTCATAATAATTACGCAGTTTCTCAATTTGTGCAGGGCTGAATAACTTCAATTTTACAAAGCCTTCGTGCTCAAATTGCGACTGTAATTTTTTATCTCTGAATACTGGTAACATTGCACTCATTACTTACTTAATTCAAACTCCCCGCACATCATATTGATAATAGTTTCCTGACCTGCTGCACAAACGATTTGACAGGCAGCATGGCGCATAGCTCATGCAGCGTCACCGGCCGGTAATCGAATATCTCTGTCTCCATCAGGTCCCCAGCTGCCGGTGGCTCTCCTTTGATGAAATGAAGATAAGCCTCTTTGGTCATTTTGTACCTCTGCACCGAGTTAGTGCTTCCTTTCTCAAAAAAGTACATGAGCAGCTCTGCGTCGGACGGATAGGCTGCCATGACTGCCGCCACACGTGGCGTCTGTGTCAGATTAGGATAGGAGGCGTGTATCACGCGGTGATCAAAGATAAACGCCTCGCCTCTGCGCGATGGATAGTCCGTCAGCTGCTGCTCCAGCTGCCCCATCACGTTCTCAAAGGGCCACGGGTATGCATGTGTAGGACGCAGGATGTATTTGAATTTATGACTGCCCTTCACAAATCGCATACATCCGTTTCGCTGATCCGTATCCTGCAGGGAAACCCACACACTGATGCTGGAGTATCTCCTCTCATCCACAAATGAAGTATCCTGATGCAATGGAGTGACAGACTCCGGTCCTGATTGCTTGATCAGGAAATTCCCAAAGAGAAGTTTGTAATCCTGCAGGTACTTATCCATTTCTCCGGCAAATACCGTCGCTATGGCTTCGTCCGCCCTCTGGATCAGTCGGTGATCATTGCTATGACTGGTCGTGGTAAACGGCAATCCGATCTGATCATGCTCAGCCTCTATGGCTCTGTACCGCAGCAGCAGATCATCTGACTGAGCAGCGGTGAGCAGCGGCACGCGCACAAATCCGTTTTTGTCAAACTCATCCTGCAGATGCTGTGTTTTGAAAAGCTGCTTCATAATATCTGATCAGGAAAATAATTTCTCCTTTATAAAGGATAGTTTCTTTATCCATGATGGAGATGGCTGGGCATGCTCCTCCTGGAGTTTTTTGATAAAATCCTGGCGGCTGATCTGCGGAAAATCCCATTTTATATGCCCCAATAGTTTCCCGTTCTCCGGCCTCCCGTCTTTCTTCAGATTCAGGAATGTATCCATATCGAAACTGTACTTTTCGATTTTATCATTGGCGGTGCCGGGCTCCCAATAGTGAAATATCCAGTCCGATCCGGCCGAACGTATCGCTATGACTGCTGCTGCCCGGAGTCCATTGGACAGATTGGGCGTAGCGCCATGCATCACGGCATGATTGATGACTATGGCCTCTCCGGCTTTGACGGGTACTTCTATTATGTTTTCTCTTAGCAGGTCCATGACCTGATCATAGGCTGTAGGGCATGATGGAGTCACTCTCAGAGACGGGATATAACGCTGAGTTCCTTTTATAAAAAACATATTGCCATTGTGATGGTCGATGTCATGCAAGGCCACCCATACATTAGCGCTGACATATTTACTTTCATCCACAAAAGTGGGGTCCTGGTGTATGTTTGTCTCTGATCCTACACCTGGCTGCTTGGTGATATAGGTGCACATCATCGGCTCATAGTTCTGGAAATGATGTTTCAGCTCGGGGAGCAAAACTGATTTCAGCTGGGTATCAATATCGAGGATGAGATCAGGATTATTCGTATGGGTAGTGCTATGATACAATCCGTCGATTACATCATGCTCTTTCTGATGGTCGACAAAATAGTCATATAGCACTTTCGCCTTTGCATGGTCAAGTAGTTTGATCTTCGCATAGCCATCCCTTTCAAATTGGCGCTGCAACTCAGGATCCTGGAAAATCGGGGCTACTGTACTCATCAATAAAGATCTTACAAATTTATTTACTGCAATTTAAGCCATTTTGAACTAAGTAGATAGTGATTTTCCTCATTCAGTTGTTTCAAAGAATAATGAGTTTGGTTTCTCAACTCTATCTGAAGCCTTAATAAATGGGGCACATTATCATTCGTACAGTCATCCTGTTAAATTTTCAATTATGTATTATTTCAAATCCATATTTAACACTATGGGTTTATCTTTTCGAAAAAATTAAAACCCACGAAAACAGCGATTTAGGCATATGCCGTTTTCTTATTTACAAAACAAATATGCATAATTGAACTTCATTTTGCTTAAAAAGCTTTCCCAATACAAATATAGCAAATAAATCGCAATTTCTAAGTATATTGGACGCAAAGAGCTCCACGCCCCATGCCTTTAGCAGCTACATTTATATTTGCTACATTTAATTTGCATTCACTAAATTTTTGATGAAAAGAGCACTCGTTTTAGGGGCAGGGGGATTCATAGGAAACCATTTGGTCAAAAGACTCCGAAAGGAGGGGTTTTATGTCAAAGGCGCCGATATCACCCATCCCCAGTTTTCAGAGACCATGGCAAATGAGTTTATCATCGGAGACCTGAGGGATATTCATTTCTGCCGGACGCTCTTCGACGGGCCATATGATAGAATATATCAGCTGGCCGCGGATATGGGTGGTGCCGGATATATTTTCAGCGGAGAGAATGACGCCACTATCATGTCAAACTCTGTACAGATCAATCTGAACATCCTCCATCTATCCCGTGAGATGAAACCGGGCCTGCTTTTCTTTTCTTCATCTGCCTGTATCTATCCTGATCCATCCGCGCCCACCGCTGACATGTATGCTGAGGACACGGCCTATCCCGCTCTGCCCGACAGCGACTATGGCTGGGAGAAGCTATTCAGTGAAAGACTCTACGAGGCTCATGCCCGAAACTTCGGCCTGAACGTCCGCATCGCCCGCTTTCACAATATCTACGGGCCCGAAACCATCTGGCAGGGAGGCAAGGAAAAAGCGATCGCCGCCATCTGCCGCAAGGTCATACAGTCCCCTGAGGGCGGCGCCATTCAGATATGGGGAGACGGCAGGCAGACACGATCCTTTCTATACATAGACGAGTGCCTGGAGGGTATCGAGCGGCTCATGCAGTCATCATTCACACATCCGGTCAATATCGGATCCGATGAGATGATATCCATACAGGCACTGACCGAGATGACCATCGCTATCTCCGGCCGGAAACTATCCATCGAGAATATCAAAGGCCCGACTGGCGTCGAAACCAGAACCTCCAATAATACCCTGATCAAAAAAGAACTGGGCTGGGCACCGGACTATCCACTGCGCAAAGGCGTAGAGGCCACCTATAGATGGATAGAAGGTCAGGCAAAACAGCCTCAATAAGTACCTGTTCTCCCTGCATTGAAATCAATTAAACCGCGCCATTGTGGCAGCTTTTTCATACTTTAGACAGCAATATGTTATCCAGATTTTCCAGCTTATTCCGCGCCAAAGAAGAGACTAAACCCGCATCCCCGCCGCCATCGACCTCGGAGGATGTCAAAAATTTCTACAACAACAACACCGACAAGTTCATAGAAGTATACGGTGAGATCATTCAGGCATTCCGGACCAAGGATGTAAAAGACTATCTAGACTACACCATCACCAACGCCGAACTCAAAGACGGCCAGAAAATACTCGACGCCGGATGCGGCGTAGGCGGGCCAGCCGGCTACTTCGCCTCACAGCTGAACGTTGACATCAAAGGGATCACCATCTCAGACTATCAGGTCTCAAAATCCAAAGAAGTCCTCGCACAGAAAGCCCTCAAAGGTTCTGTCGAAATAGTACAGGGCGACTATCACGAGATCGACAGCATCTTTGGGGAAAATGTATTCGACAGAGTGGTGTTTTTAGAATCTTTCGGGCACTCATCTAGGCAGAGTTTATTGCTGGAGAAAGCTTATAAGGTCCTAAAGCCGGGCGGCATCCTGTATATCAAGGATCTCTTCAAAAGAGAGCATCCGAATGAGGAAGACGGTAAAAAGATCGACGCTATCATCGACGCTATCAATCAGGCATATTCCTACAATGTAGCGGACTTCACCGAGGTGATGAAAACGGTACGAAGATTGAACTTCATCCTCCTCTTCGTCAAAACCCCCGAGGTCGTGAGCGAGCAGTTTGAGCACCTGACCATCTCCAATGATTTTCAAAACCTCTTTGACATCGGCAAGATCATCTCCTGGGAAAATTACGTCTTCCCCATCGACTTCTACGAGATCAAACTGATGAAGCCACCATTTGACATCAGCAAAGAGAAGCATCTCTACTTTTTAAATCGTCCGGAAATAACCTCCTGATAAATATGGGTCCATCCGGCAGCATACCGATACAGCCCTTCAGAGCAGATGACTGGTGGACCAGCAAGGCCTCTCTGCTTATGGGTTTTGTATACCTGTTTGCGCTTTGGTTTCATATTTCCTTTGAGCGCTTCCTTCCGCTAGCGCTGTTTTCCATATTGGTCATCGCAGGCTTTGCCTCCTTCGGCTACCTGAGCAATGATTTTTTTGACAAAGAAAAAGACCGGCTCGCCGGCAAAAAAAATTTCCTACTCGACAAACCTCTCTTCTATCAGATAGGTCTGGCTATAGTATCGATCAGCCTGATCGTGATGCCCTGGTTTTTTCTTCCTGCTGCCGCGCTGAGTTATTGGCTGATCGGTATACAGCTATCACTATTCCTGCTCTATTCCTGCCCACCCATCCGGCTAAAAGAAAAAGGCGCAGCCGGTGTGCTCGTTGACAGTCTCTATGCGCATGCTGTTCCGACTATTCTAGCGGCATACACGTTTTTTTTGGCATCATTTTTTTTTCTGCCATACATCGCATTTGTTTTACTCTTTCTCTGGCAGCTGCTGAGCGGCATTAGAAATATCCTGATCCATCAGCTCGAAGATAAAAGCTCAGACACATCATCCGGCACCAAAACATTCGCAGGCACGTCGAACACTAAAAGTATCCTTCAAATACTACAGGCCGTCATCCTGCTCGAGTTAGCTTTTTGTTTGGCTTTTTTCTCATTACTCACTTTCAGGGAACATCAGTTCGCAGTATGTATCGCGGCTGTTTTCTTGCTGTGCTTTCAGAGTATCTTTTGGTACATACACTTGACTCTGGAGGACCTGCCTGACCCGCCTCTGCGCTATTTCCCGAATAATGTCTACGAAAAATGGCTGCCCGCGATCTATCTGATCCTGCTGTCTTTCAGCAATGGCTATTTCCTCATCCTGCTATTCCTGCATATCACTTTATTCAATTTCGATCTCTATCGCAGCAGCATCCGCACCGCCTCCGATATCCGCAAGGGGCTCCCAATCGGATATATACATTACACTGTTGTTCTTCCGATTCGTATTTTCATATCAAAGGTGGTCAATCATACGATCTATTACAGCCTGCTCATCGTGGGTATCGACCTGAAGAAGGAACAGATGTCTGCCTTAGATTACTTTAGAAAAAAGCGGGGGAATAACAGGTAGATGTGCGGCATAGTAGGACATATTAAAGTATCCGGTACGATAGATCACCTCGTCTTTGACAGGATGCGTGATGCACTCGCGCACCGCGGGCCGGATGATGCCGACAGCCACTATCTGAATGCCGACAGCATAGCGCTCGGCCACAGGAGGCTGTCCTTTCTCGACCTCTCTCCCGCAGGCCGGCAGCCCATGTGCAATGAGGACGACACGGTATGGATCGTCCTGAACGGAGAGATCTACAACT
>Ga0214192_1000211_pt1 | contig 36454 bp, 38 predicted proteins | sample TroBogEpilimnion_44_FD_153030 | JGI IMG/M metagenome (GOLD analysis project Ga0214192, IMG submission 153030) | Freshwater microbial communities from Trout Bog Lake, WI - 29JUL2008 epilimnion | ecosystem: Environmental > Aquatic > Freshwater > Lake > Epilimnion/Euphotic zone | place: Trout Bog... | reverse complement strand
TTCTTATAGAAAAAACTTTATACCTAAATTTAAAATGGAGGATGACAAAGTGCAGCAAAAAAGTTAGTATGAAGTGGACTTCTCTTCTGGCGCAGGGGTGGACTAAAATACCTGGCGCACAACAAATAGATCCTCCTAGAATCGCTGCTGTAACAAAACGCGCTAATACGAATACACAGCTAAATTGTATCCAAGTTACTAAATCTGGATTATGACCAAAAAAGTTTTGGTAAATCAAAAAACATAAAAAAGCATTTACAACACAATCTCCTACTTGTTGGATATTAGTAGTAGCGGGTATGATTACTTTTGCTAAATTCTTATTTTGAAGATTTTTTGCTGTTCCTTCTATTGTCCAAGGCATCGTTGATAAGCTACATCCAGAAGTCAAAGCTACGCTTCCAGCTGGCAAAAGGTTTTTTATATGTCTCATCATATTAATTAATGACCAGCTTGAGCCTAATGCAAATAAAAACAAAATATACGAAAGTAAAAACAATATAAGCCAAAAAATTAAATTAGCATAATGAGTGAGTATGTGATTTAGCAGATTCATTTGATACATTTGCGCAGCAAAACCAAGAATAAACAATGGAATAAGACGGGCAAAAACATTGACTAGTATCCATTCCATTAATTTGTAGCTATGACTTATTGATTGTTCAAGGAGTTTATTGCTATTAAAGGCTGAAATACAACCAAAAATCACCCCACATAAAGCTCCTTTATCAGAAGACCACCAGGTTGGTTTTACTAATGGTAGCTGCCATAGTGCACTGAATTGAGCAGTGAATATCTCTGTGCCAAAAGACTGTACAGTGTCAGATACTAAATTTGCAGTAAAGTAAGCATACCACACAGAGCTAAAATTAGAAATTGCCTCAAAAATTACTAAAGAGATAATAAAAGTGAGGGCTTGCCTCTTAAAGGTACGTACGGTATTGGCGATAAATGCACATATTGTCAGCGGCATAAGCCATATTAAAAGATCTTTAATAAGTAGGCTGATAGTGTAGAATAGTTGTTGTAATTGCATTGGCAAAAAGTCAGCCAAAATAACATAAGATAGTAGTATAACAATGATTTGAATGCTTCTATTCTTTAGTAAGTACAACATAATAAACTTATTTAATTTTAAAAATTTTAGTAATGAATACTAGATCTTCAGCAGCTTCTTTTAAATAATCAAATCTTCCCGAGGCACCAGAGTGGCCAAAACTCATATTTGTTTTAAAAATAATTATATTATCTCCTAGCTTACGATCTCGCAGTCGCGCGACCCATTTTGCAGCTTCCCAGTATCCAACCCGGGGGTCAGATAGTCCAGCACTTACAAATAGGCTAGGGTAGTTTTGTTGGGACACGTTGTCATAGGGTGAATAAGATTTCATATATTCAAAGTAGTCTTTTTCTTTTGGATTGCCCCATTCTTTATATTCACCAGGGGTAAGTGGAAGAGTTTCATCAAGCATTGTGTTTAACACATCAACAAAAGGCACGTGCGCAATTACAGCTTTAAATAACTCCGGTCTTTGGTTTATAACATTACCAACTAGCATACCGCCGGCGCTACCGCCTACAATCACTATGTTTCCTTTTGAGGTATAATTAAGCTTTATAAGCTCCTCTGCAACTGCTATAAAATCTGAGAAAGTACGTTTTTTATTGAGGAATTTTGCATCTTCATACCAGTCATGCCCAAGATCATCTCCGCCACGTATATGGGCTACTGCATAGATAAATCCTCTGTTTACTAATGAGACAGCGCTATTCCTAAATGAGGGTGCAATGCTTAGGCCGTAAGATCCATAACCATATAAATATAATGGATTGGATCCATCATTTTTAAATAATGATTTTTTATAAAATAAGCTGATAGGGACCTCTACCCCATCTGTTTTTACAAATAGGCGCTGGGTTACATATTCCTCTGGATCAAAACCACTAGGTATTTCTTGTACCTTAAGTGTTGATAGTTTATTTGAGGTAAAGTCATAGTTATAAACGGTATCTGGCCTTGCCAAAGAACTATAGTTTACCCTAATATCATTTTCTTTAAAATTTGTAGAATATATATCGGCTGTATATGTATTTTCTGGAAAATTTAAGACCTGCTGGGTTTCATTATCTAGGTTTCTAGCAACTAATTCAGCTAAACCTTTGACTTTATAATTCATCAAGAGATAATTTTGAGTCAAATCAAAGCTAGATAGGTATTTATCTTTTTTCTCTGCGATATAGGTTGACCATGGTTTAGTGGCTGAATAATCATTTGATTCTGCTTTTAGTATTTGAAAATTCTTCGCTCCATCATTAGTATATTGATAAAAGAAAAGTCCATTATGGTCGATAGAGTACTGGATTCTATCTTTTCTAGGTAAAACAAGCTGAGGAGTGAATGTTTTGTCACTCATTTTAATAAAATACATTTCATTACTATCATGACCACTTGCGGTAATAAAGATATATTCCTTGCTTGATGATTTTCCTACGCTTACATAATATAACGGATCTTTCTCATGAAAAATGAGCTTATCATCAATATTTTTAGTGCCAAGTTTATGGAAAAGCACCTTATCATGACGCCAGTTATCATCTGTTGGAGTATAAAACAAGCCACTTTGGTCTTCGTGCCAAACGATTGAACCTAGTGTGTTCTCAATCTGATCTGCGAGAAAAGTTTTTGTCTCTAGGTTAAAGATTTTTAGTGTGTATTTCTCTCCACCCGTAAAATCAACTGAATAGGCCATTAATTTATGATCAGGGCTAATGGAAAATGATCCTATAGCAGTGTATTTTTGATCCTTAGCAAGCTCGTTTACATCAAGGACTATTTCTTCAGGAGATGAAATAGAACCAAGTTTACGACAATAAATGGTGTAATCTTTGTCTTCTTCCGTTCTAGTATAGTAGAAGTAGTCATCTTTCTTTACGTAAGTTGACTGATCAGCAAGTTTGATTCGTCCTTTTAGCTCTTCAAAGAACATGTCTTTCTTATCAGACAGGAGAGCCATGTAATTGTCAAAATATGCGTTTTCCTCTTTTAAGTAAGAAAGCACTGCTTCATCAGTAATTTTATCAGGCCAACCACTTGCGCGTAGCCAATGATATTCATCTTCAATTTTTTCCCCGTGCAACTCAAATGTGTACGGAATTTTTTGAGCCAATGGTGGGGTAATAGTCTCTTTTTTCATCATATCTCCTTGTATTAAAAATAGTATTAATGCAGTAAAAATTATCTTCATTTATTGATGCTCCTTTATTTTTCCTATAAATTTTGCGAAATCTTGAGCAGTAGAGAAATCTTTATATACTGAGGCAAATCTTATATAGGCAACAGGGTCAATTTTGGCAAGTTCTTGCATTATCAATTTACCTATCATATGTGATTGAACTTCTGTAGAGCTTGAGCTTTCTATTTCTAAAATTATTCTATTGGCAATTTTTTCGATTTCTTCTTCAGTAAAACTTCGTTTCCTTAGGGCGGTAGCAATTGATTTTAGTATTTTCACTCTATCAAATGGTCTTTTAGCTCCACTTCTTTTTATAATAATCAATTCCCTTAGCTGTATTCTTTCAAAAGTAGTAAACCTACCTTTGCAGTTCGTGCATGACCTTCGGCGTCTAACTACCTTACCTTCATCGGTTTCACGCGAGTCTTTAACAGTAGTCTCTGGCGATTGACAAAATGGGCATTTCATAGTTTATTACTGATAAATAGGAAATTTCTTAGTTATTTCAGTCACCTTAATATACACTTCTTTCTCTATTTTACTGTTATTCTCAAATTGTTTTAATCCGTCTAACACATCAGCAATTAAGTTTCCTACTGCTTTGAAATCATTTTCTTTAAACCCGCGAGTTGTACATGCTGGCGTTCCTAACCTTACTCCAGACGTAATGAATGGAGAAGTATGGTCAAAAGGCACTGTATTTTTATTAGAAGTAATTCCAGCTCTATCTAGAGACTCTGAAGCTAATTTTCCTGTAAGTCCGTGTTTTCTAAGATCAAGTAACACTATATGATTTACCGTTCCACCAGTAAGAATATCATAGCCTCTTTCTACAAGAGTTTTGCCAAGCATTTTAGCATTTAATAGCACTTGGTCTATGTAAGAGCGGTAATCCTCTGTTAAAGCTTCTTTAAAGGCGACAGCTTTTGCTGCAATTATATGCATAAGCGGGCCGCCTTGTAAACCCGGAAATACTGCTTTATTTAATTTTTGACCTATCTCTTCATCATTAGACATAATAATCCCTCCACGAGGTCCTCTGAGGGTCTTATGAGTTGTTGATGTTACTACATGTGCATATGGGAGAGGGCTAGGATGCTTACCAGTTGCTACGATTCCAGCGATATGGGCAATATCTGCTAGGAGATATGCACCTATTTTGTCGGCAATTGCTCTAAATTTAGCAAAATCAAGAGTTTGTGTATAAGCAGAATATCCTGCGATTATAAGCTTTGGTTTATGCTCCATGGCTAATCTTTCCACTTCATCATAATCGATTAAATAAGTGGTAGGATCAACGCCATAAAATACTGGTTTGAACCATTTTCCAGAAATGTTTGGTGTTGCTCCATGGGTTAAATGTCCTCCGCAATCCAAAGACATGCCTAAAATCTTATCCCCCGGCTCAAGCAGAGCCAAATAAACTGCTTGATTTGCTTGTGAGCCTGAATGCGGTTGAACATTCGCATAGGAGCATTTAAATAATTGTTTTAGCCTCTCAATAGCAAGTCTTTCGGCTTTGTCTACTTCCTCGCACCCGCAATAATATCTCTTGCCGGCATAGCCTTCAGCATATTTGTTAGTCATAATAGATCCTTGAGCTTCAAGGACTGCACTACTAACAAAATTTTCGGAAGCAATAAGCTCTATGCTATGTTCTTGCCTTAGTTTTTCAGCTGCTATTGCATCATAAATTTCTGAGTCTAAGATTTTTAATTTTTTATTCATCTACATCTCCTATTTAATTCCCGATAAAAATTTTAAGGCAAACTGCATTCCTTTATCATCTATTGAATGAGTTAGATTTGGTATTAAGTGCAGTTGATAACTTATTTTGTTATCCTCACAATATCTAGCAAATTCTCTACTTTGACTGGCAGGCACTACATCATCGTCGAGCCCATGAATTATACAAATTGGAGTAGATGTATTTTTTAGATCAATTGGCCTAACTAGTCTACCAGAAAATCCAACCATCGCAGCAAATGGCTCTTTTTGAACTAAAGAAAGGTATGACGCCATCATAGTTCCTTGAGAAAAACCAACAAGAATTGTATCGGAGTTTTTTAGTCTTAATTCTTTTTGCTTATCTTCAATTATTTGCTGAATCTTTGCTGAATTGCTTTTTACTAACCGATAGATTGTCCCATTATCACGATCTTTTAGACTAAACCATTGTCTACCAAATGGGGCCATGTCATAAGGTTCAACGCCATGAGGGGAGATAAAATGGTGATGCGGTAAGGATTCTTGGATAAATGGGACTAATCCAATAAGGTCATGACCGTCAGAACCAACCCCATGGAGCAATACAAGCAGCTTGGCAACCTTTCCTGATAATGGCTTTATTTCAGGGTAATCAAGTATTTCTTCTGATGACATAAACTGACCTACATACAATTATATTAATTTCATTTTTTTATAGTATGAGCAATAAGCTGATATACTACATTCTACACAAATCGGTGTTCTTGCTTTACATACGTACCTTCCATGAAGGATTAACCAATGATGAGCATAAAAAAGCCATTTTGATGGTATTTTTTTTAAAAGATCTTTTTCTACCTTTTCTGGCGAGCTACTAACACTTAAACCTATTCTGTGCGCCACGCGAAAAACGTGTGTATCTACAGCCATTGTCGGTTTAGCAAATGCACAATTTAAAATTACGTTGGCCGTCTTTCTACCGATACCGGGTAATTTTATTAGTTCCTCAAATTGGTCTGGAATAATTGAGTTATATTTATCGATCAAAATCTCACAAAGTGCAATGATATTTTTTGCTTTTGAGTTATATAATCCTATGGTTTTTATATAGGCTTTTAAATTATCTACTCCTAGTGAAAGTATTTTTTGAGGAGTATCAAACTGTTTAAAAAGATTTCTTGTTGCTTTGTTTACCGAAATATCAGTCGCTTGCGCCGATAAGATAACAGCTATTGCTAGTGTAAAATTATTTGTATATTCAAGTTCAGTTTTTGGTAGGGGGTTGGCAGCACTAAAAATCTGAAATATTTTTTCTATTTTATCTTGTGTTGTCATGCGGCGCCCTTAGTTTCGAATTTATATTTATTTTATATTGTTAATTGTATATGATAGATAAGAAAAGGACGCAACCTTTTGTTTAGCAAGGATTAATTATGAATAAAAATAAAACTATTGATTTTATCAACGAGCAGATTTCTACTAATGAGGTGGTTCTCTTTATGAAGGGTACTGCAGATTTCCCACAATGCGGCTTTTCTGCAATGGTTGTGGGTATACTGCAAACACTGGGCTTAAAGTTTAAAGATATCAATGTGCTTGAAAACCCAGACTTACGTCAGGGTATAAAAGATTTTGCTGATTGGCCAACTATCCCACAGCTTTATATTGCAGGAGAGTTTGTCGGGGGGTGTGATATAGTAAGAGAAATGTTTGAAACGGGTGAATTATCTAACCTAATAAAAGATATTCACAATGATCACCCGAAATTAATAACGCCTGAAAATAATGCTATTGAAGCGAATTAGTAACGATCATCCAAAACTAAGTTCAAAATAACCATATATACTCGCTATTACTTAAGCTCAGGTTTTTTTATAGATGACAACAGAAAATGCAATATTAATCCAAAATTTGGTAAAACAGTATGGTAAAGGGGGCTCTGATAGGGGCAGCTCTCTAGCGCTAGATAATTTAAACCTAGCAATTCCAAGAGGGACAATTTTCGGCTTACTTGGACCAAATGGTGCAGGAAAATCAACTTTGATAAATATTTTAGCTGGAACTGTAGTAAAAACATCCGGGGAAGTTAGGATTATGGGGGCTTCTATAGATGAGTACCCTAAAAAAGCTAGATCATCAATTGGAATTGTGCCGCAAGAAGTATTTTTTGATACATTTTTCCCAATTTATCAAGCTCTGGAGTTTTATGCTGGTTATTATGGTATAAAACCAAACCAACGTAAAACAGAAGAAATCTTAAGAGCTTTAAGTCTGTGGGATAAAAAAGATACTTTTCCACAGCGACTTTCTGGGGGAATGAAAAGACGTTTTCTTATAGCAAAAGCAATGGTGCATTCTCCGTCGGTGCTAATCCTTGATGAACCAACAGCTGGTGTAGATTTAGAGCTCCGTTTACAGCTTTGGGAATATGTAAAAACATTGAATAAGCAAGGAATGACTATTATTATTACTACCCACTACCTTGCAGAGGCACAAGAGTTATGTGATGAGATTGCTTTTATAAATAAAGGAAAAATTATTAAGCAAGATAAGAAAAACAAGTTGCTTCAGGATCTTGGCACAAGGCATATAGATGTTGAGTTTAGTGGCCCTGTAGATTCTATGGAGCTTGAATTTATAAAAGGAGCGGTTGAGAGATTATCTGCAAACATACTCCGTTTTCAGGTAAGTGCTACCGGAGATAATTACTCCAAAATACTCCAAAATATCAATAAGATCGGGGGTGAAATCAAAGATTTGAGAGTATCTCAACCTGACCTTGAAGTTATTTTTCATCAGATAATGCAGGAATAAATGTTTGAAATTTTATCTGATAGATCCATTATTCATATTGTTGGCCTAGATAGTCAAAAATTTCTTCAGAGTCTTACCACAAATGATGTAGTTAATAAAATATATACATATAATTATCTTCTAAATAACCAAGGCAGATATTTGTATGATTTTTATATATACCAAGATAATGATAAATCTTATTTTTTAGATATTGATAAAGCTAGTAGTACCTCTCTAATTAAGCGTTTATCTATGTATAAGCTAAGAAGTCATATAGAAATTCATGATGCTTCAGAATTTTATACAGTTTTGTACTCAAGATCAAAAATTCAAAACTCATTATTTTCATTGCGAGATCCAAGATATAATAAACTTGGATTCAGATCTATAATAAAAACAGTAAATATCAATAAATTAGAAGCAAAAAATAGCAATCTGTATCTTGAAGACAAGTATAAATTCGCTATTGTAGATGGTACCCCAGATTTAGTGGCAGAAAAATCGATTCCGATAGAGTTTGGTGCTGAAGAATTAAATGCAATTGACTATAAGAAAGGATGCTATGTGGGCCAGGAAGTGATTTCAAGAGCTAAGTATCAGGGAGTAGTAAGAAAAAAAATATTTAAACTACAGTCTGATGTAAATTTTTTAGCTATAGAACCAGGTGCAGAACTAACTTTTGAAGGCGTTAAAGTAGGAAAATTATGTTCATTTTATGAAAATCTTGCTATAGGACTTCTTTGGGAAGAAAAATACTTGGGACTTACAGAAAAAAAAGTTATGATTAATAGCTATATTTTGGATGTTACTGTTCCATCTTGGAGATAGCAACTTGAATACAAGGGCATGGGTTATTTATGCTATATAAGTTTTATGATTACCATTGACCAGAAAAAAGATAAAGTAGCTATAATAGCACCTAGTTCTGCTTGTAGAAATGAAGCTGGTAATTTTGATTTAGCGGTAAGCAAAACTCGTCTCAAAGTTGCAGTATCTTTGTTTGAAGAATATGGGTTTTCTTGTACATATGATAAAAAAATCTTCACTGGGGGGAGTTTAGCGTATTTTTCTGCTTATAAAGAGGAAAGGTTGCGACAATTAATAGAAGCGATCAAAGATCCAAAAGTAAAAATTATATCAATGTTTCGTGGCGGTTATGGGGCAGGTGAAATAGTTTTTGACTGTCTTAAAATTAAGCCGTCATGTCAGAAGATATTGATTGGTTACAGCGACGCAACGGCACTACATTTTTTGTTTAACCAACATTATGGATTTCCTTCAATTCATGGCGTTGTAAGTGAAAATCATAAGCATATGATAAGCAATGTTGTTTCTGTTCTTGAGGGAAAAACTGCCAAATTTACAATTCAAGCGTGGAACGAATTGGCGCAAAATTCATCAACTATTTCATGTCAAGTGACGGGTGGCAATCTTACTCTTATTTGTAACATGATTGGTACAAAACTTCATCCTGATACTGCAAATAAAATTTTATTTATTGAGGACGTGAATGAAATGGGATATCAAGTACATCGCCATTTATTACATATGAGTAATGCTGGTTTGTTCGCGCAGGTAAGAGCGGTAATCTTTGCTGATTTTACTGAATCAGATAAGCACTTAGATGCTAGTATTAAGCACTTCATCAGTAATTATTTAAATTTAGTTCCTGTTTTTAAAACTGGAGGAATTGGTCATGGAGAAATGAATTATCCACTTGCTATAGGGGCTACCGGTCATATAAATAACTTGATTTTCTCTGTAGAGAGCCCGTTTAAACTGGTATAATTATGAAAATTAGGATAGGAACAAGAAATAGTAAACTGGCTTTAATCCAGACTAGCATAGTTATTGGAGAAATAACTAAATATTTTCCGCAAGTTGAATGCTTGGTAATTCCTATAATAACTACGGGTGATAAGATTACGGACAGGAATTTATATGACATCGGTGGTAAGGCGCTGTTTTTAAAGGAAATAGAGGAACAACTTAGTGCAAATGAGATCGATATTGGAGTGCATTCTCTAAAGGATGTACCTGGAGTTTTACCAAAGGGGCTAGAAATAGCGGCAGTACTTAAGCGCGAAGACCCAAGAGACTGTTTTGTTTCATTCCGCTATAAATCTTTAGAGGAATTGCCGATTGGTACAAAGCTAGGCAGCTCTTCAGTTAGAAGGAAAATCTTAGTTAATGCTATTAGGCCTGACATTGAAGTAGTTCAATTTCGAGGAAATGTCAACACAAGGCTAGATAAACTTAGAGCCGGGCAGGTTGATGCGGCAATTTTAGCCTGTTCTGGCTTACGCCGCGCAGAGTGGTTTGATCCATCTTTTTGTTTTCCGATAGAAGCTCATGAAATGCTGCCTGCTGCTGGCCAAGGCATTATTGGTATAGAAATAAGAACTGATAATGAGGTGATGCGTACAGTATGTGCTAAAATAAATCATGAGTCAACATGGCATTTAGCCAAAGCAGAGAGGGCTTTTTTATCGTATTTAGATGCAAATTGTCGTACACCCATGTCAGCTTATGCAATATATCAACAGGATGAAATAATAGCGCGCTATATGCTGTCAAATCTTGAAGGTAGCAAAGTTGAATATTGCCAAAAAATTGGAGCTATATCCAATGCAGAAGAGTTAGGTATTGAAGCAGCAAAGGAGTTACAGAAGTTTTTTTCATAGCTATAAGCTAGCTGATTATATATAAAATCAGCTTACAATACAACATCCGTCGCTCCAGAATGATCCCCGAGCCTCACCAGAAAGCTCTAATTCAGTGTGCTGATCCACGTCTGGTGGTATTGGATAGGTGGGATCAGGTGTTAGGCTATCATCGTCAGAATAATCAGGGGTGTGTGCCGAAGGGATTTTTACTTTCCCATCTTCACCCCAAGCTTCTTTTTTTTCTTTATATGAATACTCAAATGGGCAGGGGGTTGGTGTACGGCTACCATCCTCCATAGGTATTGGAATTAATTCTATTTGCCGTGATGAATTTAATTTAAATTGTTGTGATACGTATTGGCCTTGATTCCAAAAAGTTTTACTACTATCTATAACTGATCCTTCAAAAGTTGATCCTTTATAAATGGTAATTTTTACTCCTGGTGGAACTATATAACCTTTGTCAATTTTTCCACTCAACATTATAGACTTTCCATCTTCGCTTAAAGGCTTAATTTTCATTCTTTTCCTAATTTTTATTTTAAATTATAAACACGGTATTATAGAAAGATTATTTTTACAATTGGATATATGCAAGGGTTAAATCATTTTTGGTAGGGTAATTTCTGAAGGCAGATTCTAAATATAATGTCTTACCCAATAGTCAGCTTATGGTGCACTCGATGCATTCCCAACATGGTTCTTCTGTAGCCTGACCAGATAAATCTTTTTTATCTGTTGCTTCTACCCTAGCTTCAGAGTGTATATAAGTTAGAGTCGTAGAGCGAGGGGTAAGAAACTCATCAGGAGCAGCAGAAGAAAGAGGAGCCGGCCAAGCTTGAGAATGTCTATGTGCTAAAGGGTGTGGGTCAAGCAATCTATCAGGAGCGGGAGCCACACCTTCTCCTGCTGAATCAGGAGGAATTGTAAGAGGTGACAAAAATAAAGTAGGTATAGGTGATGATGGTCTGCTTGAGTCTGTATTGCTTGCGGTATCTTTTTCTCCTTTCATATTATTCCCTAATTAAAAAAGTTATAATAAATATTTTGGTATTGTATCTAGACATTTTTTGAAGATCAAGTACGAGACTATTCTCATTATTAACTTAGTTTTTAGACCGTGTTGCGTAATAGTATGCTTTCTCTCTCTGTAGGACTTGCTAATTTTATACGAAACAAAAATTGAGCGATACATATAGTACTATGATATAGAGCAGCAACACGCTGATTCTTCATGGTTCTGACCCGAAAGCACTTGTTCATTATACAGATCTCCTCGTAGAGCTTCATGTAGAGATATGCTAGGATGGGCCGTGAGTTCTGCATGGAGAGTTGGCGGAGGAGGAGAGTCTGGCTGGGGAAGAGGCGAGTCTGGCTCTATAATAGAAGGAGGACTAGCTGGCGGTGAACTAGCCCACAATTCTTTTTCAGCAGTTGGAGCTAAGGGGCGTTTGTACATCAATTCTTCGGGTAAACCTAGTTCTAATAAACTATCTTGTTCCAATACGGAAGAGTGGTTGGAGGGAGAGATTATAAGTGCTAAAGATTTCTTTACTCCCTGATTAGAGGACGGCCCTTGGGCGTCGTGATCTTGATCGGATAATTTTGATATAGGGGTTAATTCTATTTGTCCCAATAAATTCAATGCAAAGCGTTTGACTATGTATTCGTTATTACAAAAAGTTGTGCCTTTAGCTACTTCTATTCCTTCGAAAGTTGATCCTTCTCCGAAGGTGACTTTTACCCCTGGCGCAATCGTGAAATTTTTATCTATTTCTCCGCTTAGCATTATAAAATTTCCAGCTTTATTTAAATGTTTGCTTTTCATATTTCCTCCTAATTTAATTTTGCTGCCAGTTGTTTAACAAAAAATCATCCCTTATCTTGATGATCATAACATTGCGCAGTGAGTAGTTTCTAATGTACAGCAGTCCCTAGAATAACTAGAAGAATTATCTCCGGTGATTTGAATATCTACTATCTGATGTTCTGTTGGTTGCAGAACATCTAAATGCATTTCTACTAAACTACTGGATCGCGTTAGGTCACCATCAAGCTCGATATTGCTAGTCTCATCATCACTGGCTTCGTCATCTACATAATTATCTTCTAGTGCAAGCAGTTCCTCTGGTGTAAGAGTGCTTTGAGGCATTTCTAGTGATAGTTCATACAATGTTTCTTGTATAAGAAGCATTGACCGTGCTGTTTGCAATTTAAAGCTTTCTAAAATTTCTTGAGATTGAGGCGGTAAATCAACATCTGTTGGCGAGTCAAGGTCTCTTACTAGGATGGCCAAAAGATTTTTTTGTAATTGATCTTTTAATAAAATATTAGATTTTTTTGCTTCAGAGACTTGTTTCATTAAGTCTAGCACTTCTTGAGATAATCTTTCTTGAGGGTTTGGATCCTCTTCTTCGTACTCTAGAGTTCTTTTCATCTTGATCTCGCTAAAATAACATATAAGTAATAAGGGTCGAACTTTTAAGAAGGCTCGAATTTTTTTCGTAGCATAAGTCTAATTGTATAAAAATTTACTTAATAAGAAGTTAACATAAAAACTTTAATTAATAAAATACACATGTCTTATCATCATAGTTAAATTGGTTTGTCCAATTTAAGGGGACTATAATTAGTATTATAGTAATTTTTTTATTTTCAATAAATCAAACCAAGTAGCCTTTTTTTGCATAGGTTGACGTAATAGATAAGCTGGGTGGAACAAGGCGGTGGTAACTATTGGCTCGCTTAAATATTGATTGGTATAAGAATAATTATTTTGCCTGATTTGTGTAATACCTTCATTTTTGCCAAGCAAAGAAATGGTGGCTGTGTTACCAACCAGAATTATAAGTTTTGGTTTAATTAATGCAATGTGCTTTTCAACGAACGGTTTGCAGATGTTAATCTCATCATTTGTTGGTCTACGGTTTGCTGGTGGACGCCAGAAGATTGTATTGGTGATGTATGCATTTTGTGTGCGGGTGATTCCGATTGTGTTGAGCATACTATCTAGCAGTTTGCCGCTTTCACCACAAAATGGAATTCCTTGTTTATCTTCTGTTGATCCTGGGGCTTCTCCTATAATTAAGATTTTAGCGTTTGGATTACCATCTGCAAATACCGTATTATGAGCAAATTGTTTTAGCTCGCAACCTTGAAAATTTTCTACATATCCTTTGAGATCTGCAAGAGTGTTTGCTTTATCAGCTAGTTGCCTTGCTTCTAGGTATGCTGGGTTATTGCTAGGATTTAAAAATTCTTTTTGTTGTGTAGTCATTTTTATGTTTTTTATTAATGGGGGATTGATAGTTTGGAGCGTATTAGGTTCATTTTTAGCTAGGGCATGGTATATAAGAGAATTTTTGCTATCTTTTTGAGTAGAACAGTAATATCCTACTCCCATTGAATTCAACCAATTAAGATGTCCGAGTTTTTGTTGTAAATTTTTCATATATTAGTTAATTTTAATGCCCAAGTACGTATACACAATACCAGATTATTTAGATAAACAAAGATTAGATAAAGCTTTAACTGATTTATGCACCGAATCATCGCGTAGCCAGATTCAAAAAGCAATAAAAAATGAAAAAGTAATACTTAATGGTAGAATTATTTCTAACTTATCTGAAAAAATTAGAGAAAATGATAATGTAGAATTGATTCTTGAAGAAGAAGTTTCGGCAAGTATATTGCCAGCAAATATCCCTCTCGATATAATTTATGAAGATCAGGACCTAATAGTGATAAATAAAAGCTCTACTATGACTGTTCATCCAGGAGCTGGAGATCATAGAGAGACTCTTGTAAACGCTTTATTATATCATACTAATTCGTTGTCAGATATTGGAGGGGAAATTAGGCCAGGGATTGTTCATCGTTTAGATAAAACTACTTCAGGTCTAATGGTGGTAGCAAAAAATAATAGAGTGCATGCTCATTTAGCTGCGCAAATCAGCACTAGTGAATTAATCCGTCGATACAGAGCTTTAGTATGGGGAGTAGTTAAGCCTGTAGCAGGCATAATAAATATTCCTTTGGGCAGAAATCGTCTAGACCGCAAAAAAATGAGTACTGTCAAAAATGGTGGGAAAGTGGCGATAACTCACTACAAAACGATTGAAGTGTTGCATAACGGATTGTTTAGTCTTGTTGAGTGCCAACTAGAAACTGGCCGGACTCACCAAATCCGAGTGCATTTAAGTCACGGAGGACACTCTATTGTAGGTGATCAAACTTATGGCAATAATGCAAGAAAAATACAGGGAAGCCCAGAATATCTACAAGAAGAGTTGAAGAAAATGAATCATCAAGCACTGCATTCTTTCTACATCAGCTTTATACATCCTGTTAGTGGAATTAGGATAGAGTTTGAAAAGGAGTTGCCTGCAGATTATAATCACTTATTAGAAGTAATTCGTAAATATTAATAGGAAACACACCTTGTGTTTTAAAAAATTGTATAGAAAAATGAATATAATTAAATTTGTTAGCTTAGTTACTTTATTATTTTTTATGAGCTCCTGCTTTGAAAAGCAAGATCAAGACCTGTGGATCGTTGCTACAAGTCCAGATAATCCCCCTTATGAACATATAAAGGACGGAGAGATTGAAGGATTTGATATTGATTTGATGATAGCTATAGGGCAACATTTGGGTAAAAATATCGAGTTTAAGAACATGGAGTTTCATGGACTTATAGCTGCGCTGGCAACTAGGAATGTTGATATGGTAATAGCTGGCATGTCCATAACTCCCGAAAGGCTTTCTAAGGTAGATTTTTCTGTACCTTATACTGAAGCAAGGATTGCTATATTGTTTCGAAAAAGTGATAGTTATAAAGCACTATCGGACTTAAAAAATAAGATGGTTGGGGCTCAATTAGGAACAATTTGGTCTTTAATAGCACATGATATGTCAATTGATCATTCGTTTAAAACAAAGGCTTTGTCTAGTAATTTAATGCTTGTTGAAGAGTTAAAAACTGGACGTATTGATGCTGTGGTTATCGAAGAGTCTCAGGCTGATAAATTCACTCAAAAAAACCCTCAATTTTCTAGTTTTCGCTTACTTAAACAAAGTTCGTCTTTTGCAATAGCTTTACCAAAAGATTCTCCTGAGAAGAAAAGTATTGATCAGGCTATTGAGGCTCTCAGAAATAATGGTACTATTAAGTCTCTGAGTAAAAAGTGGGGCTTAGTTGATACAGATTGAGGAGTTTAAAAAAGCGGTAGGTAAATTCCCAACAGGAGTATGTGTTATAACGACTTCCTTTAATAGCTTGTTATGGGGGTTTACTGCCAATTCTTTTGTTTCAGTATCTCTTTCGCCTCCTCTAGTTTCGTTTTGTTTAAATAAAAAAGCTGGTAGTTTCGATGCCTTCCTTGGTTCTAAATATTTTTCAATAAATATACTTGCAAGTAATCAACAAGAAATTGCTAAGCAGTTTTCTCAGAGAAGTTCTGATAAATTTGCGAATGTTGATTATCAGTTAGGTGTTGAATCGAAAACCCCTTTGCTAATTGGGGGCTCAAGTTTTATTCAGTGCAAAAAATTTAAAGAAGTGGAGTGCGGTGATCATTTTATTTTTATAGGTGAGGTAGTTCAAATAGCTATTGATGAAAGCAAATCACCCCTTTTATATTTTGCAAAATCATATAGAGAAATGAAATGACAATTATAAAAATTGGTTTGAATGGTGCTTTTGGTAAGATGGGTAAAGCAGTTGAAGCTTTAATAGATAACGAATTAGGGGGTTATGAATTAGTGTCTAAAGTTGGGAGTACGTGTACACAGCAACAACTGGATGAGGCTTGTAAGCTTTGTGACGTAATGATTGATTTCTCTAGCCCCAATAGCATAGAAGCAATTACTGATGCGGCAGGTAGAAATAATTCTTGTCTAATAGTAGGCACTACTGGACTTAAGCCAAAGCATATTGAGTTCCTTAAATCTCTTGCAACAAAAACAGCTGTTCTTTATGCAGCTAATACTAGTTTGGGAGCAAATTTAATTGCTGATTTATCGGCTAGGGCAGCAACAGTATTAAATCAGTATGATGTAGAAATTGTAGAAGCTCATCATCGATTTAAAAAAGATGCTCCGTCAGGAACAGCTCTTATGATTGGTAAAAAAATTGCCGATGTTAAAGGAATTGATTTTGAAAAAAATGCAGTCTTTGACCGCTCTGCTAAAGGTGCACGTGAAGATAATGAGATGAGTTTCTCTTCCATCAGAGGGGGCGGAATATTCGGTGAGTGTGAGGTTATTTTTGCAGGGCAATACGAAGTAGTATCAATTAGTTGCCGTGCTCTTTCACGAGATGCTTTTGCTGAAGGGGCTCTCGTTGCAGCTAAGTGGCTGGTTAATCAAAAGCCAGGATTATACTCAATGAAAGATGTTCTCGGGCTCCATGCGCTATAACGCTACAAATATTTTTAAAATTACTACAAAATGCTTGTGTTTTTTTGGGAATTATTCTACTGTGTCATGCGACTTAATCTACATAAGTTTTAGGTTATCACTATAGATGTTAGTGGTTAGTGCCCGCGTGATGGAATGGTAGACATAATAGACTTAAAATCTGTGGAGCCTAGCTCGTGCCGGTTCGAGTCCGGCCGCGGGTACCATTTCTAATTATATTAGTAGAATCATTATGTTTATTCAGACTGAAGAAACCCCAAACCCAAATGCTCTAAAATTTTTACCAGGTTTAGAAATTAGTCCAGAGGGACCGATTTTTCTAAATAGTTTTGAAGAAGCTCTTCAAAGAAGCAACTTGGCGGCTAAAATTTTTCAAGTTGGTAGCGTTGAAGCAGTCTTTTATGGCAAAGAATTCATTACTGTTACTAAATCAGAGCAATCAGAGTGGTCGCTATTAAAACCAGAAATATTGATGGTCGTTATGGATCATCTCGTTGCGGGTCTACCTGTGTTTGATCAACCTCAGAATATTTTTAAAGATATAGATACAGATGGTATGTCTGATATCGAAAAACAAATAATAGAAATTATTGAAACAAGGGTTAGGCCTTCGGTTGCTATGGACGGAGGAGATATTGTTTATCAAGGATTCGAAGATGGGATTGTGTATCTGCAATTGCGGGGTGCATGTTCTGGTTGTCCTAGCTCCTCAGTTACTCTCAAAAGTGGCATTGAATCGATGCTTCAACACTTTGTGCCCGAAGTCAAAGGTGTTAAAGCAGTGGAAGAACAATACTAAAGAAGCGCTATAGCAAATCAACCATTTGATTTATTATAGTTGAAAAAGATCTGGTCAATTGAGTAGACCAAGCATAACCAATTGCTTATACTCTTTATCATTATAGTCAAAGACGTGGTGATATGGAGAAAGAGAAAATTTGGTTCAATCATATTGATTTTAATTTGCAACCGAAGCTTCAGAAGAGTGATTTTGAAACATTAGAGCAAGTTTTATTTGAGTCATTAAAGAGTAAAAATTTCAATCCTCAGAATCGCGTAATTGAAGATCATACTCCAAGAATGCTTTTTTTGAGTGTTGCACCTACAAATATTACAGCAACAGTTTTTTGTGAAGGTAGCTTCGGCGTGCTTAACGCCCTAGAAATTTTGTTCGCGAGATTTTTAGAAAATTTTACCGATCATCAAGCAGAGGATCTTGTAATAAAGCTAGATATTGTTACAAATGTAATAGAGCTTAAAGACTGCGTTGCTAATAGCAGATATCCTCTAGAAAGAGGTTTGCACGGCATTGCTTTTGCAGCTGAATATAATCTTGCTATTTTACCGGAGCAAATTGCTTATAACTTCTTGCTAGATGATAACTTAGAACTATATTTTAATAGAACTTATAATTACCTTGAAAATAACCCTTTAGAGGCAAGTAAGTTTTTTGAAGTAGCAAATAGTAAGAAATTTACGGTTTATCTTTTTGAAACTGAAGGGTTTTTAGTAGAGAAGAAAAAGCTACATTTGCTTTACAGAGGGCAAAAAATCTACAATAAATTTGATATACAAGACCTAAAACAATCAATAAAACTTGCAGCCACTTATCTCAATGGGGCAGTTGGTACTTCTGGTAGATTTGATTATTCTTATTATGCTGATGCGAATCGTAGCATGAAAGACTATAGCGTGCTAAGACATGCTGGCACCATTTTTTCAATGGCGGAATATTATGAGGTTTTTAAAGATACCAGTATATTACCTCCGATAAAAAGAGCCCTCTCTTACATGATAAGGTTTTTTGTGCCAGGGATTGAAAATCCTAATACAATATGTTTACTGGAACGTGGTTCTATTAAATTAGGAGGAAATGGCTTAGCGATACTAGCTATTGCAAAATATACACAGGTAACAAAGGATAGTTCTTATATACCTATTATGAAAAGAGCCTGTGAATGGATTTTAGAAAAAATGAATCAGGATGGTAGTTTTCCTGGTCATATACAATATTACCCTAAGGGAAACTACAAGAATATGATTTCTGATTATTACCCTGGGGAGGCAATTTATGGTTTGATGCTTGCCAATAAAATAGCACCAGATAAAAGATTTGTTGAAGCTTCATATAAAATTGCCAAATGGTTAATTAATACTAGGGACGGTAACAAAACTGTTCGTGAGTTACAGCATGATCATTGGTTGCTTTATGGTTTGAATGAACTCCACCGTGCAAAACAAGATCCACAATTCGTTGAGCATGTTGCCAAAATATGCAATTCAATAATGAATAAACAAAACCTACTAGTAAAATATCCTGATTATTTTGGAAGCTTTTATTCTGGGGATCCTAGGTCAACCCCTGCAGCTACCAGAAGTGAAGGTTTACTAGCAGCGTACAAACTAATAAAGGATTATGGTGATAATGAGCAGCTAGCTTTATCCATTATGGAGTGTGCAAAACGTACAATAGGCTTTCAGTTGCGTACACAATACACCGAACTTACCACAATGTATTTAGCAGTTAGAAAGAAGGCTTATGGTGGCTTTCGTGGTAGTATTAATACGCATGAGATCAGAATAGATTATGTTCAGCATAACTTGTCGTCATTGCTTGCGTTATATCAAATTATGAGGGAAAAGTAGTTAATGTTTGACAGTAAAGTTTTTGTACACCAAAAAAAATACAACATTAATACCTATAGGTTTCCGCCTAAGTTGCATTACGTTGGCTTTATAGCTGAATTACCTAATAAAAAACCTCCTGAGCAGGAGCTATGGCATTTCCATTTTGACAGGTTAGTACCAATTAGTCAGTATCTGCAGTCACGAGGAATACAGGTTTTTCTCTATTGCCCAGCAGATGTAGATTTTAAAAACAACTTAGCTAAAGGATATCTCCTTGTAGGAAATAAGTTTTATCCTACCACTATAACTACCCCACAGATAAATGGTGATTGGTCAATAGGTTTGAGAAAAGCCCTTAAAAATAAAGAAAAGAGCTATCAAGATTTTTTGGATTGGGTTCAAAAATATCAAATTGCAATATATTCATCTTTTGAATTTTCCAATTTGGTAAGTAATAAAAATAAGGTTTCTTCCATCGTTAATCAAATTGACGGAATTAAGCAGCCGGAAGCGGATGTTTTACAAAACGTTGATAGTCAGGTCCCATTATATCTAGAGAAATATTCGATGATTTTTATTAAACCCCAATTTGGTTCTAAATCAGAAAGAATTATTGTTCTAAAAAAAGATGCGATAGGAATAAATTTTTATTATTATCCAACCCAATTTAATTCCCCAGCTCTACGGGTGTACAAAATTTGCAGTACAATTCCTGAGACATTAAATATGGTTAAGCAATATGCGGTCAATGAAATTTTTTTAATACAGCAAGGAATAGAGGTACCACGTTATAAAAATTCTCCAGTGGAATGTCGTGTTTTAATGGTTAACGATGGGCTAAAATGGCATTCATTGCATATAATATATCTTGGTTTTCCAGATACTCATGTTTCAAACCAACCTCATACAGATCATAACAGTGTGGATACCATGAAGGTACTAACGTCATTATATGGTCAAAAAGAGGCTAAAAAAATATTAAAGAACTTATTAGATTTATCGGCTGCGATTACTGAGCGTTTAGACAAAATGTATCCTGGTGTTGTGCACGAAATGGCTTACGACTTTATTCTAGATCAAGAAAGAAATATATATTTTTTAGAAGTTAACACTAAACAAGCGATGATAGCTCCAACTGCTAATTTAATTAGCCCTATATTCAATATTCTTGCTGAGGAACAAGATTCTTATGATCAATATTTAATTCCTCACGGCACTATATTAGGGAAATTTTTGGAGCAAAGAATAACAGAAGCAAGAAGTGAATATTTAAAAAATCACTCTCCTGACATTAAGCATAAATCATCTATTTTTATCCAGTAAAGTTACTATATTTTGACGTATCAGCTTTTGATCTCAGAGATAAAAACGCAAAACCTAACTGCCCTACAAAACAGCATATAGGTATTATAGCAAGAGCATAAATGAAGTTATCAGCAGTATATATTGCGCTTCCTGATTCGTTGACTGCTCCATTCCAATTATTTTGAAGCGCATTGCCAATGACAGAATGGAAAAGGTGACCAAAAGACATATTTATACAATTTGTTACAGCAATGGCAAGCCCAGCACTGGAGGGTTCAACTTGGCTGCTGACTACTGTAAATACAAGCACTTGATAGCAACAACAAATTCCTAAGAAAAACATTAAGATAGCGCTGTTAGTTAATGATAAAGGTGGAAGGTAAAAGAGTATAAGGAAGACAATTATAGTAAAAGTTCCGGTGAGGAATATCATAAAATTTGTAGAGCGTAAAAAGTTTGCAATTAATGCAAGAAGTGGGCCACCAAAACACATCCCAATATAAATAAAAGATGTAATGGTGCGACTTTCATTTTTACTCATAGCAAAAATTTGACTAAAGAAAGGTATTGCCCATACGTCAGCAAATCCTTCAAGAGATCCGACCATCAAACCGCCTGCAACTCCAATTAAAAGAATTTTTGGACTTAATAATAATTTTATTACGGAGCTAAAGGGCGCACTGGCATTACTTTTTGGTGTAGTATCGATCTTGCCCATAATAAGCATTGCTCCGGCAAGTAAAAAAGCTATTAAAGCCAGGGCATTAAATGTATTGTTATAGCCAAAATGATCAAATAATAATTGCATAGGTGTTGCACCAAACACTGCTCCTATTAGACCAAAGGTGAATGAAAACCCTAATAAAAGTGAGTGATATTTTTCTTCAAAATATGTTGTAGTAATTTTTGCAACTGACAAGAAGGCTACACCAGATCCAACACCAATTAAAAATCTACCTAATAGTAATAAATTCCAATTATCCGTGGTCACGAAAGTGAGAGTTCCAATGCCAGCTGTAGCTATTGCAATAGACGTAACTAACTTAAAACTTAAGCGATCCAACATAATTCCCAGTGGTATTTGTGCCCCAGAGTAGCCAAGATAGTAATAACCTGCTAAAGTACCAAAACTTGCAGCATCTACCGAAAATTTTTGAATAATATCTTCTCTAAGAATACCAGCTGAAAGTCGCAAAATAAATTGAAAAGCAAAAAATAAATTAGCCAAACACCAAAGTGCTAGGTATTTCTTCTGAAAAGTTTTGGTCATCTTGTGGGCTAATTCATAAATTGAAAACAGCAGGCAATGATACTAGTTTGCTTGCGATAATGTCAACATATTTTAATCATTAAATGCCCTTAACCATTCATAACTAAAGTTATAAACATATAATTTAAGCTAAGAGAAAAACATAATCCCAAATGCATTAGTAATTGCTAACAGGTATTTATTTTGTATAATCATGACTGTGAATTACTCAAACTAAGGTTTTGTAGCTATGACTAGAGAAATTACTATCAAGATTCTTTCTGTATTATTTGTCTTTTCTTCCTTAACTAGCTGCCTTCCTGTCATTTTTACTGGAGCTGCTGGTTCTGCTATGGAATTTGCTAAAGATAGACCAGCTAATGAAACTCTTACTGATACTAGAATATCAGCTGGAATTAAAGCGGACTTTATAAAAAAAGATTTCCGTGATTTATATACAAAGATTAAAATTGAAGTTGTGCAAGGACGCGTCTTATTAACAGGTGGAATTGATAAGGAAGAAGATGCTGTAAAGGCGGTTGAAATATGTTGGGCCCAGAAGGATGTAACTGAAGTTATTAACGAATTGAAAGTTGATAAAAATAGTAGGCATTTTGATTTATTGCAGTACACTCGTGATACTATGATTACTAGCCAGATTAAATCTAAAATATTTGTAAATCGCGAAATAAAATTCGTAAATTACACGGTTATAACTATTAACGATGTGGTGTATCTTTTTGGGATTGCCAGGTCGCAGGAAGAGCTAGAGAAAGTTGCCAATATTGCCTCTAATGTTTATGGCGTACAAAAAGTAGTTAGTCATGTAAAAATAAGTGATATTGTTTATACAGTTAAATCTAAAAAATCGACAAATGGAGAAGAGGGAGCTAGCAATTTCATTGATGATGATAAAGTTACAGTCGTTGAACCAGCTAGCGTTAAACCAGTTATTGTAGAAGAAAATGATCATGTCATTGAGAGTCAAAAAGATGATTGGTAGGATTTTTGTTTCTCAGAAAATTATTACATTTTTTATATTAATAATATCCTGTGTGGTTCTTTGCGGATGTCAGGGAGGGATGCAATATAGAAAACTATCTAAAGAAGATTCAAAAAATATAAAATACAAAGGGCATTATAAAGTTGGTAGTGAATATACAATAAAAAACGCTACTTATAAACCCAAAGAAGTTAAGAGCTATATGCAAGTAGGTATGGCTTCATGGTACGGTAAACAAAACGGATTTCATGGTAAAAAAACGGCAAATGGTGATCTTTACAATAAGAACACTCTTAGTGCAGCCCATAAAACATTACAACTTCCTTCATTGGTAAAAGTAACTAACCTTGAAAATAATAAATCTGTTGTTGTCATGATTAATGATCGTGGTCCTTTTACTAAAGGGAGAATAATAGATCTTTCTGAAAAAGCGGCAGAAATAATAGATATGAAAAGAAAGGGCACTGTAAAAGTGAAGATAGAATATCTTCATGCTGAAACAAAAAAATTTCTAGCTACTATCGGGCTCGAAAAGAAAAGTGGATCAAAGACTAGGCGTTCCGTACCTAATCGTAAATGCTCCGTAAATTGCCACGTTAAGTTAGTGAATCTACAGCACAAAATTAAAGTGGATAAGGGTTAGGCCATGAATTGGTCGATCCATGATGATTTTTATTACTTAATTTGAACTTTTAACTTTTGTTTTAATGCTAATAGCATGCAGTTCTTTTGCTAAAACTTCAGCTAAAGCATCTTTAACAAGTCTATGCTGTTTGATCAGTGATAACCCTTCAAAAGCCTCGCTAGTAATTTCTAAAGCATAATGATCTTGATCTCCAGCAGTGTCAGTAATTTTTATTTTCGCATTTGGAAAACTATTCTGTAGAATAGATTGGAGTTTAGACTCTGGAATTGCCATATAGCTTTAAAGATAAAATTATTTTGATATGAAATTTAAGCATAAAATAGCCAACTTGCAAGCATTAAATTTTATGCATGGCCTACCACTTAGAGTAGGGGTACTTGGTGGTACATTTGATCCTGCTCATGAAGGGCATTTGATTATCTCTGAGCAAGCATTAAATTTTTACCATTTTGATTTTGTCATTTGGTTGGTGGCTAATCAGAACCCAACCAAGCCTCCGATGCAGCGGAATATATTCATCAGAGCACAAAACGCTCTTAAAGTAGCAATGCATCCGAAGATTATCGTGTCAACTGCGGAGTATGATTTAAACAGTTTTTACAGTTATGAGGCCATACTCCTCCTACTCCAGAGATATAAAACAGTTAAATTTACCTGGTTGATGGGTATGGACCTTGCCAACAGTTTTAGAAAATGGTATCGAAGGGAGGATTTAATAAAATTATGTGATATTTTGATTTTTGATCGCCCATGCAATACACGCTTGATTAATGCAGCTACAATAGGCTTAAAACCAAAAGCAAACCTTGCTAAAACAGAAAACAACAATATAATAGTTCATAGAGGAAAATTGTGTGATCTGTCATCCACACAATTAAGAGATTGAAGGAGTTGCATATTAATGAATAATAGTAAAGAGATAAAAGAGTTTATATTAAAGCGCTTAGAGGAAATGAAAGCAGAGAATATTTCTTGTATTTCTTTAAGAGGAGAAGTCCCAATAGCAGATTACATGATTTTTGCTAGCGGACGCTCGGTAAAGAATATTAAGGCTATTGCAGAGCATGTAGCTCTTCAGTTAAAGCATGAGCTTAAATGGAACGCTAGTGTTGAAGGAATAGCTGGATCAGACTGGATTTTACTCGATGCTGGAGATGTGATTGTACATTTATTTCATCCTGAAGCACGAGACAAATTTAAAATTGAAGAACTGTGGGAAAAGAGGTAGTTATACCAAATCTCATTTAATCTGAGGATCGGTATTTTGTAACATTGTACCAATTAAAGAGGTAATTTGTTTATTGATTTAATTGCTATTACTTAGAAGTGAGAAATTATGGGAAATAATGTTCTAGTTATTGTTATAACTTTGATTGCAGCGGCAGTATTTGTTGTGGCAATATTTAAGAAATTAAAATTAAGCCCAGTTTTAGGATACTTAGTGGCCGGTGCGGTTATCGGTGATCATGGCTTAAAAGTTGTAACATATAACCAGACATCGTTTCTTGGAGAACTAGGGGTAGTATTCCTACTTTTTGCAATTGGCCTTGAGCTATCTATTGAAAGATTGAAAGCTATGAGGCGATATGTATTTGGGCTTGGAACTCTTCAAGTTTTAATTACTAGCTTGGTAATTGCTGCAGCGGTCGTTCTGACTACGGGTGATAGCAACTCAGCTATCATTATTTCAGGTGGTCTAGCTCTTTCTTCTACAGCTATTGTAATGCAAGTTATAAACGAAACAAAAAGCCAATCTATGCAGGTGGGTAGGGTAGCTTTGGCAATTTTACTATTGCAAGACTTTATCGTAGTACCTTTGCTTGTTATTGTGCCTATTCTTGGTGCCGGAGAAGAGTCTGTCAAATCGCTGCCCTACATTTTAGGTAACTCCTTACTAAAGGCTGTATTTGCACTTGGCGTTATCTTTATAATTGGCAGAGTTTTACTTCGCCCCTTATTCTCTTTTATTGCGCCAGATCATAATGAAAGCAGTGAGCTTCCAATTGCTGTAACATTGCTTGTAGTTTTGGCTGCTTCGTGGAGCACAGAACATTTTGGTTTATCTCTGGCACTAGGCGCTTTTGTATCAGGAGTCTTAGTTGCTGAGACTGATTTTAGAATGAAAGCTGAAGAGAGTATTTATCCATTTAAAAGTCTGTTGCTTGGTCTTTTCTTCATGAGCGTTGGTATGAAGATTGACGTAATGGAAATGTATACTCAGCTAACTAACATTATTACATTCAGCATAACATTAATTGTATTAAAGGCTTTGATTATTTCAGCACTATGTATTTTATTTGGCTTTAATAAAGGGGTTGCAATCCATGCTGGGCTACTGTTATCTCAAGGAGGCGAGTTTGCGTTTATTCTTTTTGGTCTGGGTAAAGAGTTTGGAGTACTAGAAGAAGGTATTGCCAATTTGTTGTTGCTTGTTGTCACGTGTTCCATGGCCTTAACACCATTATTGGCAATTATAGGCCAAAAAATTTCTGATAAATTTGAAAAGAATTTAGGACGAACTCCCAATCAAATGATAGAATACGGCGCTAGAGATTTGGCCAATCACGTTATTATAACTGGTTTTGGTAAAGTGGGTAAGATGGTAGCAAGAGTACTTGAAGCAGAGGGCGTTAATTACATAGCTTTAGATGTTAACGATGATATAGTCCGTGAGGAAGTAGCTAATGGGTTGCCAGTATTCAAAGGCGATGCTTCTCAAGCTAGTACGCTTAAGGCAATAGGTGCTGATAGAGCTTTAACTTTAGTAGTTACTGTTAATAATGAAATTACTATAAAAAAAATCTGTAAAGTAACTAATGATAAGTTTGAACACCTTGAGTTGATTATAAGATTAAAGGATTTAAAAAATTCTCACGATTATTATAATCTTGGGGTTAATGCTATAATACCGCAAGATTACGAAACTGGGTTACAGCTTGGCAGCGCAGTATTAAAGTCTGTAGGAATAAGTGAATATGAAGTTAGCCGTATTAAGGGGCAATTTAGAGCTGGTAACTATGTGGTTGTAAAGCAAGATGAAACTTTACTTGAAATCGAAGAATATGAATAAATTTAGTTTATTAGTATTTATAAGCTTCGTTTGTATAGCTACTTCACTGGCTGTTCCTAACAACTTCCCAGTTCCCAGATTTGTAACAATAAAGTTTAACGAGGTTAATGCCAGAACCGGCCCTGAAAATGATTGTCCAATTGAATGGGTATTTGTAAAAAAAAATGAGCCAGTAGAGGTCATTGCTGAATTTGGACAGTGGCGTAAAATTCGAGACATCAAAGGTGAAGGGGGGTGGGTTCATTCAACTGTTATTGCTGGTAATCGCTCTGTAGTAGTGGTGTCAAAAAATCCTATTTTGTTACTAAGTTCTCCTGGAAAATATGAAAAAGCCGTAGCTAAGCTTTTACCAGAAATAAGATGCAGTTTAAATAAATGTCAAAAAGAATGGTGTCAAATTACTTGTAACTCATATAAAGGTTGGGTATCTCGTAAGGTTTTATGGGGAGTATATCCTGAAGAATTTGGGTCTTAGATGTCAAAAGCTAAAGCATTAATCTCTGGAGTAATAACTTCATCCTATCGGTTCAAAGCGTCATGGAGAGCGAGGCTTGCGTACTGTGGGGCAATCATTATGAACTTGATTCACACAGGATCTCATGCTGTGAAGGAGTATACATGATCGAATCCGGTATGACTATAAGGTATACAAAGCTCTTAAAATAAATACAGCTATAAATATGTTTTATAGCTGTATTGTATAAGGTGTAAGATTTTAATAATTAGTAAGCTGTTATAAGATGTCCTTCACTGGTTTCGCCAATTAAAAAGGCAGACCCATTATCAAGATCATCATCATTATAGAAATCAGCCGGCTTACAGCAGCCTCGGTTAATAATGTCAATAGCAAGTAGTTCTTCATAAGTTGGAAAGATTATGGTAAGCGATGAGTTAGCAGCAGGATAAATATTTATGCCCATAAGATCACGCAAATTCATTACTAAATGTTCATTTTCAGCTATATATAAGTCTCTATTTTTCATAATTATTATCCGGTTAAAATATTTGATTGTACAATTTTTAGCACTAATAGATATTAATAAATACTAATGATTTTGTCAATAATTAGCAGGAGTCCCCGTTGTTTCTATAAAAACTTTAGAAATTTCATACGGTTGAATGAAACAGTTGCTATTATGAAGAGAGAAAAATAGATAAAATGAGAAAAGAACATCTCAAGAAATATGAGATGTTTAGGTTTTGATATTATAGTGTGTATTTGTTTTCTTTAGTCATCTAAATTTTCTTTAACAGAATGCGGTTTTTTAGCTACCGCAACAGCAGCTGGCCTAATTAGCCTATCTTTAATTTTATATCCCACTTGCATAGTAGTGACAATAGTACCGGGTTCTTGCTCATCTGTCATCAACTGTGAAATAGCATGATGGGAGTGATAGTCAAATTTATCTCCCAAATTTGGCTGAATTAGCTCTAATGCATGTTTTTTAAATGCATGAGCTAATTCTTTTTGGGTCATTTTAATTCCTTCTACGATGTTCTTAGTTTCAGCATCTAGATGCTGGGGAAGATGCTCCAATGTACGAGATAAATTATCCATTACTGGAACTAAGTCCCTTGCAAAACCAAAAATAGCATAATCTTTTTCTTCTTCTATAAGCTTTGCAGAACGTGTTCTGGTATTTTCCGTTTCAGCCAGTTGTCGAAGAAGCTTATCTTGGAGTTGGTCAATCTTTTCCTGTAGACCATGTATCTCGGCTGCATAATCAATTCTAGGTTCATCATTACTTATTGTAGGATTTGGTGTATTCTCTACAATTATTTCTTCAGTTTGTTCTAGATTCAATTCTTTATCTTGTTTTTCCATGTCAGTGTATCTATCTTATTTTTTTTATGTATTGTTATAGAGTAAATATAGTTAGAGATATTCATAATTCAAGATTTAAAGATAAATATTTATGAGACCATCAGGCAGAAAATTTAATCAACTTAGAGAAATATCTATAGAACCTTCTATCCTAAAGTATGCAGAAGGGTCTTGTTTAGTAAAATTTGGTAATACGCATGTGATGTGTTCAGCTAGTCTTGATGATTCAGTACCACGTTTTTTAAAGGGAAAGGGAAATGGTTGGATTACTGCTGAATACGGTATGCTTCCTCGTTCTACTAAAGATAGAATGAATCGTGAGGCTTCAAATGGAAAGCAGGGTGGAAGAACTCTAGAGATACAGAGATTAATAGGTAGGTCAATGAGGGCGGCAGTAGATTTAAAGGCTCTTGGCGAAAGACAAATTTATATAGATTGTGATGTAATTAATGCCGATGGAGGGACTAGGACTGCAGCTATTACCGGGAGCTATATAGCGCTTCATCTTGCAATTCGATTCATGATGGAGAAAAAGATAATTAAGACTAATCCATTGATTACGCAAGTGGCAGCGATTTCTTGCGGCATATACAAGGGTAGGGCAGTTATAGATTTAGATTATGCAGAAGATAGTACTGCAGAAGTAGATGCTAATTTTGTATTTAATCAGAAGGGTAATTTGATAGAAATCCAAGGCACCGGAGAAGAAAGTGATTTTACCACTGAGCAATTGTTAGAAATGCTTAAGATCGCGTCTGAAGGGTGCAGGGAACTATTCAGACTACAGAATCAAGTATTGTTGCAAGCATAATTAATTATAGTAGTTTTTTTCTATAGATGAAAAACATTATAACCAAGCACGCAGCTAGACTATACCAAGTTATAGCATATTCAAAATGATCGTTTCTTACTTTACTTAGGTGCTTTGTTGATAATGGTTTTCCTCCTTCTGGTAGCGTCGTGCTTTGGATTTGCATAAGATAATATTTGTTTTCAGTCACTCCTAGCATTTCATGCGCCATATCCAGGTCTATAGTAAACCAAATTTTGTTATTTTTATCATTCTTAGGCATCATGAATTGCCTAGTTTCGCTAGGTAAAATGATTGCTTCGAATTTATCAAATATTTGCTTCGATACAAACTCTCCTAGATTGTTCTTTACACTTTGAGGAATCCAGCCCCTTGAAACAAGATATACTTTACCATTAGTTGCTTCAAAGGCTGAAAGTAGATAATAACCATCTTTTTCAGGTGAAGCAGATCTTTTCCCGTATAAGAATATATTTTTACCAGCTAGAAATGTTCCCGAAATAGCTATCTTAGAATAGATTAGCGGGTTTAAGTTAAGCTCTTCAATAGATTTTGGATCGTTTGCAATATTATATTCGATTGATTGAATAAAATTTGTTTTTTCATTAAGACGCTTTAGTTGCCAATTTCCTAGTGAAATTAGGACACCAGCTCCAATTATAACGAATATCATAGGGATCAATTGAAACCGCCGACCAAAAATTGAAATTTCTTGATTCATATCTAGATCCTGTTGAAGAAATTATTTTATCTTACCCAGAAATACATCATGTTAGGAGCAAGATTTAATAGAGCTAAGCGTATAAACACAAGTAAGCTGCGAGTAGTACCTAATTGAGGTACTACTCTGTAGTGTAAGTGCGCCTAGGCTAAGGAGAGTTTATACTTTGACTAATTTGCTGTCTAGAGATATTTTAATGTTTTAACACAAATACTTTATGGATTTTTTTGTTAGAAGCGTTATTGAAGAATAATCTATATTTATAAGCTATAACGTCTTGCCCATTAATGTTGGTTCTCGTGAAATGCCTAAAAGGGTAAAATAACATAGAGCTTATAGTTATCACTATACACAATGCAATATTAAGCCAAGTAGTTTCAATTGCTGGAAGATCGTTTATTAAATAGTTGTTAGCTATCAAAAGAATAAATAGCATAAATAATAGGCCCATTATATAAATAATGTTAGTGTATTTAATGGTTGCTGTGTGAAACAAGCTAAGCTTATACAAGCTAGAGTTAAGTACTAGTCTTACTGGCATTATAAGAGACACGATTTTCTGTATAATACTCCCCATTAATCCCCTAGGTTTCGGAGACATTCTATTCAATCTAATTAACCGTACTCTAAATTTTATGTTTATCAGAACATTTATAAGATGTTGGCCAATTGGTTGAACTTTCTTAGAGAATAAATTGTCAAATTTAATTCCTTCTTGTGTTTCGATAAGTTTTAATGTTCTGCTATAAAAGACTCTAGAGCAACTTATTGCTTTTTCAAAAAGAGCGTTTAGTTCTTCATCCGACCTCGCCATGTCTATATATTTAGCTTTTAATTTTTTCAGCAGAATAAAAGAAGGTAAATTAATTTTGCCATTGCAATAGGAATCTAGTAGATCAGATTTTCCTAAAACAATAAAATTACAAAGCAAACTAAAGCTATTGTTACTTTCTTCGCAATCTACCAGTGCTTTAATGTAGTGTTTCATTCTGCCGCAATTTATATATGATCTAAGGTGAAGTTTATATCTATAAGGTTAATAAAAGACTAACCGAATGATAATTAAAAATGATTTTCACCTTTTAGATTCATAAATCTTAACTTTTAGAACAAATTTTAGAATTATAATTGCGGCCCGAAATATTCTCGTATATCATGCTTTATTAGAAATTATTATAAAGCGTCAGTTTAGTTACCTTACATTGGCGTACTTAAGTATAAGGTATAGGAAAAATTTATGGGATTGGATATTAAAGCACCGGAAAACATTATTTTAAAGCCAACAATAACAGTTTTTGGAGTGGGGGGGGCAGGCGGAAATGCCATTAATAATATGATTAGAGCTAATTTAAAAGGAGCAAATTTTGTTGTAGCAAATACTGATGCTCAGGCTCTTAAAAACTCTGAAAGCGTAAACAAAATTCAGCTAGGGTTATCTTCAACAAAAGGCTTGGGAGCCGGGGCCTCGCCAGACGTGGGTAAAAACGCTGCCCTTGAAAGTGAAAGCGAGATTCGTTCTTATCTCGAGGGAAGTAATATGGTCTTTATTACTTCTGGTATGGGTGGTGGCACGGGTACTGGAGGATCTCCTATAGTAGCAAGAATTGCTAGAGAATTGGGAATATTAACAGTTGGTGTAGTAACAAAGCCATTTCTATTTGAAGGCGCGAAGAGAATGAGAGTGGCGGAAAGTGGACTTGCTGAGCTTCAAAAGCATGTGGATACACTAATTGTAATTCCTAATCAAAATTTATTCCGTATTGCAAATGAAAATACAACGTTTCAAGAAGCTTTTGAAATGGCTGATGAAGTTCTTCACTCGGGCGTAAGAGGAATAACAGATTTGATCACCTCTCCTGGACTTGTTAACCTTGATTTTGCTGATATAGAAACAGTGATGAGTGAAAAAGGTAAGGCTATGATGGGGACGGGTGAGGCAAGTGGTGAAGATCGTGCTATTAGAGCAGCAGAAGCTGCTATTGCAAATCCTTTGCTAGATCAAAGTTCTATGTTTGGCGCTCATGGTGTGTTGATTAATATTACTGGTGGAAAAGATATGACTTTATACGAGGTGGATAGCGCTGCGAATCGTATAAGAGAAGAAGTGGGTGATCCGGACGCTAATATAATATTTGGTTCTACTTTTAATTCTGAGCTTGAAGGTAAAATTCGTGTGTCAGTTGTAGCAACTGGAATTGAACATGACGCAATGAATTATATTAAAGCAGCGGATACTGTTATAGAAATAAAAGATGAGTCAAGCGATGCTAGCCTAGCAAATGATAAATACTCTCTAACTGGTAATCAATCTATAGAAGATCATCAGCCCCCAACATACAATGAATATAAAGATAATGGGGATGATGATGAAGCGGAGATTCAGAAAAAGCTTGAGCAAATTGGTAAACAAATTGACTGGAGCGAAGAACAGCCCCATTCAAAAATAGTTGTTACATCTTCTTCTCCTAGTCATTCGGCTATTAAGCCAGAAAAGTCTTTATTACGTCGTATGTGGAATTCATTAAATTCCAATGAAGTTAGTGAAAATGCTAATCATAATCATAGTGATGTATTAACATCTACTGCTTCTGATAAAACGGCGTCAGTTCAAGAGACACCCGATTTTTTAAGAAAAAGATAGATAATTTAGATGCTTTTTTTACTAGAGTTTCAGTAAATCCTATCTGAAAGTCGACCTTTTAATTGTCATTATGTTTATAACGTTTTACAATTTTCAATTGAAATGCTTATTCGAAGTAGATTTGGGTAATTGCTGAAAATTGCTAACTTTAATTTAGTTTGTTATGAAAATAGTAAAATGTTTGATTGTAGTACTTTTTCTTTCTTTTTTGCCGGTGCAATGCGTTTTTGCCGATGAAAATTCTGATATAAAATTATTTCAAGATATATGTAAAAAAGACCTTGATTTTATTAGGTTAAAGCTTCAAAAAAATTCAGCTCCATTTGCTAATAAAATGGATACTACCCATTTTCACAAATGGTATAAAGATGGTTATAAATATTCTTTAGATCTAATCAATGGAATTAAAGATAAAGATGATTGTCACTATGTGATAAAATACTTTGTCAACGGGTTTGATCAATCTCATATTAGTATGAGAGGGTATATATCTTTGCCCATTGATATGTACCCAGGAATTATTAGTGCGAAAAAGGGAGATAAGCATTATATTTTTTATAAACATCCAGCTCTTGAATATTTAAGGGATGTAAGCGTTGGAGATGAGATCACTCATATCAATAATATTGAGATAGGAGAGTACTACAAAGATTATTTGGAGCCATTTTATGCCAATGATGATTCAGAACTAACTCAAGTTTCCGCGAGTGAGTATGCCCTTATAATTGATGGAAATAGATTCAAGCCCAATCCTAAAACAGCCACAATTATTCATGATAATAAACCTATAACAATTGAGTTGAGATATACAGAACTTACGGGCAATGCTCTTGTAGCAGTAAAAAAACTTAGACAGCCAGAGAGTAATGAGTCGTTCAAAGTAGAAATGGTTTCAAATGGTGTTTGGATAAAAATCCCAAGTTTTTTCCCAACTCGTAAGGAGGCTGTATACTTTACTGGTATGCTATCTGTATTAAAAAAAGATTTAGCAAAAGAAGATTATATTTTATTTGATATGCGCGGAAATAGAGGTGGGGCAATAAAATGGTCTGTTCCCATTATCCGAAACCTATGGGGTGATGCCTACCTTAAGTCTCTAGGAGTTGCGCATGATTATAATAAAGATTGGGTAAAAAAACTCAGGGTTAGTAAAGATAATTTTCCTGAATTTCAAAAGATATATGGACCTGAGGCTAGTAAGGCTTATGCTTCGTCTCTTAAAAACGGAGAAGATTTTTTTGTTAAAAAATGGAGTATTTATGGGGATGAAGACAATCTTTACACCAATGAAGATAGCTCCCCTTTTAAAGCTAAAATATATGTACTTACGGATAGCTTTTGTCGTAGCACATGTTGGAATTTTGTAAAAGAGTTAGAGCAAATTCCTGGTGTTGTTCATATTGGGCAGCAAACGGCTGTGCAGAGTGTCTATTCTTATGCTAAACAAGATCGCTCCCCAAGTGAGCATTTTGATGTATTCTATCCGACACAAATCAGAGTTAAACCAGAAAGTAAATTAGGCGAAGCTTTAGTACCTTTACATGTATACGAAGGAAATTTAAAGGATGAAGCAAAAGTTATTGATTGGGTCTTGTCTATAATAGAAAAGGATATTTCTTTGTAGTTAAAAATTTTAGTAAAAAATATAAATATATAAATTGAAATCAAGTTTCAGGGTTACCTGAAACTTGATTTCTAATCCTGAATCAATGCCATTCGTAGTTAACTTTTGGGATGGCTGGCATTGTTTATAAAATATAACTCTCCGGTATTGAGGGTAAGACTATTTTTTTTAGTTCTTGACTAAATGTACTTGTGTATCTAATATACAGACCTAGCCGATGGGAAAACATTTGGGTTAGAGCTATACTTATGACGCATATTTCAGAAAACGATTCGAACATAACAAAAATTTCTGAAATTATTTCTCCTACATCTTCAAAATTTATAAAATTCCTAGATTATATTTGGCCAGTTTATAAGAACGAGCTACCGAAGTTTTTATCTATTACACTTCTAATGTTCTGTATATTGGGGATTCAAAACTTAATCCGTGCCATGAAGGATAGTGTAATCAACACTATGATTGGTGTAGAAACAATTTCATTTCTTAAGTTCTGGGGCGTGCTTCCTGCCTCATTTATAGTGGCAATTATCTATGTTAAATTAGTAAGTGTCATGAAGGGAGAAAGTATATTCTACCTTATAATGTCTGTATTTCTGAGCTTCTTTTTCTTATTTGCTTTTTATCTATTTCCTAATCATGATCTAATTCATTTATCTCCGGAGACTGCGAATAAATTGGTAGCCAGTTTTCCGAATTTAAAATGGTTTATATTGCTTTTATCTAATTGGAGTTTCTCTTTATTTTATGTAATAGCAGAGCTATGGCCAAGCGCTGTGTTTGCTCTTTTATTTTGGCAATTTGTGAATAAAATTACATCAGTAGATGAGTCTAAAAGATTCTATCCTCTTTTTGGGTTGTTAGGGCAAACAGGGCTGTATTTAACTGGAACATTTTTAGTAAATTTGCAGGCTATAAATGATTACTTCACTAATATATATGGGCTTGGGGGAGGGACAAGTGTGGTCTCAATTAAAATAGTTATGTCTGTTGTTACGATCCTTGGAATAATAGCGCTTGGATCATTTTGGATCCTGAACCATAAGATTTTAGATGTTGCTACGGCAGAAAATCTTCAATTTAGAGTCAAGAAAAATCAGCTTACTTTAAAAGAAAGCTTTAAGATGATTATTCAATCAAGATATATAAGGTTGATCACAATTTTACTTATTTGCTATGGTATCGCCATTAATATGGTTGAAGGACCGTGGAAAGCAGAAGCTGCCAAAATATATAAGACTCCAACTGAATTTGCAGCGTTTATAGGCAATTACCTAAGTTACACTGGCATATTGACAATTTTCTTTGTATTGCTTGGCTCAAATATTGTGAGAATGTTAGGGTGGTTTTCAGCTGCAGTAATAACTCCTATTATGGTTTTGGTTACAGGTCTTGGCTTTTTTGTTGTTGCAAATTTTGATCCTGTTGCAACTTATATGATGATGTCATTTGCCTTTACTGATCCCATTATGTTAGCCATTGTCATTGGTGCAATTCAGAATGTACTTAGTAAATCAAGCAAATATACTTTATTTGATTCTACCAAAGAAATGTCATATGTTCCTCTTGATGAGCAGCTTAAAACTAGAGGTAAAGCTGCAGCTGATATGATTGGCACTAAGCTTGGCAAGTCCACTAGTGCGTTGTTACAATCAATGATATTTGTTATCTTTCCAGCCGCTACATACTCTTCAATCTCTGTATATTTGATGTGCATATTTACAGTAGTGTGTATCATCTGGGTATGGGCAGTGTTACAACTAAATAAAGAATATACTAATGCCTGCAACTCTCGCGGCGATGAGAGCTTTTTCTAAATAGATTACGATTAAGTTTAATAAACCCTCCTTATGATCCTAATAATAATTTTATAGGTGAAGAAGGGCGATTGTCGGTGTATAAGGTGAAGATCTAACAATGAATTTAATGTTCCAAGAAGATGTTGTTGTGCGCCAAGCATACTAGTCCACTAAAAAAGAATCTGCGCCAAGCATACTAGTCCACCCCTGCGCCAGAAGAGAAGTCCACTTTCAAAAGAAAAAAAGAGTGATAATTTAGTTAACACATTGGTTAATTAAATTAGAGTTTAAATTAAATTGAATGAGGAAA
>Ga0214192_1000209_pt1 | contig 36620 bp, 30 predicted proteins | sample TroBogEpilimnion_44_FD_153030 | JGI IMG/M metagenome (GOLD analysis project Ga0214192, IMG submission 153030) | Freshwater microbial communities from Trout Bog Lake, WI - 29JUL2008 epilimnion | ecosystem: Environmental > Aquatic > Freshwater > Lake > Epilimnion/Euphotic zone | place: Trout Bog... | reverse complement strand
CGCGTCCCTGTTCGTAAGAGATACTTCTCCGGCTTTCGCCGTCGCTCGCCGCTTCCCCGACTGCTCGCCTGTTGTTGCTCGCCTGTTGCACTGGGGGCCTGTCATATCGCTGTTATACTTCTGTATAAGGACGGGTTTTCGTCAATGGCTTATAATCGCCGCTCTTTGTTGCTGATTCCGGTGCTGGTGCTCGGCTCCGCCGTAATTGGCGGGCTGTACGGTCCCAGTGTTTCGGTCGCGTCCGCAGCCACGGCCGACGACGACATCAACAAGAGCATGAAGTCCTTCACGAAGGTTTATTCCACCGTGGAACAGAACTTCGCCGACCCCGTCAGCGCCGATAAAGCCATCTATAAGGGCGCCATCCCGGGCATGCTGCGCACGCTCGACCCGCACTCCAACTTCTTCGACCCCAAGGACCTGGAAAATCTCCGCGAAGAACAGCGCGGCCACTATTACGGCGTCGGCATGCAGGTGGTCGGCCGTAACGGCAAGACCATCGTCGTCGCTCCGTTCGTCGGATCGCCAGCGTATAAAGCTGGGCTTCGTCCCAATGACGTGATCGTCACCGTCAACGGCACGTCCACCGATAATCTCGATTCCACCCACGTCGCCGACCTGCTGAAAGGACCGAAAGGCACTCCTGTCACCATCCGCATCGCGCGCGAAGGCAACGACGACCCGCTGACGTTCAATATCATCCGCGACGAAATCAACCGCAAGAGCGTGCCGGACTCCTTCGTCGTTCGCAATAATATCGGCTACGTCTTCCTCGAACAGTTCAACGAAACTACCAGCCACGAAATGGAAGAAGCCCTCAAGGCCATGGATGAGGATTCGCTCAAAGGCCTGGTGCTCGATCTGCGCGGCAATCCCGGCGGACTTCTTAACGAAGCCGTTTCGGTAGGCGATCACTTCCTGCCCAAGGGCGACGTGATCGTTTCCCACAAGGGCCGTTCCTCCGCCGAACGCGTTTACACGGCGCGCAATGGCAATAAGGGCCGCAACTACCCCATCGTGGTGCTGGTGAACCGTAACTCGGCTTCGGCTGCGGAGATCGTGTCCGGCTCCCTGCAGGATCATGACCGCGCCTGGATTCTGGGAGACAACACCTTCGGCAAGGGTCTGGTGCAAACGGTTTATCCGCTGGTGGAAAACACCGGACTCGCGCTGACCACGGCGAAGTACTACACGCCGAGCGGCCGCCTGATCCAGCGCGACTACAGCAACACTTCGTTCTTCGATTACTACTACCGCAACAACACCGCGGCGCGGAACATGTCCGACGTGAAGAGCACCGACAGCGGTCGCGTGGTTTACGGCGGCGGCGGCATCTCGCCGGATGAAAAGTACACGGCGCCGAAGCTGGACGCCTTCGAGGTGCTCATGATCACCTCCTATTCACTTTCGAACTACACGAAGCACTTCTTCGCCTCGCATCGCGAACCCCTGCCGGCGGGCTGGAATGTGGATACGGCCACAATGAATTCCTTCCACGACTTCCTGCTCTCGGAAAAAGTGGAATTTACCGAGGCCGACTTCACGAAGGATTACGACTGGGTCCGCCGCCGCGTTCAGTCGGAAATATACAAGACCGCCTTCAGCGTGGATGAGAGCCGTAAGTACGACATCCGCAACGATCCGGAAGTGGAAGCGGCCATTGAAGCCATGCCGAAGGCACAGGCTCTGCTGAATAACGCCAGAAAAATTATTGTGGAGCGGATGAAGAAGTAAATCCGCAAAGCGAAACTGTTATCGCGCGAGCGGCGGCCTTCGGGCCGCCGTTTTCGTTTCCCCTCCTCCCCCGGCACGGGGACGGATGGTACAAAGAATAAAATTGCTTTCTACAAACGCTCAGATCGCTGTGCTGGACACGGGCGGCCAGTACTGTCACCTAATTGCCCGCAAGATCCGGGAACTCGGCGTCTCTTCCGAAGTCTTCCCCAGCGAGACCGCGCCCGAAAAACTCGCGGGTGCGCGCGGCATCATCATCTCCGGCGGCCCGCACAGCGTCTATGACGATTCCAGTCCGACCATGGAGCAAGCCGTCCTCACCAGCGGCAAACCGGTGCTCGGCATCTGTTACGGCCACCACCTGATCTCACATCTGCTGGGCGGCGAAGTCCGCAAGGGCGACAAAGGCGAATTCGGCCTTGCCATCCTCGATCTGGCCGCATCGGCCGGTGAGTCGAAACTTCTGACCGGCGTTGCCGACCGCGAGCAGGTCTGGATGTCGCACCGCGACGTCGTCATGTCCCTGCCCCCCGGCTTCGGCGTCACCGCAACCACGTCCACCTGCGACACCGCCGTCATCGAAGACCCGGCCCGCAACGTCTACGGCGTGCAGTTCCACCCCGAGGTCGTGCATTCGGCACCCGGCACACGTATCCTCGAAAACTTCGTCTTCTCCATCTGTGGCTGCACGAAAGACTGGAACGCAGGCCAGCGCGTCGCGCTTGTCGAGGAACAGATTCGCCGCACGGTCGGCAATCGCAACGTCTTCTTCTTTGTCTCCGGCGGCGTCGATTCCACCGTTGCCTTCACGCTCTGCCTGCGCGCGCTCGGTCCGGGCCGCGTCGCCGGAGTCTATGTCGATACGGGCCTGATGCGCGCCGGAGAAACCGAATTCGTTGAGCAGACATTCGAAAAGCTCGGCCACGGCGTCGTGGAGATCGCCCACTGCGAGGAAGACTTCCTGCGTCCGCTGGAACTCGCCCGCGAGCCCGAACTAAAGCGTCACATCATCGGCGAAGAGTTCGTCAAAGTGCAGGAACGCATCATCGAAACGCGCGGCCTGCTGGACGACAACTGGATTCTCGGCCAGGGCACCATCTATCCGGACACGATTGAATCCGGCGGCACCACCAAGTCAGCCACCATCAAGACGCACCACAACCGCGTCCCCGCAATTCGCGCGCTCATTGAAGCCGGCCGCATCGTCGAACCGCTCGCCGAGTTCTATAAGGATGAAGTGCGCGCCATCGGCCGCCAGCTCGGCCTGCCCGATGCGCTGCTCGACCGGCACCCGTTTCCCGGCCCCGGTCTCGCCATCCGCTGCCTCTGCTCGGATACCGATGCCGCAGTGACACGCATCCCCGAAGGCTGGCTCGTGCCCGTGCGTTCGGTCGGCGTGCAGGGCGATTCGCGCAGCTACGCACCGGTGCTCGCGATCGACCGCTTCCCTTCCGCCGCCGCGCGCCTGCAGGATGAAGCGACCGAACTGGTCAACCGCACCGCGCACGTCAACCGCGTAATCGCGCGCGTGGCCTCGCGCGAACCGCTCGAGCAGCAACGCGTTTTCGACAGCGTCATCACGCACGGTCGTCTCGAACTGCTGCGTCGCGCCGATGCCATCGTACGCGAGATGTGCGCGGTTTCCGGTTTCGAATCGCAGGTCTGGCAGTTCCCAGTTGTACTGATTCCGCTCGGCTTCGGCACAGAGCGCGACTCCATCGTGCTGCGCCCCATCCAGTCCGTAGACGGCATGACGGCGGATTCTGTCGTGATGCCTGACAAGCTGCTGCAGGACATGGCCGAGCGCCTCATGGGCATTGCCGATCTTGCCGGTGTCTACTACGATCTGACGCACAAGCCGCCAGGCACCATCGAATGGGAATAGGCGGCGAGTGGGAATAAAAGGCGAGCATGGAATAAAAAAGGCCGCCCCTTCACAGGCGGCCTTTTTCTATTTGCGCTGAACTGGCTTTACTTGCCGGGCTTCACGTTGTACGAAAACGCGACTTCACCCTGCTTGTGCCCGTCTACTTCATCTTTGGGCAGCCACGAGCGGATGTAATCAACCTTCGCGTTTTGCGGCGAAATCGTCACGCGAATGTGCCCCGCCGCATTGTAGTGTTCGCCCGTCTTGTACGCGGCTGCATTGGGATTGTCGTAGTTCGGATCGGCGGGCGTCGGCGTCTCCTGGTAGACCACACCGTCTTTCTGCTGGTGCACGAACAGGTGATCGTGTCCCTGGAAGAAGATGCTCACGCCGTACTTCACCATCATCTGGTGGATCGGCATTTCCCAGCCCGGGCGCCGCTTATCGAACTCCCACTCGCCGGTTTTCCCTTTGCCGCCCCATTCGTAGCCATCGGCGATCTCCACCGCGCCGCGGCCCGTGCCCAGCACGTGATGGGCGAAGATGAATTTGTACTTCGCCTTGCTCTCCGACAGCGTTTTTTGCAGCCAGCGATACTGCGCTTCACCGTGCGTGATGTCCCACAGGTCGGCTCGCTTTGCGCCGTTGTTGGCCAGCACATTGTCGACGGGAACCTTGGAATGCCAGTATGGATCGATCGAAATAAACAGCGCGTCGCCCCATGTGAACGCGTAGTAGTCGCGCAGCAGTCCGATGTGCTCTACCGGTTCGGCGTCGCCCGTGTAGAAACTGTCCGGCGCCGGATTCGGATAGTAGCGGTTGCGCGAATTGCCGGCCCATACCGCCGGATTGTTCGGGGTGCCATTCAGCAGGTACATGGCGGCCTGCTCGTGATTGCCGTTGACCAGAAATACCGGCATCGAGACTCCGCCCATCCCGAGGAAATTCCGCTGATTGATGTAGACCTGAGCAACCTTTTCCGGAGCCGATGCCATATTGCCGGTGTCGATGCTGAAATCGTCGCCCAGCGTGATGAAGAAATCGGCCTTTTCTTTGCTGACTTCCGCCATGGTGCGTGCGTAGAGCTCCGGGTCGAACATCTTTTGCAGGCGCTCCGGGTGCGAATCGGCCTGCACCGCAAATACGTACGTGCTGCCGGCAGGACGCTGGGTCTGGAAGCCGTATTCCGCCGCCGGCGTGAAAGCAGCCGCGCCGGGTTGGCGATACTGCAGCCGGTAATAGTAGTGCGTGTTGGCGGTCAGCTTGTCCATCGTCAGTTCAAACGGAGTGCGGGGCCCGGACTTCGCCACCGCCGTCTTGCCGGTGTAGACGCCGGGCTTCACGCCATATTCGGCATAAGCTTCCAGCGCATCCGGGCCGAGCACGCTCAGTGCCACCGAATGATCTGTGGGACGCCCCATCACCTGGGTCATCGCCTTCACCGTCGTCAGCGCATCCACGCTCTGCAGACTCTGCTGCGCCGGGGAAAGCGCGGCCCACATGCAAAGGCCGAGCACGCCGGCTCCCGCAATTCGCCATGTAATTTGTCTGGATGTCATCGTTGTTTGTCCTGCCTGTCTTTGTAAATACACTCGGAACTTATTTCTGCCCGGCTGGCTTCACCGTATAGCTGAACGCCACTTCATCCTGCTTGTGTCCGGCCTTCTCATCCTTCGGCAGCCACGAGCGTATGTAATCGACCTTCGTCGCTCCGGGCGATACCGTCACGCGAAGATGCCCCGCCGCCGGAAGATGGTCTCCCGCCTTATACGCGTCGTCATTCGGATTGTCGTAATTCGGATCGGCCGGTGTCGGCGTCTCCTGGTACACGACTCCGTCCTTCTGCTGTCGCACGAACAAATGATCGTGCCCCTGGAAGAAGATCGACACACCGTACTTCACCATCAGCTGGTGGATGGGCATTTCCCAGCCCGGCCGCCGTTTGTCGAACTCCCATTCACCCTTCTCATTGCGCCCGCCCCACTCGTAAAGATCGGCGATATCGGTCCCGCCGCGCAATGTGCCGAGCACGTGGTGGGCGAATACGAACTTGTACTTCGCCTTGCTCTGCTCCAGCGTCTGCTTCAGCCAGCGATACTGAGCTTCGCCGTGACTGATGTCCCACAGGTCGCGTCCCTTCTTATCGCCGCTGCCCTTGCCCTGCGCCAGCACCTGACCAACCGGTCCCTTCGAATGCCAGTACGGGTCGAGCGTCACAAAGAGCGCATCGCCCCACGTGAAGGCATAGTAATCGCGAAGCAACCCGACAAACTCCACCGGTTCCTTGTCACCGGAGTAAAATGCGTCCGGCGCGGGATTCGGATAATACCGGTTCCGCGACATGCCCGCCCACACTGCGGGACTGTTCGGCGTGCCGTTCAGCAAATAGCTGGCAGCCTGCTCGTGATTCCCGTTCACCAGGAAGATCGGCGCCCCGGTGCCGGCCATTCCCATGTAAGGCCGCTGCTCGATATAAACCTGCGCCACCCGCTCCGGCGTAATCGTCCCCTTCATCTCATCGATGCTGAAATCGTCACCCAGGCTGACGTAGAAGTCAGGGTGATCCTTTCGAACGCTGGCCATCGTGCGGGCGTACAGTTCGGCGTCGAACATGCGAACTACACGCTCGGGATGCGAATCCGCCTGCACGTCGAAAACGAACGTGCTCCCCGCCGGCCGCTGCGTCTGGAAGTCAAATTCATTCGCTGCCGCATACTCCGTTTTTCCCGCCTCGCGGTAGCGGAGCCGATAGTAATAGCGCGTATTGGGCTTCAGCTTGTCGACGGACACCTCGAAGGGAGTCCGGGCGCCGGATTTCACCACGGCCGTCTTGCCCGTGTACGCGGCTGGTTTCGTGCCATATTCCACGTAGGCTTCAACGTCATTCGGCGCCAGCACATTCAGGGCGATGGAGTGATCCATCGGCCTTCCGAGCACCTGGCTGACGGCGGTCACCGTGGTGGCCGCATCGATATTCTGCTGGCTCTGCTGCGCCGCCAATACCGCCGCCCACAGGCATACACACAACACGGCCGCTCCGGCGAGGCGCCACTTCAGATGAATCGATGTCTTCTTTTTCATGTCCGGATGCGTTACCCGTAGATTTCCCGGCCCGAGTATCGCCTCCAATTATATGCGGAATAAAATACATGCCAACCCGTTACTGAAGAATATTTACAGAGGTCGAAATTGCAGGCCCCGACCGTCCACATACGGACGTGATAGATTTTTGAAGGAAAGAAGGACCACGTCGCATATGCACCATCGAAGAGTTTTAGGAACAGTATTCGCAGTCGCGTCTCTCGCCGCGCTATCCAGTTTTTCCTTCGCGCAGGGACAGGAACAGGGCCGGGGTCAGGGCCAGGGTCAGGGACAGGGACAAGCTCAGGGACGCGGCCCGGCGCAGCCGGAAGCCCCGTTTGTCGTCCACCAGCTGAAGCCGAACGTCTATTGGATTGAAGGCAACGGAGGCAACAGCGGCGTCATCGTCGGCGAAAAAGGCGTGATCGTCATCGACGCCAAGACAACGCAGGCCGGCGGCAAGGAACTGCTCGACAACATCGCCAAAATCACACCGAAGCCGGTCACCACGGTCATTCTCACGCACAGCGACGGGGATCACGTGAACGGTCTCGCCGCCTTCCCCACCGGGCTGCGCATCATCGCCCACGAAAACAACAAGAAAGAACAGGAAGCCGCTGCTTCCGCCGGTGGCCGCGGCGCTCCGCCGGCCGGGCATCTCCCCACCGAAGTGATCTCAAAGAACAAATCTTCGCTAAAGATCGAAGGCGTCAAGCTGGACTTTTATCACTGGACGAACGCCCACACCAGCGGCGACCTCGTCATCGGCCTTCCCGGCGATAAGATCGTCTTCACCGGCGACCTGGTCTCCGGCGGCGTCAAGGCCGACCCGCTCATCCACAAGGAAAAGAACGGCTCATCCGAAGGCTGGGTCACCACCGTCAAAGGCATCGCCGGCATCAAGGCCGTTACGTACGTGGAAGGTCACGGCGACATCCTGACCACTGCGCAAATCCAGCAGCGCGTGGCCGACGCCGAAGCCAGGCGCGCAAAGATCAAGGAACTGGTGGCGCAGGGCAAGACGCTCGACGAAGTCCGCACGGCGATGGGCGACTCTCCCACGGCGAGTGCCCGCTTCCCCAGCTTCACCACCGTGATCTATCAGGAACTGACCGCGAAACCGGGGGCGTAACCGCCTCCGGCCCGGCCGGCAGTTCCACGAAGCCTCAGTTGCGCTGAACCTGATTCAGCCTAAACCTTGAAACGCGGAAAGAGTTTTTCCGCGTTTTCTCTTTCTATCGCCCGCGTCAGCTTTGCCGAAAGACCCAGACCGGGAAGCTGGCTCACCGTCGATTCAATCGGCTCGGCCGGATAATCGGTTCCGAACAGAATCCGGTCGGGATGCGAGAACTTCAGCATCGCAGCCATCGGATACGGATAGGTTGCGTGGGCGACATCCACATAGAACTTCTGCAGTTCGGCGATCACACCGTTGGGAATGTACTCCGCGTGTACCGGATCGGTGGGGTATCGGTCCTTAATCCGGCCCGCAATCATCGGCATGGTGCCGCCGGAATGCGGAATGATGATCTTCACGTTCGGATACTTGTGCAGGATACCGTTGGCCAGAATACTGGTACAGCCGCGCGTGATGTCGAAGTCGAATTCGTTCATCGACGTCGGCACGCTGTCATTCAGCTTGCTGCAGCAAGGCGGCGCCAGCGGATGCATGTAGACGATCGTGCCGCGCCGGTTCAGCTCTTTCCACATCGGCTCGAAGTACGGGTCGCCGGGCCACTTGCCCTGATTGTCGTTGGTGTAGATTCCGATGCCATCGGCCTTCAGCGTGTCGAGACCGTACTCAATCTCCTTCATCACGCCTTCAATGTCCGGCAACGGTACGCCCGCAAACAGGCCAAAGCGCTTCGGATGATCCGCCATCACTTTGGCGCCGTAATCGTTCCCTTTTCGGATTGCCGCCCGGCCCTTCTCGGTGTTGTCGTAGAAGATATTGCCGCTCTGCGTGAGCGAGAGGATCGAGACCGCGATGTCGAACTTATCCATCTGCTCCAGCGTCCGTTCCACCGTCCATGTGGGACGCGCCTGCGCACCGGCCGCAACCGGAGCAGCGGGCCCGGTCAGGCCCGGCGGCATATGGTGATGGTGCACGTCGATGCGGCCGCCCTTCGCGGTCGACTTATTCACGAACTGCCCCAGCAATTCGCCGGCAGCCACAGCCGCCGCGCCAGTCGCCGCAATGCTCCTCAAAACATCGCGGCGCGAGATGCCTTTTCCCCGGTAAAGATCGTCGATCATGATTTCCCTCGGCAGCCCTCGTTGAGGACCTTCGGTCTGAAAGTATATAAGTTTTTCCCTGGAACGTACACTGCCGGCGCTTGATTCTGCCGGCGCTTGATTCTGCCGGCGCTTGATTCTGCCGGAGCATGCTGCACGCGCCGAAGCCGTCGCCCGCCGCTACCGTGCCATGCAGGGGGTCGGATTCCACCCCGCGCCGTCAGCCTGCTTCCGGAAATGCGTACTGGTCGTGAACGGCTGCGTCAGATTGGCCGGATCATCCACGATCGTCTCTACCACCAGCCACGAATCGCCATTTGCTTCGTTCACGCGATCATAAAATTCCGTCACCACGGCATTGGCGCTGTACGGTATCCCGTTCTTCCTCAGATAGCCCGGCTTCAGCTTCGATGTCATCACTTTCATGCCGTTGCCCGGCGCCGGGCCGCGTGCGCCGGCCGCAACATCCCATGCCGCTGTCGAAACTCCCTGCCAGTCGCCGCCCGCACCCGCCGGGCTCCCGGCAAAGTGGAGCAATCGGGTCTGCGTACCGCTGTCCTTTTCGATCTTCAGCGTATTGTCGTCCTGCCACGTGATGTGCAGGCGGCCGGGAATGCGCGTAATCGCCGGCGCACCGTACGCCTTGCACTGCTCACCCGCCGCCTCGTCTTTGGCCGGATCCCAGGCATCGGCAACCTTGCGTGCCGCGGCGTTCAGCGGCACACCAGAATAGTCGCCTTTCTTCGGTGTCACCATGCGGTACAGCCAGTCCTCGGTTACCACGGAAACCCAGTACCCGGTCAGGTCGGTGGGTGCGGCGGCTTTGGCCGTAGCGGCCGGCGCGGGCTGCTGAGCGAACAGGGCCAGCGGCGCGAAGGCAGCCGTCAGAATCATCGATTGGAGAAAAGAGGTTCGCATGGCCTGCCTACTTTTTCTTCGTGAGGCTCTTGTACACGGCCTCGACAAACGCATCTTTGTTGCCCGGCCCGGTTTTCGCGCTGTACCGGGGATCGTAATCCCGCGTCAGCCCGGCCGCCTTCACCTGCTCCAGTGTCATCCCTTTGCGGATGGACGCCTGCACCCGGTCGCGAATGATGGTCACCATGTCGCGATACTCCAGCACTTCCGGCTTATCGCACACACGGCCGTGTCCCGGAATAATATACGTTCCGCCTTCGTCCTGATGGGCCGCCACCGCCAGATCGAGAATGTTATTCAGGGCCTCCAGTTCACCCTGAATGCTGCCCCCGTGATCGACGTCGATAAACGGATACGTCGTCGTCAGAAACAGATCGCCGGCCACAATCACGTCCGAACGCCGGAACATCACCAGGCTGTCCCCGTCCGTGTGCGCCGCCGGCTGATGGATCATCTCCACCGGCTCTCCGTTGAAGAACATCTGCTTGCGTCCGGCCAGATACGTTTCCGTGGGCCAGTCGCCGAAAGGCGCCGCGGCCTGCTGCCCGGTCGGAGCGCTCATTCGCTGCATGACGTTGTCCTGCGCGAAGACCTGCGCGCCAGTGGCGGCGTCCTTAATGTTGCCCGTCACGTTAGCGCCCGTATAAGTCGCGCCGGCCTTCCGGATGGTGTCGTTTCCGCCCGTGTGATCGGAATGAAAGTGAGTGTTGAGAATGAATTGCACCGGCTTGTCGGAAAGCTTCCGGATGGCAGTCAGAACCTGATCTGCAGTCTGCTCGAGTCCGGTATCCACCACAAGCACGCCCTGTTCGCCAACCTGCACCACTACATTCCCGCCGGCGCCGGTCAGCAGATACACGTTGCCCTGCACCTTCAGGGTCTGAATGCCCGCCTGCTGCGCGTACGCACCGGCAACCAGCCATAACGTCGCCAGCGCCGCTGTCAGTGTTCTTCTCATTTGCCGCTCCCGCTGGACGCAGCAGCCGCCTTCAGCTTCGACTGATACTCCGGATACATCGTCTCAGCCCCGCCCAGCGCTGCCTCGGCCGGAATCTTATAGAGATCGGAAAATTCGTGAGTGAAAGGATTCTCACCCGGCTGATAGCTGGGGACAATCCCGCGCGGCCGCACGATCTCCACCACCGCCTCGCACGGATACAGCCAGGTCTGTCCGTTCTGCACCCGCAGATTAAAGTCGTCGGTCTTTACCAAAGGCTCCGTCAACGTGAGCGGATCGGTCAGTACGCTCATATGAACCAAATGATCCCCATGCCGGATGAAGTGCTCCACCAGCGTGGCCTGATCGCTGTGCCGCAGACCATTCCGCCGGATCCACCCCTGCTTCATGTGAGTCGTGTAGACCGTCAGCGTATTGCCTTCCCACTTGCCGGTGGAAAAGCCCATCCAGGTATGAGGCGCGGACTCCGGCGGGTGCGGGCGATCGTCCATCCAGATCGTGCGCGTTTGCTCGTAGTTGTCCATGTAATTGCCGATGGAGATCAGCTTTTGCGTCACCGGATCGCGATTCTCCCAGATGCGAAGATTGACCGGGCCGCGATAGATGTAGCCGACGATGTGGACTTCGCACTGATGTTCGGGCACCGTAAAACGGGAAGGATCCCAGGCGAGCGCGTAGTTGCGGGCGGCGTCATTGATCGGCAACCCGAGATAGTTGACCAGTTCCGGACCCGGACCGCGTTCGTGCGCGTCTTCGTGAAACACGGGCCCCCAGTTGCCGGATAAATCGACGCCCTGGCCCGGCGGATTGTAGCCCCCGGGACCTTGAGCCAATGATGGGATGCTCAGAATCAGCCCCGCCACCAGGGGAAAGAGTCCGGGCGGGTTACCGCGCGTCATGGCGCCCTCCTTGAATCGACGAATCGACGATACTTTCAGAATTTGCCATTCAAGACTACCTGAAGACCCTGCTGCCCGCAACTGGTTTCACGTGGAATGGCGACTCCATCGTCCGGTGTTGCTCCTGGACCGGCCTTGCACCGTATTGCCATAGCTCCTAAAAACGTTCAGGGGCCGGGAGGATTGTAACCTCGCGGCCCCTGAATCTTATCGAACTGCCGGACCATCAGCCCCTGCATTCAGGGGACGATTCCGGCGCGCTCCGCTCAAACTGACAGGTTTGTCAGAATGTAGCCTTCAAGGCAAGCTGAACAGCCCGCGCCCCTGAAGTGGTCGCCGTGATCTGTCCGGCGGTAGCGTTCGGCGTCGTGGCGCTGTTGTAGAGCGCCTGCGCCGGCAACGCGTAGTTGGGGTGGTTGAGCGAATTGGTCGCCTCCGCGCGGAATTCCATCACGAACTTCTCCGAAATCCTGCGAATTTCGGTGCGTTTCAGGAGCGCGAAGTTGACCAGATTGAGGGCCGGCCCAATGGCGGTATTGCGTCCCAGGTTGCCCCAGGTACCGATCGGGCTCAGAGAGAAGCACGACGGGTTGTACCACTGGTTGACGTTCCCGATGATCGGATTGCCGCTGCATCCGGGGTTCAGGTTCGGACGCGCATTGACGTCCTTTCCGGTCAGCCCCGAGCCATCGTTATCGAATCCATCGAAGATGGTGAACGGCTGGCCGCTCTGCGACGTAATGATAGTGCTGATGCGCCACCCCTTAACGAGTTCATTTTTCGTAAACGGGAGCTCATAGATAGCGTTGATCTTCAGCACCGTCGCGTGGTCGAAGTTCGAACGCGCATACTCCTGGTTGGTGTTGAACGGGTTCATGGCGTATTCGTTGCCGCCGCTGGCTCCGCCGCTGTCCACCGCGGAATCGCCCGAGCCGAGATCCATCGACCTCGACCACGTGAAGGCAGCCTGCACCTGGAAGTGGTTCGAGAAACGGCGGTTCAGGCTCGTCTGCAGCGAGTTGTAGTTCGAGCGCGACCACGTGCTCCGCAGGAACATGTAGCCGAAGTTCGGATTCGGACGGGGATTGGAGTTGACCAGCCCGCCCGGCGCGGCCGTACCATAGGCGCCGTTGATGAGCGTGGGGAAGTTGTAATCGAGCGACCCCAGAAGGTGAATGCCCTTCGAGCCGACATAGGCAACGTTGAACACCGTGTTGCGCATCACCTCGCGCTGGATGCTCATGTTGTACTGCATCATGTAGGGCGTGTGGATCTTGTTCAGGTACGAAAGACCCCACTGCGCCGTCACCGGAACTGCAGCCGTGCCGCCGCCGGAGAACGGAACCGGCCACTTCGGATTCGGCACCGAATTATTGACCAGCGGAGGATTCGCCCAGTACGGGTCGAGCCAGATGTGCGCCGTCAGTTCGTTGTAGAACATACCGAAGCCGCCGCGAATCGACGTCTTGTGATCCGGGAACGGGTCGTAAGCGAAGCCGACGCGGGGCGCGAAGTTCTTCGTGGTCGGATTGTTCGGCAGCACCGTCGGAACCTTCACAAACGGCGTGGAGGCCAGAGCGTTGGTGATGTTGTACGCCTGATCGTGGCGGAGCGAGGGGTTGCTCAGCCATTCGTAACGGACACCCAGATTGAGGGTCAGCTTACGCGAAAACTTCCACTCGTCGTTGATATAGGGCATGAACTGCTTCGACACCGCATCGCGATTCGTGTTGACGAATCCGGGCACGGCGCCGGTCAGCTGCGTCGGCGTGGCCGTGAGGAAGCCGAGGATCGTCTGGAACGTCCACTGTGCACCCGTGTTGCCCTGGTGAGTGTAGTCGGCAACGACGGCGAACATTCCGCCGAAACGAATGTTGTGCGCTCCGTGCGTCCAAACCACATCGTCCATTGCCTGATAAGTCTGTTCCGCCATGCCGTAGGGAACCAGCGCCGTCGGCCCAAGGCTCAGGTTGTTGCCGAGGAACAGGGTGCCCTGCGAAGTCCCCGGAGTATTGATCGCCTGCAGCGCCGCGTTCGGAGCCGAGGTGGTTGTCGCATTTTCATAAGGCCGCAGGAAGCTGATGCGCGCCAGATTGATGATGGAAGGCGATACGACGTGATCTTCTTCCACCGTCAGGAAGTGGTTGGCCGTCGTGTCCGCTTCGTTGGTAATCCCCGCCACCGAACCGCCGTTGGGCGTAGTGGTCAAAGCGATTGCCGTATTGCGCACGTAACGGACAAACAGTGTGTCCCTGGGCGAAAACGTATAGTCAAAGCGGCCCAGGAAATAGTTGTCGTGGCTGGACACCGGGCTCACGTTGACGAAGTTGCCAATGCCGGTAGTCGGAGTGGTCTGGCCAACCGGGAACAGCGCCAGCAGCGGCGCAATCGACTGAGGAACGCCGACATAGGCCAGTCCCGTCGAGTTGTTGCAGGCAAACGTCTTCGCCACCACGCAAGGCAGATAGCCCGCATGAGCGTTAACATCGGGGACGCCCTTAATAATCGATTCCGATTCCTGTCCCGTCCGGATACCTTCATAGTTGGCGAAAACGAAGGCCTTATTCTTTTTGATCGGCCCGCCGAGGCTGCCGCCAAAAAGGCCGCGATGCAGCGGAGGGGCCTTGGCAATGGTGTCACCGGGGCGAATAAACGTATCGAACGTGCTCCGTGCCGCGAGGAAACCCGTGTTCGTAATAAAGAGGTAGGTGGAACCGTGGAAGTCGTTCGTGCCGTTCTTGCTGGCCGCGTTCACCACGCCCCCGTTGCCGCCAAACTGCGCACTGTACGTGTTGGTCAGCGTCTGGTAATCGCCGATCGCTTCAATCCCGAGCGTCGAACCCGTCGCCGAAGAACCGGTCGAGTGACCGTTGTAGGTCTGCAGATTGGTATTGTCGATCAGGAACTGAATGCCGTTGGCGCGGGAACCGGAAATCGAATAGTTATCCTGTTTTCCGTAGTTCGCTCCGCCGACCGGCCGGCCGTAGGAAACGCCGGGCGAAAGCGCCAGCAGATCCGTCTGATTGCGCGATCCCATCGGCAGTTCGTCGATCTGGGTCTTCGTCACCGTGTTGCCGAGCGCCGACGTCGTCGTGTCCACCTGCGACACCTGCGCGTCCACCGTGACAACCTGCTGCGACTGGCCAACCGGCAGCGCAACGTCGACAATGGCTTCGCCACCGACGGTCGTCGAGATGCCCTTGCGAATCACGGTCTCAAAGCCGGATTGCGAGGCCTGCACTTCGTAGTCGCCAATCAGCACGTCCGGCGCACGGAACCGACCCTGCGAATCGCTGGTCAGTTCAATCACGATACCGGTGCCGACGTTTTTAACCTGGACCTTCGCCCCGGCCACAACCGCCCCCGAGGTGTCCGTTACTGTGCCGGAAATAATCGACGTACTGGTCTGCCCGATGAGGAGAGCAGCCAGTGCGACAAGCAGAACGAGTAGCCCGGCAGGCACTCGAACTGAGGGAAATCTTCTTTTCATCGTATAGCGTTAACCTTTCAACTGAAGCGTCACTCGTCCCTGAAGAGGAATGTGCGATTTTCGTGAACGATGTTATCAGTGAACCCTGAAAAACCGCTGAAGCCTTCTAAGCCAGCCCGACATCGTCTTTTACATATCAATCACTTACCGACACAGACGATTCCCGCCCAACCGCAAAATGATATTTTCGTGAGTTAAGATTTCTTGAAGACTCCGGCGTTTCTGAACAAACCCGACGAGATTCGCTCACGCCCCCGGGATTCGCCAGGATACTTGCGGCAAACTTCTGTTTGCCCCGTGCCGCGCTATTGACTTCGCTGCAGCCCGGTTGCACCATGGAGCGGAGGTGCTACACAGCAGTGAATAAAGGCTTAAAATACACAATCTTAACGGGCTTGACCCTCGCCGCCGGTTTTGCCGTTGCGCAGAATAAGAAGTTTCGCGATCCCCGCAGCTATCCGTTCACCGAATCGGCCAACCCTGGAGCCGTCGTCGTCCCCCAACCATCGACCTCCGGATTCGGAGAACATGCCCGCGGCTCGAATGATCCGCTCTTCGTGGCACAGGAACTGGTCGGACGTCCCACCGATACGTCCGTGACGATCGACGCAAAAGCGGTCAAAGCATTGGAAGTCTATTACGAGTACGGCACCAGGTCAGGCGCGTACACCGGCAAGACCACGCCGAAAGTATTTTCGCCCAACGAACCGTTCAACGTTCAGATCGACAACCTGAAGCCCAACACCGAATACTTCTACCGCATGCGGTATCGCGATCTGGATGACAAGACCTTCAACACGCGCGCGGAACACTCGTTCCACACGGCCCGCACTCCCGGCAGCACATTCACCTACGTGCTCCAGTTCGACCCCCACATGGTGGAAGGCAACAACGAAGAAGCCTATAAGCTGACATTAAAGAAAATGCTGGCCGACAAGCCGGACTTCATGATCGACCTCGGCGATAACTTTTTCGTGGATCGCGAAAAGCCGGCCACCGAAAAGCACGTCGTCGAACGCGTCGAACTGCTGCGGTCCTACTACGACCTCATCAATCACTCCGTTCCGCTGTTTCTGGCCCTCGGTAATCACGAAGGCGAGTGGGGACGCAACCTCGACGGAACCAACCAGAGCGTAGCCGTCCTCGATACCATCGCGCGCAAGCGCTACTTCCCCAACCCGGTGCCCAACAAGTTCTATTCGGGCAGCAGCAAGGAAGAAGCCATGGTCGGCGTCCGTCAGGCCAATTATGCCTGGCAGTGGGGCGATGCGCTCTTCGTGGTGCTCGATCCCTACTGGAATCGTCCGGTCCCGCCCGAGATGGAAGGCGACTGGTTCACGACTCTCGGCCACGAACAGTATGAATGGCTGCGCAAGACGCTGGAAGGCAGCCATGCCACCTACAAGTTCATCTTCTCCCACAACCTCATCGGCGGCCTCGATATGAAGGGCCTGATGCGGGGCGGCATCGAGACGGTGAAGTACCTCGAAATGGGCGGCCACAACCTCGACGGCACGTGGGGCTTCGACAAAGCGCGTCCGGGCTGGGAGTTGCCGATCCACCAGTTGCTGGTCCGCACCAACGCCACCATTTACTTCCACGGCCACGATCACCTTTACGCCAAGCAGGATCTCGACGGCATTGTGTACCAGGAAGGGCCCATGCCGAGCCGGGTCGGCAAGACCGACGTCAGCAGGTCTGCCAAGGACTACAACTACACGCACGGCACCGTGCTCGGCGGCAGCGGCTACATCCGCGTCCGCGTTTCTCCTGCGGACGTGAAGGTCGATTACGTGCAAACGTATCTGCCACGCGAGGAAGACGCCACCCACAAGGACGGCATGATCGCCGACAGCTACACGATTAAGGCTCGTAAGTTCAATCCTGCCGCTTACGAATAACCCGCGCCGGACTGCCTGAAATGCACATCGCCCGGGGATGTCCTCCAGCTCATGGAGTTCATCCCCGGGCGATTGTTTTAGCCAGGCGCCGCGGAACTACTTATTGCTGCCGGGCTTCACTGAATACGAGAAGGCAACCGCACCCTGCTTCCGGTCCGCCGTCTCATCCTTCGCCATCCAGGAACGAACGTAATCGACCTTCGCGGCTTCCGGCGAAACCGTTACGCGCAGGTGACCCGAGGCCGGCAGATAATCGCCCGACTTGTACGAGCCGTGGAATCCGTTCTCGTCCTCGTAGTTCGGATTGGCCGGATTCGGCGTCTCCTGGTACGTAACGCCATCCTTCTGCTGACGCACAAAGATGTGATCGTGCCCCTGGAAGAAGATGCTGACGTTGTATTTCGCCATCAGCTGGTGGATCGGCAACTCCCAGCCCGGGCGCTTCTTGTCGAACTCCCACACGCCATTGCCGCTCTTGCCGCCCCATTCATACCCGTCGGCCATTTCGACCGCGCCGCGGCCCGTGCCCAGCACATGGTGAGCAAAAATGAATTTGTACTTCGCCTTGCTCTCCGAGAGCGTCTTCTGCAGCCAGCGGTACTGCTCTTCGCCATGCGTGACGTCCCACATGTCGCGCTTGCCTTTTCCGTTGTCGTCGGTCCGCGGACCCGTCAGCATCACCGTATCTACGGGCACTTTCGAATGCCAGTACGGATCGATCGTGATGAACAGAGCGTCGCCCCACGTCCACGCATAGTAATCGCGGAGGTTGCCGATGTACTCCACTTTTTCGTTGTCGCCGGTATAAAAACCATTCGGAACAGGCAGCGCGAGATAACGGTTGCGCGAGTTGCCGGCCCAGATCGCGGGATTGTTCGGTGTGCCGTCCAGCAGATACCGGCCACCCTGCTCGTGTCCGCCGTTCACGTGGAAAATCGGCGTCGACGCGCCATCCACTCCCAGAAACGTGCGCTGATTGATGTAGACCTGCGCCACACGTTCCGGTGTAACTGTTCCCTGCAGACGGTCGATGCTGTAATCATCGCCCAGCATGACGAAGAAATCGGGCTGATCCTTCCGCACATTCGCCATGGTCCGCTCGTAGAGCGATGCGTTGAACATATTGTTCACGCGCTCGGGATGCGAGTCTGCTTCCACGTCGAAAACAAACGTGCTGCCAGGGGGACGCTGCGTCTGAAAACCGTACTCTTTCGCCGCCGTATAGTTCGCCGTTCCCGGCTGGCGATACTGCAGCCGGTAGTAATAATGTGTATTCGCCGCCAGCTTGTCGACCGTGATGTCGAACGGCGTCTTCGCCCCGGCTTTCACTGCGGCGGTCTTGCCCGTATACGCACCGGGCTTCACGCCGTATTCGATGTACGCTTCCGTTTCGGTTGGCGCCAGCACGCTCACCTCGATCGAATGATCGGTCGGGCTGCCCAGCACCTGCGTTATGGACGCGACAGTCGTCAGCGCGTCAACATTCTGTAATCCCTGCTGCGCCGAAGAGTGCGCCGCCCACATACACAGGCACAGCACACTGCCGCCCGCGATACGCCATTTGATCTGTCGTGATGTCATTCGTTGATTTCCCTGCCTTGCATCTCCAAATGTTATATCAGTCCCGCCGGGCGAGCCACCACCGGACAGGCCGGTCTCGCCGAAGCGGCATCCCGGAAATGCTTGCGGCCCGCTTGCGGAAGGGCCGGAGTAAAACCCCGGCGCAAATCGTGATAGATTCGGCTTGATGATCAAATTTGCCGCCCTGAGCTTTGCGCTCGCGTTTCTTCTGTCACCTTCCGGCTTCGCACAGAAGATCGAGATCGAGTCCGATTCCGGCGTCGATTTCACCCGCTTCCACACCTTCGCCATCCGCGACGCACGCCTCAACAGCCGCAATCCGTCGCTCAATAACGACATCATCCGCCATCGCCTGGAAGCCGACATCCGCGCCGGCCTCGAAGCCAAAGGCCTTACCTACGTGGAATCCGGCAAGTCCGATCTCAACGTGACCTTCACACTCGGCGCAGTCGGCAAGGTCGAGACCGAAGCCTATCCGGCCGGCTGGCGCGGCTGGGGCACCCGCGTGGTTCGCGTCCCCTACACCGAAGGCACGCTTGTGATCGACCTGCGCGATCCGTCTACCCGGATGCTCGTCTGGCGCGGAATTGCGCGTGAGGAGAAGAGCGACGCCTCCAAAGTGGAAGCAAAACTCGACGACATGGCGCGCAAGACCATCGACAAATATCCGAAATTGCCCGTGCGGCGAGGGCAGTAAGGTCGTACGTACGATACGCAGTCGTACGTGCGATAATACTGGCAGTTACCGCTATGCCAATCACCGCTTCCCACCTGCGCGAGGACGTCTATAACATTCTCGACGCCGTTCTGGCCTCTGGCGAGCCAGTCGAGGTGGTTCGCAAGGGTCGCATCCTGCGCATCATTGCCGAACAGCCAGCGACCGGCCAGCCATCCTCAAAACTGGCCCGGCTGCGCAAGCGCGATTGCATCGTTGGCGACCCCGAAGACCTGGTGGAGACCGACTGGTCCGGCGAGTGGACGCCTCACATTTGACTTACCTCGATACGCACGCCGCCGTCTGGCTCTACGCAGGCGCTGTCGACAAGCTGTCGGAAGCCGCCATTCGCGAGATCGAATCCTCCAGCCTGCTCATTTCACCCGCGGTGCTGCTCGAAATCCGGTTGCTCGAAGAACTGGGGCAGATCACTGCAGGCCCCGACGAAATTCTCGCCTCGCTGCGACGCGATATCGGGCTGCGCCTTTGCTCGCTGGCATTCGACGAAGTTATCCGCGCATCCTACCGCCACGGCTGGACCCGCGACCCCTTCGATCGCATGATTGTCGCGCATGCGCAGGCTACCTCGGCAAATCTGATCAGCAAGGACCGGAAGATTCGCGCCGAGTACGCCGCCACCGTCTGGTAGCGCCATATTCACGCTGGCCAAGTTCGACTGCACGATGTTTCTTCACGGACTACCGTATCGCGAAGCACTCCCGGTTCAACAGTTCAGGAAATCTAAACGATTGATACCAAAAGGAAAACCGGCGTCCTCGACGGAGTTCGCATCCTTTGCTGGTCGATAATGAGGCCGAATGCCCTGCCCGGCCACAATTCGCCCGAAAACGTCTCACACACGCAGGGGCTGCCCGAAATCGAAAGATTGGAATTCATCCCGTCGAGTGGCTGAAAACACACATGGGCGCGACTCGCGTTCCGGCAGGAACCCGGACGCCGGATGCCTCCTGCCGCCTCCTCGCCAGGATGTATTTTTGCGAAACGAACCTGAGAAGTATCTGAAAACAAACGCTCGGCGATTTCAGCTTCCGCTCCAATCCCGAGCCCCGCGACCTTGCTTACCCGTCCTAAAGCGCCGTCGCCTCGATCAGCTTCCGCAGATTGCGAGTGCAGATGCGCGATCCCTCCAGCCGGTCGCCGCCCGGGCCTTCCCAGTGCGTGTCCAGATGGATAAACCCCTCGTACCCGTCCTCGGCCAGTGCGTCGATCTGCCCCTGCCAGTCCAGATCGCCCTCACCCAACGGTTCCCAGACGGGCTTGTGATCCTCCAGCGTGCAATCCTTGGCATGAACGTGCGCCACGCGGCTGGTGTCGAGCAGTTTGTAGCCGCCGGGGAATGGATTCTCACCAGAGATATAGGCGTTCGCCGGATCCCACACCAGTTGCAGATTCGGATGGTCAATCGCCGCCAGAATCGAGGCCGTCTCCTGCGCCGTCGCGATATTGCACGAAGGCTCGTTCTCGAGCCCGATAATCAACCCGTGCTTCTCGGCCCGGTCGGAGAGATCCTGCAGGGAATCCACCACGCGCTCGAAAACCTCCTCCGGCCGCACCACCCGCCAGCAGGAAAACACCCGCACAATTTTCGCGCCCGTTCGCAGCGCAATCTCAAACGCGCGGTCGGCCAGCTGCGGCTGGTCATCCCATTTGTGGTCGGAGGCGAACCGCAGATGCTCGAAGCGCGCGTCGAGTTCCGGCGCTTTCGGCATCGTACACTTCAGCAGCGGAGAAGCAATCGAGACCACCTGAAGCCCGTTATCACGCAGGATCGCCACAGCGCTATCGATCTCACTGTCGGTGAGATCCATGATGTTGCGGCCGCCGATCATTCGCAGTTCCGCGCCCTTCATCCCGAGTTCGCGCATGGCCCCGACCGCCACGACAAGGTCCTGGGAAAACTCGTCGGTGATGGCTCCGATGCGAAAGCGCTGCATTTTAAGGGATTTTATCAACGTCACCCGCAAACCGGCCGCTGGTGCCCGGATTCGCTGCGAAATTTACAGCTTCATGCGCTCCAGTTTGCGGTACAGCGTCTTCCGTTCGATGCCGAGGATCTGCGCCGCCCGGCTCTTGTTGCCGCCCGTCGCCGCCAGCACGCGGCGGATCTGTTCGGTCTCCGTATCGGCCAGCGTTTCCCCGCCCGGCGCGCCGGGCTCCATGGCCGAAACCGCGTCATGCACCGCCTCGGCATCGATGCGGTCATTTGGCGCCAGAATCGTCAGCCGCTCAATCAGGTGTTGCAGTTGCCGCACGTTGCCCGGCCACGTGAAATCCCGCAGCGTCGCAAGCCCGGATTCGGTCAGCTTCACATCGCGGTTGTACCGGTTGTTGTACTTATTCAGGAAGTAGTGGGTCAGCAGCGGCACGTCCACGCGGCGTTCGCGCAGCGGAGGCAGCGTCAGCCGCACCACATTCAGGCGGAACCAGAGGTCCTCGCGGAACTTGCCCTCTTCCACCATCTTCTGGAGGTCGCGGTTCGTGGCCGCCACCACCCGGACATCCACCTGCTTTTCCCGCGACGCGCCCACCGGCCGGATCGCCCGCTCCTGCAGGAAGCGCAGCAGCCGCACCTGGAACGCGGCGTCAATTTCACCGATTTCATCCAGAAACACCGTCCCGCGGTTGGCCGATTCGAACACGCCCACCCGGTCGCGGTCCGCTCCGGTGAAGGCGCCTTTCATGGCACCGAACAGTTCGCTTTCGAGCAGCGCGGCCGGAATCGCCGAGCAGTCCACCGGCACAAAGGGCTGCGAAGCCCTCTGGCTGAAGCGATGGATCATACGCGCGATCAGCTCTTTGCCGGTTCCGGTTTCGCCTTCAATAATGACGGTGGCATCGGTCGGCGCCACGCGCGAAACGGTCTTATAAATTTCCACCATCCCGGCGGAACTGCCGATCATTTCGCTTTCGGGAAGCTCTTCGGCCTCGGTCTCGTCGTCCGCCGGTTCACGCGCGGCAATCGCCCGCCGCACCGCTTCGAGCAGCGTATCCAGTTCGAAGGGCTTGGCCAGGTAATCGAACGCGCCGTTGCGCGTCGCGGCCATCACGGTCTCCATCGTGCCGCGCCCCGTCATGAGAATCACCGAACAGTTCGCGTACTGCTGCCGCGCCGCCATCAGGACGTCGATGCCGGTCCGGTCGTCGATATAAATGTCGGAAATGACGAGCGAGTAAGGCGTCTCCGAGAGCCGGCGTATGGCGTCGCGTGTGTTGGAGACGGCCTCCACTTCGAAGCCTTCCATCTCGAGGAAAGTCGAAATGGTGGTCCGGACGCTCGGGTCGTCTTCCACCAGCAGAATCGATTCAGTCATGCGGTGCGCTCATGAGCCGCGCTTTTCAGCGTCATGGTAAACGTCGAGCCTTTGCCGGGCTCCGATTCCACCTGAATCCGCCCGCCGTGGGTGACAACGATTTGTTCGACGATGGAGAGGCCGATGCCGGTACCGGCTTCCCCCGATTGCTCGGCGCTCTTCGTGCGGTAAAAACGTTCGAAAATGCGGCTGGCTTCGGTCTTATCCATCCCAATCCCCTGGTCTTCCACGGAGAGGCGCACGCGGTCTCCTCTTTCATCTTCTCCGAAGACACTGACTCGTGTCTCGGGGGGCGAATATTTCACCGCGTTGGTGAGGAGGTTGTAGAGAGCATACTCCATCAGTTCACGGTCCCCGATCAGGTCGGCTGCGGGCAGCGGCGCCACGGCGATTTCGATGTTCTTCCGCTCCGCCAGCGCGCGGGCGCGAGTCGCGCAGGTTTCCACGAGGTCGCTCAGCGCAAAACGTTCGTGCTTCAGTTCCAGTTGCCCGGCCGAAAGCCGCTCCACGCTGAGGAAGGTCTCGATCATCCTCGCCAGCCGCTTCGATTCGGCGTTGATCAGTTGCGCCATCTGGGTTCGTTTGGCTTCCGGCATCGAGGCATAGCGGGAAATCATCTCGCTCGAACCCTGAATGGCCGTCAGCGGCGTGCGCATTTCATGGGTCACGAACTGCATGGCTTTCTGATACCGCGTCTTTTCGCTCTGCGCCGTTGCCAGTTGCCGCCGCACAAGCAGGTGGCGCCACGCCGCGGAAGCGGCGATCGCGAACCCGGCGGCGAGTGTCCCCGGCAACCAGGGCCAGACACTGGCTTCGGCAAATGCGATAGCGGGCACCGCCTGAGAGGCCGCCAGAATCGCGACGGCAGCTGCGTTGACCAGCCAGCCGGAGGTCATCGCGTAAGCCGCGCCCGTCGCACTCGCCAGCAGGAGACAAGCCAGTGCGACCCAGGCTGCCGGCGCATCCGTCAGAAACGCCTGCCGCGCCAGCGTCTCGTAAACATTGGCGTTCATTTCAATTCCTGGCATGATGACGCCGTTCGAATAGGGAGTCATCCATCTGTCCCGCACCGCATTCTGCGCGGTGAGGCCGGCAAAGACCACCTTGCCGGCGAACCTCGCGGCCATTTCCGGATGATCCGCCAGTTCGGCAATCGAAACCGCCGGAATGCCGCCCATCGCGATCGGCGCGTAGCGGATTCTCAGCACGCGGCCCTCGGCAATCGAAGAAGGAATGCGCGTCGCGCCGACGGTAAGATCGTCCGGCGATTCCACCACATCGGCGCCGCGCGCCGCGGCAAACGCAGCCAGCGACAAGGCCCAGCGGCGCTGGCGGGCAGCAGCCTTTTCCAGCGGAATATCGCGGCTCACGGCATCGTACTTATCCAGATCCGCATGCACCTGACCGACGGCAATCGCCGACTTCCGGAATCGCTCTATCGGATCTTCCCACCCGCTCGCGTCAGGCAGCAGATCGCAGGAGAGCACCAGATTCTTTGTTCCGGCGAAGGCCTTTTCCAGGCGCGCGTCGGCAGCGGGATCGCCCGGTTCGGCCAGAATGATATCGACCGCCACCGCCGCCGGCTTCGCGTCGCGAATGCGCTCCAGCCCTTCGGCAAGCGCGCCGCGCATTCCGTTAATGCCGCCGTAGCGCGCCAGCGTCTTTTCGTCGATGGCAAGGATGATGGACGACGGCTGCCACGGCGCAGGCTGTTCGAGCCGAAAAAGAAAGTCGTAAGCGTAGTTGTCGATCTGCCGGCCAAACGCGGTCCAGCTGAAGAAGATGCCCAGCAATGCCGATCCAAGCACCAGCGCAACGAGAATTGCGTACGCACGCGTTCGCCCGCCGCGGTTAGCGGCGCGGTCTGACGGGTTGTTCGCGATGGAGGACGACACGCTCGTTTTCGCCGTGCGCAACATGCCGGAAACTCAGGCACGGCACACGGTTTGAGTATAGCGATGGAATCGGACGGCCGGTGCGCGGCCCGACGCGTATTCCGGAATCCCGCGGGGAGTGAGCCGGGAGGCCGCGAATCGGTGTAACGTGAGGGGAGATGATGTTGCGAAAGTTTTGCTCGGCAGCAATCGTTCTGCTGGCGGCGGCGAGTCTGGCCGCGCAGGATCCGAAGATCGTCTGGAACGCCCAGGAAGCTCCTCTCTACGCGAAGATTCGCGGCCTCCGCGAACTGCCCGATAAGACGCGCGCGAAGGCGACCAGAGAAATCGCGCTGCAAGTCCGCGCCCTCCCGGTCACGCCGAACAAGCTCGAACTCGCCGCCGGGCTCACCAGCCTCGCCACGGAAGGCGATTTCGGCCGCGACACCCTGCGGGAAGTCACCACGACGCTGACACAATGCCTGCGCGAAGTGCAACCGCTTCCGCCCGAACCGCGCCCCGGGATGCCGGTGGCCATGGTCGCCGCCCCATACGTCGCCCTCGCCCAACTGGTGAAGTACGAACATATGGAAGCGTCGGTCAACAATCGCCAGTTCGACCTGGCCATGGCCAAACTCGCCGCCGACGATGCCGAGCGCGACGATGCCGACTTCACCCTCACCGACCTCGACGGCCGGAAGTGGACGCGGCGAGGCCTCATCGGCAAGGTAGTCGCGGTCAATTTCTGGGCGACCTGGTGCCCGCCGTGCAGGAAGGAAATGCCGGACCTCGATGCGCTTTACAGAAAGTACAAGAGCCAGGGCTTCGTGGTGCTGGCCATCTCCAATGAGCAGGCGGTCAAGGTCCGCTCGTTCCTGAAGACCAAACCGGTAAGTTATCCGGTGCTTATCGATCCCGACAACGCTGTAACCAATCTGTATCGAGTAGAGGGAATCCCGAAGACTTTTCTATACGGACGCGACGGAAAGCTGGTGACCGAATCCATCGACATGCGCACCCGCGGCCAGTTTCTGACGATGCTGGCCCAGGCGGGAATACGGTAGCGGCGCTAAACTGTCGTTATGCGCACAGCCTGGGTTGCAAAACGCGAGTCCGATCCAATCCGGACACAGATTCACTACGCTCGTAAGGGGATCATCACCGAGGAGATGCAGTATATCGCCGGCCTCGAAAAGCTGACCCCGGAACTGGTTCGCGACGAAGTGGCGCGCGGACGGATGATCATCCCGGCCAACATCCGGCACACCAATCTGGAGCCGATGGCCATCGGCGTGGCTTCGAAATGCAAGATCAACGCCAACATCGGCAACTCGGCCACCACGTCGAACATCGACGAAGAGATCGCCAAACTGAAGTATTCCGTCAAATACGGTGCCGACACCGTAATGGATCTCTCCACCGGCGGAGACATTCCGGAAATCCGCAAAGCTATCATCGCGGCCTCGCCGGTGCCCATCGGCACTGTACCGATCTATGAAGCTCTTTCGCGCGTGCGTCGTGTGGAAGATCTGAATATCAACGTGCTGCTCGAAGTGATCGAAGAGCAGGCCGAGCAGGGCGTGGACTATATGACGATCCACGCGGGCGTGCTGGTGCAGTACGTGCCCATGGCGGCCAAACGCATCACCGGCATCGTCAGCCGCGGCGGCGCGATCCTGGCGGAATGGATGGTTAAGAACCACCGCCAGAATCTGCTGTACGAGAACTTCGACGCCATCTGCAAAATCTTCCAGAAGTACGACGTCAGCTTCTCGCTCGGCGACGGCCTGCGGCCGGGCTGCATCGCCGATGCCAGCGACGAAGCCCAGTTCGCCGAACTGAAGACACTGGGCGAACTGACGAAGAAGGCCTGGGAATATGACGTGCAGGTGATGATCGAAGGCCCGGGCCACATTCCGCTCGACCAGATCGAAATGCAGGTCGTGAAGGAAAAGGCGCTCTGCCACGAGGCGCCGTTCTACACGCTGGGGCCTCTGGTGACCGATATTGCGCCCGGCTACGATCACATCACGTCGGCCATCGGCGCGGCGATCATCGGCTGGCACGGAGCCTCCATGCTCTGCTACGTGACACCGAAGGAGCACCTCGGCCTGCCGAACCTCGAAGACGTGAAGCAGGGCATCATCGCCTATAAGATTGCGGCCCACGCGGCCGACATTGCGCGTCATCGGCCTGGCGCCCGGGACCGCGACGATGAACTGTCCCGCGCCCGTTACAAGTTCGACTGGAACCGCCAGTTCGATCTTTCGCTCGACCCCGAAACGGCCCGCGCCATGCACGACGAAACGCTGCCCGAAGAAGGCTTCAAGGAAGCAGCGTTCTGTTCCATGTGCGGACCGAAGTTCTGCTCCATGAACCACTCCGCGAAAGTGGAGGCGTTCACCGCAGAGCAGGCGAATGCCGTTCTGCACCAGATTTCCGGCGCCGATTAGCACATCGTCTCTAAAGTTCCGGCGGCGGACCGCCGATGAACTGGGAGATGGACTCCTTTGTTGCGCGCCAGGCCATATTCGACCGTGAACTGAACGTCTGGGGCTACGAACTGCTGTTTCGTTCGGGCCTGTCGGACCACTGCGATGAGGTGGACGGCGAAGCCGCGACGGTCCGGGTCATCGCCAACGGCTTGTTTGAGCCCGGCTTTGAGAAGCTGCTGCACGGGCGAAGGGCCACGGTCAACTTCGACCGGTCGCTGCTGGTTAGTGAGATGGGGCGCCAGCTCCCGATGCCGCCGGGCACGGTGATCGAAGTCCTCGAGACCGTGGAACCGGACGCGGAAGTTCTTGCTGCGTGCTCGGCGCTGCGGGCGCAGGGTTTTTCCATCGCGCTGGACGACTATACCGGAGACGCAATGCTCGATCCGCTGCTGGAGGTGGCGGACCTGCTGAAGATCGACGTGTTGGTCATCCCTCCGGCTACGCAGGAGAAGATTCTCGAGCGGGCGCGGGCACGCGGGATTCGCACCGTGGCCGAGAAAGTGGAAACCCGCGAGGAATGGGAACGGGCCCGAAGCGCCGGCTACGACTATTTCCAGGGATTTTTCTTCGCACAGCCGGTTTTAGTCGCTACACAGCAGATTCCGGCGGCGGCGCACAATGCGCTCGGCCTGATGCGGGAAGTGCAGGGTCCGGAACTCGACTTCGTGCGGCTGGAGCAACTGATCAAGCGGGAGGTCGGGTTTTCGCACCGGCTGCTCCGCTATCTGAATTCGGCGATGTTCACGTTCCAGGGGCCGGTTTCCTCAATCCGGCAGGCGCTCGTGCTCCTGGGCGAGCGGGAAATCCGCCGCTGGGTAACGCTGGCGACCTTCTCGCGCCTCGGTTCCGGCAAACCGATGGAACTGGTCACTCAGTCAATGATTCGCGGACGGTTTTGCGAAATGCTGGGGCGAGAAAGCGGTTTCGCTGCGGACGTCGATGTCTTCCTGCTCGGAGTTTTTTCGTTGCTTCCCGCCTTGCTGGACCGGCCGATGGCGCAACTGCTGGAGGAACTGGCACTGGCACCGGAACTCGCCGCCCCTCTGCTGGGCCAAACCAACCCAGGTGATCGGCTGGCCGGACTGCTGAGTCTTGTCCGTGCCTGGGAAGCGGGCGATTGGGAGACCGTCCGGTTGACCGCGTCGGCGCTGGACATTTCTGCGCACACTATCGGGAAGATCTACGTGGAGGCCGTCTGCTGGGCGGATGCCATCGCAGCCGAATCCGCGAACGTCAGCACTCCGAAACCGGCCGCCACCCCGGCAACGGCCACCCCGGGCGCAAAAGCTGTCCCGAAAGCTGCCGGTCGGTCTGAGCCGGTCACTCCCCGGCGAAGCCGGCCCGCACGGCGCCTGCCCAACTGAAACCACTGACTCGGGCCCGCGTCTATTGGAGCGGGAGGATTTGAAACATGCGATCGCCCGGAATGATTTTCCTTGCGGGTTTGATGTTATGTGGAACGGGCGCGACAGCGGCCGACAAGCCCGCACCGAGCGGACAAAACCATATCGACCCGTACGTGCAGGGTGCTGAAAATGAAGCCAAGCTGATTCAGGAAGTCCGGCACCAGCTGGTGATGTTGCCATACTTCGGTGTCTTCGACGACCTCGGTTTCCGCGTCGGCCCGGGCGGTCGAATCACACTGCTCGGTCAGGTGACGCGGCCATCCCTCAAGGCGGATGCGGAAAGCGTCATCAAAAGGATTGAAGCCGTAACGGCAGTCGTCAACAACATCGAAGTGCTGCCCCTGTCGCCAATGGACGACCAATTGCGCCGCGCCGTTTACCGGGCTGTTTACGGCGATTCCTCGCTCTCCATCCGTTACGGCTATCGCGCGCTGCCGTCGATCCATATCATCGTCAAGAACGGCAATGTGCGCTTGGAAGGCGTGGTGGCCAATGAAACGGACCGCAATATCGCGTTCCTGCGGGCAAACGGAGTATCCGGAGCGTTTAAAGTCGAAAACGACCTCAGGATTGAGGGGAAGTAGTGGCGCGGTCGCGGCTCGCGCGCCAGGCAAACAGCACGACGCCGGTCGCGACGGAAACGTTGAGCGAGGCGATCTTACCAGCCATCGGGATGCGGACGAGGGCATCGCAGTTCTTCCGCACAAGGTCGTGCAACCCCTTTCCCTCGGCGCCCATCACGATGACCGTTTTCGCTGGCCAGTCCACCGCGTTGTACGTTAGTTCTCCGCGTTCGTCCAGCCCATAAACGAAATAGCCAAGATCCTTGAGAGCGCGGAGCGTCTGATTGATATTGCCGGCGCGCACCACCGGCAGATGCTCCAGCGCCCCGGCCGCGGCTTTGGCAACGGTTTCCGTCAGCCCTGCGGCACGGCGCTCGGCAATGATGACCGCACCGGCACCGGCGGCATGTGCGGTTCGAACGACTGCGCCGAGGTTATGCGGATCCTCCACGCCGTCGAGAACCACGAGCAGGTCCGCGGCGGGTGCTACATCGTCGAGCTCCGCATACTTCTTTTCGGCGCCCAGAGCGACGAGTCCCTGATGCGCCTTTGCAGCAGACAGGCGGTCGAGCGCACCGCGATCTTCGAAGCGAACCGGTACGGCGGCTTCGCGGGCAAGTTCGACCACCTGCTGGATGCGGGGGCCCCCCAGACCGCGCGCAATAAGAATGCGCTCCAGCGGGCGGCCCGTGCGCAGGGCCTCGATGACGGGGTGAAATCCAATGAGAACGGCCAAGAAACGATCATCGCACTGATGGCCCCGAGGACGAAAGTGGCGCGTGCCGGCATGGCGCGCCGATCCATGCAAACGCTTTTCGGGCATACGGCGGCGTCCTCAGATGACAGGCGAGGAACCTTGCCGTCAAATGACGATGAAAGCCGCAAGGGGAATGGAGTGGACAAGCCGACGAACAACAGTCCAGGACAAAGACGGCGGACTAGTCGAGTCCAATAAAAACGGGCTCCCGCGCATGGCGCAGGAGCCGCGGGGTGAACACCTTAAATCTGCTTGTACATTCTTGCCCGTTCGCTAGACTCCCGCCAGGGCCTGTTCCAGATCCCACAGAATGTCTTCCGCATCTTCAATACCTACCGACAGCCGCACCAAATCCGGCGTAATTCCGGCCGCCGCCTGATCCGCGTCTGTCAACTGCTGGTGCGTGGTCGTCGCCGGATGGATCGCCAGGCTCTTCGCATCCCCCAGATTTGCCAGGTGCGAGAACAACTGGAGCGAGTCGATAAACTTCCGCCCCGCCTCCTTGCCCCCCTGAATTCCAAATGTGAGCACGGCGCCAGCGCCTTTCGGCAAATACTTTTCAGCAAGCGCGCCGTAAGGACTCGAGGCCAGCCCCGGGTACTTCACCCACTTCACCTTCGGATGCTTCTCCAGCCATTCCGCCACCGCCAGCGCGTTCGCCGCATGCTGCTTCATCCGCAGCGGCAGCGTCTCAATACCCTGCAGGAAGAGGAACGAATTGAACGGGGAGATGCAGGGACCGTAGTCACGCAAGCCGTCGACCCGCGCTTTGATGATGAACGCAATGGCTCCGAAAACGTCGGCAAAGTTCATCCCGTGATAGCCGGGACTCGGCTGGTTGATCTGCGGGAAGTGGCCCGACTTCCAGTCGAATTTGCCGCCATCCACGATAATGCCGCCGATTGACGTGCCGTGCCCGCCAAGGAATTTGGTTGCCGAATGCAGCACGATGTCCGCGCCGTGTTCGAAAGGACGGCAGAGAAACGGGGACGCCAGCGTGTTATCGATCACCAGCGGAATATTGTTTTCGTGGGCTATCTTCGCAACCGCCGCGATGTCCAGAACATTCATTCGCGGATTCGCCACCGTTTCGCCATAGATGCACCGTGTGTTCGGCCGAATTGCTTTGCGGAAGTTTTCCGGATCGTCCGGCTCCACGAACGTCGTCTCAATTCCCAGCCTGCGAAAGCTAACGTCGAACTGGGTGTAGGTGCCGCCGTACAGCGTGGCCGACGCGACCATGTGGTCGCCCGCCTGCATCAGACTCGTCAGGGCCAGAAACTGCGCAGCCTGCCCGCTCGACACAGCAAGCGCCGCAACCCCGCCTTCGAGCGACGCGACACGCTCTTCGAACACGGCTGTCGTCGGGTTCATGATGCGCGTGTAGATGTTGCCGAACTGCTGCAGTCCGAAGAGCGCCGCCGCGTGATCGGAGTTTTCGAAGACAAACGACGTGGTCTGGTAGATCGGCACGGCCCGCGCGCCCGTCGCAGGATCCGGCTTCTGTCCGGCATGCAGTGAGCGGGTAGCAAAGCCCAGGGAACGTTCTTGATTTTCAGCCATGTGTTCGATTCTATCCATACGCTGTACACTGCAACGAAGGGACCATCGATTGCGATTCCAGTGTCAGCCTCTTTGTACCGCGTGCTGCGACCAGCAGGGCTTCGTCTGGCTCACCGAAGACGACATTCTGCGCATTGCCGCGCATCTCGGTCTGACGCCTGCAGCGTTTGAAGAGCGTTACGTGTACCGCACGAAGCGCCTGCGCCGCCTGCGGGTCCCGCGCCATGCCCAGTGCTCGTTCCTCGTCAAAGATGGCGACAGGGGCGGCTGCGGGATCCACACCGTAAAGCCGCTCCAGTGCAGAGCGTTTCCGTTCTGGCCCGAATTAATCGACAATAAGCGCGAGTGGCAGAAGACGGCGAAGTTCTGCCCCGGAATCGAGCGCGGGGATCTCATCAACATCACGCTGGCCCGTGAGACGGCCGCCGAGATGAAGGCCGCACATCCAAATCTCTACCAGGGTTAGACGCGCCGGGTTAGACGCGCCGGGTCAGGCGCACCGTGTTAGGCAAACGGGGTCAGACGCCCCGCCGATCGCCCCACAAATGCACATGCAGACGCGGGCTAAACCGATAGCCGTGCTTCTTGCACAGCTCCGCGATCCACGCGCCGCGCTCGTTCAGCACATCGCCGCGGATGCCCTCCGGCATCAGCACGACTCTCTCCGCCGACGCCCCAACGCTCGCGATCACGGCGCGCGCTTCCTCGAGGTCACTTTCTTCCGCGAGCACGAACTTGAGCTGATAATCGCTCACGGCCATCAGTTTCTTCATCACGTCGGGCTGCAGACGCAGACGGTCGTGCTGTGCCCGGAAAGGGCCTTCCGGCGTCGAATTCGCCAGCTTCGGGCTGATGCTCATCAGGTCGCATTCGACTGCAACGAACACCGTGCCCGCCGTCTCAATCGTGATATGTAAGCCGCGCTCGCGAAGCCGCCGCGTCAGTTCCTCGACGCCCGGCGCGATCATCGGCTCGCCGCCCGTGAGCACCACATGCCGTGTCGGATATGCGGCGACACGCTGCTCGATCTGATCGAGAGTCAGTTCATCCCCTTCCGGCCGCCACGACGCATACGGGGTATCGCACCAGGAGCACCGCAGATTGCAGCCGCTCGTCCTGACAAACACGGAGGGCACGCCCACCAGCGTTCCCTCGCCCTGCACCGAGTAAAAGATCTCGGCTACGCGCATGGGTCCACGACACCGGCCTCACGAAACCCCCTGGCCCGCAGCAGGCACGAATCGCAGGCACCGCAGACGCGCCCGTCGGGAAACGGGTCGTAGCAGCTGTGCGTCAGACCGAACGGCACGCCGAGTTCGGTTCCGAGCTGCACGATTCCAGCCTTCGACAACGCGATCAGCGGCGTCTGTATCCGTATCTTCGTCCGCCCCTCGACGCCCGCCTTCGTGGCCAGGTTGGCCATTGTCTCGAAGGCTTCGATGAACTCCGGCCGGCAGTCCGGATAGCCGGAGTAGTCCAGCGCATTCACTCCGATAAAGATGTCGCTGGCCTCCAGCACTTCGGCCCAGGCCAGCGCGAAAGAAAGGAAGATCGTATTGCGAGCCGGCACGTAGGTCACCGGGATGCCTTCGCTCATCGAGGCCACATCGCGACCCTTGGGGACGTCGATGTCGTCCGTAAGGGCTGAGTGACCGAACACTCGCAGGTCGATCTTCGCCGTCCGGTGTGCCGCCGCGCCGAGCGCTGCAGCAACCCGCCGCGCCGCATCCAGTTCCACCGCGTGCCGCTGCCCGTAGTCGAAAGAGAGAGCGTAGCATTCAAAGCCTTCCCGCCGCGCGAAGGCGAGGCAGGTGGCCGAATCCAGTCCGCCGGAAAGCAGACAAACGGCTTTCATGTTCTTAGACTACGACGTCAACTGCAGGAACCGCGAACCGGCCCGCCGGATGGTCTCGTTGCGCTCCGGCCCCGTCGAAACGCAACCGACTTCCACGGCGGTCTGCTCTTCGAGGAACGCCAGATACCGCAGTGCCGCCGGCGGCAGCTTGCTCCACTCGGAAATGCCACGAGTGGAAGTCTGCCAGCCCGGCATGACCGTGTAAACCGGCTCCACCTTCGCGAGTTCGCGGAAGGTCGCGGGCATCTCGTCGATCAGCACGCCGTCGATCCTGTAACCGGTACAGACGGGGATTTCCGCCAGTTCATCCAGCACGTCCAGCTTGGTGACAACCATGCTGTCGAAACCATTGATCGCCGCCGTGTAACGGAGCAGCGGAACGTCGAACCAGCCGCAGCGACGCGGCCGTCCCGTCACGGCACCAAATTCATTGCCGCGTTTGCGAATCAGTTCACCCGCCGCATCGAGTGCTTCGGTGGGGAAGGGTCCGCCGCCCACGCGCGTCGTGTACGTCTTCGAAATGCCGATCACGCCTGAAATCTTTGTGGGCGGAACACCCGCACCCGTACACGCACCGCCGGCCGATGCGCTCGACGACGTGACGAACGGATACGTCCCGTGATCCAGATCGAGCATGGTGCCCTGGGCGCCTTCGAACAAAAGCTTCTCGCCCTTTGCCACCGCCGCATTCAGCAGTTTCGCAGTGTCGCAGACGAAGGGCCGCAGTTTCTCCGCCGCAGTCTGGTAGAGAGCCACAATCGCCGCAGTGTCAATGGCGTCTTCCACGCCGTACGCGCGAGCCTTAATCCGCTGGTCCTCGATCAGCGCTTCGGCCAGCGCCGGGAAAGCTTCGCGGTCCAGCAAATCGGCCATTCGGATGCCGCGGCGTCCCGCCTTGTCTTCGTAGCAGGGACCGATGCCGCGCGACGTGGTGCCGATCGGGGTCTTTCCCTTGCGCGCTTCGGAAATCTTCTCCACCACTCGGTGCGATGGCAGCAGCACCTGCGCGCGGTTGCTGATGAAGAGCCGTCCGGCAACATCAATGCCGGCGGCCATTAACTGGTCCGCCTCTTCAAGCAGCGCGATGGGATCAATCACCAGGCCGTTGCCGATGACCGCCTTTTTGTTCGGCTGCAGAATGCCGCTCGGAATCAGCCGGACGACGAACTTCTTTTCCCCGATGATAATGGTGTGGCCGGCGTTGTGGCCGCCCTGGTAGCGCACCACATAATCGAACTGATGGGAGAGCAGGTCAACCAGCTTGCCCTTGCCTTCATCGCCCCACTGCGCGCCGAGAATAATGATATTGCTCATGATGATGTTGCTTGCGTAAGATACGGAAGTCTTTGGTGTGAAAGGACGTGCCGCGTCCGGCCGAAGGCGCGCGGGACGACCAAAGGGGCTATTGTAACGCACTGTGTTACGCTGGCCTCTTATGCAGCTTTCCGATGTGTTTCTCGAACTGGGTGAAGAGCGCCTGGGCCAGCTTCTTCGCGCAATTTCCATCGGGAAACTGAGAACATTTCAGCTTTACGACCGATTCCGGATCCGCACCCACCTGCCCAAGGTGAACACCGAGCTATTGCGCAAGTCCGCGCCGAAGTTCTGGCGCCGCCTCGGTGAGCACGACGAAGAATTCGCCACCGATCTGGCTCAGGCCATCCTCGTTGGCCATCTGGAAATGATTGCAGCGGTGCTGAATTTCCTCGGGATCCCGAACGAGGAAGGTTTCTTCGCCAAGGACGCGAACGTGAAGGAAAGCCTTACCGACGGCTGGCAGGAACGTGTTCTGGCCGAATTTTCCGGCAAACACGACGCCTCGCTGCTGCTGTTTTACATCAACCATCTGGGCTGGGAATCTGCCGGCCAGCAGCAGATTTTTCTGCCTGCAGCATAACCCGCAAGATTATGCAGGATCTTCTGGACAGCGCTCTGGCGCGCATCCGCGACGCCTCCACCGCCGAAGAACTCGAAGCGGTGCGCGTCGAAGTGCTCGGCCGCAAGGGCGTGCTTTCGGCGCTGAGCAAAGACATGGGCAAGCTCTCCGCCGAAGAGCGCGTGGCACGCGGCAAGCTGATCAACACGTCGAAGCAGGCGCTTGAAAGCGCGTGGGAAGAGCGGCGCGACAGCTTCGAACGCGCGGCGCTGGCGAAGCGACTCGATGCCGAATGGCTCGATCTCACGATCCCGGCTCCCGGCCCGCGCCCCGGCAGCCTGCATCCCGTTACGCAGATCCAGTGGGAGATTGAAGACCTGTTTCGCTCCATGGGCTTCAGCGTGCTCGACGGCCCCGAAGTCGAAACCGAGTTTCACAATTTCGACGCACTGAATATTCCGCCCGACCATCCGGCGCGCGACATGCAGGACACCTTCTGGCTCGAAGGCGGCAACCTGCTCCGCACCCATACCTCGCCGGTACAGGTCCGGGGCATCGAGAAACTGGGGCCGCCGCTGCGCATGATCGCGCCAGGCCGCGTCTTCCGCAACGAGACGGTCGACGCCTCGCACGAGCACACTTTCTACCAGCTGGAAGGCATGATGATCGACCGGCATGTGTCGGTCGGCAACCTGATCTACTTCATGAAGACGCTGCTGGGCGCAATTTTCAAACGCGACGTAACGGTCCGTCTGCGCCCGGGCTTCTTTCCCTTCGTGGAACCCGGCTTCGAGCTCGACATTCGCTGCCTGATCTGCGGCGGCCCCGGCTGCCCGGTATGCAAGCAGAGCGGATGGGTAGAACTGCTGCCATGCGGTCTGGTGAATCCGCACGTACTGCGCGCCAGCGGCATCGACCCGGCGGAGTGGAATGGATTTGCGTTCGGCCTCGGACTGACACGACTGGTGATGATGCGCTATGCGATCGATGACATCCGCTGGCTGCAAAGCGGCGATCTCCGCTTTATGAGGCAGTTTTAGATGAAGTTCTCGTACGGGTGGATCCGTTCGTTCGTCGACGGGCTGGATGTGCCGGCCGAAGCGCTGGAGCGGCTCATCACGATGAAGACCGCCGAATGCGAAGGCGTGGAAAATCCCAGCCCGCTGCTGGCCAATGCAGCGGTTGCGATGGTGCTCAGCGCCGAGCCGGTCGAAGGCAGCAACCATCTGCAGAAAGCGCTGATCGACGCCGGTCAGCACGGTCGCCGTACGGTGGTTTGCGGCGCCCCGAATTGCCGCCGCGGTCTGCGCACCATCTGGGTACCGCTGGGATTCAAGACAATCGCGGGCATCGCGAGCGACGGCATGCTGGCGAGCGCAGCGGAACTCGGCATCGGCAAAGACGGCAACGGCATCATCGAACTCGGCGAGACGGATGAGATTCCGCCGGCCGATTCGGTTATCGAAATCGATAACAAGAGCATCACGCACCGGCCGGACCTTTGGGGGCATCACGGGATG
>Ga0214192_1000208_pt1 | contig 36728 bp, 24 predicted proteins | sample TroBogEpilimnion_44_FD_153030 | JGI IMG/M metagenome (GOLD analysis project Ga0214192, IMG submission 153030) | Freshwater microbial communities from Trout Bog Lake, WI - 29JUL2008 epilimnion | ecosystem: Environmental > Aquatic > Freshwater > Lake > Epilimnion/Euphotic zone | place: Trout Bog... | reverse complement strand
ACCGCCCTAATCAAGGGTTACCGCACAGATATTGGTTATCTTGGTACGGGCGGATTATTTCTACCTAAAACTGTTTTTGACGCGACCGATGGCTTTGATACTTTTTATGATCCGACCTGTTTTGAAGATACGGATTTGTCATTCCAAATAAAAAAACTTGATTTAAAAATATGCTTCCGTGATTTAACCGGTATTCGACATCACCCTCATCAAACAACAAATGCAGATTTAATAAAAAGTGATTACACCGATATTTTCACTAGAAATTCACAATATTTCAAAAACAAATGGGCTGGCTATCCTGATTTTTTTATTGATTATCTTTTCTATTAACTACGCTAATTGCATTCAATACCGTTAATAGTTATGACTACAAAAATTCTCTGTGTAGTGGGTACGCGCCCCGAAGCGATTAAAATGGCACCCGTCATTATCGCTCTAAAACAACAAAACTGGGTAAGCTTGCGTATCTTGGCAACCGCTCAACATCGCAACTTACTTGACCAAGTGTTAAGTTTTTTCGGGATAGTGCCAGATATCGATCTGGATGTTATGTACCACAATCAAACACTTGCATCACTAACATCTCGATTACTTAGCGATATTGATCAGGTACTTGATACAGAAAAGCCCCATATCGTATTAACCCAAGGAGATACCACTACGGCAATGACCGTCGCTCTGGCATGTTTTTACCATCAAATTCCTTTAGGACATATTGAAGCTGGTCTACGAACTTGGGACAAACATAACCCTTTTCCTGAAGAAATCAATCGGGTTATAACCGGTCGCTTGGCGAATTGGCATTTTGCTCCCACAGAAAGAGCTCGACAAAATTTGCTACGCGAAGGCACTACTGATAGCCATATTATAGTAACGGGCAATACCGTAATAGATGCATTATTAATCGCCGCGAAGAAAAAACCACAATTGTCTATTACGCTCAATACCACTAAACGCATGATTTTGGTTACTTCGCATCGCCGTGAAAATTTTGGCGATCCCTTTAAAAATATCTGCCGAGCTATAAACGCCTTAGCCAACGCTAACCAAGATATTGAAATTCTTTTCCCTGTTCATCCGAATCCCAATATAAAAGACATAGCCCACGAGTTACTAGCAAACTGTAGCAACATTATTTTGTGCGAACCATTAGATTACGGTGATTTCATAGCTGCTATGCAACAAGCCTATTTCATTATTAGTGATTCTGGCGGTATACAAGAAGAAGCGCCGGCTTTAGGTAAACCTGTACTTGTGTTGCGTGATGAAACTGAAAGACCCGAAGCCGTTGAACAAGGGGTAGTCAAGTTAGTCGGCTCCGACTACTCTACAATTATAGAAAATGCGCAACAACTACTGGATGATACATCCGCTTACTACTCAATGGTCAATGGCTTATCACCTTATGGAAATGGTAAAAGCGCGGAAAAAATTGTTGCCGTCCTTAAAGATCATATTGTTAGTTAATTTAATGAATAGGCTTTTTTAGTCTCTAAACATGAAAAATGCTCTAGAAAGCCTAGAACTATCTCAAAACAAAATAGATCGGCAACGGCTGATTTTTAAAAAACAAGTAGATAGCATAAAAAAATGGGTTATTAAACGATTTTTTGCGCGAAATTTGAGCATTATCCGTAAATACTTTTTTACTTTAATTCCGTTTCGCCCACCATCAAAATTATTGCTATCTAATCAGACAACAAAATTTGATTATATCTTCTGGGGAGTCATTGATTGGCATTTCCGCTTTCAACGCCCCCAACAACTAGCAAGCGTACTTGCCCACAAAGGATATCGAGTATTTTATATATCCTCTAATTTCCAGAATGATCATCGTACTGGGTTTAGCATAGAACCTTTAAATAATCTTGGCAATTTGTTTCAAGTCAAATTATTTGTTAATAATCCGCCCAACATTTATGCAAATGCTGCCAATCAGGCTGTTATACAGCAACTTCGAGCTAGTCTCGGTAAGCTGCTTAATTGGACCCAAAGCCGCCAAATCATCTCATTAGTACAGCATTCTTTTTGGTATCCAATTGCTCAAGCTATCCCTAACTCACGATTAGTTTATGATTGTATTGATCTACATGAGGGGTTTGGTAATAATTCTGTCGAGGTTCTAAATCTAGAACATCAACTACTAAAAAACGCAGACCTTACCATCACGACTTCGCTATGGCTAGACGACATTGCCGCGCGTTATTCTTCGCGACACAGCTTAATTAGAAATGCATGTGACTTTAGTCATTTTGCACAGCAACCTGACGCTATCTATAAGGACAAACTAAATCGAAAAATCATTGGCTATTACGGCGCCATTGCTAACTGGCTTGACATAGATTTGTTAGCGGTGATTGCCAAACGTTTTTCTGACTACTGTATACTTTTAGTGGGAGCGGATACAGTTAAAGCAGAACTCAAACTACACTATCTAAGCAATATCGTTTTTATTGGCGAAGTATCTTACAGTCAATTGCCGTATTACCTTTATTCATTTGATGTTGCTCTGCTACCTTTTAAGGTCATGCCACTGACATTAGCAACTAATCCAGTAAAAATTTATGAATATTTAGCAGCAGGCAAACCGGTAGTAGCTGTCAATTTACCGGAAATGTCTGTATTTGAACAACTTATTAGCACAGCCGATTCCACTGATGAATTCTTATTTCAGCTTGACACGATTCTCAATGAAGTAAATTCAGAAAAAAAATCAACTTACCGTCGAGCATTTGCCAGCCAGCAAACATGGCAACATCGTGCAGATAAGCTCATTACACTTGCTGAAAGCACTGCTTTAGAACCTCTAATCAGCATTATTGTTTTAAGCTACAATAATCTTGAGCTTACTCAAGCCTGTTTACATAGCATCGACAATTACAGCGACTATACCAATATTGAAATAATTGTCATCGATAACGCCTCAACCGACGGAACAACTGAGTTCCTAGAACATTGGAAATTGCATGCTTGTAACCGAAAAGCCATCTTAAACGCGACTAATCAAGGCTTTGCTATCGGTAATAATCAAGGATTGCTAATGGCTTCGGGTACGTACCTTGTTTTGCTAAATAATGATACTTGTGTAACACCTGGATGGTTGCGAACGCTTTATAACCACCTTAAACATGACCCGTTGATTGGTTTGATTGGTCCTGTTACCAACAATATAGGCAATGAAGCTAAAATTCCTATTGATTATAACGATGTTCAGCAAATGCTAGATATTTCCAGCAAATACACCCATCATCACTTAGGCAAAACATTTGAAATTAATACGCTAGCCTTTTTCTGTGTGATGATGCCGCGTCAAGTATACGAACAAATTGGACAACTTGATGAACAGTTCGGCTTGGGCTTTTTTGAAGATGATGATTATTGTAGACGTGTAAAAAAAGCCGGCTTTCGTATCATGTGTGCAGAAGATGTTTATATCCATCATCAATTGTCCGCTTCTTTTTTAAAACTTGATACCAATACAAGAAGAGCGCTGTTTGCTACTAATAAAAAAATTTATGAGGCAAAATGGGGAAAATGGTATCCCCATTCCTCCAGAAGAAACATGCGTTATTTTAGAAAAAAATTTTACTTCTATCGGCTAGCTCTTTTTAAAACAGATAGCACAAAGGACAAACACCAGTCACCACATTTAGATAAGCAATAACGCCCACAGCTCAATTACAAACGCATCTCGTGCAGCATATACCAATTTTCGGCGTCTGCCCTTACCCAAGATTCAACTAATTGATCTAATTGTCTTAAAGTATCATCAGGATTATCAGTAACATTTAATGGCTCACAAACTGTCACCTTAAAATGAGAAAACGGTTTTCTTTCCGTTATATAAGGGATGATCACAGCATTAAAGCGTTGAGCCAACCTGACAGCATAAGCCGCATTAGTCGTCTGTAAATTAATATCTCTACCCAGTGAAGGCATACAAACTTGCCTATCTTTATACTCATCAATCGCAAACCAAAGTGCCCCCCCTTTTTGTAAATGTTTACACATAATACGCAAAGCGTTGCCCCCTGCAGCGACGGTTTCAGTACCTATGCGACGTCTGGACATATCGGCTATTTTAGCTACAAAGCGATTCCTTTCTGGTTGATATAAACTTAGCAACGCAATGTTATGATCAATACAATAACCACTAATGACTTCCCAATTAGCAAAATGCCCGGTAACAATTATGAGTGGTCTCCCCTGTAATCGACTTTCAGTAACATAATGCGAGTTTTCAACAGTTACCCTACCATCTTTCCATAATAAATCAGCAATTGAATATTCACTCATGGTGGTGCCAATATTTCGCCACATTTGTACAAGGTGTTGTTCAATATGTTCTTCGGTCAATTCCGGTTTTAAGAATTTAAGATTTTTTCGAGCTCGTTCATTGGCTTTTTTAAAACGGAACGCTGCATGTTGCCCTAAAAAAGCTCCGATTCGAGAAGGTACATCTAAAGGCATCCATCGAAATAAAAAATAACAACAAAAGTCCAACCCTCCCCAAAAGGGGTCGAGTACCCAATAACGAATTTGTTGTTTCCGCCAATTTTGGTCATTAAAAAATTTTAACAGTAACATTTTTATCTCATGGTAATTTGCATCGGCAGATTGTTCTTAGGTCGCAAAGTCAAACGACATTCATGAGTAACCTGCTGCCCTTCAGGCACCCTCAAACGAAAGTGTCTAGCTAAAATAGCAAGGCATAACGTCATTTCTACTGTACCAAAATATTTACCAATACAGACTCTTGGACCAATACTGAACGGGATATAAGTTAACCGATCTTGTTTGGATTCTGTGCCATCATGCAGAAAACGTTCTGGAATAAAATGATCTGGCTTATCCCAATATTGTTTGTGTCGATGTAATAACCACGGAACAGCAACCATAATTGACCCAGCAGGCACATGGCGTTTGCGAATAACATCATCGGCTTTTGCCTCTCGAGATAAGATGGGTACTGGCGGATACAATCGCATCGTTTCTTCGAGTATGGATCGAGTGTACGTTAACAAATGAAAGTCTGAAAAAGTCGCTGAACGATTACCTAAAACACTATCGACTTCCGCATGCAAACGCTGCTCAACCTCTGGGCATTGAGATATAAGATACCAAGCCCAAGCCATAGTATTGGCGGTGGTTTCATGACCCGCCATAAACAGAACAATTAATTCATTGCGGATTTGTTGACGCGTTAACGTCGTAGAAGTTACTACATTACTTTGGAATTTTAAAAATTGCGCAAGCAAGGTACTGGAGTTTATATTTTTTTCGGCTTCGACAATAACATTGTCGACGATATCATGGATAACTTTAGCTGCTTTGTTGGCTTTGCTACTACCCCATTTTAAGCCTGGAAGCCAACTTGGCATTCCCAAAAAACTATTGATATCCATTTGTTCAATAACCGCCTGATAATCAGCAAAACTCTTGATGACTTGTGCAGCCTGTGCTGCGCCCAACTGATTACCGAATAAGGTACGACAAATAATTTCTGCTGTTAACTGCCCCATTTCAGACAATACTGGAATAGTACTATCTGACTTGAAAGATGACCACTGCTTGACCCTCTCTTCAGTAGTATCAATCATTACCTGACTATATTTAGCAACCTGCTCCGTACTAAATAAAGGAGTTTCTAATTCCCTATGTTTCGCCCAAGTGGCGCCATCACTAATAAATAAACCATCGCCTAATAAGGGTTCCAACGCCTTACGCATTAATATGCTTTTTTTCTCATAGTTAGCATGGTTTGTTATAAAAACATGTCTAATGATATTAGGGTGATTCACGACAAAAATAGATCGATTGATAATTTTAATAGACATAAACTGCTTATTAAATGCAGCTTCTGGCCATATTGACAGTAAATCACGACGCGCATGAATCAGTGTATCAATCGGACCTAGTCTTTTTTCATGACGTTTAGGATAGGGGGGAATAAAATCGGTCATAGTAGTTTTTTTGAATAGCTATGGCTTTCTAGATATTGCTTTATTAATCATCATCAGCATATAGCAACACATAGGGTTCTACCAGTCTAATTAATAAAAGCCATCACAACAAAAAACAAATTGGTGTCGAAATTTTAATCAATATGATCAAATGTAATTGATTTAAAAATACATCTATAAGGATGCTGTAGCGCTGGTCGTTGTTAATGATTACAGATCGGCTTGGATTAAAGCCATCTAACAGAAAAAAGAAGTACTTAATTATTTTTAGGTAACCCAAGTGGCATAAACAGTTGTCGCCAACAAAAAATCATAAAATCCCAGATAAACCAAGGTCTAGCTGTTATTAAGTGTCTAGTCTGCCAATAGACATTAGTCATCAACCATGTCATTTTATAGCGCGAAGAAATAATCTTCCCATTTTTCAATAGTCCTTGAGTAGCAACCGCATAAAGCGTCCTTAAACCCAACTTTTCCACTAAGTTTTGTCTTTCTTGATTAGGGCACAAGCCTTCTTTTTTCATCATGCCACGCAGATGTTGCCGTAAAGGACGTCGATGCCCTACTGGATAAGCATCGATAATCGCAATAGAACTCTCAGGACGATCAACCAATCGCTGCCAATACCAATCTATGCCAAAACCGCTACGCGTATTTTCGAATTTAGGCAGAATTTTCTTCAGCATGTTTCTGGATAATATTGGCGCCATAATCTCTACCAAGTTAGTATTCCGATGCAAAAATCCCTTGCATTCTAAGGTAAGACGATGTGAATAATAACTATCAAGTGTCAAAGCCGGTTGAGCCAATTCAAATTGGTGTAGTTTTACATAATTAAAAATATCATCTACCTGTTGGGGATTGGTTTCAATGTCATCATCCACTAACCAGAAATAATCATAATTGGTTATTAAATCAGCGTGTTCAGAAAAAAAATTATAAATTCCGTCCCATTTTCCGCCCTGATAAAAATGTTGATAATCGATATACGCATCTTCTGCAAAGCAAATTTCGTCATAACAACTAACAGCGAGATCCCAGTTACGGCGATCTTTAGGAACATTCAATAGTGCAGATATTCGATGCTTTGCCCCAACACGAACCAAAACCAAATTTATTTTGGGAATATCTGCATTCAAAAACGAAGAGATGGACATTAAATTGCCTGATTAAAACAATATCATCTACTTGATTCGCATCAAGCTATAGAATTTTCTCATTTTCAGCTAACGTTTCGAATTTTCATTAACGTCATTGTCAGCAAAAATTTCTGCCCACGCTTTAGGACTTCTTAAATGCAAAATATCAGATCTCCATGCTTTAGCTACTTGTTCACGATTTTTAAGATAGCTTTTAAAGGTTTTAATACATTCTAGCAGTAATGGAAGTAGTTTACCTTGATCGGGTCGATAAAGTAGCCGATAACTACCGATACCATTGGTTTTGACATAGGGAAACGCTCCAACATTAGCAATGCTCGCCTGATAATCCATTATTTCAATGGGTTTACGTCGCCCTGGATTGATACTCAACACTAATGATATTACCCTTTTGATAACCAACAGTGCCTGTGAAAAATCTGATTTAGGCATGATTTTAATTTTGGCTAATCTAGGCAAATTGGTCAAACTTGAGGGTTCCGGATTCAATAATTTACTCAACTTAGTAATGTCATTATGAATTACTTCAGAATCAATAGTAAACAAAGCAGGACCTTTGAGAAAATCTTGTATCGCCTTACAAATCAACTTAGCTCCCAAATAATCATGTAAAGCCAATGCTTGTAGCATCATCCAAATAATAAATTTAGGCGATTCCAATGTAAATCGACTTTGATACACTGATGCCATAATTAATCGATTACGAAGATCATAGTAATTTTGCCATCCCCCGACTTTAACATAAAAAGGTTCGTGCCAAACAGCTATCCCTGGCATTGCCACGGTTTTAACCCCTTTTTCTTGGAGTCGTATTCCATATTCCATGTCATCACCCCTTATAAATATGGGTGCAGGAAAATCCACTGCTTCAATATGTTGAGTAGGAATAGCGCAAAACCACCAAGCATTGTAGTCTGGAAAATGACATTTATTAAACGCTTGAAAAGAGCCCACGCCACGTAAGTCAATATTATGGTGTAACGACTGAATACGAGAGTTTTGTTTGATCATCGCACCGGCTTCGTATAATACCCAAGGGCGAAGCAAGTCGAGCATATGCCCACCTACTGCTATATTGGAACGAGCATAGGCAAGAAAATTTTCTAGATTATGTAAAACACGTGCATCAAGACTTGCATCGTCATCCATGATAACGTGATGACTAATACCTTCAATTTTTAAACATTCATACATAGTTCTGGTAAAACCACCACACCCCCCCAGATTCCGCTGTTCAATCACCTGGATTAAATTGGATGCTGCAACCAACGACACTAAATCTTGGTTTTTAAAACTGGGACCTTGATTAACGATAATAATTTTTTCAATCGATTTAATGATGTCCTGATACGCTTGAATTGCCTTGAGATTTCGATAAAGGTAAGATTCTCTATTAAAGGTACAGATTCCAAGCGTTATAGACGGATTATTTTGGGGGGGCTTTCTTGTTTTAAAACCAATGTTGTGAATAATTGTTTTACTTTCTGCAAGAATATCAATAAATATTCGTCCTGCTTCACCAAGACCACCTTCATTAAAGACTAAAAAATCTACTTTTTGCTTATCCAGCAGATCTGCTGTTAATTTTTTTTCTACAATGCGGCTACAACCATTATTTTGAGTATCGCGATATATTTCGACAACGATAGCGCCAACAAACTCTATTTCAAGAAAAACATCCTCAATCGAGGTGCATTCTACCCAATAGCTTTCATAAAACGAATTGAAGTAGGTGTTGAATGAAATCTTTGTTGCCGGATCCATCATTAAATAAAATTCATCGACTTCTAAATAGCCGTGCAATTCTCTCAAATAAAGCTCAGAAATAGTCTTATCTCTTGGCAAGAGGATTTTTTGCAGCGCATAGGATTCTGTTTCGTTGTTGAGATAAACCGATTGCTTCTCACCAAAAACAGCAATTCCGGGCAAGCTTACCCATCTTAAATGCAAATTATCTTGCTGAACCTGCTCATTGATATCGGTTTTAAAAAGAATATCTTGTATATCTGCAATCTTAAATGAACTCTCAGGATAAACATAAATCCCCCCATCACGACAATCATCTAACTGAACGCTTCTAAAAGACGAGAGTGCCGCAACTCGACGTAAGTCCTTCGTCTTATCAAATAAAGAATCCATCAAATGCGCTGATTGTCTTTCTTCTGCAACAGTTAATGCTTGCCAAGGACGCTCGATATCCAACAAATCACCTAAAACAGCAACATCAGGCAAAACGAATCCAAGAAAACTGACTACATTATGGAGGGATCGTGGATCGACAAAGACATTGTCTCTAACAAGTACAGTATGTGTAACGGTTGTACTAGACCCAACTCGCTGTACATTCTCCACGTTATAGGTTTCATTATTTTGTTGCTCAACAACGCTTATAAAATCTGAAGCAGCCAAGATTTCCAGCAATCGACCATTGGTAAAGCGATCACCTTTGTTAATAATATGGATAGTGCTAACAGAACCCCTAACATCCTGATGAGTTAAAATTGCTTTGATATTGTGATAAAGCAAGGCTTCATCATTGTTAGTAGTAAGTACTAAATTAATAGCGATATTGGGGGTTGGAATAGTACTGGTTTGAAAAGCAATTTTTGTTATTATTGAATTTCTTTTAGCTGAAATATCAATAAATAATCGACCTTTTTCTTTATTAAACTTCCATAATTGAGTTATTTTAATAATTTCTTTTTCAGCTTTTGTTGCACTTAGTGTCTTCCATGAAACCAGCTTACAGCCATTGTGTTTTGTTTCTCTATAGACTTCAATATAAACAGAGCCAGTAAAATTTAACTCCAACACAATATCTTCTATTAGCGCAAACTCATTCCAGTAACTTTCATAAAATGAATTAAAGTAGCTATTAAAAGAAACTTTCGAGCCTTTTTCCATTTCGAGCTGCTGGTCGTTAATTTCTACGTAGCCATCCACTATCCTTAGGTAAGAATTCAAATTAGCTTTATCAACAGGCAAAGAAATCTCTTGGAGCTGATAATAATTTTTCTCAATGTCTATTCGATTGTTCATTCAGTTTTCTGATTTGAAATTAAAATATTGTTGTTACTAGCGATAAACTTCGTTAAACAACGCCAATAAAACTTATATAAAGGAAAAGAGCAGCCTTTTTCTAAGGTTAAATCGGAATTATCTCTAAAAGCAGGGGGGTTATACAGTAAAACCGTCAATTAATAAAACTTGATCTTCGTGATTCATAAAAATATTCTTTGAGATATCCATTTGTTGCACCAAATTAAATCAGAACGACCAAATTCAAGAAACGCTATCAATAAATTTAGCATTAACAAATATTCAAAAAATTTCTGAGTCTATCAATTCAGAGATAAAAATTGTGTAAAGATAATAAAACAAAGCAATAATTTATTTTCATTTACTAAATTGGGTATTATATTCTCTTCTTAAGATGAAGACTTTACCTAAACTACATAATTTTAAAGAAATTCATTTTTCAACTATTTTTATGCTGAAGTAAAAAAATCGACAAGAAAGTATATAATTGCCTCAAAGGAATTCACTTTAATAACAAACGTAAGCAATTTTGATTGTGAACTTTTGCATTCCTGTGACTTGTTAAAACTTCTGTATCTGATCTTGGCTTTAATAGCCCTATACAGGAACATATAATCCTCAAAATAACAAACAGGAAATATGTCAAAAAATAGATATCTTATTGTGTCTTTGCCAAAATCAGGAACCCATCTTTTAAATAGCATTCTTAATAGCGCGCTGGGATCGGATCGACAGCTATTTATTCACTTCGATGATCTAACACAAGAATATAGAGCCTCATTAAATACAGACGAATTCGCCGGAAATCGCGATAAATGGATTAACTTTCGTGATGGATTACCCTATGCTTTTTACACTGGGCACAAATTTACTGACGCCGAATTACTTTTGTATATCATTCGAGAAAATGAAGTGGCCATGAGTCACTTAACCAGAAGACAAGTTCCCATCCAGTTGGATCGATCTTTTTGTTACATTTTTTTAACGCGCAACATAGAAGCAATCATTGCTTCGGGCATTAATACTGAAATTAAAATCGCCCGCGTCAATCCTAGCCTATTGGACCCACAACTTTTGGATATTAATTTTAACCATCTGAGTGGCCATGAAATTCCTTTGCTTATCCAAAGATATTTTGAAATGCAGGTACCTCTTTTTCTTGAAATGCTCTATTGGCAATTTTCTAAAAGAGCATTCTTCGTTAGCTATCAAGATTTAATCAGCAGAAGCCCTATTTTGGAAAGATTAATTCATGACGTGACAGGAAATATCGTAGATAAAAAACAGCTTATCAAATATTTTGAAGTCGCTGATAATGATAAATCCACTAAATTAGAACCCGAAGACAAGATTATTTCCGAAAAAATGGTGCTGGAAACATTAGGTACTAATCAGATATTCAGCCATTTAAATGAGCAAATATATGCTCTAACCGCTTAATACTGTCTTAACCCCGCTTTAAAATTAACAATAAACTGAAATATGAGATTACATCATGTATGACTATCTGATTGTTGGTGCCGGCATTTTTGGTTCGGTTTTTGCCCGATTAGCCACAGATGCAGGTAAACGCTGTCTAGTGATCGACAAACGATCACACATCGCCGGCAATTGTTATAGCTATGAAGAAAACGGCATTAACATACACAAATATGGCCCACATATTTTTCACTGTAACGACGATGAGATTTGGGATTTTGTTAATCGATTCACTCGTTTTAACAATTTTCGAAATGCACCTATTGCCATGCACAACGGCAAAGCCTATTCGCTGCCTTTCAATATGTATACGTTCAATCAAATGTGGGGCGTTATCACTCCAGATGAGGCACAGGCTAAAATAGAACTTCAGCGCTTAGTCTTAGATAGAGAGCCTGCGAATTTAGAAGAACAAGCCCTGACTTTGGTAGGAAAAGATATTTATGAAACACTGATTCGAGACTACACTCGTAAACAATGGCAAAAAGATCCTAAAGATTTGCCTGCATCAATTATCAAGCGTCTTCCGGTACGCTTTACTTGGGATAACAATTACTTTAACGACAAGTATCAGGGAATCCCTACTGAGGGATATACCAAAATGTTTGATAATCTGCTTGATGGCATTGAGGTACGTACAGAAATAGACTACCTTAGTGATCGTAGCAATCTGGATAGCTTGGCGCTGAAAACTGTTTTCACAGGTAAAATTGATGAATATTATGACTATCGATTTGGCGAATTGGAATATCGAACGCTAAGGTTTGATCACCAGTTACTGGAACAAGCTAACTGGCAAGGAAATGCTGTTGTTAATTACACTGAAGCCAGTGTACCTTGGACTCGCATCATAGAGCATAAGCATTTTGAACCAGGCAATAACTCCCAGCAAACCATTATCACAAAAGAAATTCCCGATACTTGGTCTAAGGACAAAGTCCCTTACTATCCTATTGGTGATGCAAAAAACACCAATATATTTAATGCCTATCGTCAATTGGCTGAAACCGACCAAGGCGTGATTTTCGGTGGTCGACTGGCTGAATATAAGTATTATGATATGCACCAAGTCATTGGATCAGCGATATCCAAGGCGCGCAAAACTTTCACCGCATAACAAAAAATTAACAATCATCACTGTTTAAATTAAATTCCCGCACCATTTCATCAAAATGGTGCGTCTGCCCAAAAAACTATCGTCTTAATCTTTCCGTCAAAAATCGAAACACAAAGCATTATTATCATTAACTACCCCATAAGTTAAGAATATGCCAAACTAAAGCGATACTAAATAATTTTGATACGTAAAAATTGGCAATGCTGATTGACATTACTCGGCTTTTAGATCGGAAAATACAAGGTAGATTACCGACCGGAGTTGATCGGGTCAGTCTTGAATATATTCGCTATTTTGGTAAAAACGCAACAGCGTTGGTACGCTTTAAAGGCTTATGGCTAGAATTATCGAAACAGAATTCTCAACAAATTTTTAACTTACTGCTATCAACCGAAAGCAATATCAGCAACCGCATTAAGATTTCAATCGCCCTTGCGTATTTTCGCAATATCAACCAACATTTCCCAACCCCAAAATTGCTTTTGAATACTGGGCATAGTGGACTAGAACAATGGCAATATTCATATCGACTTCAACATTCCCGATTAAAACCAATTTTTTTCGTTCATGACCTCATTCCAATCACCCATCCTGAATACTGTCGTCCCGAAGAGTTAAATCGACATCAAGCTAGAATTAATACCATGCTTATTTTCGGTCAAGGTATTATTGCTAATTCTGCTACAACTCTGGAAGTTTTAACTATTTACGCCAAAAATAAAGGCTTGCCATTACCGCCGTCAATCATTGCACATCTAGCTCCTCCTTATTTTTCGGATACCTTGACTACAAGCCCACCATTAAAGTCACCTTATTTTGTAGTAGTAGGAACCATTGAACCGCGTAAAAACCATTTGCTATTGCTACAACTTTGGCGACAGCTGATTGAAGATCTTGATGAAAATGCACCGAAATTAGTCGTCATTGGTCAACGTGGATGGGAATATGAAAATACTATTGATTTATTAGAACGTAGTAATATCTTGCAAGGTTTTGTTTTTGAGTTGTCCAATTGCTCAGATTCCGAAATGGTCTCTTGGCTTACCCATGCACAAGCATTACTGTTTCCGTCTTTTGTTGAAGGCTATGGCCTACCTTTGGTAGAAGCACTCGCATTAGGCGTTCCAGTCATTGCTAGTGATCTTCCTGCATTTCGAGAAATTGCCGGCGATATTCCAGAATATGTTAATCCTTTAGATGGTCTAGGTTGGCGAAAATTGATTATTGAGTACAGTGAAACAGAAAATATTAGCCGTCAAAATCAATGTCAAAAATTAGCATCCTTTAAACCATCAACCTGGTCCGCTCATTTCCAACAAGTAGAAGCATTAATAGATCAGATAACAAAACCCTCAGTTTAATAAATACGACATGAATTATGGTAGCCACATTCCAAGCAAAACATAAGAATCCTTATAACAGAGGGATGATAAAGATCGGCTTATTGTTAATGCTATCTATAGCCTCATCGATTGCTGCCGGCGTTCCCGCTCTTACATTAACTATTCATCTTGATGATGTAACTCAACTGAGAACGGTCATTGGCTTCCCAAATTTACATCTTAATCTTACTATCGGCATAAAAGACACTTCTACTCACTCTTATTATTGGGATGAAAACAATCGCTCTCCTGATAACGGGGCATCAGTATTACAGCCCGATAACTTCGTAGGCGTTGGACGCTGGCGTAAAACCGAATTATCAAACAATGAACCACATGAATCGGCTTTCAATAATTTTCAAAATCCCTCCTTTTGTCAAAATAATAATGTTCTACAAAATCAGATAAATCCTTCAAACTCTCCTGAAGAAGTAAAAAAAATGCTTATCACCGCTATCAATAGCTCGGCAGCGACTGGTTGTCCTATTTATGTCAAGGCAGGCTTATACTCATTTAATCAAGATATTATGATAGCCAATAATGGTATTACTATCTTTTGTGAGCGTGGAGCTATCTTTAAAAAACTGGGAACATCCAATGGCTTTAGATTCACAGGTGCTTTTAACAAAATGCTGGGGCAATGTGAAATTGACGGTAATAATCAGCAAGGTAGTGGCTTAATCATCGAGTCATCAGCCAAGAACACATTAATTTCAGGCGTTTTCGCTCATCATAATGGTGGACACGGCATCCTTAACAGTGGACAGCACACTGAAGCGATGAATATCCAAACAGACGATAATAAAGAAGTTGGTTTTGCCAATGATCGAGCTAAAGGACTCGTTATCAATTCACTCTTATCACGCAACAATGGTAACGAAGGTCTAACTATTGATAATTTCGGCACCAGTGAAATACACGTTTTCGGTGGTTATATTGAGGGTAATTGTCAACGCAGTGGCGTAGGCAATATAGGCATTGATGCCGCTACTGATGTGACTATTACTGGAATTATTGCTAACAATCCCAGCCCCCAATGTCCTTGGAATCTAACCGTGCAAAATAATGTTGGTAATACTAATCAACTTAATATTTACGGGGGCTATTTTTCTGGGGCAAATCTTGGCGATATACATTTTCGAACTAACGATATTGACGGTTTTACTGTAAAAAACTCGTCAATCAATGGCATTTTATCGTCATCAGGCTCTTATGCAGTAATTCTTGATCATGGTACAGTCAATAATTCTGTAAATATTAATCAAGGTAACCGTGTGAAATTTCAATAGCCGCAAACCATAACAACCTGTTTGCTTTAAATTTTTCTAATTTATTAAATATTTCTGTATCCTAAAGTTTAAGAATTTTGCACTAATCGATAACAGCTGATTAGTTTGCATGACTTATAATGTTTCTCTATAATCAAAAATTAACTCATGTGTTTAACGCTTCATAAATTAACAAAATGTTATTTCAGAAAAAATTAATCTGGGTGAGTTACGGAATCTTCCTATTTCTGGGCATAACGGGCTGTTCTACCTACCCTAACTGGTTAGCATCCTCAGGACCTAGTAACGCAAAAGTCTCTGAAATAAATAATAAACCTGATACATCTGCAATACAGGTTATTGATTTGAATGAAGATGTAACTCACCAAATACTTTCTCACCAGAAACACAGTTTATTTTCAGAAACGTTTGGCGTTGAAAATAGTACCGAATATTTAATTGGTTCAGGTGATATCATTCAGATTTCCATATGGGAAGCGCCTCCAGCTGTCTTATTTATCAGCTCTATGTCAGCCAGTAGCAGCAATAGCTCCCCGCAATCAGTCTCGAACACATCAAGCGTTACTAATTTTCCAGAACAAATGGTAAATAGCAATGGCGAAATTAATGTCCCGTTTGCAGGAAGGGTGCATGCAGCTGGAAATACCGTACAGCAAATTGAAACAGAAATAGTCCACCGCCTTAAGAAACAAGCCAATCAGCCTCAAGTTTTAATCAGAATTATAAAAAACAACACTGCTAATGTCACCGTAGTGGGTGAAGTTGCAAGCAGCACACGCATGCAACTAACTTCTCGTGGTGAACATTTACTTGATGCTCTGGCAGCTGCAGGGGGTATTCGTCAAGCCGTTCCCATCAATAAAATCACCCTACAACTCACCCGCCAAAATAAGGTTAGCGCCATCCCTTTAGATCTGATCATTCGAGATCCGAAGCAGAATATTGCATTACAGCCCGGGGATGTTATTACTGCTCTATATCAACCTTTGAGCTTTATAGCACTTGGTGCCACCGGAACTACTAATGGAGCTACCGGAAGTAATCAAGAAATTAATTATGAAGCTGTCGGCATTTCTCTTTCTCAGGCATTAGGAAGAATAAGTGGTTTAAACGACATGCGTGCAGATGCGCAAGGTATTTTTATATTTCGCTTTGAATCAGCCGACGCATTAAATTGGCCACATAAACCTACAATAACGAATGACGGCAAAGTTCCCGTTGTTTATAAGGTAAATTTAAAAGACCCTACAAGTTTTCTGGTTGCACAAAATTTTCCTATCCAAAATAAAGATGTCATCTACATAGCCAACTCACCCGGAGCAGAATTACAAAAATTCCTTACCCTTGTGTTGACTGCGACTTACCCATTCTTCAATTTGTTTAATATGGGCATACTAAGACCTTAGAATAACTACTAAATAAATTTCCAATATCTGATAAGACTGTTTATACCTAATCTAAAGACGACATCAATAGATATTAAAATGATTTTTGAAAATATGAAACACACATGAGCCTAACTTCTCTAAATCAGCTATGGTCTAAACACAAATTATTCGGACTAACTGTTGCCCTACCCACTTTGTTAGCAATTTTTTATTTTGGACTCATCGCTTCTGATGTATACATCAGCGAATCTCTCTTTATTGTTCGTAATCCTGAACGGCAATCAACTTCTTCATTAGGGTTGCTTTTAAATGAATCAGGTTTTAGCCGTAATGAGGATGACAGTTATAGTGTAAATAATTACATTCTCTCGCGTGATGCACTGCAATCGCTTGATAAACAATTGAATATTCGCAAAGTTTTTGGCACTAAGAACATCGACATTTTCAGCCGATTTCCAGGTCTCGACTGGGATAATAGCTTTGAAAATATGCATCGTTACTATCAAAAAATGGTTTCTGTAGAGCTTGACAGTAACTCGTCTATTACGACCATGTCTACACGTGCATTCAGTGCTGATGACGCCTATCATATCAACCAATTATTGCTGGAAATGAGCGAAAATTTGGTCAACCAGCTCAATGAGCGCAGTCGTCAAGATATGATTAAGTTTGCTTCTCAGGAAGTACTTCTAGCTGAAAAAAAGGCTAAGGCAGCCGCATTAAACTTAGCTCAATATCGTAACGAAAAAAGCATTATTGACCCTGAAAAGCAAACATCAGTGCCTTTACAATTAATTGGTAAACTGCAAGATGAAATTATCATTGCAAAAACCCATTTGGCACAATTACAACTACTAACAAAAGATAATCCTCAAATTCCTGTCCTCATCAATCGTATTCAGACGCTAGAGAAAGAAATAGACAGTGAAATAGACAAAGTAGCGGGTGAAAAACATTCATTAGCTAGTAAAGCTGTTAGTTACCAACGTTTGGCTTTAGAAAGAGATTTTGCTGACAAACAACTGACAACTGCACTGGCTTCATTAGAAATGGCTCGCAACAATGCCCTACGCCAACAACTTTATGTTGAACGCATTGCTCAACCAAACAAACCGGATGCAGCAATGGAGCCCCGACGTATCAAAGCAATCTTAATCACTCTTGTTCTGGGACTTTGTGTTTGGGGTATAACAACTATGCTGGTTGCAGGGATAAAGGAACACCAGGAATGACCAACCCAAACATTTCTTTACGTCACTCATTAGCCATTCAATCACGCGTTATTGGCGCATTATTATTGCGTGAGACCATTACTCGTTATGGACGTAATAACATTGGTATCCTATGGCTAATTGTCGAGCCCATGCTGTTCACATTGGGCATTACTGCTTTATGGTATCTAGGTAATCTCCATACCCTATCTGACATTCCGATTGTAGCTTTTGCTGTAACCGGTTATTCATCGGTTCTCATTTGGCGAAATGCAACCAACCGCTGCTCAAAAGCGATTGAGCCCAACCTAGGACTTATGTATCACCGTAACGTAAAGGTAATGGATCTTTTTATTACTAGGATACTACTGGAATTAATTGGGGGTACAGCTTCGCTCATTATTTTGACCATTTTATTTGTTTTCTTAAATGTGATGGAATGGCCAAAAGATATCGGCATAGTGTTAGTAGGCTGGTTATTGCTCTGTTGGTTTGCATTCGCACTTGGATTCATTGTAGGGGCTTGTTCTGAACGTTGGGAAACTTTTGAACGCATGTGGCATGTCGTCAATTATCTTATGTTTCCCCTCTCAGGTGCAGTCTATATGGTAGATTGGTTACCTAGCTTAGCTCAAGAAGCCATTTTATGGCTACCTATGGTAAATGGGGTAGAAATGGTTAGGCATGGCTATTTAGGCAATATGGTCCATACTCATGAAAATCCTTCCTATTTTGCCATAGCAAATCTCTTCCTCACTTTAATCGGCGTAGCCTTAGTACGTGAATCTGGTCGAAGAATAATGCCCGAATGATTGAATTGCATCAAATTACTAAACGATACCAAACACGTCATTTAAATCACACTGTTCTCAATGGCGTCAACCTTACCGTCTATCCTAGTGATAAAATCGGCATACTAGGACGTAATGGTGCAGGCAAATCAACGTTGATACGTATACTAAGTGGTGCTGAACAACCAAGTAGTGGTCATGTCAGCCGAAGCATGAGTATTTCTTGGCCTCTGGCTTTCGGTGGCGCCTTTCAGCCTAGTCTCACTGGAATGGATAATTTAAGATTTATTTGTAGAGTTTATGGCGTTGATTATAAAGAAAAAATAGATTACGTCGAAGAATTCTCAGAGTTAGGCCGCTATCTACGTGAGCCTGTCAAAACGTATTCTTCTGGTATGCGAGCCCGCTTGGCTTTCGCTATATCTATGGCGGTTGAATTTGACTGTTTTCTAATAGACGAAATTATCTCAGTTGGTGATGCGCGTTTTCATGCAAAGTGTCAAATTGAGTTATTTGAAAAACGTAAAGACCGAGCTCTTATTATGGTTTCGCATGAAATACACAATATACAAGAACATTGCAATCGCTACTGTGTTTTAGATAAAGGCAAACTTATTGAACATCATAATTTTGACGATGCCATCAGGTTCTACAATGCATAGATTAAACTCAATTTGATAAACAAATTGTCTGTATTTTAGTATTAAATGCCTCGATATTTTTTATCGTTTACAGTAACTTATCATTGACACTAACACCCATTAACTTAACCATAGAGTTTTGGAATTTAATCTAAAATAGATTAAAATGTCATCACATTAGCACAAAGGATTTGAATTCCAAGAATGCATAGACGCGTCGCAATTATTGCTTACTCACTTCGCTTTCCAGGCACAGATACCCAAAATTTTTGGGCGGATCTGTTAGCAAAGAAAGACTTAGTCACAGAAGTTGATCCTAGCCGTTGGTCAAAAGATGTTTTTTTACACCCTGACAAACGACATCCTGGCACCAGTTATACTTTCGCCGCGGGCACGCTAGGCGATGTATCAGGCTTTGACGCTGCTTTTTTTGGTATTTCTCCCCGTGAAGCTGTTCTGATAGACCCGCAACAGCGCATATTGCTGGAATTGGCTTGGGAGGCGTTTGAAAATGCAGGCAAACCACCCTCCTCATTACGAGGAAGTGATTGTGGCGTTTACATTGGTATATCCAATATCGATTTTTTTTGGCGCTTAGCTGACGATTTGTCTGCTATCGAAGCAGCTGCTGCCACTGGTTGCATATCAAGCATTGCCTCTAATAGAATTTCTTATGTTTTTGATTTGCATGGTCCCAGTTTATCTATAGACACGGCCTGCTCATCTTCGCTAGTTGCCTTCCATCACGCTTGTCAAGCGATATCCTCAGGCGAAATTACTCAGGCGTTAGCTGGTGGCATAAATCTACACTTACATCCTTACGCATTTATTTCTTTCTCAAAAGCATCAATGCTTTCCAAAACAGGACGCTGTCATGTATTTGATGAATCCAGCGATGGCTATGTACGCTCAGAAGGAGGCGGATTATTCTTTCTTAAAGATTATGATCAAGCACTCGCAGACGGTGATCCAATATTAGCAATCGTTGCTGGAACAGCGGTAAACACTGATGGTCATAAGTCCGGTCTGACTATTCCTAATGTCAATGCTCAAGCCGAATTAATGGCTCGTACTTATAAACGGGCAGGGATTTCTCCAGACGAAATTGATTATTTTGAAGCACACGGCACTGGAACCGCGGTAGGAGACCCGATAGAGACACAAGCAATTGGTAAAGCATTGGGTCAAAAAAGATCAAAGCCATTATTGATTGGCTCAGTAAAAAGCAATCTAGGACATTTAGAGTCAGCATCGGGAGTTGCAGGATTAGTCAAGGCATTGAATTGTATTCAATACCGCGCAGCTCCCGCCACAGCTAATATTACCAAACTAAACCCAAATATCAAATTTGACGAATGGAACTTAGAGGCAATCACTGAAACAGTGCCCCTAAAAGCCGAGGGTAATATTGTCATTGGCATCAATTCCTTTGGTTTTGGTGGAGCTAATGCACATGTCATCCTTAAAAGCCCAGCTGAAAACGGATTAGACAAACCTAAAAATATAACAACTCGCACAATACCATTAATTTTATCTGGAAGAACTACTGCTGCCCTTAAACAGTCATCATCGGACATAGCGAATTTTCTAGATAATGCTCTGGATATCTCATTTTATGATATCGCCTATACAGCATTTTTTCGACGTGAACATCATCAGCAATCATTATTGATTTTTAGTGATACCGTCACAAATGCAGCAGAAAAACTGCATCGCTTTAACAAAGCGGAGAACACCGAAAAAGTTAATGACATTTATACTGGTTATACGCTAAGCAATGCAAAAGGACCTGCGTTTATCTATTCTGGAAATGGATGCCAATGGCGTGGTATGGGACGTCAGTTGCTTACAGAATCGGAAACTTTTCGGCAAACTGTCTTTGAAATAGATAAATTATTTAATCAATATGCCGACTTTTCTCTCATAGCAGAGTTATCAGCAACGGATGAAAGTGACCGTTACGATTATACAGAAATTGCCCAACCTACTTTATTTGCAATACAGGTTGGAATTACCGAAATATTCAAAGAGCACGGCATAACGCCTATTGCCGTTCTTGGACATAGCGTCGGAGAAGTTGCCGCAGCTTGGGCGGCTGGCATATTAACTTTACCAGAAGCCGTACAAGTAATTTTTTATCGTAGTCACTATCAAGCTAAAACTAAAGGCTCAGGCGGTATGAGTGCTGTTGGCATGGGTGCTAATGAAATATTGGAACTAATCGACAAACTTAACTTACCTCTGCTTTCTTTAGCAGGGGTTAATAGTCATCGAGGCGTAACTATTGCCGGTGACGTAGTGCAACTAGCGATATTAGAGACCGAATTAAACGCCCATAATACATTCTATAAGCGCCTACCCCTTGATTACGCTTTCCATTGTTCCGCAATGGATAGTATTGAAGTCGGCATACGAAAAGATTTAGCTGGCATAAAAAACACATCACCCAAAATAGCGTTTTTTTCAACTGTGACGGGCAAACAAATTATTTCAGAAGAGCTCTCAGCTGAATATTGGTGGCATAACATTCGTAAACCTGTTCTATTTCAACAAGCTGTTAATGCTTTATTAGAGCAAGAAATTAATGTATTAGTTGAAATTAGTACACACCCCATCTTGCATAGTTACCTTAATGACAGTCTTACCTTGTCTAACAATAAAGGTCTTATTGTTAATACGCTGACTAAGTCTAATGCTGGCATTGCGCAACTCTCACAAAGTATCGCCAAACTTATGCTGTCTGGTGCTTATTTTAACCATCAGCACTGGTTTCCATCTACGGGTAAATTTATCCGCTTACCGAACTACGCTTGGCAAAAAGAAAAATTGTGGCATCCCATCACAGCAGAATCTTACGGATTATTAACGCGTAAAAAAAATCATCCATTGCTAGGTTATCCTCTTCAACAACACCCATTAAGTTGGGAAAATCAGTTAGATACACAATTACTGCCTTTTTTAGCTGATCATAATATTGGTGGTGCAATACTTTTCCCGGGCGCCGGTTTTGCTGAACTATCTGTAGCCATCGCTCATCAAGTTTATGCAAATGATTTTATTGAAATTGAAGAACTAGAAATACGCAATCCCTTAGTACTAAACGAAGATCAAACCAAAGTTACACGCGTTAGTATAAACGCCATTAACTCTAATTTTTCTATACAGAGCCGTGATTTAGCTCAAGATTCCGAATGGCAAATGCACTGCGTTGGTCGAATACTTATTCAATCAACCGGTCAAAAACTAGACATTACCTGTCCTTCATTGCCAACACGGCAAGCTGATTTTGACACAGTCAGTCATGCATCCCTGACACAAAAAGTCAGCCTTAACTACGGAAAAGCATTTCAGGCAATAAAACAAGGCTGGTTAAATGGTCAACATGCACTGGCTATATTATCCACACCTGACATTGTTAAAGCCGATATTGATGATTATTATCTACATCCATCTTTCTTGGATTGTTCTTTTCAATTAATTTTTCAAATTCTTAAAAACCAGCTTTACCAGCAAGAAGGAATTGCTTTCGTTCCCGTACACATAGGTCGAATTAATCTACGCTGCACTAAATCTACACCCGTTATTGCTGAAGCGTTTCTTCTACATCAATCGCCTCATTCCTTAAATTCAAAATTCGTTCTATACGATGCTAATGGTTTAGCCATTGCTGTAATTGATAATGTTCGTTTTCGAGCAGTTCGACTACATAAACAAAAATCAGTCCCACTTAATTATCTTGATTATCATTTAACCCCTAAACCATTACAACAGTCTTCGTTATCAATCAATAATGAATTGTTCAGCAAACTTGCTACTAACATAAATCAACAGAGCATCTTACGCTATTGTACTGAAGTGGAGCCTTTGCTAGACGGCTTATGTCATCAACACTTTATAGAATTTTTATGCTCTCAAACAAAAAGCAACTTCTTTTTATCCATTGATTCGATTGAAGAATTAACAACTAATCGACCTGAAAAGGCATCATTTATACAAATGATGCTTGATTTTTCTATTGCTAATCAATCATTAATAGTAACCGAGCAACATGGCTGGCAAATTACTCAAGAAGATTTAGATGAAAAAGAACTTGAGTCTACTGCAATATGGAACTCGCTCGTTGAAGACTACCCTGATTATTTTTATCTAATAGAACTCACTGGTCGAGTAGGACTTCATTTAAATCAACTCATCAATGAGAATGAAAATCTTTCTGAATGTGACATAACAACTGCCTTATATTCCAAAATCAATAGTTTTATTCTTGAACAAACCAGTAAAGCAACACTAACAAAGGCGTTAGTTGATCAATATAGATTATTTGTAGAATCTTTACAGTTCGGAGAGAGAATACAAATATTAGAGATAGGCGCTTATAAACCAGAATTTGTCGATTTAGTTTGTTCAGAATTAAACTTTAATCTGGCTGATTACTGCTTTGCCAGTTTCTGTGAAGATGCTTTAACAACCGCAAAAAATCTACAAGAACACTATCCTTTACTACAGACGCTTAACTTAACGAATTTTAGTAAACCAACCAACCCAACTACGAAAGCAAATTTTGCAATTGTTAACTTAAATTTTACTGATAATAATCAAATCAGTCGATTATTTGACTGCTTACCCGAGCTTCTTGCGCCAAACTGTCCCATCATATTAATTGGACTATATCCAGCCTATTGGATTGATAGCATATTGGGACTCATGGAAAATTGGTGGTCTCCTGTCGATAACAAAATCACAAATGACGGAGTCTTATCTCTATCTTCTGCTCAATTGCCGCCTAAATTTATTGCAGAGCAATTAACCGCTCTCAAATTTAGCAACGCTCAAATTTATGATTTACTACCATCCTTTCATTCTGGACACTATTTAATAACCGCGTGCTCTCCACTCGCAGAGCCTATTAATGAATCGATTAGCGGTACAAATTGGCTTATTGTTACCGATAGTGAAGCTTTTTCTAATAACTTAGCGACCAAGATTGCTAAGCAATTATCTATACATGGTCAACATGTCGTCATTGAAAAATCACTCATTGAACCAGATGAATATGATCACATTATTCATTTGGCGCAATTTGGGCAGCAAAATGCTGAACAGCAAACTGAGCGTTGCTGGTTAGCCAGTCAAGCAGCTAAATACTTAGAATCAGGTAAAAATAAGACGACTGTATGGCTTCTAACTCAGCAAGTTGCTAGCTTATGGCGTTGCGATCAAGAATTAATCACAGCAGCTTACAATCCCGAAGTAATCGCAAATGATGCCGCTTTATGGGGATTTGGTCGTTCATTGATGAATGAATCAACTAATTATCAAATTCGACTGCTCGATATAAATGGCGACATTAACAATGATCACTTGTTAACACAGATCATTAATGAATTTTTACAACATGATAACGAACACGAAGTCATTATCACTGCATCGGGTCAACGCTTTGTACCTCGATTACGTCATGAACCGAATCCAGTAAATACGCTTTTATCCAACACATCAATCAGTAAAGAAGAGCAAAATTTACGCCTTTGTTTTAAATTCCCCGGACAATTACGTTACCTCTACTGGCAACAATTTAATCGAACCTCACCTACAGAGAATGAAATTGAAGTTGAAGTAAAAGCAACAGGACTCAATTTTAGGGATGTTATGTATACCTTGGGATTACTTTCCGACGAAGCCGTTGAAAACGGTTTTGTCGGGGCATCCTTGGGACTTGAATTTGCAGGCATAGTTATTCGAACAGGTTCTGCCGTTAGCCGATTTAAGCAGGGAGACCAAGTTGTTGGTTTGGGGTCAGCTAGTTTTAGCAACAGGGTATTAACTAACGCTAACTCGTTAACATTGATTCCCAATAATATGAGCTTTAGCGCCGCTGCGACAATACCCAGTACATTTTTAACCGTTTACTATGCGCTTCATCATCAGGCTCGTTTACAAACAGGGGAAAAAATCCTGATTCATGGTGCTGCAGGCGGTATTGGCATCGCAGCTATTCAAGTTGCCCGTTGGCTCGGTGCCGAAATTTATGCCACAGTAGGTTCCCAGAAAAAAAGAGACTTCCTGAAATTAATGGGTATTCAACATATCCATGATTCACGCTCACTGAACTTTGCTGAAGAAATTTTAGCTAAAACTAATCAAAAGGGCGTAGATGTTGTTCTTAATTCACTTGCAGGGGAAGCCATTAACCGCAACTTTATGGTATTAAAGCCTTTTGGTCGATTTCTTGAACTAGGCAAACGTGATTTTTATGAAAATACAGCCATCGGCTTAAGACCATTCCGTAATAATATCAGCTATTTTGGTATCGATGTCGATCAGTTGATGCAGGAACGGCCAGAACTTACTGAGAAATTGTTTAAAGAAATGATGCAGTTATTTCATGATGGCATATTGCATCCTTTGCCTTTTACAACATTTGATGCTAATCAGGTTATTGAAGCTTTTCGCTATATGCAACAAGCAAAACAAATCGGTAAGATTGTTTTAACTTATTCGCATGGAATCCATGTCAATACCGATAATAATACCCATACCGTCACAGAACAACCTTCATTATCTTTAACTGATCAAGGCTGTTATCTGGTAACAGGCGGATTAAGCGGGTTTGGATTAAAAAGTGCACAATGGCTAGTGAGCAAGGGTGCGCGTCACTTAATTCTAATCAGCAGACGAGGCCAAACTGATCTTGATGAAACAAAAGTTGCGTTAAGCGAATGGCAAAAACTGGGTATCAATGTTTATACAGCAGCCTGCGATGTAACCAATGAGGTCGCGTTATCTGCTTTACTGGAAAAATGTAAAACAAAAATGCCTCCTCTCAAAGGCATCATTCATGCAGCAGCCGTCTTTGACGATCATTTAGCACGCAATTTGAGTGAAAATCAAATTCATTCTGTTTTAAATCCAAAAATACAAGGGGCATTAGCGTTACATAAATTAACACTAACAATACCTCTCGATTTTTTCGTTTTATATTCGTCAGTCACCACTTTATTCGGCAATCCGGGACAAGCTAACTATGTTGCCGCTAATCTTTGGCTAGAAGCATTTACAATATATCGTAAACAACTGGGCTTACCTGCAACCTGTGTTCGATGGGGCGCTATTGATGATGCTGGTTTTCTTGCTCGTAATCCCAAAATTAAAGAAGCGTTACAGAATAGAATAGGTGGTAAAGCACTGTCTTCCGAAAGAGCATTTTCGGTACTTGAGGCTATTCTCCACTATAACAGCCCGACATTAGGCGTCATGGAGTTTGATTGGCAAGCAATTAGTCGGTCCTTACCGGTGGCTAGTACTACAAAATTTCGTGAAGTAGTCGATTTCTCCTCTGCCCACGACCATCACGATGAGAATCAACACAGCCAGATAAAAACAATGCTTGATAATTTATCTGACGAAGACTTACAAATTGCATTTATCGATATTTTAAAAGAGGAACTAAGTCATATTTTATTGATCAATAAAGAGAAAATAGACTCAGATCAATCAATGTATGACATGGGCTTAGATTCATTAATGGGTGTTGAATTAATGGTGGCTATCGAATCGCGTTTTAATGCCAAGATTCCTGTCATGGCTTTAAGTGAAGCGCCCACATTAAAAAAATTATCGTTAAGATTAATTTTGGAATTACGTGGCGGACAAACAAACCAAAACACATCTATATCTGATAATATTAGCGAATTATCAAAGCGACATGAATCCGCTTTAACCAGTGAACAATTTTCTGCGTTAGCTAAAGAAATTGAGAGCGATAGTCATAGTAAAATGATTCGTCATTAATATATGACTTACAGTATTATTTAGCTAAATTCACTAAATTTATGATTGATAAAAAATCCAAATAGTTTTGTCAGCTCTTTTTTTCTTCAGGTATACCTGAGTCATTAATTACTGAGACTATTCTAATAATACCTCCCCCTACTTATGAGTTATAAAAGTCTCCCCAAACAGCTTAAAGAAAAATTAATACAGCAGTCACTGGAGCGTAAATTAAAGAATACAATGCAAGGTCATCATGACAACCCATTGTTAACTCGGCAACAGCACTCTGAAATTCCTGAAGCATGGTATCGTTTTGACCAACAACCTGGTTATCAGCAATTACAAATTATGAACAAAGGTGGGGCACTGCTTGGCGTAGGCAATCCATTCTTTAGAGTACATGAAAACATTGCCAGCGCATTAACAGAAATATCAGGTAAAAAATATATCAACTATGCTAGTTATAATTATTTAGATTTATCTGGAGATCAACGCGTTTCGAAAGCAGCAAAAGATGCAATCGATCAATACGGAACATCCGTATCAGCGAGTCGAATTGTTTCTGGGGAGCGTCCAATACATCGTGAACTGGAAGCAGAAATAGCGGCTTTATACTCTGTTGATGATGCTGTGGTCATGGTGAGTGGTCACGCAACTAACGTGACAACCATTGGCTACCTTTTCAGTCCCAACGATTTAATACTGCACGACGAATTAATTCATAATAGTACTTTAATCGGTGCACAATTATCTGGTGCTAAACGATTAGCATTTCCACATAATGATTATGTCGCTTTAGATAAATTACTCAACGAACACCGTCGTAATTATGAAAAAGTTCTAATAGTCCTTGAAGGACTCTATAGCATGGACGGCGACTACCCAGACTTACCAGAGTTCATTGCAATAAAACAAAAACATCATGCTTTTTTAATGGTTGACGAAGCACATTCTTTAGGTGTTCTAGGTCCTAATGGTTTAGGAATAAGAGAACACTTTAATATTGATGGCAAGGATGTAGACATCTGGATGGGAACACTCAGCAAATCGTTAGCCGGTTGTGGTGGATATATAGCAGGAGAATCTGCATTAATTGAACATTTAAAATTCTTGGCTCCAGGTTTTTTATACAGCGTGGGTATGCCGGCACAAGTTGCCGCTCCTGCTTTGGCCGCCTTAAAAATTCTTAAACAAGAACCCTACCGCACTAAACAATTAAATCATTTAGCCCAATATTTTATGGCTAAAGCAAAATCTGCAGGCATAAATACCGGCTATAGTCAGGGAACCGCCATCATTCCAGCGATAACAGGAAGTTCATATAATGCAGCGCGCATGTCTCAAGTATTATTTGAACGAGGGATTAATGTACAACCTATACTTTATCCAGCTGTTCCAGAAAAATGTGCCCGATTAAGATTCTTTATTTGCAGTAATCATACAGAACAGCAAATCGACCAAACCATTGAAATTTTCTGCCAAGAAATTTAACGCCCTTAATGGATAAAAAAACAGAGGAAAACTAATTGAGTACTGTAAAAAAATCTTTTCTTTTTTTGCAAGGACCTTGTTCACCATTATTTGCGGGTATTGCTGATTATTTAAAAACTCAAGGGCATACAGTACATAAAATTAACTTTAACGGTGGCGATGTCGCTTACTGGAGTCCAAGGAAATCTATTCACTTTCGTGAAAAACTATCAGCATTACCAGTATTTTTAAATTCAATTTGGCAACAATTTCAAATCACCGATCAAATTCTATTTGGCGATTGCAGACCAGTACATACCGCTGCGATTGAAAATGCCAAAAAACTAGGTATCCGTACCCACGTTTTTGAATGTGGTTATTTTCGACCTTATTGGATTACTCTCGAACGTGATGGTGTCAATAGTCACTCTTTATTACCAAAAGACCCTGACTGGTACAGATCAATTAGTAGAGGTATTCCCGCCTCTAGTACCGATATTTTTGTACCTTCCTTTTCAAGTCAGGCGAAGTATGATGTTTTTTATCATTTAGCAGGCGTTTTTAATCCTCTATTTTTTAGGCATTATCAGACACATGTTGGCATTATTGCCCCCGTTGAATATGCTGCTTACATCATGCGTTATGCTCATATACAGATTATTAAAAAACAAGAAGCAGCTCTACTGAATCAGTTTTTAGCTCAGCAAGCTCCTTACTTTGTTTTGCCGTTACAATTGAATACCGACTCTCAAATTACCCAACATTCAGAATTCAAGGATATGGGATCCGTCATTGAACTAGTCGTCCATTCATTTGCAAAGTTCGCCAATTCAGCCAGTCGTTTACTAATTAAAAATCATCCTCTGGATACCGGTTTATACAATTATCGAAAATTGATTGGTCGTCTTATAAAAAAGTACGATCTCCATAACCGTATCCTTTATATAGAAACAGGCAATCTAAGCACTATACTTGATCATTCTATTGGCGCTATTACCGTCAACAGTACGTCTGGATGTTTAGCTTTAGAGAAAAACTGCTCCGTCATCACGTTATCTGACCCTATTTATAATATAAGAGGACTTACTTTTCAGGGAGAACTCAACGATTTTTGGACCATGGAAAGTAAACCCGATAAACAATTATTCCAACAATTTAAAAAAACCGTCATGTATGCCACTCAAATTAATGGTGGCTTATACTGTAATAATGGCATAAAATTAGCTATCAATAATGCTGGTCCAGTTCTTGAATCCAAGTTATCCCCTCTGGAAAAACTGTTATGACACAGTTAGTAATATTAATAACCGGTGCTACTGGTGCAATTGGTAGTGCGCTGGCTAGCTATTATGCACAACCCGGTATCTACTTGATTTTACAAGGGCGTAATCTAAAAGCCCTCAATGATTTATCCGTTGCCTGTCAACAATTAGGCGCAGAAGTTGAAACCGTTCAACTTGATCTGCTAGACATGGCTGGATTAAAAAAATGGACTAATGAATTATCTGCACAGCGACTACCTAATTTAGTCATTGCTAACGCAGGTATAAACACAAACAATGGAAAAAAAAGGCAAGGCGAAACTTGGGATAACGTTGAGGCTTTAATCGATCTCAACATAAAATCGACCTTTGCACTTGTTAATAGCTTATTGCCTGCTATGCGCCAACGGGGTCATGGTCAAATTGCCTTGATGAGTTCATTAGCTGCTTACTATGGACTGCCTATCACACCCAGTTATTGTGCCAGTAAAGCCGCCATCAAAAGCTACGGAGAAGCTTTGCGTGGATGGCTAGCAAAAGAAAATATTAAAATCAATGTGATTATGCCCGGCTATATCAAATCAGATATGTGTTCTCAAATGCCAGGTCCCAAACCCTTTTTATGTACTCCAGAAAAAGCAGCAAAAATTATTGCTAACGGTCTTGTTAAAAATAAAGCACGAATAACGTTTCCTTTTCCACTTAATTTCGGCACATGGATTTTAGCTATTTTACCGGCCTCGTTTTCTCAATTTATTCTAAAATACATTGGTTATGGAGGATAATTTGCCCAGCTTAATTGCACTTTTACTCGCCATCACATTCGGATTAGTCTTATCATTGATAATGACGCAACTGGCATCAGTGCCTTCACAGCAAACAAAATCGTCAACCCATGCTTTACTTTCTTTTCCCCAACATCGAGTACCTTTTTTACTCTTACATTTAGGTACTTGGTTTATTCTATATACGGGGATTTTAATTATTTTGCAACGTCCTTGGTTTACCATGATAGTCGTACTATCATTTCAAGGAATTTTATTACTGGTGAATCATGCAAAATATGATAGTTTACGAGAACCATTTATATTTCAAGACTTTGAATATTTCACGGATGCTATAAAACATCCTCGACTATACCTACCCTTTTTTGGTATTGCACGCACATTGATAGCAAGCTTTGGCTTTATTATTGCGTTAATAATCGGTTTAAAATTAGAGATTCCATTAACAACAACGCTATCATTTTCTTCAATTGCCTATCTTTGCACTTTTTTACTTTTACTGGGTATCATTTGCTTAAATACCGGACTTAAATATTGCTCAGAATTAACGTTTAACCCCATTAAAGATTTACATAATTTGGGACAAATAGGTTTTTTTTGGGCTTATTGGCAATCGGAAAGAACATTAAATACCCAATTTACATCAAAACCTGTTTTTACTGATCCCATTGCTTGTGATCCTCAAAAATTACCTCATATATTTGCGGTGCAAAGTGAATCTTTTTTTGATGTAAGAACATTATCTGATCAAATTCAATCGAATGTACTGGAAAATTTTGATCTTACCAAAAGCCAATCTTGTTTTCACGGTCGTTTGCAAGTGCCAGCTTGGGGAGCCAATACTGTCCGTACAGAGTGTGCCTTTTTAACTGGATTAGAAGCAACAGAACTGGGTATACATCAATTTAACCCTTATCGTCTCTTTGCTAAGCAAAACATACCTAATCTGGTTCAACAATTAAAATCAACTGGCTATAAAACCATTTGTATACATCCCTACCCGTCTAGCTTTTATCTTCGCAATATCGTTTTCCCTCGTTTAGGTTTTGACCATTTTTTTGATATCAACAGTTTTACTACCGAGCAGAGAGAAGGACAATTTATTGGTGATTTGGCTATTGCTGATATGCTAGATCAATTGCTTACAACCCATCATGATGATGACAGCCAATCCCAACACCCCTTGTTCATTTTTATAATAACAATGGAAAATCACGGACCTCTTCATCTTGAACAACCTGATAAAACCAATTCTTATCAATTTTATAAAAATTCTGAACCTGAAACTTGGTCAGATTTGACGGTTTACCTTCAACATTTAAAAAATGCAGACACGATGGTCAAACGCATCAAAGAGAGTCTGTCCTTAGCCGATCTTCAATTTAATCGTAAAGGGATTTTTTGCTGGTATGGCGATCATGTACCCATTATGAATAATATTTATAATTTAATTGGCTCACCCGATGGATTAACGGATTATTTTATTTGGCATACCGATTTCGATAAGAACCATTTTGAAAATAAAGAAAAAAACTTAGCCATTGAAGATCTCGCTGAGCATCTAATGTCAATTCTTACGCAGTCGGTTTCTCTTAAAACCAGCTATTAGATTAAATTTAAATACTGACTGGTACTTTCATTGATAATCTTCAAGTCATATTGTTTAGTAGAATAAAGGAACAAAATGGATATAAATACACCTGAACATTCAATCGATCTTCAAGACGCGAGTTTTTATATCAATCGTGATTTAAGTTTACTTGAATTTAATAAGCGAGTTCTGGCTGAATCCACAAATGTAAATGTTCCTTTACTAGAGCGACTCAACTATCTTTGTATATCTTGTTCAAATCTAGATGAATTTTTTGAGGTTCGTGTCGCCAGTATTATTGAAATGGCGTCAATTGATCCTAAAACCATTGGTTCAGATGGCTTAAATCCCATTGAACAACTCAAACAAATTTCCATCAATGCACATCAACTGGTAGAAGAACAGTACAAAATACTTAATGATGTCTTAATACCCGAACTAGAGCGTGAAAAGATTCGTTTTATTCGTCGTAAAGACTGGACAGAACTTCAGCATAAATGGCTATATAATTATTTTAATGACGAATTATTGCCCATATTAACGCCTGTGGGCTTAGATTCGGCGCACCCTTTTCCACGAATTCTCAATAAAAGTTTAAATTTTATTATATCTTTGACAGGCAAAGATGCTTTTGGAAGAAAAAGTGGTCGAGCTATCCTTCAAGCACCACGTTCGTTACCCAGAGTGGTACAGTTACCCTCTTCAGAAACGCAAAGTGGTTGCCACGATTTTGTATTCTTATCATCCATTATTCATGCCTTTGTGAATGAATTATTTAATGGCATGAATGTCGTTGGCTGTTATCAATTTAGAGTCACACGCAACAGTGATTTTTTTGTTGATGATGATGCAATTGATGACTTATTACTTGCTGTGCAAGGCGAATTAGCCATGCGCAACTACGGCGACGAAGTCCGACTGGAAATTGACGCTGTATGCCCAGAAGATACTATCTGCTTTCTTCTCGATCATTTCAAATTAACCCACGACCGTCTTTTTCTTGTCGATGGACCTGTTAATCTTAATCGAATTCAAGAAATTAGCAATTTAGTCAACCGACCAGAGCTTAAGTTTCCAACGTTTAAACCCAGCATACCCTTACCATTAGCTAACAATCAGGATTTTTTTGCTGCCATCAGAAAGAATGATATTTTACTTCATCATCCTTTTGAATCATTTCTTCCTGTTGTTGATTTTTTACGCCAGGCTGCAGCTGATCCTGATGTTCTGGCTATTAAACAAACTTTATATCGCACCGGCGTTGACTCACCAATTGTTAATGCATTAATTAGAGCAGCACGAGCAGGCAAAGAAGTTACGGTTGTTATTGAGCTTCGTGCCCGCTTTGATGAAAAAGCCAATATAGATTTAGCGTCTAAATTACAAGAAGCCGCCGTTCATGTTGTTTATGGCGTCGTTGGTTATAAAACCCATGCAAAAATGTGCCTAGTTTTACGCCGTGAAAACAAATTGCTGCGTAATTACGTACATCTTGGTACCGGCAATTATCACCCTAAAACAGCACAACTTTATACTGATTATGGACTTTTCTCCTGTGATAAAGAATTAGGCGAAGATGTCCGTCGAGTTTTCGCCCAATTAACCAGTCTGGGTAAAGTATCAAAATTGCACAAGTTACTACAATCGCCTTTTTCATTGCATAAAAGTTTATTGGAAAAGATTGAACGCGAAATTGCTTTTGCCAAAAAGGGTAAGCCTGGAAAAATTATCGTACAAGTTAATGCACTGGTTGAAGAGCAATTGATTCAATCACTTTACAAAGCATCCCAAGCGGGCGTTACCATCAAACTGATTGTTAGAGGAATCTGTTGCTTAAGACCCGGTATCCCTGGTGTTTCAGACAATATTGAAGTTAGAGCCATTATTGGGCGTTTCTTAGAACACGCAAGAATTTATGTATTTTCAAATGATGGCAATCAAGAAGTTTATGCATCAAGTGCAGACTGGATGAATCGAAACATGTTCAAAAGAGTTGAAATCTGCTTTCCCATCGAAAACAAAAAGCTTCAGAATAGAATTTTACATAATTTAGATCTTTATTTAAAAGATGATAGTCAAGCGTGGATCCTACATCCTGACGGTAGCTACAGAAAATTGCAGCATAACAATACTTCCTCGAATTTAATTCAAGCTCAATCACTTTTAATTAAAGAATTACAAAATTAATAGCTAATAAACCAAATAAATTATTGTTAAATATTAATATGCTACGACAATATCTCCTGTGCTAGAATTAAATTAATCGAATAATTTATTGGCGTAACAACATCATGACGGATGACGAATTAAAAGCACTGGTCGCCAGTTTGGCTATCTCGCAAAAAGCTACTGACGAGCAATTACAAAGAACTGATGAGCAATTACAGAGAACTGATGAACAACTAAAGCGCACCGCCGAACAAATGGAATACAACGACAAAAGATTGACCGCCAAGCTTGAACGCATAGGCATTACCTTAGGCAACATGGGACAAAATCAAGGTGATGTCGCAGAAGAGTTCTTTTTTCAAAGCCTGTTAAAAGATAATCGACTGGGCAGTATTCACTTTGATGATATCGCCAAAAATATGGCAAGACATCGCAGCAACATACAAGAAGAATACGATTTAGTGATGACCAATGGCGATGCCATCGGTATTGTTGAAGTGAAATATAAAGCCCATGAAAAAGATCTGGACAAGCTGGATCGCAAGATGCGCCACTTTAAACAATTGTTTCCGTGGTTTAAAGATTACAAACAGTATGGAGCCATTGCAGCTTTCCATATTAATGATTCAGCAAAAGAAGAAGCCTTAAACCGCGGCTATTTCGTTTTGCAACGCAGTGGCGATATTATCCAGACTGAAAACAGTGATCAGTTGCAGGTCTTATAGACTACCTATGCCAGAATAGTTGTCAACAAATCAAATACCCCATTCGTCATGAGAAAAATCGTTCATTATGAGTGCAACTAACCTGCCTCAACTAACAGAGGAACAGTATGCTAAGCTGAAAGCAGTGACCGTAATATCTGATGAATCAATCAACTACAGCGAAATTCCACCACCGTTGCGTTCATCATAATTATTTGATTTTTTACCACAACAATAGCGAAAGGGTTGAATTTATTCATATACTACATGGGGCAAGAAATTAAGAGCATTTATTGTTTGGTTGAACATTCATCAACTTACCAAGCCGTTCAAGAAATAATGGGCTTAGTACACTTTACTTTGACAATATCTTGATATTCTTTGATCAAAACACTAAACTCTAGAGAAAAATTTCAATAATCGAGTACAGCCATGATATCAATACCTTCTGTACCTGTCGGTACCATTAAAAGTTTTGGTGCCTTTGGACCAAAATATGAAGTTGGGCAACCGTTACGACTCTTGGAAGATGGTGATTGGATAGTTGAAATTGTACTGGTTGAAACAGGTGAGAAAACCGAATACCGCTTGACCCATGTAAACGATGACCCCAAAGCCGCCTGAATGTATGCGATAGCATTTGATTTGGTTGTTGCAGATACGGAACAGCAGCACCCCAAGGGAGTCTCTCAGGCCTACGCCGAAATCGGTGCAACGTTAGCCCAATATGGTTTCCGGCGCGTACAAGGTAGCTTGTACGTCAGTGAAGATGAGAACATGGCACAGCTTTTTGTGGCAATCCAATCACTCAAAGCACAACCATGGTTTCCACCCTCAGTACGAGATATCCGCGCATTTCGGATTGAACAATGGTCTGATTTCACCCCTGTTGTTAAAGATAACTAACCAACGTTATCTGTTTATAAGGAGATTACCTAGAATTATGTGATTTAAGCATACTTCGAAACAAAATAGGAATCTTGAACTTGACTATTTTGGGTTCTGGCTACAAAATTTTGGTAAATGGCACAAATAAAAGTGATATATTTAAATTATATTTTTAAATAGATGAGTCACCCAATAGTGGTATTCATCAGACTTTGAAAAAGACAACGTTTTACGGGTATAACGGGCTAGCCATTGTCGAAGTGTATTATTCCATCGTTCAACATGGTTGGTTTGTCCAGAAGCTTTACCAACACTTCGATGAGTCTCTTTAGGAAACGCTTTTTGATAAGCTTCCCAGAAATCACTGTCACTATGAGCGCGTTTATAATTCTCAGCAAAGCATTTGACAGCTTTTTTCGCTACGATCACCGATGAAATACGCAACAACCTGACGAGTTCGGCGACAGAGTGCAATCCATAGCCAACGCTTATTGGCTCGACGTTTAACAAATGACCAAACTTCGTCTAACTCCAAGACATCATAACTTTCGGCGGGCAAAAGAGTGTCTTCCAAGCTAGGTTTCATCAGGGCTTTTTTTTAACCATTTAGCGAGTGTCGGGCG
>Ga0214192_1000205_pt1 | contig 36823 bp, 38 predicted proteins | sample TroBogEpilimnion_44_FD_153030 | JGI IMG/M metagenome (GOLD analysis project Ga0214192, IMG submission 153030) | Freshwater microbial communities from Trout Bog Lake, WI - 29JUL2008 epilimnion | ecosystem: Environmental > Aquatic > Freshwater > Lake > Epilimnion/Euphotic zone | place: Trout Bog... | reverse complement strand
TCATTTATAAATTGTTGTCCGTGTTTGGTGCTAAAAATAATATGTGTATAGTTTTTGACTAATGATTGTCCCATGTGAGCATTATTGAGATGGTGAATATTGGTTTGATAAATTTATTCATTTTCAATGTCTGTAAATATACCTTATTTGAAAGGGTATTAGATATTGTTTTCTGATAGTTGTAACATAATCTAAATGATAAGCCCTGAAAGGGCAAAAGATATTAGGGATGGGTGCAGCCCATCCTTGAAGAAAATTGAATATGAACCACAAAGCCCTGCAAGGGCGAGATAGTAGGAATGTTTTGAGGATAGAGTGAATATATTGCAAATCCGATTATTTTTACATATACCTATTAAATAAATAGTGATAAAAATGAACAGCCAAACCTATTCAAGTGAAAATAATAAAATTTTGTTTGTTGATTGGTACAAGGAATTCTTTCCTATGGTAAATAAACTTGTATTTGAGAAAACAGACTCATATGATAACACTAAGGATATATTTCAAGATTGTTTGCTAATTGTATGGGAGAAATACAATAGAAATGAATTAAAACTTACCTCTAAACTATCCACTTATATTTATGGTATAGCAGAAAATAAATGTAGAGAATTTATGCGAAGAAAGGAAAGGAAGTATAACCGACCTCTCATTGATGAATTTGACACAGAAGAGGAAGTAGGCTATGATAAGGAACAAGATGTATTGATAAAGAAGCTTGCGAAATGTGTAGAAAAATTACCTGATACAAGAAAGAAAATTGTAATGGATTACTACTACATGAAATATGACATGAAGGCTATAGCTGAGAAACATCATTTTGCTAATAGTGATAGTATTAAAAGCCAGAAGTATAAAGCTATTAATGATTTGAAAAATTGCATTAAAATACCTACAACTAATTAATTATGGAACAAGAAGATGTACTTATTGTAATAGATAAATTAACGGATGCTAAAATATCGCTTAATGAACTTAATGAAATAAAGCCTTTGATAGGTACTGAAGATTTTACTGAAACTTATCTGATAGTGGCTGCTATGGAAGAAACATTACAAGCTGAAGGTAGATTGATTTTGAAAAAGGAAATTGAAGTGGCTGCCAAAGAATATCATGATGAGCTAAAGGTTGTAAAAATAAAACAGTTTAACAGATGGATGCTACCCTCCATAGCAGCAGTATTATTGGTAGTTTGTTCAGTATCTGTAATACAAGTAATTACAGACTATAATAACCCAAAGAATTTTAGAAAAATATATATAGAAAACATAAAATAATACTATGGAAACTCCAATAAAAAACAATGGGTTAAAAACTTCGGATTGGTTATTATTTATAATGTGTATTGTAGTTACAGCTGGCATAACTTTGATTTATACTGAAGTGCATAAACATAATATGATTGCACAAAGTAGGTTCTCCTATAATTTGAATAAAGATTTTGAGAATAATATTATAGATACTGCTATTGCTTCGGATATAGAAAACAGAAATCATATTTTGAGCAATAATGGAGGAAGATGGAATGATAGACAATTGACGATTTATTTAGGTTTTTTTGAGTTGTTGCAGGATTACATAGATGCTGGCTCATTGAATATAAGGGATGTTTATGACAACTACTCTTACGACATTTTGTTGGCATACAACCATCCTGAAATAAGAAAATATATTGATACCCTTAGAGCAGAAACAAAGGATAATGCTTACTATGAAAAATTTGAGAAACTTGCCAAAAACTTTGCTGCTGCTAATGCTATAAAAAAATAATTTAGAAAAGACGGTTACCTTTTAAAAGGATGTGCATAGATGTAATGAAAGAAATTATTTAAATTCAAAAATCAAACATCATGGCTAAGACAAAGAAGATTAACAAGTCGGCAGTAGACGGTAAAATAGTAAGTAAAGAGTATGCTAAAAAGCATCCTAAAACAACATTTGAACAAACTGTTCCTCTTAAAAAGAAAAAATAAATTACTTAAACGCTTTTATTAGCAACAAAAAACAATAACATGAAAAGATTAATATTAGTATTTATCTGTGTGATAATTGGATTAATTAGTTTTAGCCAAAAGAGAAACCCTTATTATGGAGGTGGGCGCCACACAACAAGCCATGGAGGATATTATACTGGAGGTTCTGGTTCTAGTCATAAGGGTGGTCATTATGTGAATAGGAATACATACAATACATATGGAAGACATAAGAAAGGATAAAAAGAATTTTAATTATTGTAATATGAAAAGTAAATACTTGATATTGAGTTTATTGTTGCTTACTTTTAGTCTATTGAAGTCTCAGACTTCAATAACAACACATGCTTTTAAAGCTTTGGATTCAAGTTATTTTAAATGGAAAGATTTTTCATTTATACAATCATTTCAAAAAAACAAACAAACTTGTAGTCTTGATAGATTAACAAGTTATCCTGAAGACTTTCTTGATTTTTACTGTTTACCTATTTCTGACACAAATAAAGCATACAGTATTAATAATAAAACTTATAAAGAGTTTGACAATATTAATTTTGATAGGGTTATTTTAAATATCAGACAAAATGTAATAATGTCAACAGTTGAAGTTAATAGGAATTCTCTTTGTTTTATTAAACAGTTGAATGATCCCTTAAAAGCTAAAGATACTTATAGACAAATACTTAAATCTTTTAAATTAAAATATGGTAGCAGAGCATCTAGATTTCAACAAAAGAATGTTATACCTGATACTGATTGTGCTGACTGTTTAGACGAAAGCTGTCCTTTTGCAAAAGAAGAAATAACCAGTTGGCGTGGTGAATCAGAAATAGAAATGTATTTAATATATGTTCAAGAAAAGAATTTAATCCTACTAATTGTAGAAGACAATGGAATTAATAGAGCTTGGTTAAACAAACAAAGTTTATATAAAGATTCTGAATATGAAGAAAATTTTAAAGATGCCTTTAAAGAATTTGATAAGAGAAAAGAATTTAAGGGCTTGAAATTTGGAACAAATAAAATTAATTTAGCCCCCCATGTACAAATAGAATTGAAAAATCAAAAAGGGTATGATATTGTAAATAAAGAATATAAGAATTGGTTTGATATAAAATTTGATTTATGTAATATTGGATTTAATAAAAAGAATCAATTTTATACAGTTCTATTATTTAAATCTGATTTTTCAAATGATGAATATGAAAAACTCTTAAGAGATTTTACTTCTCTTTTTGGTTCTTCAAATATATTTAAAGAATTGAAAGGTGATAATATATGGACAATTTGGAGTGGCAAAAATATTGATTTGAATATTATGCGTCCTGTAAATAATAACATAATATGTATAAGAATTAATTGTTTTCCTTTAGATGATTCTTCACCAACTGATAAACTATATTAAAATAAGAAATAATGATAAATAAATTTAAGAATGAATTAGAAGAATTTCTTCATACTAAATCTGGTTCTACTTTTGATTTATTACCCTTAGTTCAAAAATACACTTCTGGAAATTCTCAAGATGAGATAAATAGTTTTAGAACTACGATTATGAGATTAATAAGTGACTATAAAAAAAATTATTTAATAAAAGCAAGAGATGAAGATATAGCACAATTATTACATATACTACCAACTCATAGACCATACATTGAAGAACCAATTATTATATGTAGTACATTTAAGTTTGAAGATTATTATAATAAAAAGAATACTCCAACATTACCTGTAGTTTATAATACATTCACAACTCATGGAGATAATAGCCCAATTGCTGGTAGGGATGTTTCATTTAAAGAGTCAGGAAATACTAACCCTGTTGATTCAAAAAGTTTAGATGTTGCAAAGAAAGGTCTTAATGTGAATATTATAGGAATTATAATAGCGACTATTTTAACAATAATAGGTATATTAAGTGCAAAACATATTATTTAAAGTATCACATTAATTTGAAATTATTATGAAAAAATTATTATGCATTTTTACGGTTTTATTTCTTGTTAAGTCCTCATATTGCCAATCTGTTAGTTTTGATGAATTAGTATCTTATTTGAGTTTAAATACAAAGGATATTGATACCAAACTAAAAATAAAAAACTACCATATTTCAAATACAACAATAGATGGGTCAGATACAATTTTTACTTATTCTATAGGATTACATGAACAAATTTATATAGGTGGCGGACAAACTAATAGTAAAGGCGAATTTTTAAAATCCGTTATATATCAAACTGACAAATCTGTTTATATCGAGACATTTTTTACACAAATGAAATATGCTGAATTATCACAGGGCGGTGTTAAAGATGAAAAAGATAAGACAAGATATTTAATGAATTCAACTTATTTTAATGTTATGTTAACTATAGGAAAAAGTGAAGGTGATTGGCACTCACTTATGGTAATAAGACGTTACCCTTAATTTAAATATTTTGGTATAAAACAATTTGACTTTATTATAATCAAATTGTTATCAAACTTATCTTATCGATTCTCCTTCTTCTTTGCTTTCTTCATATGCCTTATAGCTATTACCAAGGAGTAAGGTTTGCAGCTTTGTTGGGGTTTGCTTTACTAGCATATAAAAGCTATGAACAAAAGATGATAGAAGTAATGATAGTTTATATTGGGCTGGCATTGTTGTTTCAGCCGTTTGTGAAAATAACGTTGTGTAGAAGTGGATGGAATATAGTAGATGTAGTGGTGGCGGTTGGGTTGATTGGATAGATTGTATGGGATAAGAAGAGATAGACTGAAGTATTGTATATTTTAGACGATATTTCGCCCTTGCAGGGCTTGGGTGCAGGATTGTAAGATATATAGTTCATATTTCTTCACCATTTATATATCATAGGGCTGCACCCTATGCTGGTATATTACGCTCTTTCAGAGCTTCGGCGATATTTCTCTTTTATTTCAAAACTATAATGTTAGGAATGTCACTTGCTGAAAGGTTCTACCATAAGGTCATCCCTAAGGGATTTTGGCTTCCTTATTAATATTATATTTCTACCAAAGGGTTGTTCCTACGGAACTTTCAATAATACAATTTTCGTTTTACGATTAGTGCTTTTTTGCAGGTGAAGAACACCTGCAAAGGCGAAATCATCTTTTTAGTTCATAGGGGTTTCACCCTATTTTGTTTTCATAGGGCTTTACCTACTTCATTCATAGGGCTTCACCCTATGTTAGTGGATGGCGCTCTTTCAGAGCTGAAACTTTTTGATTTTTGAGCGATGTATTTGTATTGCGTTAGTGCCAGCAAGGAATATCCTATTGCTACCACCCTGAACCTGCTTAATAATGTAAGCTGATGCAAGTGATAGCAATAGATAGGAAGAGCTGTAACGGCCGCTTGCGTAACGCCCAAAATCAAGTAAAAAATAAAAAACAAAAAGTAAAAAGAATACAAATATAGAGAGACTGGCTTCTGGTATTAAATTCTATTCAATACTTCTTCGCCCATTGCATCGGTACCTAAAATCATATTGGCTGGGGTAGATGCATCGGCAATATCGCGGGTACGGAAACCTGCTTTCAATACACCTTCTACCGCCGTAATGATGGCTATAGATTCTTCCTTTAAACGGAAAGAAATATCGAGCAATAAAGCGGCCGAAAGAATAGAAGCCAACGGATTGGCCACACCCTTGCCGGTAATATCGTGAGCTGAGCCATGAATAGGCTCGTATACGCCCGTTCCATCGCCAATAGAAGCCGAAGCAAGCATTCCCATAGAACCTGCAATCTGAGAGGCTTCATCGGTAAGAATATCGCCAAAAAGATTGGCGGTAAGTACCACATCAAAACGACAAGGATCTTTGATAAGCATCATGGCAGTAGAATCCACAAACTGATGTTCTACCTCGATATCAGGATATTCCAAAGCTACTTTCTGTACTACTTCGCGCCACAAACGAGAGGTTTCCAATACATTGGCTTTATCTACGGAACAAAGTTTCTTTCTTCTGGTACGGGCAGCCTCGAAAGCACGGCGGGCAATACGCTCCACTTCGTAACGGCTATATTCGGCAATATCATAAGCAGTATCGCCATCATTCTTTCTGCCTTTTTCGCCGAAATATATATCGCCTGTCAGTTCGCGAAAGAACAATATATCAGCACCTTTTAATATCTCGGGCTTAATACTGGAAGCGCTCAACAACTCATCGAACAATTTTATAGGGCGAAGATTGGCATAAAGACCAAGCTCTTTACGCATCTTTAATAATCCCTGCTCGGGCCTAACCTTGGCAGAAGGATCGTTATCATACTTAGGGTGACCAACGGCACCAAACAAAACAGCATCGGAGTTCCTCATTTTCTGCAAAGACTCGTCTGGCAAAGGATTTCCTGTAGCTTCAATAGCCACATGACCTATTAAAGCTTCGTCGTAATTAAACTGATGATTGTACTTAGCAGCAATTTTATCGAGTACTTTTTTACCCACTGCTGTTACTTCTTGTCCAATTCCGTCTCCCGGAACGATTAGGATGTTTTTGTTTGCCATGTCGAGGTTTTTGAACTAAGGCACAGAGGCAACGAGGCACAAAGGCACAAAGTTTTAATTAAAATAAGGAACAAAGGCACTGAGGCGGAAGGCACTAAGTGGTTTGGTCTCTTTTGTTTATTTTTTATACTATGATGAATTCTTTTTTCAACATTAATAATCAATTCTATAATTCGTCTACTATGAACTTTTGTACATCGTTTCCTTTTATTTTATTAATCAAAGAAAACAGCATTCTATCAAGCTCACTTGTTTTAATTAATGATTTATCAAATATTATTTTATCTATATAAAGCAAATTAAAAGCAATTTCAATTTGCGTTTGTAATTCAAATAAAGAACCTACAGCAATTTGAAGAAATCTTATATAATCACCAGTAGATTTTCTGCCATATCCCTCGGCAATATTACTGGGTATTGAAATTGCACTTCTTCTAATTTGACTGATCAATCCAAAATTTTCAGATGAAGGAAAGCTCTTCGTTATCAAATATACTTCCGTAACAAAAGTCATAGATTTCTGCCAAACTATCAAATCCCTATAAGTATTAATAGAACCCATAAACCTACATTTACATTACCCGAAAATTAAAAACCGCTTGTATTGCTATTCCCTGTATTCACTTTGTGCCTCTGTGCCTTGTTGCCTTTGTCCCTTGTATTCCCTCTTGCCTCGTTGCCTTTGCCCCTTGTATTATAAAATATTCAACATCTTCTGCGTTGCCTGTATAGCCGAAACTGTCTGATCGGAATCTAATCCTCTTGTTTTAAATTCTTTACCATGTATATCCCAGGTAATAATGGTTTCGCACAATGCATCGGACTTACCACCGGGTGGAATACGAACGGCATAATCGGTAAGAACAGGCAGATCCAGTTTCTTCTTTTTATAAATCGTTTTAAGCGCATTCATAAAAGCATCATACTGACCATCGCCCTGTGCATGTTCTTCAAACACTTCTCCATTCAGATTAAGCTTGAGGGTAACTGAAGGTCTTAAATCTTTGGAATGGGTAAGCACATAGTTTAATACCTGCACCTTTTCTTCGATAGAACTACTATCTAATACATCAGAAATAATGTAAGGTAAATCTGACTGCGTAACGGTTTCTTTTCTATCACCAAGCTCTATAATCTTTTGCGTTACCTTCTTTAAATCTTTATCAGAAAGTCGGATGCCTAATTGTTGTAAATTGTTTTCAATGTTTGCTTTACCACTGGTTTTGCCTAAAGCATATTTACGCTTACGACCAAAACGTTCGGGCATTAATTCATTGAAATACAGGTTGTTCTTTTTATCGCCATCAGCATGTATTCCAGCAGTTTGAGTAAACACATTTTCTCCCACTATTGGTTTATTAGCAGGGATTCTAAAGCCAGAAAAAGTTTCTACTAACTTACTTACTGTATATAAGGATTTCTCTTGAACGGAGGTCTTTACATTTTTTACATAATCGTGCAACACTGCAATAGCACTGGCCATTGGCGCATTACCTGTACGTTCGCCCATACCATTGATGGTAAGGTGCAAACCTTGTATGCCTGCATTTACCGCTTCCAGAACGTTGGCAATACTTAAATCATAATCGTTGTGCGCATGAAAATCGAAATGCGTATTGGGATATCTGTTTACAATAGAAGTAACGTATTCTTTTACTTCGGAAGGAATAAGAATGCCCAAAGTATCGGGAAGTAAAATTCTTTTAACTGGTTGGGTAGAAAGGAAGTCTAAAAACTGCAATACATAGTCTTTGGAATTGCGCATACCATTGCTCCAGTCTTCCAGATAAACATTGCACTGAATATTATTTTTATTCGCTAAAGCAATAACTTCTGCTACCTCTTTAAAATGTTGCTGAGGCGTCTTTTTTAACTGATGTGTAAGATGATTAAGAGAGCCTTTAGTCAGTAAGTTCATTACCCTGGCGCCAGATTGAATCATCCAGTTTACCGAAGCTTCACCATCAACAAAAGTCAGTACTTCAATACGATCGATAAAGCCATTTTCGGTAGCCCAGTCTGTAATCATTTTCACTGCCTGAAACTCTCCTTCCGATACGCGAGCAGAAGCGATTTCAATTCTATCCACTTTCACTTCGGTCAGTAATAACTGAGCGATCGTTAATTTTTCTGAAGCCGAGAAAGATACACCACTCGTCTGCTCTCCATCACGAAGAGTAGTATCCATTATCTCGATATGACGATGGTGTTTGTTCATTTTTGTTTAATATCTGTGGGCTACATAGTTTGTCTGTGTATACTGAAAGTGAGGATATACAATTATTGCTTAATATGCGCTGGCAGCAGCGAAGTTTTTAATTTCTTCGTTCATTGCTTGCAGATAATCAATATCATCGAAGCCATGCGTCATATTATGTTTCTTGTAACCATTAATTACAAAAGATTCTTTATCTCCTGTAGCTAAAATGGTAATAGTTTGTTCTGGCAAATTGATTTCCAGTTCTGTTGCTGGATTTACTTCAATAGCCTTAAATATTTTATCCAGAAATTCAGGGGTAACTGTTACCGGAAGTATACCAATATTGAGTGCATTACCTTTAAATATGTCTGCAAAAAAGCTGGATACAACACAACGGAAACCATAATCATAGATAGCCCATGCAGCATGTTCGCGGCTACTTCCGCTTCCAAAGTTCTTTCCTCCTACTAATACCTTTCCAGTATATATAGGATTATTTAAAACAAAATCCTGTTTAGTTGTATTGTCATTATTGTAGCGCCAGTCTCTGAAGAGATTGTCACCAAAACCTTCTCTGGTAGTTGCTTTCAAAAAGCGAGCAGGTATAATCTGATCTGTATCTACGTTCTCTATTGGTAAAGGAACTGCAGTACTTTTTAGTATCGTAAATTTATCGTAAGCCATTATAATTATGAATTAAAAATTAAAAATTAAGAATTTCTATTATTATAAAAAATCTCTTGGATCGGTTACCACACCTGTAATAGCAGCAGCAGCAGCAACTAAAGGACTAGCCAATAGTGTGCGACTTCCAGGCCCCTGACGACCTTCGAAGTTTCTGTTGCTGGTACTCACGGCATATTTACCTGCAGGAACTTTATCATCATTCATTGCAAGACAAGCAGAACAACCAGGTTGACGAAGCTGAAAACCTGCTTGATTTAATATATCCAGAATACCTTCTTCTTTAATCTGTGACTCTACAATATGAGAACCAGGCACTAACCATGCAGTGATATTATCCGCTTTCTTACGACCTTTAACGATAGAAGCAAAAGCTCTGAAATCTTCAATACGACCATTGGTACAACTACCCAGGAATACATAGTCTACTTGTTTGCCAATAATTTTTTCATCTTCGGCAAAGCCCATGTACTCCAATGATTTTTTATAGGAAGCTCCACCATCTTTTACTGCCGAAGACAAAGGAATATTAGCAGAGATACCGGTTCCTAATCCAGGATTAGTACCATAAGTAATTTGTGGTTCAATATTATCAGCATGGAAATTCAATTCAAGATCAAACTGAGCACCAGCATCTGTTTTCAATGTTTTCCAGTAAGCAATAGCTTTATCCCAAGCTTCACCCTTAGGCGCTAATTCTCTACCTTTTAAGTAAGCAAAAGTAGTTTCGTCAGGAGCAATCATTCCACCACGTGCACCCGACTCGATAGACATGTTACAAACTGTCATTCTACCTTCCATGCTCATGTTTTCGAATACCTCTCCGGCATATTCTACAAAATAACCAGTAGCACCACTTGCAGTAATCTGAGCAATAATATAAAGTGCAACATCTTTAGGAGCAACACCTTTACCTAATTTACCATTTACATTGATGCGCATCTTTTTTGGCTTTGGCTGCATGATACACTGTGAAGAAAGAACCATTTCTACTTCGGAAGTACCGATACCAAAGGCAATAGCACCAAAGGCGCCATGTGTAGAAGTATGAGAATCACCACAAACAATAGTCATACCAGGAAGGGTAATACCATTTTCTGGTCCTACTACGTGTACAATACCATTTTTAGGATTACCTAAACCCCAATGAGAAATACCATATTTAGCACTATTATCTTCTAAAGCTTTTAACTGATTAGCCGATAAAGGGTCTTGTACCGGTAAATGCTGATTAATAGTAGGTGTATTATGATCTGCAGTAGCAAAGGTTCTATCCGGAAACATAACTGAAATACCCCTGTTTTGTAACCCCAGAAAAGCAACAGGACTAGTTACTTCATGGATGAAATGGCGATCGATAAAGAACACATCTGGACCATCTTCAATCTTTCTAATGACATGTGCATCCCACACTTTATCAAATAAGGTAGCTGACATATTATTCATTGTTTAATTATTATAAAAGTTTATACACGATTATGATGAAGACTGCGAATTTAAAGAAAACGAAATGAATTATTTATAAAATGGTTCGTTAAGTATAACCGAACTAGTTAATCTGAAATAAATTTTTAAAAAAGAAAGAAATTCGATTATGCTATATATAAAAAAAGCTTCTCGAAAGAGAAGCTTTTTTTATATATTAACTTGATAAAATATTATTTATTCTTCAAATTAGGGAAAGGAGCTGGAACAGTATTTGGTCCATCTTCATTTGTATACTGAATATCTACAGTATTTGGATCACCATTTCCACCATCATAAGAGAAGATAAATCTATTTTCAGAGATACCTAATTTCTCAGATAAATATTTAATAGTAGCGTTTACTTTTTCCCAAGTTCTTTGTTGAGAAACCTTATTTGCTAATGGATGTCCAATAACCTTCACTTTATAGTTAGGATTAGCTTTCATTTTTTCAGCGATTGCTTCTAATAACTTAGCTGCTTCTTTAGATATTTTAGCTCCATTCTTAAATTGGATGCTTGGCAAATCTTCAAATTTCTCAGATCCTATACCTTTAATACCATTCTTTTTCAAACTATCTAATTCACTTTGTAATGCATCAATTTTAGTGCAACAAGGAGACTCAGGACAAGTTCCAACACCATCTGCATTTACAGGGAAGCATTTTTGAGGAGTAAGCAATTCTTTATCCTTATAATCAGGAACGCCATCACCATCTGTATCAATAGCTCTACCTCTTGCATCAACTGCTGCACCTGCTGGCGTATTTGGTTCAAGATCAAATTGATCAATTATTCCATCACCATCAGCATCAGGTAATTTTGGAATAGGTATTTTGATGTGTGCAGGAACGTTTAATTCATTATAAATATAGTTCATTGGATTAATCCACCATAAAGGTTGAACTTTTCTAGACGTACTTCCAATATTTCTATTGATATGTAATGTAGTTAAACCAAGCATATCATTATTGTTACCCTCTCTAACACCATCCCACATATCTTCCCAAGCATAAATGAATTTTTGTTCTAAACCTAAATTCCATTTATCATTCAATTTATATGAAAAACCGAAACCAAAATCAACTCCATGTCTTAGTAACCAGTTGTTTTTAATTAAAGTGATATTATTTCTGTGACTATCATAAGTTGAAGCATTATTTTCATATTTATGATCCATTACAGCGTTTAATTGACTTCTGATATCACCTCTTGAAGTCAATAAATTGATGTAGTGATATTTATTTCCATAAGGATCAACTCTGTTGTCGTTCGGTGTAGTAGTCCAATAGTATGGATGACCATTAGCATCTAAAGCATCTACATCTACATCAGCCATTGATAAAGTATAACCTCCGAATAAGTATAAATTCCATTTAGGGTTTGCTCTAAAGAAATCCAAAGTATTAAGTGAGTATACAAAATCTAAAGAAAGTGCATGCATTTTAGTTCTAAAGTTAGCAAAATACATAAGTCCTTTGGAAGCATAATAAGTTTGCCAAGGGTTTGTTGTATAAGATCCTACAGAAAGAGGCGCAACAGTAGTTCTTGGTCTGTAATCTAAACCATAGGTGTAAGATCCTGAGTAAGCTACTCTGAAAGACCAATTAGGAGAAAAAGATTTTCTTAAATGAAAACCTCCAGTAAAATTTAAAGATTCGTGTCCACCAAAATCTCCAAACCTAGTATCTAAATCACTAAACATACAAGCATATCCAAGATCTAAACCAATCTCAAATTGATCTCTTGGTTTTGCAGGATAAGGAAACTGATTGTGTAAGAATTCATTAAATTGAGGAATTCTTTTAGTCGGTACCTTAGAACTGTCTTTCCAGTCCCAACCCCAATCTTTATTTTTTGATTGCTGAGCAAAAGTACAAACGGTTAAGATTGTAAATAATGCTGTTAGGAGTGTAATTTTTTTACTTGCCATAGCTTTTTAATCTTTTAATAGTGAACAAAAATATTGGTATTGGGCTAAACTATCAAATATTATTATAAAGTCAGCATAATTAACACCAAGTTTTAAAAACGCAAAGTTCTATGCATTTATTATCCGAGACTTATATTAATATCCTTATTTAATGCAAAATTTACTTATTTATTAATGAATATTGTAAAAATAAATGCACTTAAAAACAACAGACATTATATTGCACCCGAAATAGATATGACAGTTTCTACCAAAATCATTGCTAAAGAGCTTGCCGAATTTGAGCTTCACTTCAAGGAAGCGGTTAAGAGCAAAGTACCATTATTAGACAGGATAATGCAATACATCGTCAAACGTAAGGGTAAACAAATGCGCCCTATGTTTGTACTGTTGTGTGCCAGACTAGGTGGAGAAATCAATGAATCAACCTATAGAGCAGCTTCACTTGTTGAACTATTACACACTGCTACCCTCGTTCATGATGATGTAGTAGATGAAGCAGATGAAAGAAGGGGTTTCTTTTCAATTAATGCTCTTTGGAAAAATAAAATAGCAGTTCTTGTCGGAGATTATTTGTTATCAAAAGGATTATTACTTTCTTTAGATAATAATGATTTCAAAGTGCTACAAATTCTTTCAGAAGCAGTGAAAAAGATGAGTGAAGGAGAATTGCTTCAGATAGAAAAGGCTAGAAACCTGAATATTAAAGAAAGTATCTATTATGATATAATTAAAGGTAAAACCGCCTCTCTTCTAGCATCTGCCTGTGCTGCAGGTGCGTATACAACATTTACTGATACTGAATCTGTTGACAAACTAAAGGCATTTGGCGAAAATGTTGGAATGGCTTTTCAGATAAAAGATGATCTTTTTGATTATGGAACTCAAAATGTTGGTAAACCCACAGGAAATGACATCAAAGAAAAGAAAATGACGCTTCCGCTTATTTATACTTTAAATAATTGTGATGCTTCTACTAGAAAGAAAATTATCTATATCGTAAAAAACAATAATACTGATAAGCTGAAAGTTCAGTATGTAATAGATGAAGTTTATAAATGTGGTGGTATAAATTATGCTACTAAAAAAATGATTGAATATAAAAAAGAAGCCCTGAATATTCTATCGCAATTTCCTGATTCTGAGGTTAGATCTACTTTACATGACTTGGTTAATTATTCAATTGACCGCAAATATTAAAACAACCTCAACCTGAGTTTATGGAAAAAAGATGGACGATATTATCTGCTGATGAGCAAAAAGTAAACTCACTAAAGGATGCCCTTAAAATTAATGCTACTATTTGTTCTATTCTGGTTCAAAGAGGAATAGATAATTATAATGCTGCCAAACAATTTTTCCGTCCCCAATTATCAGATCTATATTCCCCTTGGTTGATGAAGGATATGGATAAGGCTGTTGATAGAATATTACTGGCATTTAGCAACAAAGAAAAAATACTGGTTTATGGAGACTATGATGTAGATGGCACTACCTCGGTAGCTACTGTGTTTCAGTTTCTTAAGTCATCTCATGATCAGGTTGACTACTATATTCCCCATCGTTACAGAGAGGGGTATGGTGTAAGTAAGCAGGGAATAGACTATGCTGCTGAGAACGGTTTTAGCCTTATTGTAACTTTAGATTGTGGGATAAAGAGTGCTGAACTAATCGACTATGCTAACACTTTAAATATCGATGTTATTGTATGCGATCACCACATGCCGGATGATTGTGTTCCCAAGGCTGTTGCTATACTTAATCCAAAACAAAAAGATTGTAACTATCCGTTTAAAGAGCTTTGTGGTTGCGGTGTAGGTTTCAAACTGATGATGGCTTTAGCGGAGAAACTTTCTTTACCCGATGAATCGTATTTACAACATCTTGATCTTGTTGCTACTGCTATTGCCGCAGATATTGTACCTATTATTGATGAGAACAGAATACTTACTTATTACGGATTAAAAAAAGTAAATACCAATCCTAATCCAGGGGTAAAAGCATTGATGAGATTAGCTTCTGTTCAATCGGAAATGTTTGTAACCAATCTAGTATTTGTTATTGCCCCTAGAGTGAATGCTGCTGGACGTATGGATTGTGCTAAAAAAGCAGTACAGTTATTTATTGAAAAGGAAGAGCAAGCTGCTATGGCTATTGCAGAAATATTGCATTCCGATAATACCGATCGTAGAGAAGCTGATGCAAGCATTACAGTCGAAGCTTTTGAATTGATAGGAAATGATGTACTTGCAAAAGATAAAAAAACAACTGTTGTTTATCAGGAGCACTGGCATAAAGGGGTGGTAGGAATTGTAGCGTCGAGATTGATAGATACTTATTACCGCCCTACAGTGGTGCTGACTAAAAGCGGTGATTTTATAGCAGGTAGTGCAAGAAGTGTAAGTGGGTTCAATTTATATGAAGCTATACATGCTTGCCGAGAACATCTTATAGGATACGGTGGTCATTTTGCTGCTGCTGGTTTAACTATGTTGCCAGAGAACTTAGACGCTTTTATTAAACAGTTCGAAGATGTTGTAAGTAGTACTATAAAAGAGGAGTTATTAACCCCGGAAATTGTAATAGATGCACAGGTTTCTTTTGATCAATTGAACCTTGCTTTTTATAATATTTTACAACAGATGGAACCCTTTGGTCCGGAAAATATGAGACCGGTATTTATCTCTCGTAATGTATTTAATAAAGGCTGTAAAATAGTGAAGGAAAAACATATCCGTTTTGTATTGGGACAAAATAATATAACCCTTACAGGTATTGGATTTAATATGGCCGACAAATTTCAAAAATTTGATTCTCGACAACCTGTTGATGTTGTATATACGTTGGAAATTAACGACTGGAATGGTAATAAAAACCTCCAGATTAAGGTTATAGATTTCAGAGTAGCAAACAATAATTAGCAACTAGAATATTAATCGCTTACACTTCTTTCATCAACGTTCTGAAACCAATGAACTTATTACCCCATTGTTTCATAGAATCATCTCTTAGGGGGGATGCAAAAATGGCTATATAACGCTCATAATCTTCGCGGGTTGCTGCAAAGTATTGTGCTGCATAAGTTACACCCTCTACTTCATCTATATCCAGTAGTCTTACAAATTTATGCCCTGTAAAACAGCCCGATGCCATCACTTCAGGAATATGTTTTTCTTGCATCCATTGCACCCACTCAGCATGAATAGAATGATCTAATTTTATAGTAACGTTGTATATATACATTTTAATCAATTAAGAATTAAAAATAAGCGTTGTATTAATCTGCCAATTTGCTAATCAGCTAATCCGATAATTAGAAATCAAAAGCTGCATATATCGGACAATGATCGCTATGCTTTACATCAGGATAAATAGCCGCTTCTTTTATACGGTTTGCCAGTGTATTGGTAACACAGATATAATCAATTCTCCATCCTTTATTTTGTAACCTTACACTAGGAAAACGCTGACTCCACCAGCTATATGCTCCGGTAGTTTCAGGGTGAAGTTTGCGGAAGGTATCCGTATATCCCGAAGCCAGAAACTTAGTAAACCATTCTCTTTCTTCCGGCAAAAAACCCGACGAGTTTTTATTGCCTTTAGGATCATGAATATCTATTGCTTCATGACAAATATTATAGTCGCCAGTAATAATTAAATTGGGCTTTTCTATTCTTAATTGTTCTAAGTAATCATGAAACTCCTCCAGCCACTGATACTTATAAGTTTGTCTTTCATCGCCACTGGTACCCGATGGAAAATAGGCATTCACCAGCGTAAAGTTTTTATAATCAATTCTGATAACCCTACCTTCAAAATCGCTTTGTTCTATGGCACTTCCATACACAATATTCTCGGGAATAATTTTTGTAAAAACAGCTACACCACTGTAGCCTTTCTTTTGTGCCGAGAACCAGTAAGTATGGTAGCCCAATGCTTCAATACTTTTATAATCGGCATCATCTTTCATGGCCTTGGTTTCCTGAATACAGATAATATCAGCAGGATTGGTTTCAAGCCATTCTATAAAACCCTTTTTAATGGCAGCCCTTATTCCATTGGTGTTGTAAGAGATAATACGAGTCATAAAAACTAAAATCTAAAACTTTAAAAACTAAATGAATACAAATATATAAAGTAGCTTAATAAACAACTCCAATGTATTAAACATTGAACGATTTAAACGTTTTAAACCTTTTGAACTTGTATAAAAGTTCCCCTTCAGGGGATATGGGTTAGAACTCCGTCTTCAATTCAATCAGTCTAAGAAACTCCTCTTTTGTTTTGCCTTCTGCAAACTTACCACCATAGAATGCAGTAACGGTAGATGAAGTATCGTCTTCTACCCCTCTACTGGCCACACATAGGTGTTTAGCATCAATTATTACCGCTATATCTTCTGTCTCCATTATCTTCTGCAATTCTTTTCCTATCTGCACAGTAAGACGCTCCTGCACTTGCGGACGTTTAGCATAGTATTGTACCAGCCTGTTTAGTTTGCTCAATCCTATCACTTTTCCATTGCTGATATAAGCCACATGTGCCTTACCAATAATAGGTACAAAATGATGCTCGCAATTGCTATAGAAAGAGATGTTTTTTTCTATCAGCATCTCGTTGTACTTGTACTTATTATCGAACAATGCAACCGATGGTTTATTAGCAGGATTTAAGCCGCTGAATATCTCCTGAATATACATTTTAGCCACTCTTTTAGGAGTACCCTGCAGGCTGTCATCCGTAAGATCCAGACCCATTATTTCCATAATGGAACGGAAATGTTTTTCTATTGCTACTTCTTTTTCTGCATCGCTCATATCAAAAGCATCGGCACGCAATGGAGTATCGGCCGATGTGCTGATATGGTTATCTCCTATATCGTCTATCATGGTATTGCTCAGTTCTATTCTATCGTTATTAATATGGATATTCAACAAAGTTTCGTTCTGTTTCATATAATGTAATTTTTAGTTGAAGTTTTTCAGAAATAAGTGGTCTTAGTAAATTATAAATAACCACAGCAATGTTCTCAGCTGAAGGATTCAAATGTTCAAATTCTGCAACATCCAGATTCAGGTTTTTATGATCAAACCTGTCCAGCACCTTTTCCTTTATCAGATTGCTAAGGGTTTTAATGTCTATTACAAATCCGGTTTCAGGCACTATGCTGCCAATTACTTTTACTATCATCTCATAGTTATGACCATGATAGTTTTTATTGTTGCACAAGCCAAAAACTTCTTTGTTCTTTTCATCCGACCAAAGAGGATTGTGTAAGCGATGCGCTGCATTAAAATGTTCTACACGGCAAATTGCCACTTTATTGTTCATGTGTTGCCAATATTAAATATTGAGTTTGAAGTCAATAAAACAAATACAACTGATTAATGTTCTGAAGTTATTAAAATTATCAACTGTCTGTTGCTGATGCGGAAGTGTGCCGAACAAGCTAGGACAAAGAAGAACTAGTATTGATAATATGGTATTCTATTCACCAATCAGGGAACAAACCTAGTATAATTTTTACTTATTGAATAGAATTTTCCCGTTCTCGAAGTTTTTAATGAAGACTATTCTGACTTTAATTGGAAGGAATAATCACTATTTTCATCCTTACTGTATAGGTAGGAGGAAGGACAGTTGCACCATTTGCTCCTTGTATTTCAATAGTCAAAAGCCCTGTTTGATGCGTATAGGAATAACAATTGCCGTTGTATACTTCTGGTAATCCTTCATATAAATTATTACCACCACTCATAGATACTAAGATACCATCGTAAGTATTGGCGTATGCATCTATTTCAGGCATATTTAAAGAGACATAATATGTTTGAGAAGTGGCACTATACTGCCAGTCGGAAGGATGAACATCGGCAAGAACAGTTATATTGGGTATCACTACCTCTTTCTTTGTAGTACAGGAAGAAAAAAGGACAACACTTAAAACAAACAGAAGTACAATATTCTTTTTCAAACTTTAATTTTTTAGAAATGAATAAAACTAATATCATGCCAGGATATAATGTTTTTAAACATTTTTAATCCTCATTACAAAACTAAACGTACAATATATAAATAGTAATTCACCGAAGTTTAGTATTCTGAGGACTTGTAATACTAAAAATAAACTAAAATTTATGGACCATAGTAAACAGAGTGTGAATTAAAAAATTGAAAATTTAAAGAACTTGTATTTCATTTTCAATTTTGTATTGTCTATTTTAACCCTGGATAATGATCCACCGTTTCAAACACATAATTAGGATTTTGTTTTAATGCCTTTATAAAGTTATATAAAGAATCGGAATATGGCTGATGCTGAAACATTCTGTCGTGTGATAATATTACCAGATGATTCTTCGTGTGCATTTCCATTTTCTCGAAACATTTGGCCACTGTGGCAACCATTTTCGTAACTGATTGTCTGGGAAAACAATGTTTGTCATGGGTAAATTCCCATTCAGCATCCCAACCTATTACATTGTATCCTGCATTGTCTAGTAGTCTACAAACTGGCTTTACCAGTCCTGAAGCTTTTATATCTCCTTTACATACCCAGGCGCTATTCCCTGGAAGGCGGATAATAGGAAATGGCACCCTAAGCTTCTGCTGTGTTTCAAAGAAGTCTTCAGCAGCAGTATTAGGATGATTATAAAACTTATGATACTGTCCATTGGCATGAGTGAAACTATGATTTGCCAGTAGGAAGAAAGGGTATGCCCCTCTGATAGTATCAACAAGATGATTTGTTTTTGGGCTACAAGCATGTTCTCCTACCATAAAAAAAGTAGCTTTTGTACCTAGTTCCTTACAAATGTTTAAGCATATATCCGTACCATTTTGTGGACCATCATCAAAGGTAAGATAGATATATTTCTTGGTAGTATCATATACAATGGGCTTAATAACCAAAGCAACATTAGCGTCTTTAGTAATAGAAGTAGTATCTTTTATAGTGGTAGATTTTGCACTATCTGTCTGATCAGAAGCAGACTTTTGAGCGCTTTTTATAGCGCTGGAATGCTCGTTGCTACAAGCTAGTAACAATAGAACTATCATCCAACTATTACATAAAATTATTTTCTTGAGTAACATCATAAACTGGCGACGAAGGTAAGGGCATTGTGTTTTTTCAGAGAAATTAAACCCGGCATTCCAATTGAGTCCCTAAAAAGATAGCAGTTATTATGATCTTTGCAATGTATTAAACAGCTTTAACTGTTATCTGCGCGCGCTGTATCTGTATTAATGTATTTGTTTCAAATTCACTAAATTTTCAAATTTTCAAATTTGTTTTCTGCACCCTCTGCGTTACTGTATTTGTATTCAATCCACAAATTTGTTAATCCGCTAATTCGATAATACTTGCTCTAGATTTTTAATCCCAATAATAGCTTTTTACTCCATTTTCTCATAATCCGTTATCTTGCGCCACTTTTCAAATACTGTTTTTATGAGTAAACATGCTTTTATTTTCCCTGGTCAGGGATCGCAGTTTAGCGGAATGGGTAAACAATTGTACGATACAAACCCACTAGCTAAAGATTTGTTTGAGAAAGCAAACGAAATATTAGGCTTTCGTATCAGTGATGTTATGTTTAGCGGAACTGATGAAGAACTAAAGCAAACAAACGTTACACAGCCTGCCGTTTTTCTGCATTCTGTTCTGGCATATTATACCCTTGAATATCCTCAGCCTGATATGGTAGCCGGACATTCTCTGGGAGAGTTTTCTGCATTGGTAGCTAATAAAACTTTAAGCTTCGAAGATGCTTTAAGATTGGTTAGTATCCGTGCAAGCGCTATGCAAAAAGCTTGCGAACTAAATCCTTCTACCATGGCTGCAGTATTGGCTTTGTCTGATGATAAAGTAGAAGCTATCTGTAAAGAAATTACGGACGAAACTGGCGAGGTAGTAGTGCCTGCAAACTATAACTGTCCTGGACAACTGGTAATCAGTGGTTCTATTAAAGGAATAGAAATTGCCTGCGAAAGAATGAAAGCTGCCGGAGCAAAAAGAGCATTGGTGCTACCTGTTGGTGGAGCATTTCATTCACCGCTTATGTCGCCTGCAAAAGAAGAACTTGCTGCAGCTATCGAAGCTACTTTATTCAGTACACCTATTTGCCCTGTATACCAGAATGTGGTAGCTAGCGCAGTAGAAGATCCTGCTGCAATAAAGGCAAACTTAATTGCACAGCTTACTGGTCCGGTAAGATGGACGCAAAGCGTAGAGGCAATGATAGCCGATGGTGCAACAGAATTCACCGAATCAGGTCCTGGAAAAGTATTGCAAGGATTAGTACAAAAAATTAACAAAGAGACAGTCGTAAACGGAATAGGATAGGATGAAAGAAAAACCAGTGTTAAACACCGTTTTGTCACCAAAATTGTTGGATTTATACAATATTAAGGATAGTATATTTGTAGTGATAGATGTATTCAGAGCTACCTCTACCATGGCTACTGCTTTATACAATGGAGCTAAGAAAATTATACCGGTCGATAATGTATCAAAGTGCATAGAAATAGGCGCTAAAACAGGTGGCATTACTGCAGGCGAAAGAGACGGAAAAGTAATAGAAGGATTGCAATATGGCAATTCTCCAGCAGAGTATCCAAGAAGCTTTATCGAAGGAAAAGTACTGGTACTAACTACTACCAATGGTACCAAATTATTGCACATGGCTTTAGATAAAGGTGCTAGCGAAGTAATCACCGGTTCTTTCCCGAATATAACGGCCGTATGTGATTATCTGATAGCCCAAAAAAGAAATGTAATCCTTGGTTGTTCGGGATGGAAAGATAAATTTAATCTCGAAGATACTTTGTTTGCAGGCGCAGTGATAGAAAGAGTAAAAGAACATTTTACCATCCATTGCGATGCATCTTTAATGGCTTCGGAATTATACCAGAAACACGAAGGAGATATTAAAGAATACATTAGGGAAACAACGCACTGGCACAGGCTTGCAGCCTTTGGATTAGAGAAAGATTTGGAATATTGTGTTACCAACGATGTAGCACCAGTACTACCGTTCTATAAGAATAGTGAGCTGATAGCAAAATAGTCAATTAGTTAATTAGCTGATTAGCTAATTAAATACAAGGAATTAATACAGAAATTCAAAGTATAAAGTATTCTGTTTTAATCCGCTAGTCCACCAATTCGCTAATTCGTTAATCAGTTAATTCGTTAATTCGAAAATTTTAAAAAATGGAAAACAATCGCACAGAAGTAGCCACTTTAGGAGAGTTTGGTTTAATACAACACCTCACCAAGAACTTTGAAATACACAATGCTTCAACAGTTTTGGGAGTAGGGGATGATGCTGCCGTAATAGATCATTTTGGCAAGCAGACTGTAGTTACTACCGATCTGTTGCTCGAGGGTATCCATTTCGATTTAATGTACACCCCCCTAAAGCATTTAGGCTACAAATCCGTGATTGTGAATATCAGCGATATCTATGCCATGAACGCCCATCCTACTGCCATTACGGTAAGTATTGGTATCAGCAATAAAGTAAGTGTAGAAGCCCTCGATGAATTTTACGAAGGAGTATATGCTGCCTGCGAAAAATATGGGGTCGATCTTATTGGTGGTGATACCTCTTCTTCCAATAAAGGTTTCGTTATTTCTGTTACCGCATTAGGCGAAGTAAGTACTGATAAGTTTGTAAAAAGAAGTACTGCCGAAGTAGGCGATCTTATCTGTGTTACCGGCGATCTTGGTGCCGCTTTTTTAGGGCTTACCCTCATGGAGAGAGAAAAGAGAATCTACCTCGAAAATCCTGCTATCAAGCCCGATCTCGAAGGACAGGATTATATAGTGGGTCGTTTATTAAAACCAGAGGCAAGAAAAGATATTATTGAGTTCTTCGAAGCCAGCGAAATTACCCCTACAGCCATGATGGATGTAAGCGATGGACTTAGCAGCGAAGTATTGCACCTCTGCAATCAGAGTGGTCTGGGATGCAGAATTCATGAAGATAAATTACCTATCGATGATAAGTCTCGGATGGCAGCCTTCAAGTTCGGACTCGATCCTACTGTATGTGCCTTAAATGGTGGTGAAGACTACGAATTAATCTTCACGCTGAAGCAGGCAGATTACGATAAAATTACCCTCAACGAACAGATCAGTGTAGTAGGTTATATGGTAGAAGCAGAAGAAGGACGCAAGTTCATTTCCAAGGGTGGAAATACGTTCGATATCACTGCTCAAGGATGGAATGCTTTTAATAAATAGATGTTTTTACATACAGAAATATAATAAAAGAGGCTGTCTCAAAAGTAAATTAAGCCTTTGAGAATAGCTTAAACGACAATCATTCTCCATCAGGGATACGAATAAAAAGAGGCTGCCTCATACTTTTGAGACAGCCTCTTTTATAAAGTATTAAGCACTATTCTTTTATAAAAGATGTACTTCCGTTAATGTTTTTACAGAAATAAGTTCCAACTGGTAATTTACTAATATCTAAAGTAGTAAAGTTATTTTTTGTGATTGTACTTATTACTTTCTCTCCTTTGCAATTATATATATTTAGTATTCCATTTGTTGAAGTCTCTATAGTTATAATATTTTTAGCTGGATTAGGATAAATTAATATTTTATCTTTTGAATTAAAATTATTAATTAAAATAGTATTACTATAGGTAAACTGACCATCTATATCAATCATTTTTAAGCGATAAAAATTGTTTCCAATTAAAGGTAATTTATCTGTAAAGCTATAATGAAAGCCAGTTGTTAAATTTGTGGCAGATACATTACCAATAGCATTAAAATCTTTTCCATTATTGCTTCTTTCAATTTCAAAAGCCTTACTATTTGTTTCTGTTTCAGAAATCCAGTTCAATATAGTCGTTTTATTTTCAACTACGCCATCAAAATTACTTAATGTAATCGGAACGGGCCAACCAAGATACATTTCAGTAAATCCAACAGAACCAGGACCAAACCATTTTAAATTTCTTGCTACATCAAAAGCCATGCAACCTATTTTATTAGCAGGCAATCCTTTGGCAGTAGTAGTTGTACTGTATGTAGTAACTTTAGATAATGTATAGTCTAATACTTTTAATCCTTTAACATCGGTACCAAACCAGATATTTCCAGCAGTATCTATGCCAATACTATGTATAGTAGTGTCGGTAATTTTATTAAATGGTGAACTAGTTTGTGATGGAGAATAATTTACCCAGGTAGTATCATTAAATTTATAAACTCCTTTGTTATCAGTACCAATCCACTTAATGCCTTTAGCATCTATTTTAATAACATTGATAGTATTGTTACATTTAAGACCACTATTAGAAGAATCAAATCTAGTCCAAACTGTTTGTGTACTATCCAGTTTACTTATACCACCACAATCTGTAGCTATCCATGTATTACCCAAATTATCAAATATAATATCATTAATAGTATTACAGGAAATTCCACTGTTAGATGTATTATAGTTTGTCCAGGAAGTATCTTTTACGGTAAAAATACCACCTACATCTGTACCTATCCATACCACTCCTTTGGGATCAACAGCTATTTTATTAATTGCATTATCTGTAATTGGGCTATTAGTAGTATTATAAGTTGTCCAGCTTGTATTGCCATCAAACTTACTAACACCAAAATCAGTTCCTATCCATTTGTTACCTACAGAATCAACAGCAATAGTATTTACAGTATTGTTAGCTAATCCATCTTTGGTAGTATATTTAGTAAAAGTGCTTGCCCCATCAAATTTACTAATACCAGTATCAGTTCCTAACCAATAAGTTCCTTGTGGGTCAATTGTGATAGAATTAATTGCAGGACTGGATATTTTACTATTAGCAGGTGTAAAGGTTTTCCAGTAAACGGTAGATTGTGCAATTGATTTTGTAGAAAATAATGCTATTGTAATTACTATTATTAAGTAGAATACTTTTTTCATTTTTTTTGGTTTGTATACCAAAACTATACACTGAAAATGAATATAGTTGATAATAATATTTACTTAATATTAAAATAATTTTTAGATAATATTAGTTTAATATTTAAAAATCAAAAAAGGTAATTAATAGTTATTTCAAAATACTTTCTTTATATAATAAGCTTCCTTTATAGTCTACAATTTGAGCTGTTAAAGAATTCGGTAAAACTGAAAAAACCATAAATCCATTTTCAGAAACACCAAATTTGCCATCATTAGGAAAAACTATGGTTGGAGTTAGTTCCGACCCTGCACCTGATACAAAATAATGGGTACTTCCTGATGGTTTAATGTATTGAAGATTATGCTCATGTCCACAGATATATGCATCAACTTTGTAGTGATCAAAAATAGGTTTTAGTAAGTTGTTTAATTGTTTGGTTTCTTTGGTTTTCATTCTTTTTCCACCAGTATATAAAGGATGATGACCACAAACAATTCGCCATTTAATATTTGATGAGCTATCACTCAATATTGTCTCTAACCATTTTCTTTGCATAGCTGTATCTTGTGTTTTCACATCATCATGTTCACCTGAAGAATAATAAGAATCTATGAATGGGGATGTATCCAGAAATACAAATAATACTTGCTTTGTAGTATCATTATTGATTGCAAATTTTTTACTATAATACCTCGCTGGCATATTCCAACGTTTATCTATCTTATGATAATCAATTTCTGCTTGAGGATTACCTTTATAATCGTGGTTTCCCAATACAACATACCAATCTCTTTGTAATGCAGGTGCTGTATAAACATCTTCAAAAGAGGTTTTCCATTGTTTATCAGTAACACTCTGTACACCACTTTCATAAAAATTGTCACCCAGAATCATATAAAATTTAGTATCGGTTTGTTCACCTGTAATACCCATTTGATTTGCAACTTCCACTTGGTGGTTAGTTCCTTGTCTTCCCCAGTCACCCATTGCAATAAAGTTAAAAGCGGTTTTATCTACGGTCAGATTTAATTTGTTTTTAATGCTATCGCTTTGCCCAAAAAGGTTTATACAAATAAATAAGCATAGAATGGCTAACACATAATTATTTTTCATATCTAGTTTAAGTTTGGCTTCAAAATTATTTACATTGAATAATTTTATTGCATTAACAAATTATTAATTCCAAAATAATACTACCCAAAATTGAAATCAAAGAATAGTTTCGCCTTTCATTATATCTCTACATGAAAGTACACTTCATATTACTAGCTATTATATTTTCAATAACTACATCCTATGGGCAATATAGTGTTTTAAAAGGTACTATTTACAACGCTACTTTAAAACAAAAACTATCTGGAGCTTCGGTTTATATTTCTGATACTGCTCTTAAATCTGTAGTTGTATCCGATAATAATGGTTTTTACATCATAAAAAATATTAAGCCCGGTAACTACACTTTAAAAGTTAAATACCTTGGATTTCTTACTGTTTCCAAAAACATTAATTTAAAAGATGGTACTGAGGAAACAGTTGATTTTTATTTAAAAGAAAATTATGCTAAATTAAATGATGTTGTAATATTTAGTAAACTTAATGAAGAGGAAGAATCTTCATCCCGTATATCCGAGAAGAAAGCTAATAATATTCAAAATATAGTTTCAGCAAAAGTTATAGAACGTTCCCCTGATATTAGTACAGCCAATGTTTTACAGAGAATGAGTGGGGTTACTATTGATAAAAACAGTGGAGGTGATGAAGCCTATGCAATTGTTCGTGGATTAGAACCAAGGTATAATAATACCTTAATAAATGGAGTAAAAGTAGCTAGTACCGACCCAGCCGGAAGATATGTAACACTGGATATCATACCATCGGAAGTATTACAGAAAATAGAAGTAAGTAAATCTTTATTACCCGAAATGGAAGGTGATGCAATAGGGGGGTCCGTAAATTTAGTAATGAAGGATGCGCCTGATTCTGAAGAATTAAAAGCAAATGTTTCTTTGGGATATAATTCCATTTTCTTTGATAGAAAGTTTCTTACTTTTTCAAAAAAAGATATACAGTCAAAAAGTGTGTATGACCGTTACGGTGCAGGTTATGTAGCACAACCAGGAGATTTCAGCAGATCGAATCTGGACTTTAAAGAAGTAAATGGCCCACCTTGCGAAACCTTTGGTATTACTTATGGAAATAGATTTTTACATAAGAAACTGGGTTTGATGATTGGGGAAAGTTTTCAGAATGAATTCTATGGGGTAAATTCAAGTGATCAACAGGTAGTAGCCTATTTAGGTAATTATAATGTTTCGGATGCTTATGTGCTCAAATATTCTAACCAGCAATTGAATAACAGTTTTACTACTCATTTAGATTATTCTTTTAATGATCATAATAAAATTACCTTATCCAATTTATTTTTATATAGTTATTTGGCTCAAGCTACTATCAATATAGATACTGCTATTACCGGAGGAAACGGAGGTAGAACGGTTCCAGGAACTGGTCCTATAAATACGGATTATACTTCGTCAACTAATCAACAATTTGTAGATAATTTAAAACTAGAGGGTAAACATATATTATCGAAACACTTTTTGATCGACTGGGCTGGCGTATATTCAGTAGCGTATAAAATAACACCCGATCAGGCCGATTTAAGTTTAAATAAAAAGATTGATACGGTTAATAATCCTAATGGGGGATATACTTTTTTTTCTACTCCCAATTATTATGATGGAATCACCCGAATTTGGCAACATAATAATGATCAGGATTTTAATATAATAGGAAACCTTACCTATAAATTACCGCTGAATAAAGTATTTATAGAGTTGAAGACTGGTGGATTATACAGAAGTAAAACAAAGTATAACCGACAAAACCAATACGATTTACAACCAGTAGTAACCAATACTAAACCACCTTTTTACGATATTTATTCTACACAATGGACTGTGTATGATCCAAAAGGAACCGCTGCTTATGATATTCATAATTACAATGCGTATGAGTATGTTTCTGCATTTTATGTTCAGGCAAAATTTTCTTTCAAACTGTTGGATGTATTTGGTGGAGTAAGAAGTGAAACGACCGATCAGGGATTTAATGTACTCAGAATATATCCGGGTGCTATTAATGAAATTAAAAAGAATTATGTTGATTTATTGCCCAGTATTATGTTCAAGTATAAGCTGAACAATCTTACTAATATCAGACTTTCTTATTTTAAAGGAATTTCCCGTCCTCAGTTTAATGAATTAGTACCTACCTCATATACTACTATTGGTTCACCTATTGTAGAAGTTGGTAACCCATATTTACGTCATACGGTGTCTGATAACTTCGATTTTAGATATGAATTATATCCTAAAGATGAAGAACAATTATTTGTTGGATTCTTTTATAAAAAACTGGTTGACCCTATAGAATGGGCTTTTAATGATATATTTAGTTACACTCCCAGTAATCTTGGAGATGCTACTATTTATGGACCTGAATTGGTTTATTTAAAATACTTTGGCAGAATAGGTATTTCGGGTAATTATTCTTATTCTTTTTCTAGTGTAAATTCTCCCAAAACCTATACTGATACTGCAACACGTACAACTATAATAAAGAATTCAACCCGCCCGTTGCAAGGTCAGACAGATCATGTACTAAATCTTTCTCTATTATACAGAAATAAAAAGAAAGACTTTTTTGTACAACTGGCTTATCAGTATTTAGGTAAAACACTTACACAGGTTTCTCCTTTATATAATACCGATTTTTATTCTATACCTCAACATTTTCTGGATATATCTGCTGAAAAGCAAATCAATAACCACTTTATTGTTTTTTGTAAATTAAATAACCTTTTAAATACTCCTATCAGAAGTGGAACTGGAAATCTTGTGACTATAAACGATAAACATAATTCTATTTATAGTATTGGGATAAGGTTTTCTAAAAATAAAATAAGCGATTAATAATTAATAATAAATCAAAAACAAAAAAATGAAAACAGTTAAAATGCTACTTGTTGTGAGCTTAGCAACAATTTTATTCTCCTGTTCTAAAACAGACACTACTACAGTAATACAACCTACTGTACCAGCTTCTTCTCCTATTCAACCAGGACATATCCATGGTTATGTAAGAGGTACTTTCACTACCGGTAATACGTATATTATTGATAGTGATATTATTGTAAAACCAGGCGATACCCTTTCTTCTCAACAAGGTGTGAATGTAATAGTAAACAACAATTCGCAAATTGTAGTAAATGGAGTATTGGTATTAGTTGGTACGCAAAGCCAGCCTATTACTATGAATTCCAGCAGTAACACACCAGGTACCTGGGGTGGTATAAACGGAGACAGTGCACAAGCTGTAACAATTAAATGGACAAACATTGCTAACACCGGTGGTCCTGATGGAACTGGTAGCCCAAGACCATCCATAGAAGTAACTGCTCCTATACCAGTTGATATTGAAGATTCCTGGGTTTCAAATGGTCAGGATAATGCAATTGGTGTTGAAAATGGTGCAACCGTTAATATTGTAAGAAATACTATTATTTCCAGTGGTAGTACTGATGGAGAAGCATTGGATATTAAACTAGGGGTAAAAGGAAATATTGCCTATAATGTTATATACAATCAGGCAGGATCTGGTATTAAAATTGAAACTGATGATGTGGTTCCTTTTCCTCAAACTATTTTAAATGTATATAATAATACTATTCTTTCCTGTGGATGGAGAAGAGGTGCAGCAGAACCAGGAAGAGCTGTTTCTGTTGGTTTAAATGCAGTAGCTAGAATTTATAATAACATTTTTGTAAACAACTATCAGGACTTAGAAATATTTAAAGATGCTGATACCGTAAATACTAAATATGGAAACAACTTATTCTATGCTTCTGTAAAACAATATATAGATAGTACAGTAACACCCAATATTGCTATTACTTTAAGAAGTAATTTTTATCCTGGAGATGGTGTTGGTAAACCACAAAGTTCAGACTTAATATCTCCAATTGTATCTGATAGTGCAGGTATTAAAAGTTATAATCCATTATTTACAAAATTTGATGGTACAGTTTCAGCTCCAAATGCTGCTGTAAACAATAATATTTTTACATTACAATCTAACTCTCCAGCAATTGGGGTAGGAAATACTTCCTTTAGTGTGTTTGGTGGTGTAAATTATAGTTCGAATGCTATGCCTAATAAAGATTTAGGTGCATACCCTACCGATGGCACTGGTAACAAACATTAATATCTAATTAAATTACGAATAGCCGGAAGTTTAATAAAATCCTTCCGGCTATTTTAGCTTCTTAGATTATTCATTCATAACAAAAACTAGCTAAATGAAGACTAAAATTGCCTTTGTATTATTCGTATTCTCTTTTTTAATTTTTAAGCACAATTTATCTGCACAAGAACTATATACTGCCGACAAAACAATCGAACTTCCTGGAACAGGTAGTTACGATTATCTTTTTATTGATAAACAAAACAATAAATTGTATGTATCACATGCAAGTGCTGTGAATGTGATAGACCTTGGTACCGAAAAGGCTGTAGGCAGTATTGATAATTTAAAAAAGTGTCATGGTATTGCAATTGTAAATAAACTGAACAGAGGATTTATAAGTGATGGTAATGCCAATACAGTGGTGGTATTTGATATTAATACCCTAAAAATAATTCAGACTATTGCACTATCTGGAAAAAAACCTGATGCTATTATCTATGATAGCTATTCCAATAAAGTTTTTGCTTTTAATGGAGGCAGTAATAATGTATCTGTAATTGATGTTGAAACTATGAAGGAAACTACTACTATTGATTTAGGTGGTGGTCCAGAATTCGCTGTAACTAATGGTGCTGGAAAAATATATAATAATATTGAAGACCTTAGTAGCTTGAAAGTAATAGACAGCAAAACATTAACTGTTACCAACACCTATCCATTAGCACCATGTGGTGGCCCTACAGGCATTACTTTAGATTCAGCAAATAATAGGTTATTTACGGTTTGCAGAGAGAATAAAGGAATGAGTGTAGTTGATGCTACAAATGGTAAAGTAATTACCACAGTTCCTATAGGTACAGGGGTAGATGCGGTAGCTTTCGATCCTATCACTAAATTGGTTTTCTGCTCCAATGGCGATGGTACTACTACTATTATTAAACAAGAAACTGCTGATAAATATACTGTTGTACAAACTTTAAAAACCGTTGCGAGAGCTAAAACTCTTGCTTTAGATACCGTTACCCATAAAATATATTTAAGTGTAAACGACCCTGCTACTAACAGTTTTAAAGTATTGGTATATAAGCTTGCTATTAAGTAGTTTAATAGGTCCTTTCTTTGGGTATTAGAGCCTGTTTAAATTTTGTTTATTAGAAATTGCTACAGCTTATTTTTGAGCGAAAAAATTAACGAAGTTGTAGCCAAAAAGAAGCATAGCAAGCTTTTTTAAATAAATTTTAAACAGGCTCTTAGTCTTTAGGGTTTAGTTTTTTGATTTGATAAAGTTGGTGTAGAAAACTTTGTGTACAAAGGTCTGAAGGGTATTAGAAAATGACCCTTAATTTAATAACAAAATACAAATGGGAAGCACATAATTCCTTTATAAATTTATTTTTATTGACCCATAGATTTTTAATACTGCTACTTTGTATTAGTTGCTGTTCCTGTTCAAATTTTAAAATAAATAGCAGGGTTAAAATCATGATAACTACAAACCCTGATTCTTGTTTAATAAAATTAGACAACGATTCTATTGTTAGGTCGCCTGTTGTACTAAATGTTCCAAGAAGTAATAAAGATTTTAATATCATTGTTAAAAATGATACTACCGAAAAAAAGGTTAGAATTAGAAGTCTACTATCACCAGAAATATTACCTTTTGATTTATTGTATAAAATATCAAGTAGTTTTAAAGGATCTATTGTAAAGGATTCTATACTCAGAAAAATGTATGTTTATAATGACTTTTCAATTGATGTAAGAAATAAATTACAGAATGATTATTATCAAATAGCACCCAGAAAAGGTCACTTTTACATAAGAGGTTCTATCCCGTTTCTAGATAAGTTACATTTTAATAACCATGGAGAAAATATTGATCACCTAGACTATCTAGGATTAACAGGCGGTATAGATTATTACTGGAAAAAACATACTTTCCTATCGCTGAATGGGGGATTAACTGGAAAGTCTGATGGGTTTCCTACTATGGACAAGAGTATTGACATTGGTAAATATGAAACAGAAAGGTCATACAGTGTTAGACTAACCAACAATCATGATTTTAGTTTTTGGTTTTTAGACGATGTTGATTTGTCGGTAGGATATGGATTAAGTGTTACAAACTTCAAGTATGAACAAATGTTTAATGATACTATAAATCACAATAGTGTTGCACTGAATAAAAGTTCCATTACCACGGCAGGATTTACTTTTAATACTTATATGACTTTTTTAAATTGCTTATTTGCAGGACTAAATTATTCTCCTTCCTTTTATACAACTAATAACAAGTCATTCGAATATTCAAATCTAATATACCTCGATTTCGGAATTCGCATGGCTCTTGGAAATTACAATAAAGCAAAAAAAACGATGTACAAGGCATATAAAAGATATAAAGTAAGGGCAATAAAGTATGACCCTTTTTTGTTTTAATACTTCTTATACCATTAAAAAAAGTCTTAATACATCTAATGTATTTTGGTATTACAGTAACACTATTGTAGCAAAGCAATCTTAGTACGGCAATTAGTAGCCCATATTTAGTGGTTAAAAAATTGCCAACAACGAACAAGTGTTTAGTAAGGTGCTTGACAAGAATCCTCGTCTGCCGATGGCAACGCTTAATTCTTGTTCCACGCTCAATTCTTGTTCTACTTTCCCATAGTGTTAGGTCTGCCGAAACTACTGCTAAAAGAAAGCAGAATTGCTGAATTACTTCCGTCTGCAAGCACTTTCCTAAACACTTTTGTTGGTAGAACTGCAGTATTAAAGTGTTTCTATTTCTTCTTTTGTTAAGCCAGTACTACTAATAATCACGTCAACCGATACCCCATTATCCTTCAAGTTTTTTGCTACCTTATTGAGTGCTTTTTCTTCTGCTTTCCTTTCCGCAAACTCAATCCTGCCTATTTCGTCACGTTCCTTTATTGATGCCCTTTCATAGTCTTCCAATTCTTGCTTTGTCCAATTTCGCCTGTCTGCTTCCGTATAGGCTTCTTTTAATCCTTCGTCTTTTACACTTTCAGGTATCAAACTCAAGTTTTCTGCGTTCTTAATAAAATAAGTCCATTGGTCTATGCTACTTCCCAATTGGTCAATTGTCTTGTTAAACTTCGGCAACTCAATAAAGTTGAATTCAACATCCTGTATTACCTGTTCTTTGGTTTCAATATCCAATACCTTATGTCTGCTGAAATAGTTTGAGTTCTGTCCGATTTCAAACTCAAGGATTCCAATGAAATATACTGGTTTCAACTTGTGGTATTCAACTCCTTTGTCAATTTGTGAAACATAGCTTTGTGAAGTGTAATAAAGTATCCTTTTATGAAAAAAATCGAATTCAGCAATTTGCATTTCCACAATGAAAACATTCCCATTTTTGTCTTTTGCTTTCACATCAACAATTGTGGATTTTCCACCACTAAGTTTGCCCAATTGATAAGGGTTAGTTATTTCAACTTCAACGACTTGCTCATTCTTGGGAAAGTCAATAACAGCATTTAGGAAGGAAATAAGAGACTTTTTCTTGCTTTCATTCCCAAATATTTTTCTGAATGCTATGTCATTAGTTATATCTACAAATTTCATAGAACAAATTTAATAGGAATTATCGAAGTTTGAGTTTTGAGAGGTGATGTTTTGCATTTCTGCCAACGTACAAGTATCGCGATGGCAGGGCAAGAATCCTCGTCCGCAGATAACCAAAGCTTAATACTGTTCCAAAAGCCAAATATAAGAACTGATGTTCAAAAGTGTTCGGTCAGCCCCAAACATAAGCCAATAGAAAGAACTGAAGTTGATGTTTATTCGTCGCCCCTGCTATTGTCAAATACACCTGTTGTGTGATGCCAAATAATAGAGTCTTTCCAAAGAATGAATTGCTGCACAGGTGTACCGAATGAGTATTTGGGAGGGATCTTAATAAAAATGTTTCGCCTGCCTATGACAATTGCTTAATTCTTTTGTATTGTTTGATAGTGATAGGTCTGCCGAAACTACTGCTAAAAAAAAGCACTATTGCTGAATTTCTTCCACCTGCAAGCACTTTTCTAAACACTTTTGTTGTGCGTTCGTGCTATTCGGCTGCTAAATATCAACCGACAATTTTAGATGTCTGCCAAACCCTTCACGAAAAATACGCATAAGTGTCGACAGGCGAATGTCACTTGCATTGTTTTCAATACGTGAAATATACGTTTTTGTTGTGCCACATTTAACCGCAAGCTGCTCTTGAGTCATATTATGTTCCTTTCGCATTTCTTGCAACATTACTCCCAACTTGAATGTTTCGTAACCCTCTTCAAAGGTTTCTCTGTCCTTTGTACCACGAATGCCATATTGGTCATCTATGAATTCATCAAGGTCAACCAATTTATTTTGCTTTTTCTTCATAATATTTATTTTTTAGTTTTTTTGCTCTTTCAATTTCTTCAACTGGTGTCTTTTGAGTTTTCTTTTGAAAACCATTAATTAAGATAACCAATTTCCCTTCATCAAAAAAGCAGAATATGCGAAAAATGTCACTACCTGAACTTACCCGAATTTCATAAATCCCATCTGTTCCTGTCAAATGTTTAAGATATTTTTCAGGTACAAAAGGGATGTCACGGATTAAGCGTATTGTCCACAATATACGTGCTTGAACTTTCTTGTTCTGCTTGTTATAAAACGTCCAAAAATCATCTCCGTAAACTTTTAAACTTCGTATTTGCCCTTTAAAATCATCCACGAGGCGAAGTTATCTAATTAGGTAATATGATGCAACTTTTTTTGGCTATTCAATTGTAGTATCTGTCACGAAGCATGACGCACAAAGGACAGGTATCGCGATGGCAGGGCAAGAATCCTCGTTCGCTGATAACCAAAGCTCAATACTGTTACAAAAGCCAAATATAAGAACTGATGTTCAAAGATGTTCCGTCAGCCCCAAACAAGGCTAAAAGAAAGAACTGAAGTTGAGGTTTATTCCGTCGCCCCTGCTATTGCTAAATACTCCTGTTGCACGTAGTTTTAGTCTTGCTCTATCGATTTTTGTTTTCTTAATCGTCGTCTTTTTAACTCCCATTGTAAACCAGAATATAAAGAAACAACACCAACAAGGAAAAAGGCAGTTGCTAAGTAATAAATTAGATTAGTATTATGTTTTTTAATAGTGTAGTCTGTGTCTAAAAAAGTTGTCTTGTCGTTTAATATTGAAAACACAAAAAAATAACTATTATCCGTGTTTAAATTGATACTGTCTTTTGGGGCAATAGAAATAGTTAAGTCTTCTCCATACTTAAGATTTTCAAACTTTATTTTTTCAAAGCCACCTAAAAAGTCTGCTTTAATTTTAAACGAATTTGAAAACTCTTTTAGTCTAAAAGTATAGATTGTATAACGTCCTCCGTGTTTGTCAAAATCATAGTCACGAAAATGACCTTTGATAAAATACAAGTCATTTGTAGTTTTTACTTTTGGTTTTGCTAAATCAATCCATGTGAAAGCAATAGCAGAAATAATAAACATTATTCCAGTAAAAGTCAACTTGCTTTTGTCGATTTGAAATAGTCGTTTAAAATTCAATTGGGATAATGTGTTTGAGTGGTTTCAAAAAATTACGTGCAACGGACAGGTATTTGCGATGGCAGGGCAAGAATCCTCGTTCGCTGATAACCAAAGCTCAATACTTTTCCAAAAGCCAAATATAAGAACTGATGTTCAAAAGTCCTCGTCAGCCCCAAACAGAAGCCAAAAGAAAGAACTGAAGATGATATTTATTCCGTCAGCCCTGCTATTGCAAATACTCCTGTTGCCTGCAGTATTTATTTCTCGTCAATCTTTTTGTCTAAGTCCTGTAATAATTCGTCTGTGTCAGATTTATAAAGTAGGTTTCTTTCTTTTGGTTGCCTCCCCTCTGTTTTGTCATAGTACCAAAAGGAAAATGTTACTTTATAAGAACCAACTGTACTTATTTCAAAAGGTTCAAAGTTGTTATAAGTCTTTTCAATAACCTTCCTTTTTGATGAATGAGGATTATTTACTCCTTGAATGAAATAAAATGAACTGTCTGTGTCAAATACAATGTTCTTATTAAAAGAAATACTTTTAAATTGATAGATGTTGTCAACAGTTAACAAAACAGAATCTTTAATTTCATACTCATTGTAAAATATGTAGTACTTGTTGTCTTGAAAATAGTATGAAATGTCGCTTTTACTTTTTTCATCTTCCTGTCTGTAAACCTTTGTCAATAAGACTTTCTTTACTAAATCTGATATGTTTCCTAACGCAACCTTTTTAACTTGTAAAGTGTCAACTGTTTTAATTTTCCATTGGCAGTAATTTTGATTATATTCTATTGCTTTTTGTGTTGATTTTATTTTGTCTGCATTGCCTATTGCATATTCCAAAAGTTTTAAAGTAATAGATGGTGTAAATTGTCTGCTTACTTCACGAATTACCAAAGAGTTTTCTTTTAAATATGGTTTGGGTTTGTCACTGTCCCACGTTTGAATTATTGAGCCATCGTCAAAGGAAAGAAAATAATCAGGTTCGCAATTGCCAACGTAGTAATGATTAAAGTCGATGAAGACTGGCTTTGTGTAATTTAATTGCTGGCATAGTTTATTTGCCAATTCGCCGATTATCCAACTTTTTTTAATTTCTTCATATTGAAAGCCTGTCTTGATTCTAACTTTTACGTTTCCAAAATCTTTAATCATCCAAAAGTCTTGGTGTCCAAACGCAATGTTGGAAGTAAGAATAAATAATAATGTATCGTCCTAAAATAAGTTTACACTATTTTTAAATAATCTTACTATTGGTTTACATATTAAACCATAGTACTAAAATAGCTTTACATTTGATTCGAAGATAAAAACGTAAGCAG
>Ga0214192_1000202_pt1 | contig 37384 bp, 30 predicted proteins | sample TroBogEpilimnion_44_FD_153030 | JGI IMG/M metagenome (GOLD analysis project Ga0214192, IMG submission 153030) | Freshwater microbial communities from Trout Bog Lake, WI - 29JUL2008 epilimnion | ecosystem: Environmental > Aquatic > Freshwater > Lake > Epilimnion/Euphotic zone | place: Trout Bog... | reverse complement strand
GGATTCTTATAGAAAAAACTTTATACCTAAATTTAAAATGGAGGATGACAAAGTGCAGCAAAAAAGTTAGTATGAAGTGGACTTCTCTTCTGGCGCAGGGGTGGACTAAAATACCTGGCGCACAACACTATTCATATCTATTGAATCATGATAAAAGGCTGAAAGCGATCCAACCACGGAGAGCATTACTGCCATTGGGTGAGCAGAGTGGCGGAATGCTCCAAAAATATTTCGAATTTGTTCATTTAATAGGGAGTGATAACTTATTTTGTCTTTAAACTCGGAATATTCATTTTTATTAGGAAGATCGCCATTTAATAATAAATAGGATACTTCAAGAAAGTTTTTATTATTCGCTAAATCCTTAATGTCGTAGCCTCTATGGCGAAGCACTCCTTCATCTCCATCGATAAATGTAATTGCTGATGTGCAAGATGCCGTTGACATAAACCCAGGATCATAGGTAAAATAACCAGTAGTTGGGTACAGCTTTGATACGTCAATTACGCTTGGTCCTATAGAAGCCTTTTTAATAGGTAATTTATATGTTTCGTTGTTTATTTTTAGTTCTGCAAATTCTTCACTCATAAATTCTCCTTTTTACAAATTTGATACATGCCGAACAAGTCTGCAATGGTCTATTCTATTCAATAGTTATAAGGTTATGCAACTAAAACAAGATAATAATTAGCTAATCTTCAATAAATTGTTGTGAAAAACCTCATATATGAAAATAAATATGAAATTAGGTTGGTTAGATGTTTGAAGAATTTTTAAACATAAAATTTTTAAGTTAAAATAAATATATTAGTAAAAATTATGAGAATTGATTATGGCTAAAGACAGCGAAAAGCCTTTTGAAGGTTTTGGTAAAAAAATAGCGGCAAAAAGTGGTGGTGCTCATAAACCTGATCCGGAGGGAGGAATTTATAAGTCTGAAGACGGAGCAACTACCTATTTAATTAAAAGAGATATTAAAAAGCTACAAAATGATGTGGCTGAATATATGGCAGCGCAAATATTTGATGAATTATGCCCTGGCACAGCATGCACGATCACTTTGCAAAAGTCTGAAGTTACTGGTAAAACTTTCCTTGCTTCTGAGTTTTTTCAAGATAATTATCGAGACTTATATAGAGATTTAGGAAAAAAGGGGGATAGACCTGTTGGACTTGAATTAGCACAAGACTATTTGCCCAAACGCGCTCAGTACGTTAGGCAGGGACTAGCAAAAAAAGACACTATTACAGGTGAATTTGTTTATCAAAATTATGAAAAAACTACAGTAGCATCTTTGCTGCTTGCTGATCAATCAGTGCATTCTGGAAATATAGGTGTTGTTGGCCCAGAAGGTGCAAAAAGACTTGTAAGGATTGATTTTGGAGCGGCTTTTAGAACAATGGGTTCGGAGATTAATCCTGTTAAGTCTAATATGGCTCACGTTGTTCTGGAAAAGAATTATTTCTTAAGAGACCACCCCAAAAGAAGAATTTTCACCCCAGAGTTTTCTGCGGAGCTCAAAAGGGAAGCAGCTATTGATCTTAATCCAAGAATTGAAAAGGCTTGGAATGAAATAATAAAAAACTACGATAATGAACAAGAGCGCGGAGCAATAATAGAATTCGGCCGGCAAATAGGCGTTTCAGAGTCTGTTCTTAACTTAGGAGACAAAGCTAAACAATTCCCCCAAATAAAAGATCATTTTGCTAAAGTGATGAAGCAAAGACAACAATCTCAAAAAGATATGGCGTTTGAGATTGATGTGAAGCTTGCTTTTGGCAAAGGTAAGGAAGAAATTGATGTGTATAAATTACGCGCTGCTATTGCTGAAAACCCAAAGCATGCTGAACGTATCTTAGAAAATCCATCGGAGACTCAGTCTGGTATCAGGTTGAAAAAGAGTCAGCTCAAAATTCTACAAAAAGAGCTAGACATCTTTAAGCTAAGTGAAATTGATATACGTAAAGATGTAACAAAAAGCCGAGGGTATTTTGATGAAACTATTGAGTTAATGAAACAAAAGGCGCAGTCCAAGGGGCTTGTTATCGATTTTTCTCAATATAAAAAAGCTCAGGGTCAGTGGCATGAGGTTTTTGATCAAGCTACTAAAATTCTTGGGAATCAAAATATTGATCCTCAGTATGTCGGTAAATTGTCAGAGGCTATGGCTTCTATGAGAAAAAAAGTTAATAGAGAATTTGTAGGTCGTTTCCTTGAAAAACCGGAGCATTTTGCAGCTCAGTGGGAGAAAGTGATTCCTGAAAATGGAGCTACAATATTAAATATAGCAAAAGAAGCGGTTGCATTCAGTAAAGACTTAGAATCTCAGAAATCAAGTGCTCAGGAGCAGGGAGGGCAAACAAGGACGACAAGGCTGCATAATGTTATTAAGAGCCTTCAAGATGCTCACCCTGAGCTTAAAGCTATTGGTGATAAACTGCAAAAAGGGAAAAATGTGCAAACTGGCCGGTATGATATAGAGCTTAGTGTTGATATATACATGAAGCTCTATGAGTCTGCAAGAAAAATAGAACATGGTTTAGTTGATCCAAAGACAGAAGCTCAATCAATGAGAGCTACTGTGAACAAGCAACTTCCATTGTCAAGAAGGCTTGGTATTAGCTCAAAACCCAAAACTCATCAACCTATTCAAGTTGGAACTCAAGTTGAATTAAACGAAGTGAGTCCAATAAAGCCAAAAGCTAAGAAGGTAGTTCTAGCAAGTAGTACAGAAGAGGTTGCTGTGGTTACTCCGGTTGTTCTAAAGCCAAAGTTGGAAGTTAGTGATCACAAACAAAGCTTAATGACTGAGATTAGAGATGCTCAAGGTAAGCCTCAAAAAACTCCCCCCGTGTTGTTTAAGCCGGAGAAGCGCTTGGCACCAATTGCAGAAGAACCAAGAGCACAAGATAAGGTAATAGTATCAGTTAATAGAGCAGTGAGAAGAGAGCCAACTATTTCATCTAGTCCAAGAGTATCTTCTAGTGGTGGAGTAGATCCAATTACTCAAGCTATTCGTGATGAGGTCTTGACTAAACAACAATTATATTTGCAGCAAGAGATTGCGAAGATTATTCCTGTGGGAGAAAGAAATCATTTTTTAGATCAAGATTTGAGCTCCTTTCGTACCTTTGTACAAAGCGATGTTGGTAAAGAGAAGCTGTCTTTGGCGATGAAAAAACCTGAAACAGAAGTCCACCTAAAAAACATTGAGTCAAATGGATATAAAGAAGTACATACTCAGTTCCCAGATAGTTTTAAAAAGGTGGATTGGGTTTCACCCCCAAGCTCTAAAGTTCGTTTTTCAGAAATCAAAGACCCGGATGGGCAGCATATTACTTCTTTAAAGGAAACTACAGTTCAGGGTGCAACGCAGGCTGTACTTGAAGATGGGTCAATGCGTTCTATTAAGAGCTATAGGCAAATAGAATTTCCAAAACAGATTGAAGGAGGTAATGGTCCGGCACATTTTTCAATGGCAGTGAAAGATGAAAATGGTAATAATGTTCCCGAAAAAGGGGCGGTATATTTTACGGCTCACTACAATGACAAGGGTAAATTGACTGAAGTAAGTTCGCCAGTTCCTGTAAAATTTATGGGTAAAGGAGATGATGCGATAGGTTATATTGAGCGCGGGGGAAAGGTTTACACTTTGCCCGTAACGCAAGGTAAGTATAAAGAAATGATGAAAGAAGTTGCTGTCAATAAAGGTATGGGTGCTAATGTCTCTCAATCAGTGGAAGTTGAGCCTATGGCGCAAGATAAAATGACTGTTAAGGTTAATCCAAAAATTGCAGAACTAGCAAAAAATGTCGGTAAAAAATATAAAAAAGAAATGTCCGAGCACAGGTCTGCCATTCCAACAGTTAGGTCACGGAGTCAGAGTGAAGGTATGAGTCACTAGTCTTTTCCTATAATCTCTAAATATGCAATGCACAAAAAAATAGATAACTATAAAGTCTTATTCATGTGCTCCTTATATTTTGTGTTTTTAGCCTTTCAAGCCTATAACTCTGGAAAGATTGACTCTCTAAGCTCCTTTCATTTTGCTCCTAACCGAAGGTGAAAGCATTATGTTAAGCTCACGCAATTGTTTTTCTGTTACGTTGCTAGGTGCTTGCATTAGTAGATCTTCTGCTTGCTGATTCATCGGAAATGCTATTACTTCGCGTATATTTGCTGTTTCGGCTATAAGCATCACTATGCGATCAACCCCAGGCGCAATACCCCCATGAGGTGGTGCACCAAACTTAAACGCTCTAATCATACCACCAAACTCTTTGTCAACATCCTCTTTGCTATATCCAGCAATCTCAAAAGCTTTATACATAAGCTCTGGTTTATGATTCCTTATAGCTCCACTTGAAAGTTCTATGCCATTACAAACTATATCATACTGAAAAGCCTTGATTGCCAATAATTCTTCTTTAGTTTTTGCTTTTTCTAGAATTTCAAGACCACCTTGAGGCATTGAGAAAGGATTGTGACTAAAATCAATTTGTTTTGTTTCTTCGTTGATTTCATAAAAAGGGAAATCTGTTACCCAGCAAAATTCAAAACGGTCATTTTTAATAAGCTCAAGTTCATTGCCTAGCTTTGTTCTTACTTTACCAGCAAGTTTTGAAGCTATTGACTCTTCAGCACATGAAAAGAAAACAGCGTCACCATTAGAAATTTTGGCCGACTTTTTTAAGAGCTCTAATTGATCAACTGACAAGAATTTAGCGATAGGGCCTTTAGCCTCTCCGTCATCAGTAAATTGGACATAACCAAGTCCTGAAGCACCTTCGTCGATGGCAAATTTAATCATATCATCAAAGAATTTGCGTGATTTAGTAGCAGTGCCAGGGGCTGGGATGGCTCTTACAACAGAGCCTTTTTTAATCGCCTCTCTAAATACAGTGAATTCTGAATCTTTAAAGACATTTGCAACATCATTAATTTCTATTGGATTACGGAGATCTGGTTTATCAGAACCATATTTTAGCATTGATTCAGTATATGGAATTCTAACAAATGGTGGTTTTGAAACATCTTTTTTGCCAAATTTACTAAAAATTTCAAACATGATTGGTTCTATTGCAGCAAAGATATCGTCTTGAGTCACGAATGACATTTCAATATCAAGTTGATAGAACTCGCCTGGAGACCTATCTGCCCTTGCATCTTCATCTCTAAAACATGGAGCAATTTGAAAATATTTATCAAATCCAGACATCATGAGCATTTGTTTAAATTGTTGAGGTGCTTGAGGCAGGGCATAAAACTTACCAGGATGTAACCTGCTGGGAACTAGAAAATCTCTTGCTCCTTCTGGGGAGCTTGCCGTTAATATGGGAGTTTGAAATTCAGTAAACCCAGATGTGCTCATTAATCTTCGCAAGTGAGAAATGATATTTGATCTCAGCATAATGTTTTTATGCAACTTTTCTCTGCGCAAATCTAAAAATCTATATTTAAGCCGTGTATCCTCTGGAGCTTCATGTTCAGCATTGACAATCAAAGGTAGGACCTCAGCTTCTGATTCAACAAGATATTGATTTACCACTATCTCGATTTCTCCTGTGTCCATAGATTTGTTTGTGGTGTCGGTGCTTCGAGCAACTACCATTCCTTCAATTGTAATAACGCTTTCATAACGCAAGTAGCTTGCTTTGTCCTTTAATTCTAGGTCTTGATCAGTAAAAACTAATTGCGTTATGCCATAATGATCTCTAAGATCTACGAATAATAAATTACCATGATCGCGACGTCGGTGAACCCATCCTGATAATTTAACGATTTGACCAACGTGCTCTTTATTTAGTCCATTACAATGGTGAGTTCTGAATTTATGCATAATATATTAACTTAGTTATATTTATCTGTAGCTGATAAGTATATATATATACAAATAACCATTTTAAGCAATCGGAAACTCATGAGAATCATAAGCGATCAGAAAGAATTCGAGGTACTTTGTGGAGAATTAGTCCACGAACCTATTATTTTTATGGATACAGAGTTCTGTAGAAGAAGAACTTACTATGCTAAGCTTAGTTTAGTTCAGATTGCTACAAAGGAACAAAAAATAATAATTGATGCCCTGGCAATACAAAATATTACTCCCTTGAAAGGTTTGTTGTTAAATGAAAAAATATGCAAAGTTTTTCATGCTCCTGATCAAGATTTTGATATTTTCCTCCATTTATTTGGTAAGTTACCTATCAATGTATTTGATACTCAAATAGCAGCTGGTGTGATTGGTTTTGATGAAGTTATGGGTTATGGCAGGCTGTGTAAGGCTATGCTTAATATTAACTTAGACAAAACAATGCAGAAAGCAAACTGGCTTGAAAGGCCACTTTTAGAAGAGTTGACGGAATATGCTATTAGAGATGTAGAATATTTGATTCCTTTGCACAGGGAGTTGTCCAATACTATTGCCAGCAGAAATTTATGGGAAACGTATAAAGCAAGAAGCCAAAAACTATTGAACCCTGATACCTATCAAATAAATCCCGAGAAATTTATAAAGAAACTCGGGCTTCAAGATAGACCTAAGCTTTTTAAGGAAATTTTTTCACATTTTTTGATGCTGAGAGAAGAATGTGCTCAAACGGTAGATTTACCTAGAGGGTACTGCCTTTCTGACCATGATTTAATTAGAATTTGTGAGACGTTACCAACAACTGATAGAGATTTAATTAAGCTTCAAATTGAACGTTTGCCACTTACCAAAAAGCCTTTTAAAGATAAGTTATTTGAACTATGTTTAGGTCTTCGAGAATTATAGGTTGTAAATATTTCAAGAAACGTTTATTTTTTATAGATTCTTTATGATGCACAATAAATTTATGTTTATTACTATGAGAGTTATCCTATTTAGTATTATAGTTGTATTTACAATACAATCGTTTGCGTCTGATTATCCCCAAACTCAAATAGAAAGAGAAATGGAGGAGATGGGATCTCTTCTTGGCGGAGAAGGAGTAGTTTTTAGGCCAGGAAAAGAGAGAAGTAGTGCAACTAAAGTTAAAATCGGCAACGTAAATAAATATTTATTCCAAGCTTCTATAGAGGTGTTAAAATTTGCTCCGTTGGTTTCTGCAGACAGCAAAGTAGGCACTATTGTTACTGAATGGTATAGTCCAAAAGATCAAAAAAATACTCAATTTAAGGTAACAGTATATATCAAAGATGATCTTATTACCCCAGAAGGGCTTGAAGTGATGGCTTTTGAGCGTAAAAAAGTGAAAGGAAAATGGTCTGAAGATCACCAATCTTCTCCGATTGCAAAAATTTTGGAAGATAAAATTATTCGAAAAGCTAGAGATTTATATTTACAATCTGCTAGGTAATTATCTATGAACTCCTTAAAGATCGAGAAAAAATGGCAACAATTTTGGCATGAGGATAAAGCCTTTGTTGCTTCAACCAATAAAGCAAAGCAAAAATATTATGTTCTTGAAATGTTTCCATATCCATCTGGAAAGTTTCATGTCGGACATTTAAGGAATTATTCTATTGGAGATGTCATTTCCAGATACTTTCGTTCCCTTGGTTATAATGTTCTTCATCCAATGGGTTGGGATGCTTTTGGTTTGCCAGCTGAGAATGCTGCTATAAGTAATAAATCTCACCCTGGTGACTGGACATATGCAAATATAGACGCGATGCGCACTCAGCTTAAAACTGTAGGTATTTCATATGATTGGGATAGAGAACTTGCAAGCTGTTCTCCAGACTACTATAAACATGAACAGCAATTTTTTATTGATTTATACAATAAGGGATTAGCGTATCAAAAAGAATCTTCGGTAAACTGGGATCCTGTTGATAACACTGTGCTTGCTAATGAGCAGGTAATAGATGGCAGAGGTTGGAGATCTGGAGCATTAGTTGAAAAAAAATATTTGAAGCAGTGGTTTTTAAAGATTACTGATTATGCTGAAGAATTACTAAATGATATTGATGCTTTAGAATACTGGCCTGACAATGTGCGGACAATGCAAAGAAATTGGATTGGGAAATCAGAAGGTGCTAGGTTTCATTTTGATATTGTTGGCTATGAGGAAAAGATAGAGGTATATTCTACAAAACCAGAAGTAATATTTGGGGCTACATTTGTTGCTCTGGCATATAATCATCCTATCATTACAAAAATAGTAAAAAACAACAAGATAGAGGAGTTTATTGCTAAATGCGCGCATACTTCGACTTCTGAATCAGATATCGAAAAAGCAGCTAAAGAATGTGTCTTTACTGGGCTTGAAGCAATCCACCCGTTTGATAAAAATTTAAAGCTCCCTGTAGTAATAGCAAATTTCGTGTTAATGGATTATGGTACGGGAGCTGTATATGGGTGCCCAGCTCATGATCAGCGAGATTTTGAATTGGTTCAAAATACTAAGGGGCTTAATCTGTTGCAAGTAGTTACTAGTAGTAACAGGCAGGAAATTAATCTAGAGAAAGAGGCTTACATATACTTAAATGACGATATAATGATTAACTCAGCTTTCTTGGATGGACTAACTGTTACCCAAGCCAGAGCAAATACTATTGATAAATTTGAGGAACTTGGCATAGGCAGGCGAGAGGTAAATTATCGCTTGCGTGATTGGGGAGTGTCGCGCCAGCGCTATTGGGGTTGTCCGATTCCTGTTATTTACTGCCACTCATGTGGAACTGTTCCAGTTCCATCTAAAGATTTGCCTGTAGAACTTCCCAAAGATGTTAGTTTTGATGTGCCTGGTAATCCTTTGGACAGACATCCAAGTTGGAAGCATGTTGATTGCCCGAAATGTTCCTCGAAAGCCTTTAGAGAGACTGATACATTCGATACATTTTTTGAGTCATCCTGGTACTTTGCAAGATTTTGTAACAATAATGCAAGCGAAATGGCTGACAAAGAAGCTTGTGAGTATTGGCTTCCAGTTGATCAATATATTGGTGGTATTGAGCATGCGATTTTGCATTTGCTATATGCTCGTTTTTTTACTAAAGCAATGGCTGATGTGGGCTACTTAAATGTACGTGAACCATTTAAGCGCTTACTTACTCAGGGTATGGTGCTTCATGTTACATATAGAGATAAAAATGGACAATGGTTGTATCCGGAGGAAGTAGTTGAAAAAAATAGTAAATTTTACCACATAAAAACTAACGAAGAGGTTTTTAAAGGTAAGATAGAAAAAATGAGTAAGTCAAAGCTTAATACCATTGACCTTGAGAGCATGCTTAGCTCTCATGGAGCTGATAGCATAAGATTATTTGTTTTGTCCGATAGTCCAGCAGAAAAGGATTTAGAGTGGTCGGCGGCAGGGCTAGATGGTTGCAAGAAATTTATTACCAGACTAGTTACGTTAGTAGAAAAATTAGCAGAATTGAAAGCAACTTCGGTTGTTAATAGTAGGCTACAGGCGCAGATTCATGCAACTATAAAAAATGTTTCCGAAGACATAATGCATTATCATTTGAACAAAGCTATTGCACGAATTAGAGAATTATTTAATCTGGTAAATGAAGAGTTGGTACTAGCGAATTCAGATACAAATTCAATCATAGAAGGGACCAAAGCGATTGTTCAGTTATTAAATCCATTTATACCTCATATTACAGAAGAATTATGGCAACAACTCGGTAATACAGTACCATTATATAAAACTAATTGGCCTCAACCGGACGAGACTAAATTAACAACTAATAGTTTTATGATAGCAATTCAAGTTAATGGAAAACTTAGAGCTACTCACGAATTTTTGACCTCGGATTCCGATGAACAGATAAAGAAGGTGGCTCAGTCTCTACCGAATGTTATCAAACACATTGAAAAAGCTGAGGTTAAAAAGATAATTATCGTTCCTCGTAAGATAGTTAATATTGTTATTTAGTAGTAGACTCTATGAGAATTGCCAAGTTTATTGCTAATAATGGAATATGTTCGAGAAGAGAGGCCGAAAAACTCATTGAGCAGGGAGTTGTTTCTATTGATGGTAACATAATCAATAGCCCGGCCGTTAACATAACAGAGAGTAATGTAATTGTCGTAAATGGCAAGACACTAAGTCACGCCCCTAACCCCAGGCTTTGGATCTATTATAAACCTGTAGGACTAATTACTACCCACATGGATCCTCAGGGCAGAACAACAATTTTCGAGACTTTGCAAGGAAAGTTACCAAGAGTTGTATCGGTAGGCAGGCTGGATATCAATAGTGAAGGCTTGCTGCTGCTGACTAATTCTGGTGATTTATCAAGATATTATGAGTCGCCGGCTAATAAAATTGAAAGAATATATAAAGCCCGTGTATTTGGCCGGGCAAAAGAGCTTGATTTTAAGAATCAAGCAATGGTGATAGATGGAATAAAATATCATCCGAAATCGATAAAACTAATCAATAAAGTGGCAGCTAATTCTTGGTACGAGGTTATTCTTACGGAAGGTAAGAATCGTGAAATTCGTAAGATTTTTGAGCATTTCGGTTTTGAAGTCAGTAGGTTAATTAGAACAAATTTTGGCAGTTATTCGCTTGGAAATTTAAAGCCTGGTGAATTTAGAGAGGTAAAAATAAATGAGAATTATTGCCGGTAAACATAAAAATAGAGTCATACCAACGCTTAAAAATTCTGATTATCGACCATCGACAGCTAAGTTTCGTGAGGCATTATTCAGCATCCTATCTTCAGGAGAATTTGCTGATGTTCGTTTAATCCATGGTGCGCAGGTGCTTGATCTATTTGCTGGAACAGGGTCTTTATCCTTTGAAGCATTATCACGTGGTGCTAGTAGTATCACTTTGGTGGATAATTGCCGAGAACATCTTGACTTGGCCCTTGATTTTGCCAGAAAAATAGGAGAGCTTGATAATATTAGTGTGCTAGTTACTGATGCTACATTTTTGTCGAAGCCACCAAGAAAATACAATCTTGTCTTTATGGATCCGCCATATCATAACAAATTTATTATTAAATCATTGATTTGTTTAGTTAAAAATGATTGGCTTACAAATGGCGCTATAATTGCTGTGGAGATGAATAAGCGTGAAAATATTGAGCTTATTGATGAGGTATCTCTTGTGAAAGAAAAAGTGTATGGTAACAACAAATTATTAGTTCTCAAATATGACCAAAAATAAGAGTACTTATTCTTGCACTAGTTGCGGAAGTGTAAGCAGCAAATGGGTGGGGCAATGCCTAGAATGTCTTGAGTGGGGTACTATTATAGAAGAATCTACTTCTGCTAGTAAGATTATGGTACCTAAAGCTGGTAGCGTACAAGAAATACATAAGCTTAATGGTAAAATTGAATCTACAATCAGAACCAAAACTCCGATTGAGGAATTGAATCGTGTTCTAGGTGGAGGGCTAGTAGCTGGTAGTACAATATTAATTGGAGGCGATCCTGGTATTGGAAAATCTACTTTACTTCTGCAGCTTTGCACAAGCCTTGCTAACTCAAATATAGGATGCTTGTATATTACTGGTGAAGAATCAACTAATCAGATAAAATTACGTGCTCAAAGGCTTGGTGTTAATGATAACGATACTGGTTTATTAGCAGCTACGAATGTTGAGGATATTATCTCAACAATAGATCAAAATAAAAAGCAGTTAAATGTTGTGATTATTGATTCTATTCAGACTGTTGCTTCTACCGAGTTTTCATCTGCCCCCGGTACTGTTTCCCAAATAAGGGCCTGCGCTCATCAGCTTATTAACTATGCAAAACAAAATAATATTACTTTACTTTTGGCTTGTCATGTCAACAAGGATGGACAAATTGCTGGTCCAAAGATTCTAGAGCATATGGTTGATACGGTGCTCTATTTTGAAGGTGATCACAATAATCATTTTCGTATATTGCGTTCGATTAAAAATCGATTTGGGGGTGTTAATGAAATTGGGGTTTTTGAGATGAGTTCTCATGGTCTTGTAGAAATTTCTAACCCTTCTGAATTATTTTTAATGGAAAGAGAGAATAATGTGAGTGGTAGTGCAGTATTCGCGGGTATTGAAGGATCAAGGCCTTTGCTGATAGAAATTCAAGCTTTGATAGCCCCAACCAATATGGCAACGCCGCGTAGGTCAGTTGTTGGTTGGGACAATAATCGATTATCCATGATTATAGCAGTTTTGGGAGTAAGGTTTGGTTTAAACTTAAGTTCGCATGAGGTATATTTAAGTGTAGCTGGAGGATTGCGTATAACTGAGCCAGCTGCTGATTTAGCGGTTGCAGCTGCGTTAATTTCTGCAGCTGGTAATAAGCCATTACCTCAAGGAAGTATTTTTTTTGGTGAGGTAGGGCTTTCGGGTGAAGTACGAAAAGTACCGCAAACTGAAGCGCGCATAAAAGAAGCTACTAAATTGGGCTTTACCTCAATGTATTGTTCTTCTAAACAAAAATTCAGTGGATTGCAGCCAATCATGCATCTAAAGCAACTGAAAAATTTGGTATAAAATTTAGCCAATTTATTGCCCCAAGTGACTGTCGTGGGTTTAATTTGTCACTCTAAATACAACCTTTTTCCTAAGATTTCTTTAAATATTTAGACTTTATTAGTCTTTTTTATGATGATTAAACTAATCATATTATGGGTTAAAGATTTATGTTCGGAAAAAAAGATCCTAATTATAAGGAAAAAACTTCTACAAAAGAAGACCGGTTCACTAAAAAATCCATTGATACACTCGTAAAAGAGCTGGAACCAAAATCCTTTGCAGAAGAAATAGAGCAGGACAAGAACAAGTCAGCGGTATTGATAGGACGAGCGGAAAGAGCAGAGGGCGTCCTTGGAAATGCAAAAGCCAGTGGAGGTAAATTTGGAGTCAGAGCAGACCAATTAAAGCAAGAAGTAGAATCTGTCGCTGTTTATAAAAGAGCTTTGATGATGATGGGCTCATCTGGGATGACTGTAACTTCAGGGGATGGAAGAGAAGTTAGCGCTTCGGAAAATAACCTTCCTGTATCTTCTTATTTAAGTCATGGCTCAAGAACGATGATCCAAATCCCGCCAGGTAGCAATGATGATCTTATTAACTGGCTTACTTCTGGGGACACAAGTAAGGATGGTAGATCGAGATCGCAGGATCCTAATAAAGCGATGAGTGAGAAAGAACCAAAATATGTTTATAATAGAGCGGCTGCAACTCATGATGTGGCAGTAACTGGCAGTGGTAAAGTAATTGAAAAAAAGGGATTCACTATTGGATTAAAGGATTTTTTAAAAAATAAAATTTTAGGTAAAAAGACAAAACACTGGGGTGTGGATCTTGCAGTTGACGCTGAATTTGGTGGTCTTGATAGCGCAGGTAATCGAGTGAATAAACCAGACGGAGATCATGGTCATTTGTACATACACTATACGCCCGCGACTAAGGATACTCCAGGTTCGATAATGATTGGTATGGAGGGTGCGGCTCCTTATTCTAGTAAACACTCTAAAATTGGAGCATCTGATCCAATAAGCCCCACTGGCGCTTCGAAATTTGATTATTTAGCCATGAAAAAGAAAGCTACAGGTGAGCCAGAATATGATGGAACAGTAGTGCCTAAAAAATATAACGGAATTCATGCTAGTCTTAAAATGGAGGATATTTCTTCCATTACAAAATTAAATGCGAAAGATTTTAGCATTGAACTTGCAGAAGCAATACCAGGTAAGTCATCGGGAGAGTTTGTAAGAGGAATAAATCAGGAAAAATTTCACAAAAAACCTATTTATAGAGAAACAAAAAAAACGGAAATTACAGTACCTAAGCCCAGTGCTTTTAAAAATTTTGTCAATAAAATTACATTTGGCTATGCCTATAAAAAAGAAATCAATGAATATAAAGCGGAGCGTAAAGTTCAAGCTGTTCAAAGGAAAATTGCTACCAGAGATAGTGTAAGAGTTGAGTCTATGAGTGGAAAAGAAAATACAAAAACACCTCTTAAGACAGTAGACAAAACACAAAATGTTTCTATAGGGAGTCCTAGTATATCGCGCAACGTTTCTACGTCGCGAAACCAACAGAGTGCGAGGGGAGCGTAACTTGGTCTTAATTAGGAGGTTAGAAGCTAGAAACTAGTGTTGTAATATAGGCTATACAATAGATCTCTTCGAAAACTAATTTTTAATAGCAATTTATATGTCAAAGCGGTACTCAAATCCTCACGTACTTTAGGACGCTGCGGTTTTCTGTCCCCGTTCTCTTTTAAATTTCTTGTTATAAATTAGTTTCCTAAGAGGTCTAATGGTGGGCGATAGAAGATTCGAACTTCCGACCTCTACGATGTCAACGTAGCGCTCTAACCAACTGAGCTAATCGCCCTTAATATTATAAAGTGTTTCTTACACAGTCAGTGAACAACTATATAGATCCCGTTTTTTTACTCTTAATTTTATAAAACTTCAAGAATTTAATTTGCTAAAAGATAAAAAACGTCATAAAAACATAGGAAAAATATGGTAATTAGATGAATTTGTTAGATAAGGCATACAATAATAACTTGAATTTTGTCATTGCGCTAGATGGTCCTGGTGCTTCAGGCAAAGGGCACATAGCCCATTTGTTGGCAGAAGAATTTACATTGATTTATGTTGCGTCTAGTATTGTTTATAGAGGGCTTGCATATATATGTTTACAAGAAAATATCCGTGCAGAAGAGGAGCAAACAATTATAGAGTTATCACGAAATGTAGATCTTATTTCAAGAACTAAGGGTGTAGATCTTAATCTTGAGATAATAGGGGAGTTTGCTTCGAAGCTATCGATATTGCCAGAGGTTAGGCAAAATTTAGGTATTTACTTAAAAAAACTAATTCAAATAACTCCTAGAATAATTATGGAGGGGCGAGACGTGGGAACAATTATTGCTCCAAATGCAGACCTAAAAATCTTTATTACTGCGTCTGCAGAAGTCCGGGCAGTGCGTAGATATAAACAGTTGCGCGATGCTGGAAAAGATTGTATACTCAGCGACGTTTTGGATTTATTGAAAAGTAGAGATGAGCGAGATATGTCGCGCTCAATAGCGCCTTTGATACCAGCAAGTGATGCTTATATTATTGACACAACTAATCTTACCGCAGATCAAGTAATCCAAAGAATAAAAGATATTGTTAGTAAGTCATCATAAGTTTAAGTGCCTTTGATTTACTTTATTTTATTAACTTAAAACTTGGCTAAATTTGGCATTTATTTAGTCATGAAATATGAATTGTTATGACCACAAAAAAAAGATTTGTTCCTCAGCTTGAAAATGTTAACCCTTCAGACGAAGATTTTGCAAAATTACTTGAAACTGTAACTACTTCACACGTAAAAGAAGGTTCCGTAGTAAAAGGCCAGGTAGTAGAAACTACTTCCGAAGTGATTGTTGTTGATGTAGGACTAAAAAATGAAGGCAGAATTGCTGTTAGTGAATTTCAATTAATAAAGGGACAAGAGCTTCCTAAAGTTGGAGACATCGTTGATGTATATGTAGAAAAAGTTGAAGGTAGAAGAGGAACTGTCCTTAGTCGTGAAAAAGCAATTCATGAAGAGTCATGGATTAAGCTTGAAAGAAAATTTGAAAAGGCAGAAAACATTACTGGCACCATATTTGGTAGGGTTAAAGGCGGCTTTACAGTGAATTTAGACGGAGTTATTGCGTTCTTACCTGGTAGCCAAGCAGATGTAAGGCCAATCAAAGATCCAACAGTTTTTATGAATATACCGCAGCCTTTCCAGATTCTTAAAATGGATAGAAAGCTTGGTAATATTGTGGTTTCAAGAAAAGCTATTCTTGAAGAGTCAAGATCTGAAGCGAGAGAAGTAATGCTTGCTCATATTAAAGAGGGTGATGTTCTTGATGGAGTTGTTAAAAATATTACTGACTACGGCGCGTTCGTAGATCTTGGAAGTGTGGATGGATTGTTACACGTAACAGATATTTCTTGGAGCAGAATTAACCATCCTTCTGAGGTGCTAAGTTTTGGCCAAGATGTAAAAGTTATGGTTATTAAGTTCAATGAAGAGACCAAGAGGATTTCTCTTGGTATGAAGCAGCTAGATGCAAATCCATGGGAAAATATTACTGAAGAGTTTCCAATTGGCAAAGTTATGTCCGGTAAAATTACTAACATTGCTGATTACGGTGTATTTATTGAACTTAAAGATGGTATTGAAGGACTAGTTCATTCTTCTGAAATTGCTTGGGGTAAGTCAAGTCAAAATCCTAAAAAATTATTGAATATAGGCCAAGAAGTTGAGTTTGTCATTCTGGATGTTGATACTGAAAGACATAGAATTTCTTTAAGTATTAAAAAATGTCAGAATAATCCCCTGGTTAAATTTGCAGAACAAAATCCTGTTGGCAGTATTATTAAAGCTCCAATTAGGAATATTACTGATTTTGGTATGTTCGTTGCTTTGGATGAGAACACAGATGGAATGATTCATGAATCTGACATTAGTTGGGAAAATGACGGAGTAGAGTTATTAAAGAGCTATAATAAAGGTGATGAAGTTGAGTGTAAGGTTCTTAATATAGACATAGAGAAAGATAGAGTAGCACTCGGTATTAAGCAGCTTACAGAAGAACCGGATCAAGCAGTTGTTGTCGAAGTTTACAAAAAGAATATGGTTGTAACTTGCGTAGTAATAAGTACAAACAATGACGGTGTAGAAGTAAGAGTTGAGGAAAATGCTACTGGTTTTATTAAGAAAACCGAGCTTTCTGCTGAAAGATCTGAGCAAAAACCAGAAAGATTTGCCCAAGGTGATAGGATTGATGCTAAGATTATCGCTATTGAAAAAAATGGCGGTAGGTTAAATTTATCAATTAAGGCTTTGGAAATTGATGAGCGTGATAAAGCGATTAAAGAATACGGTTCTACTGATAGTGGAGCAAGTCTTGGTGATATTTTAGGTGCTGCCCTTGGAGAAAAGGAAGACAAAAAATAAACTATAATTGCAAAATATCAGGGGGAATACCATCAAAGGCTGTTGTGCCTTTCGAAGGTATCCCCCATCTACATTTTGAGTCTTAAAAAACCTACATGGTAGTAATGGCGAAGAGTAGTTTTGCCCTGCCAGAGCAACTGTTGTGGGGTACTCTCTCATAATTGCGGTAAAAATTAAGGTTTTAGTATGGATAGTATTTTAATAAAAGGTGGAAAACCTCTTATTGGTGAAATAAATGTTAGTGGCTCTAAAAATGCCTCTCTGCCAATTATGGCGGCATCTTTGTTGACAGAGGATATTTTACAACTAACTCGCGTACCAAAGCTGTCGGATATAGCTACTATGAAGGCTTTATTGGAAAATCATGGCTCTATTATCAGCTTTATTGATTCAGAGGATGATAGTTACTCTTTAAATTTATCTTCTTCTAATATACGGGATTATACAGCTCCTTATGACATCGTTCGTAAGATGAGGGCGTCAATTTGGGTTCTTGGCCCACTTTTAGCAAGATTTGGTAAAGCTAAAGTATCTCTACCCGGTGGCTGTGCCATTGGTGCAAGACAAGTTGATTTGCATATTGCTGTTATGGAAGCGCTCGGGGCGAGGATAAAAATTAAGGATGGATATATTCATGCTAGTTGTGCTGGTAAGCTGCAAGGATGTCATTTTGCTTTTATTAAGCCGTCTGTTGGAGCTACTATTAATGCCATACTATCTGCTGTTCTTGCAGAAGGAGAATCATATTTCTTAAATTGCGCCAAAGAACCGGAGATTTCAGATTTGTGTCATTGCCTCGTAAAAATGGGAGCAGAAATAGAAGGTATTGGCTCCAGTGAGCTTCGAATTGTTGGTAAGAAAAAGTTACATGGAGCAACTCATCGAGTAATTCCCGATAGAATTGAAGCTGGTACTTATATGTTAGCGGTTGCAGCAACTCGTGGCGATGTTATACTTAGAGGAATTAATTATGATATAATAGAAAATCTTGCTGAGCGAATGAAAGAAGCTGGCTCTATGATAGAATGTGGGCAAGATTATATTCGCATTAGTCATAAAGGAGTAATTAAGCCAGTGAATATTTCTACTCAGCCTTACCCAGGGTTTGCTACTGATCTTCAGGCTCAGTTTATGAGCTTTATGACACTTTCTGATGGAGTATCTATTATTTCTGAGAATATCTTTGAGAATAGATTTATGCATGCACCTGAGTTGTGTAGAATGGGGGCAAATATTATAATTAATGGAAATAACTCTATAGTTCATGGTGTAAAGGAATTGACCGGAGCAGAAGTGATGGCTAGCGACTTGCGAGCATCAGTTTCTCTTGTTATATCTGGGCTTTGCGCTTATGGGGAAACAAAAGTGAGAAGAGTCTATCACTTGGATAGGGGGTATCAGTCTTTGGAAAAAAAACTTATGAATTGTGGAGCAGATATTATTAGAGTTACCGGAGATTCTGTATAGAAAGCAACTACAGGGTACCATTAAGCGCAGAGATCATTATAGTAAGAGGGGAGTGGTAACTAAAAAGTGATTCTAAAACATGCTTATTAGATAATGCTAATTAATAAAAGTAAAATCCGTGATAAAAGAAGCTATTATAATAGATGGTAAAGAAATTAGCGAAATAATTCTCGCGGATTTAAAAGCCAAAATTGAGAATGACAAGCAGCAAGGATTTAGGCCAGCTAAACTTGCTATAATATTAGTTGGAGATGATCCCGCTAGTACAATATACGTTCAAAATAAAATTAAGGCGGCTTTAAGAATTGGTATACTGACTGAGCTCAAACAATTTGATAGTGATTTGCCTGAAAAAGTGCTGTTAAGTGAGGTTAGTCAGCTAAACAATGATCCAGAAATTTCTGGAATTATTATCCAGCTTCCATTACCCAATCATATCGACAAAGCAAAAGTAATAATGGCTGTGCATCCAGACAAAGATGTAGACGGATTTCATCCAATAAATATAGGGTTATTGTATAGTCCATTCGAGAATGGTTTTGTGCCATGTACCGCAAGAGGTTGTCTTGCATTAATCAAGTCTTGCGTAGGTGATTTAGCTGGCAAAAATGTCGTAGTGATTGGTAGATCAAATATTGTTGGCCGCCCCCTTGCAGCTTTACTTCTTAAGGAAGATTGTAGTGTCATGATTTGTCATTCAAAAACTATAGATTTGGCATCTATTACATCCAGAGCGGACATTGTAGTATCAGCAATTGGTAGACCTAAATTCCTTACGAAAGAGTATTTTAATTCGAATGCTGTGGTGATAGATGTAGGGATTAATCGCTTAGTCTTGGATAATAAATGCACGATGGTAGGTGATGTAGATTTTCAAAGCGTAAAAGATCATGTAAAGTATATTACACCGGTTCCGGGTGGAGTGGGGCCCATGACAGTAGCCTATTTGCTAGTTAATACATATATGGCTAGTTTAAAACATAGATAAATAATTCCTCCTTCCCTAAAGCTATACCATAGTTGTAAAGAGTATAACTTTTGATGGAATAACAAAATAGCGTATGCAAAATGGACAAGATGCTTATTCAAGCGGTAAAAGAAATAATAATAGTAGCTGGTAAAATTGCTATTGAAACTAGAGAGTGTGGTCTTGAAATAAAAACTAAAAAAGATAGCTCTCCTGTGACTAATGCGGATATACAAATTAGTGATTATATATTCACTAGGTTACAGGAAATTATGCCCTCTATACCTGTTATTTGTGAAGAGAGGCCATTAGTTGATATAACGGATAAAAAGCAATTTTGGCTTATTGATCCAATTGATGGAACGAGAAGTTTTATCAAAAATAATGATAGTTTTACTGTAAATATAGCGATGATAGATAATAAAATACCAACGTTTGGTTTTGTTTATCTTCCAGCCAAGGATCGGCTTTATTTTACTGACGAGAACATGAACCTTTGTATACAAGAGAATGGTCAAATTGTTGGCAACAATCCGCATAAACAAGATGGATTTATAGCTGTGGTTAGTTCTCATAACTTTAACTCTGAAACCAAAAATTATTTAAAAGAAAATGAGTTTTCTGAAATTATTGCAGTGCCAAGTTCTGTTAAGTTATGCATGATCGCTGAAGGAGCAGGGGATGTTTACCCTAAATTTGGCCCAACTATGGAATGGGATACTGCCGCTGGCCACGCTCTGGTTAAGGCTGCTGGAGGAAGAATTTGTACATTAGTTGGTAAAGAGATGAGCTATGCAAAAGAGGGTTTTAAAAATCCCTATTTTATCGCAGCAAATAAGAAATGGTCAGATAGTTCTAATTGGACTTAAGTCAATTAAGTACTTATTGACCTTGTGAACGAACTGTGCAACAATGAAAGTGGTTTTGTAACCTAAACTTATAAATGTGTTTAAATAATTCGATGTACTACAACCGTTTTAACATCACTATTATTTCTCTTATTATTATCGGCTAAGGCCGATACATATTCTCACGCTCATTTTTTATTACTAGTCTAATTTTTAAGTTCATTCCTACAATGAGGTGCATATGCTTACTCTAAGACATAAATACTTGCCATTTTTTATGTGGCTTTTTCCGTTACTTTTTTTTGCTTATCAGTTTATTTTACGTCTTTGGCCCGGTTTGATGATGAATCAAATCATGGATCAATTTTCTATAGATGCTAGCCATTTTGGGATGCTTGCAGCATTTTATTATTATGGATATTCCGTGATGCAAATCCCAGTTGCAATTTTACTAGATCGATTTAGTGCTCGGCGCATTATTTTTGTATTTGCTGTGTTGTGCGGACTGGCTGCTTTAATGTTTACTTACACAAGTAATTTCTATTTAGCTCTGTTAAGTAGATTTTTGATAGGGGTGGGATCGTCAGTAGGTTTTTTAGGAGTTTCAAAGGTCATCTCCGAGTGGTTTCCAAAGGTTCAATATGCACGGATGATAGGTTTTTCATTTACGTTTGGGCTCATGGGGGGCATATATGGAGGTAGACCAGTGAGTATGGTTATAGAGACATATGGGTGGCAAATGGTTGCTGTTGTTCTGGCCTACATATCTCTAATGATAGGTTTTGCAACATATTTTGCTTTACGTTCACCACAAAATATAAAAAAATCTATTTCGGATGTTCCTCACGAAAGCTTTAAAATAGCAAATTTTAAAGCTATTCTTACTTCGCCATTTATTTGGTTGTTGGCGTGTTCTAACTTATTGATGGTTGGTTCATTAGAAGGGTTTGGAGATGTGTGGGGGGTGCCATATTTAATGACTGCTTATGCTATAAACAAAGGGGATGCAGCTGGGCTTATATCATTTATATTTTTTGGTATGCTTTTTGGTGGCCCACTGCTTGCCTGGTGTAGTAAGAGATTTGGTAATTACTTAGTTATTGGAATGTGTGGTTTTACTATGATGATTATATTTGTCTTGTTATTACAGAGCAAAACATATAACCCAATAAATCTTTCTTTGTTGTTTTTTGTACTTGGTATTATGTGTTGTTATCAAGTTATTGTCTTTTCAGCTGGAGCTAGTCTCGTAGAAACTAAGAATTTGGGTATTACTATCGCGTTTTTAAATTGCATCAACATGCTAGGTGGTTCATTTTTCCATACTTTTATAGGCAAAATAATGGATATATTTTGGACAGGGACTCTGAATGACTCTGGCCTTCGAATATATGATATTTATGCGTATAAATACTCGCTTAGTATTGTGCCAATATGTGCGTGTTTAGGTTTAATAATAGTAGCCTTCGTAGGGTTTAGATCTCAAAACTCATATAATCAAGTTAAATCAAAAGAATTTTTGATTTCGGAAGGTTAATATATAATATTTGTACTAAATTTAGAATATATACTGCTATAAGTCTTTTCATAAATTTAGTACAAAAATCAAATTTATACTTAAAAAATTCCCACTACTAAGAGATATTTGTTTAAGTTAGCAAAGAATTCTTAGGCAGCATCATATAACAATACCTTAACATTAATTAAATAAATTCTTGCATAGTAGCTTTAATTATGTTATCGTTGGCATGAATCATCACATTTTGATTTATTTATATTAATTCTTGAGTTTATTAGGTATGGCACGTAAAAACGATTATATAGTTGAAGTTGATAAGTATATAGGTGAAAGAATATATTCTCTAAGGCTTGCCCAAGGCTTTTCTCGTCAACAACTATCCCAAATTATTGGGGTTACGCATCAGCAATTACAAAAATACGAAAAAGGAACAAATAGGATTTCTGTAGGTAGATTAGTATTAATTGCTAAAGCTTTATCGAAGGATATATCTTATTTTTATGAAGGGTTGGAATCAGCCAATAGCGAGCCTGTAGTAACACAGCATCAACGTATGTGTATTGAAGTATCCCGTAATTTTATGAAAATCGAGAACTCTGAGCACCAAACTGCTGTAAATACATTAGTTAAGTCACTCTCGAAAATAGCATAATTCTAGGTATTACTACTTAATTCTCCAAATTATAATGGTCTGACTGGTCACATTGCTTTCTAGGCTTTGGAATAACTGTAAATTAAATTTAACAGCGATTCACCACTATAGGAATTTTAATAGCACGAATTTCACTTTTGTCATATTCATGTATAGTCTTGAACCTATATGACCAAATTAGAGCACTTCCATTTGCGATGACAAGGAGGTCAGTTCAAGGTTTTAGTATGTAAAACGCCATTGATTGTAATTAATTTAATTTTTTGCTTAATAGAATCAAAACCATAGTGCCCTCAACGAGATTTTTTATTTCATCAAGCCATTGCCATACTAGCAATATATTTGTTTGCCTTGGTTTAGCGGCTACTGTAAATGCTTCACAGCCACTGATTCCTGCCCCTATAGTAATTTTCTTGTGATTTTAAAAAGAATCTTCATTAATAGCCAAACGCAAGCTTTTAATCATCGCTTGCTCACCTGTATTAGTACTTAACAATGTTAGCACAGCACATATTGGTATGAAAAATAATTGCAAGTAACAATAAAAACATATTTCTAGTCATGCCTTGAAGCCTTTAGGAAAAAGTAAATAGTACAAGAGGCCTATTGCAGCTCCCCTGGTGATATCTTAAACGACTAGTTCTTCTGCATGTTCGTTCAAGGAGAGTAAAGCAACTCCAAAGGAGAGCTCGGGACAACCCTTATAGGTTTTAGTAAATTCACCTAATATAAACTAATAAAAAATAAAGCAATTAGTTCAATTGGATAAAACAATTTGTTGGTTCTCTTATTAGAGAGTAAATACCATCCGATAACCATAGTAGTAGCAAACGCTAATATACCATGATTCTGACACCATAAACTTGCTGGCAAAATTAAATGGATTAAAGCCTGGGCATTTATGGTATTTTCTTGTAGTGCATCGATACTAGCTAGTTTATTGCGAATAATCCACAAGCTTGTAATAGCAGCTAAAGAAAAGCTTGTTAACCACAGTGTAATCTCCTGATCTGTTAAGGTACGATAAATCATACCTAATACAATGATACTTAAAGTAATCTTTGCTGGGACAATATTGTGCTTTGAATATATAAAGATATTTAAAATAACTAGCGTAGCGAAACAAAAATAAATAAAGAAATACTCTAAATTTTGGCCCAGTATATAGTATAAAATCATTGCTAGTAGCCCAACTAATATTTCGAGGGCTATATATGATTTTGTAATTGCTATATAGCAGTAATTACATTTTCCAAAGGTGCTAAACCAACTTAAAATAGGTAAATATTCATAAAAGCGTAAAATATGACCACAATTTGAACAAAATGGAGGCCTAGTCACTTTTTGATCAAAACCTGAAATCATTATATTTCGTGGCAAGCGATGAAATATAGTAGTAGTAAAATTACCGATCAATGTACCGAATAAAAAAAGAACTATATAGCTAACAATCAAACTTATGCTAGGCATGTCTACCACGGCTCCCTGATTTAGATTTTGGTTCTAACGCTTTATCAAGTTTAGTTTGATCAGTTACCTCTGTCACTCCCATAGGCTTTAGTTCCAAAGTTTTAGCTAGCTCCTTGGCTTTTTCTTGAGATAATTCGTTTTTAATACCTATGCTAGTAGTTAGTTTTGGAGTATCAACAGAGATTTCTTTTGTAGCGTTCTTAAGTTGAGCAAGATTTTTTGTTTCATTTACAATATTTGGTATATTTTGAGCAACGATAGTACCCATTTTCTTGCCCAGTACTGGTCCGTACTTTACTGCATATAATGTTGCAGGTAGAACGAGTATGGGAAGTGCTAAACCTCCTACAACCACTCCAATTGATGCGGCAATGATAAGACTTCCTGCAAGAGCAATTTTAGCAAAAGTTGATTTTAATCCGGTTACTTTTTTATCAAGTGTTTTTGATTGTGATAGTATCGAATTTAAATGAGCCCCTACAAATGCAGAAATTTGTTGCTGTTGTTTTTTAGCTTTTATAGCAGACAGCACTGTAGAATGGAACAATTTGGGGTCTGAGATCACAATATTCAGTAATTCTTTACCATCTTTGCCAGATAGTAAATCTTTGAGTACTAGCCTAATAATTTGTTGTTCCTGGAGGCTTAAATCACCAAAATGAGAGAAAATTACCGATTCAATAACCGCATCTTGTGATTGTTCAATAGATTTATCATCGTCATCATCATTTTGCTTTTCCGGTGTAATTGCAATGGCAAATAAAGTCATTACCGATGAAAAAGTTTCATTAAATATAATTTTTTGATCCAAATGTTTTTTTAACCTAGACCCACATAGCTCTACATATTCCTTAAGTTCGGGAGTTGACTTTAATCTAAGAGAATAGTCTATTGCCAGAAGATTAGAAATAGAATGTATAAGAGTATCTCCAAGATTATTACTTAGGTGTTCTTCAAGGTGTAGATAAAAGGGTTTTGGATTAACTCCTTCTGGCAGCTTTATATCATTTTTCATACACAATATCTCTTAAAAGAATCTTTACCTTTACATCAAAAAGTTCTGGCGCTTTAGCGGTTGTTAAGGTATCAATTATTTCTGGAGTTAATACATTTATTGATCGAAGACTACTACTTAGTACAACAGAGCCTGCTGGCATAATTCCACATAAATCTTGCGTAATAATTAGTAAATGGTAGGGATTTAAAGTTTTAAAATTAATATCAGCAGTATGATAATCTATTTTAATATTACCATTACTAGGTAACGAATTTCCTCCCTCGAATCCTTTAGAAATTTTGATACTTATGGGGTCAAATAACTGATATTTTGCAGTAAAAGACTCTACTGCTCTGATAAATCTTGTTCTGTTTGAGCAGCTGAGATCTTGAGTGCTTGTTAGCAAAGAATTATAATCGTTATTCAGAGCAATAATTTTCTCTTCAAAATCGTTTATAGATTCAATTTGCAAAGTTGCTTCTCGTAGAAAGGCATTTGCCTTTTGTTTTCTTTGAGCAGCTTTTTCTAAATCAGCAATAAATATAGGAATTAATAGTGCAAGAGTGATTATAAATAGTAGATAAATAATAATCTTAAAGAAAATAATGTTTTTAAGATGAACTACAAGTTTATCTATCATCTTTCTCCTCCCCAACTTTTCCTTTAATCAAAAAATGTGCGGGTATAGTAATGCTTCTTGCTATATCTTTAATATTGTCAGAATCCTTAGTAAAAAGAACACGAAAATTCTTAAAGTGAGTTTTTATATGATTAGCATAGCCATTAATAAGTTCTATTCCTGTTAAAGCTGAATCGACTGGCCCTTTATAACTAATGTCGATAGATATTACTAGATCACTTTGAGGAAAATCAACTAACACTGGGTTAAGTAACTTCCATGATAATTTATCAATTTTTAAATTTTCATGCTGGGTTAAAGTAAGTATTTTGTAGTGCTCAAAAGGAGTAGATGATTTTCTAGCAATGATATTTTGTAAATTATACATCTCAAGTAAATCACTCACATTTGAAAGGTTGGGATTCCTTTTTTTTATTTGTCTATATTCTTCAGCAAGTTTATAGTACTGTTTATTAAGGCCATCTGCTTCAGACTGTACCTTAATGGCATGATACTTAAGAAAACACAGGGTTAAGATCATTCCAGAAATAATAGCGATAATAGGTTTAAAGGCGGCTCTGTTTACTAGGGTAAGTTTTGTGATGCTTTTTAAAGGTTTATTTGAAGCAAGATGGGTAGCAAGCTTATTGAATAATTCTATCAAAACATTATCTTGAAAACGATTGTTTGAATGATGAGACTGGAGCCCTAAATCGTCGGCGCTCAAAGCTAGGGTTTGACAATTTTCAAACTTAAGCTGTGTTATCAGTTGTTTGAGAGTGGTATCTACCAAAAATATGATACACGGTTGCTTGTTGAGTGTTTTAATATATTGCTTATAAAATAGTAGTTTGTCGGATATTGCTTGTTCAATTGTACCAATTAGATACATATCGGATTTATCATAAGGAAACTCTACTGTTTTTTCACTCATGATATTGTTTTTATACTTTACGATAATTCTTATATTACTTGTTTGAGTGATTACCGTAAAGATTTGCAGGGCGTCTAAATACTCTGTTTCCCCACTAGATTGAAGTATACGATCTATTATTATCCCTAACTCTAAAGAGAAGAAATAGATCCCGCTATATTTAAAAGATTTTTTTATTGAATGTTCTAGTAAGTCGCTCAATGGTGGAGAGAAAGGGGTTGTGGCTATGCAAGTGTTAAACACTTCCCCATTTTGGTTGTTAACTTCGTAAACATTATAGGCAACAATATCTTCTGGTTTATATTTCTCTGCAATAAATTTATCGACAGGATTTATTTTAATTAAGCTACTTAGAACTGGCAACATTTCATGATTTAGCTGACATTCTTTATGGTCTAGTAAGAATTTGACGTAGTAGCCTTTATAACCAGATAAGAACTTTCTGTACTTTTGATAATATTTCTCAGCACCATATTCAATAAAGACACTGTCTTGCACCTGATTTTTCTTCATAACAAAAAGGGTAATGCCATTTTTTCCTAGAAAAATAGTTATATTTTTCTTACGAAATAAATAATTTAGCAGATTAACTATGAATTCTAATTTAGAATTATGCCTGGTACTCAATTTGTTAATAATTTTGATAAAAAAATTGGTTTACTTTATATTTCAAGAGTAGGCACTAATCAGATCAACCTCAACTGCAACACAAAAACAATAAAAAGCTTTTTAAATTAATATTGTAATTTAGCCATAAATTTATTAAGGTTATGGTCTATAAAATTCTTAAAAACTGTAATTAGTTCTATGCATAAAATTACTACTCAACAAATTAGAAGTACCTTTATTGATTTTTTTAAAGCTAATGGACATACTCACGTTCCTTCAAGTTCATTAGTTCCGCACAATGACCCCAGCCTAATGTTTGTTAATTCTGGGATGGTACAGTTTAAAGATTTATTTACTGGTATCGATAAGCGTAGCTACTCAAAAGCTACTTCTTCTCAAAAATCTGTACGTGCTGGTGGTAAGCATAACGATTTGGATAATGTTGGGTACACGGCAAGACATCACACGTTTTTTGAAATGTTAGGTAACTTTTCCTTTGGTGATTATTTTAAAGAAGAGGCAATTTTTTACGCATGGAATTTACTAACAAAAGAGTATAAACTGCCGAAAGAAAAGTTATATGTAACAGTGTATTATAATGATGATGAGGCTGTATCGTACTGGAAAAAAATTGCTGGTATTGGTGATGATCGTATAATTCGCATTGATACAAACGATAATTTTTGGTCCATGGGTGATACAGGACCGTGCGGCCCATGTTCTGAGATTTTTTATGATCATGGTGAAGCGATTCCTGGTGGTTTACCTGGCTCTCCAGAGCAGGATGGAGATAGGTTTATCGAGATCTGGAATTTAGTTTTTATGCAATTTGAGCAAGTAGATAAAGATAATCGTATTTTATTGCCGAATAAATCGGTAGATACAGGGATGGGCTTAGAAAGAATTTCTGCTGTAATTCAGGGTGTACATGATAATTACAATACAGATATTTTTAAGGAAATAATTGGTTATACAGAGTCTATTTTAAAAGTGAAGGCCAAAGGGGAATCATTGTTTTCGTATCGAGTTATTGCTGATCATTTGCGTTCTAGTGCTTTTTTAATAGCTGATGGTGTAATGCCCTCAAATGAAGGTAGGGGTTATGTGCTCAGAAGGATAATGCGCAGAGCTATGAGGCACGCGCATCAGCTAGGGGCAAAGGAGCCTCTAATGTATAAACTATTGCCAAAACTGGTCGATTTATTTGGTCATACATACTCTGAATTACCTAGAGCTGAAGATTTTGTTTCAAGTATCTTAAAGCAAGAAGAAGAAAGATTTAAAACAACACTTGATCGTGGTTTAAAACTTCTTGAAGAGGAGGTGAAGTTCATTGCTAAAGGTGGAGAGCTATCAGGAGATATAGCTTTTAAACTATATGATACATATGGTTTTCCATTAGATTTAACAGAAGATATTCTGAAAAAACAAGAGGTTACGGTAAATAACAAAGATTTTAACAAGCAAATGAATTTGCAAAAAGAAAGAGCAAGAAAAGCTTGGGCAGGTTCTGGTGAGCTTAAGACAGATGCAATATGGTTCGATATATTATCAGAATTTGGTACTACGGAATTTCTGGGATATTCCCTAGAATCAGCAGAAGGTAAAGTTTTTTCTTTGGTACAAAATGGTAAAAAATTGGATCAAATTTCCAAACCTGGTGAGAAGTTTACTTTGATAGCTAACCAGAGTCCATTTTATGGAGAGTCTGGTGGACAAATGGGTGATATTGGTATAATAGAATCACCGCATTGTAAAATAAAAGTATTAAATACAATGAAGTTTTTAGGTAAAGTTATAGGGCATATTTGTCTTTTAGAGGGAGGGATTGTTTCTATAAATGATGTAGTAAAAATGTCTATAGATTTCTCTTATAGAAAACATTTGAAAATGCATCATACAGCTACTCATATTTTGCATGCAGTATTACGAGATGTACTAGGAAGACACGTGACTCAAAAAGGTTCTTTAGTTTCTCACGATAAGCTTAGATTTGACATTAGCCATCCCAAAGCGTTGACAAAAGCCGAAATTAAATTAGCAGAACAAAAAGTAAATCAAATTATTTCTGATAACTCTAAAGTTCTTACTAAGTTGATGTCTACGGAGCAGGCTATGGAGGCTGGTGCTATGGCATTATTTGGAGAAAAATACGATTCTGAAGTAAGAGTCGTTTCTCTAGGGGCTTTCGAGGAAGATAAAAATCCATATTCATTTGAGTTGTGTGGTGGTACACATGTTAACAGAACAGGTGATATTGGTGCATTTAAGATCCTCAGTGAAAGTGCTATTGCAGCTGGAATAAGAAGAATAGAGGCGGTATGCGGGGAGTTTGCTTTCAAAGAGATCGCTGCTAATGAAGAGCTACTTAATGAGCTTATTGATATTTTTAAGAGCGATAAACCAGAATTATTACAAAAAGTTGGGTCGTTGCTAGTATCAAAAAAAGATCTTGAGAAACAAGTTGAAAAAATACAGATAAGTAGTTTGATGCTATCGGATGATGATATTAATAAGAACTCTCTGTCTATAGACAAAGGGCGCTTATTTTACAAAATTATCCCAGAAAATACTGATGGTAAAATTGCGCGTATAGCAGCTGAAAATTTATCTAAAAAATATACTGATTTAGTCATTGTATTTGCAAGTAAAACGAGTGAAAAACTATCCATTATTATTGCTGTTTCAAAAGAAATATCACCGAGACATAATGCAAGCGAAATTTCTAAGCACTTATCAGTATTTATAGGAGGAAGTGGAGGAGGTCAAGCAACTCTTGCTCAAATTGGAGGAACCAATCTTGCAAAGCTGCAAGAACTTGAGAATGAAATTATTAAAGTATTGAGTTAATAAAATAACAGTTGTATGAAAAAGTATATTATTCTGTTTTTAGCGTTAATATTAAATTCGAGCTTGTCTTTTGCAGATAATGATCTAAGGAATAAAGTCAGCCAAGCTAGTAAAGACTATTTATCTTCGCGGTTTATGAATGGTACTTATATGTTTTGTGACGATGATGGTGTTATAGAACAAGGCGCAAAAGGTCTACATTCTTTTGAACCACAAAAGGAGTTAAATTCAGAACAAGCGATGCCTATTGCGTCTACAACAAAAACAATAACAGCTGCTGCTATTTTAAAGCTACGTGATCGAGGATTGCTGAACGTAAATGATAAAGTATCAAAGTTTTTGACAAAGAAAAGTGGCATATGGGTGCACGGTTTGGTGCCTGCGTGGGCTAATAAAATAACTATCCATAATCTGCTTACCCATAGAAGTGGTTTAACTGAATATTTTATGGCCACCAAGCTTGATATAACCAAAGCACATGCAGAAATTAATAAAGATATCGCTAATTTTGCTGCTAGCAAGGAGCTAACATTTGAGCCAGGAAGTGAGCATAATTATTGTAATACAAATTATGTACTTTTAGGATTAATTATTGAAACAATATCGGCTAAGAACCTTGCTGATTTTTATACAGAAGAATTTTTTAAACCGTTAGGAATGAAAGATACAAAATTGCTTACTCTCGCGGAAGCGATCAAGCACCAAGTAGAGCCTGGTTCTACAAATTATCCTATTCGCTATTTTGTGACGCCAACCGATAAATTTGAGCCTAAGTTTAATTTAGCTAAGTCGGAATTTATCATGGTTCCTTATGCTGATGGTGGGGTGGCATCAACTACACGAGATCTTATTATTTGGAATAAAGCCCTGCATTCTGGTGAAATAATTTCAACCGACTCATACAAACTGATGATAACAAAACATTATCAGCTTCCCGATGATCCAAGTGATAGTATAAAAAAATATACTGGCTATGGTCTGTTTATATCTGAGTTAGAAGGGGGGGATATAGTATACCATCATTCTGGCAAAGCTTTAGCCATAAGATGCGAGTCAGGTTATATGCCTTCTAAGAATTTATATTTTGCTGTTCTTAGTAATGTTATGAATTATGTTCCTAAAGAAATGCAAGATAAGATAGATATGAAAAAAGTTGAAAACCAACTTGATATCGCTTATTTCACAAAGTATATTTTTGATTCAATTAGGTAGTTTTTTTGTCCATTAAAGTCCTTGGGTTAGAATCTAGTTGCGATGATACTGCAGCAGCAATAGTTTCCTCTGGTCCAAATATTCTTGCCAATATCGTTATTTCTCAAACTGAAGAGCATATAGCTTTCAAAGGAATTGTGCCCGAAATCGCAGCAAGGTCTCATCTTTACAATATCAAATCAGCAATTGATAGATGTTTAATTGAAGCATCCATAACGCTACAGGAAATTGATGCAATTGCAGCAACTTCTGGACCTGGATTGATTGGTGGCGTGATTGTTGGATCAATGTATGGTAAAGCCCTTGCAAGCGCTTTAGGCAAACCATTCATTGCAATTAATCATCTTGAAGGGCACGCCCTTACAGCAAGGCTTACCGATAATGTTGAATTTCCTTACTTGCTTTTACTTGTTAGTGGCGGGCATTGTCAATTTGTAGCTGTTCATGCCATGGGTAAATACAAAATTTTAGGTCAAACTTTAGATGATGCCGTTGGTGAGGCGTTTGATAAAGTCGCAAAAATGATGAATTTGGGTTTTCCTGGAGGTCCTATCGTTGAACAACTTGCTATTAAGGGAGATCCAAAGAGATTTGATTTTCCTCGTCCTTTGTATAATCAAAAAAATCCTGACATGTCTTTTTCTGGCTTAAAGACAGCAGTAAAACTTAAAATTCAAGCAATTGGTGTTTTATCAGAACGTGATATGAGTGATATAGCTGCAAGTTTTCAACAAGCTGTTTGTGATGTATTAGTCCAAAAAACAAAATTTGCTATAGTTCAATATGAGAGTTTTTGTCAAGGCAAGAGATTCGTTGTTGCAGGAGGTGCCGCTGCTAACAAGCAGATAAGAAGTGACTTAAGTGCTTTGTCGAAAGAATTAGGGTATAATTTTGTTGCGCCACCGATAAAATTATGTACAGATAACGCCGCTATGATTGCTTTTACTGGACTTGAGAGATTAAAAGCGGGTATAATGAACGGCATGGATTTCAAACCAAGAGCTCGTTGGAATTTGGAAGAATTGCTATAGTTATAAATAAATATAGTGCTTATGTCAGGGTTAGAATTAAATAAAATTGCAGCAGCAATACTGCTTGCCAGCTTAATTGCTATGGTAGTAGGTTTTGTAGCAAATATCCTTTATAAACCTAAGTTAGAAATAGCTCAGCGTGGTTATCAAGTAGAGGTATCAGAAAGCTCTTCGAGTGATCATGAACAAGCGCCAGAAATACCTGTTGATATTGCTCAGCTTATGGCTACTGCTAATGCTGAAGAAGGAGCTAAGATTATAAAAAAATGTGTAGTTTGCCATAGCTTAGAAGAGGGAGGGGTAAATAAAATAGGACCTCACTTATGGAAAATATATGGATCAGCTAAGGCTAGAACGGAAGGATTTGCTTATTCAAAAGCAATGCTAGCTCTGGGTGGTGTATGGGATAATGATAATCTATATCATTTTCTTAATAAGCCAAGTAAGTTTGTTCCTGGTACAAAAATGAGCTTTGCTGGTCTTACTAAACCACAAGATATTGTTAATGTGATAGCGTATTTGAAAGAGAAAGCTAGCTAAGTAATCCCGGGGCCCATAGAAAAGTAATTGAATTAGATAATTTCGTAGGCTTTCTTGGCCACAGGTAAAATTTCTATTCAAGCTAAAGAAAGCTTGCACCATATTCATTCATCAATTTTTTTGTTGTTTTATGTCACCCTTTAGCTTAAGATTTAAAGGAAATATAAAGCTAATTTTAGAGAATGATTATGATAATTAGTCTTGGAGAAATATGGCTTGTGGTGGGCATAATCTTTATATTAATAGAATTTAGTACGTTACCGGGCATAGGATTCTTATTTGTCGGTCTTGGCGCTATGACTAGTTCAGTAATTTTTTATTTTTATCCTGAAATACAAAATTATCAAGTTGCGTCAGTTGCATTTTCCTCTTTAGCATGGTTTTTAATATTATGGTGGCCCCTTAAGGCGTTTGTTTATAATAAAAACAATCATTCTGATAAAGAATATTTTGACATTATCGGTATGCAAGTTGAAGTTGCTTACGAGGATATTAAGCCTGGTAACCTTGGACAGGTGTACTGGTCTGGTACGATCATGAATGCTAAGTTAAGTAGTGGAGAAACGATTGCACGAGTTGGAGACAAGCTTTTCATAGTTAGTGCGAAAGGTAATATACTTATTTGTAAGCATAGTACCAAACCTAATTTAAAATAATGATTCCAAATATTGGCGCCGTATTACTGCCTATATAGGCTTAGCTCAATTCCATTCTCACTAAATTACCTATTGTCAGCGAAATAGATGCCATTCTCATGAAAAAATCTCTTGACCCTATAGTTACTATATACCTTATCTTCCAAAATAAGGAGGTAAAACGATGACTCATTGGTATGTAAAGGACTTAAGTAAATTAACGGGTATATCGGTGCAAACGCTGCATCATTATGACCGTATTGAGTTGTTAAAGCCATCGCTACGGCTATCTAATGGTTATCGTGTGTACTCTGAAAAGGATTTATTGCAATTACAACAGATTATTGCTTTGAAGTTTTTTGGTTTTGAGCTTTCGAAAATTAAGCTATTGCTAATGGGTAATGCAGGAGCTCTTGAGCATTTTTTAGTGCAGGCCCAATTTTTAGAGCAAAAGGCCAATAATTTGCTTAATGCAAGCAAAGCACTAAAAAGTATACTTGCTGAAGTTAAGTGATGATAAATCTATTCCGTGGGAAACCATTATTAAATTAATTGAGGTATATCGTATGACTGAGCAACTAGAACATCCTTGGGTTAAGGAAATATTTACACATGATGAATTAAGGCAATATGTAGCTTTTAAAACTGAGTTAGAAACCAATTCAACTCCAGAGCAGAAAGCAGTATTTGAAAAAAATTGGGCTAATTTAGTATCTGAAATTAGCAACAATCTTGACAAGGATCCCGAATCAGCTATCGGGATTGCTATTGGAGAAAAGTTCATGTTATGGGTTAATCAATTATATGGCAGAAAATATGCTCATTTGCGCACTAAAAAATTCGAAAAAGGTTTTGCTGAAGGAAAAGGGCTGGAAGAGACTGGCTTAACGCCTGAAATTGTATCTTGGGTAGACAAAGCAATGGATGCCTATTGGAGAGATCGCATTTATGGAATTTTGAATCAAGTAGGCTCTGGAGTTTCTGATGAGATGATTTTCACACTTTGGAATGAAGTTCTTGATGATATGTATGGAGAAGATAATAAACGCAAAAAGGAAATTTATGACGTCGCATTGGCTGATAAAAAAGTGAGTGAAAAAGCAAAAGAATGGCTAAAAATTATGAGATTTAATGGTTATTGACTAGATTTCTTGCATAACTCATAAAAAGTAGAGAATTTTTAGGAAAAATTTACTGCTTAGGATGAGGTTATGCAAGGTCTATTGAAATAGTTGAGATAATTTTAGCTATTTATATAGTGAAACTTACAATTTATTCCCTCAACTTGTTTTTCAAGAGTTCGAGGGTACTAATTCTGATATATGCATTGTTAAATAATGGATGATCGTAACAAATGTTTATAAAATAGCAAGAACCTTTTAAGACAATAAATTTCTAGAATGCCTTCACCGTGTGCTTACACCGAAGTTATCCTTGTTGCTATTATGTGTAAATTACTACATATTGTTTTGGGGTAGTTAAAATAATACTCAATTTAATGCATCATTTTCTACTTGATGATTGAGATAGTATCAGAACTCCAAAACATCTGCTAATGCTGCTCTCCCATTAAAGACGTTTTAAAAACTTGTACCTCCTCGTTATAATATTGATATTCCTCCTGCAAGCAATGGATTTGAGGGGTGCATTTGCCCCATAAATCTTGAATTTCTATTTCTCTAGGTTTTAAATGTACCTCATCCGCATCTCTAGGATTAATAGAATATACTCCCTTAAAAGTTCTTTTTTCTATTAACTCATCATCTACGCTCCTAAGTTCTCTAACATATTCTTGTTTCTCAGTATCCCAAGACTCATATGTTATACGTTTGATACTATTATTAGTATTATCATCATCATAATAATTTCCTGTATAAACTAAATGTACTTTATTTGAAGGAACTGAGCCGTACTTAATTTGCTCTAAAGTTAAAAATTCTTCACTAATTTTTTTTAAAACTCCCTTATAAAATTCAGTAGAATCTCTTGGTAGTACGATTTTATCATTATCTAAGTCAACCATAATTCTTGCCGGAACATCATGCTCTCTTAATAGCTTTTTAATTTTCATATATACCTTAATTTATTTTAACTTAAAATTATACTGGATTAGTCTATATGCAACATATAAGCCAAGCCCTTGTCTTAATTCTTCAGGCCATTAGGCCATCATCTCTTCTATCCACTCTCCTGATAAATTTGTTGCCATCTTATCTACATCATCATGAGTAGTATTTAGATTACATTCATGTGGCAAGTAAGAGAATATTTTACCTTTTATTTCTTTTGGTGTAGTCCTGAGACTGTCCTGCTTATCCTCAGTAAGACTTCCATTAATAGACTTCTCTTCCCCTAAATATTCCTCATGCAATTTACAGACTCCTAGTATTTGCAACATATTTTGGTTAATCATAGTATCCATTTTATAAAAGAAGCCTGCAGCATCTTTTCCTTTTAAAGCTAATTTTTCTGCTAATAATGATTTATTAACATGATGATAATTACGAAAGCAGTGATACTCATCTACAGGAATCTTTCTAAATAACGAATCACTCTCTTCTTTTGAGTTAAGTTTATAATCTTCAATAAACGAAACAACATCATATAATATTTTTATATTACGATTAATATAATAGCTTACACGGCCCATTTCTTCTTGGTACGAATTAGTATTCTCGTCCAAATCAAGAGGCATAAGTGGGTACAAATTATGCTCTCTCAAATTAAGATGTATAATAGTAGTGTTGTGTTTTAGAAACGCAGTTAGATATTTTATTCCTTCTAGCCCTATTTGATTCACACTCAAATCAAGATGTGTAATAGCAGTGTTGTACTTTAAACCATTATCAATGAGCTGTTTTATTCCTTCTGGTCCTAAATTGGTCTGTCTTAAATTAAGATGGGTAATAGTGGTGTTCTGCTTTAGAAACTCAGCTAGATGCGTTGCTCCTGCGATCATTAAATTAGTGCCGCACAAATTAAGATGTGTAATAGCGGTGTTGTATTTTAAAGCATCATCAATGAGCTGCTTTATCCCTTCTGCCCCTATGTTATTCTTACTCAAATCAAGATGTGTAATGATAGTATCCTGCTTTAGAAACTCAGTTAGATATTGTATTCCTTCTGATCTTATATTATTCAACTCCAAATTAAGATGGGTAATAGTGGTGTTCTGCTTTAGAAACTCAGTTAGATATTTTATTCCTTCTGGTCCTAAATTATTAAATGCCAAATTAAGATATGTAAGAGTAGTGTTGTACTTTAAACCATTATCAATGAGCTGGTTTATTCCTTCTACCCCTATGTAATTCTCCCTCAAATTAAGATGTGTAAAAGTAGTGTTGTATTTTAAAACCTCAACAAAAGATTTTACTCCACTTGAGGACGTATTAAAATATATAGTAGGTAAATTCGGTATTGTATCCTCAGCTAAATATCGGGGGTTCTGCATACCATTATAATTGGTTAAATTAAGATGAGTAAAAACTGTATTATCTTTTAGAATCTCGGTTAGCAGCTTTACTGTTTCTAGATAACTATCTTGAGAATAACTATCTTGAGTTAAATCAAGATGTTTAATGGATGACTTTGTTATTAATACTTGTAATAATTCATTGACATTTTTGGCCTTAAAAATGAGTGTACGATTTAGGCGCAAAGTATCTATTGTTTTATTAACTTCAAACAATGAAGCTAATTTTTGATAATAGCTGATGCATTCCTCAGATCACGGTCATATACCTTTATCTCCCTAACTGTAGTACTGGACTTTAATGATGTAAGTAATTTTGTCAGCTCTGGGGATTTTATATTTAGCCCACCTAGATCAAGTGTTATTATATTTTTAGTATTTGTTTTAAGTACGGAAGCAAGTAAGTTAGCACCTGATTTTTGCAAGGGATGAGATAATTTAAGTATTATATCCTTTCCATTTTGAAAATCATTAGCTAATGCTACTTCTGTTGTGCGCCAAGCATACTAGTCCACTAAAAAAGAATCTGCGCCAAGCATACTAGTCCACCCCTGCGCCAGAAGAGAAGTCCACTTTCAAAAGAAAAAAAGAGTGATAATTTAGTTAACACATTGGTTAATTAAATTAGAGTTTAAATTAAATTGAATGAGGAAA
>Ga0214192_1000201_pt1 | contig 37393 bp, 46 predicted proteins | sample TroBogEpilimnion_44_FD_153030 | JGI IMG/M metagenome (GOLD analysis project Ga0214192, IMG submission 153030) | Freshwater microbial communities from Trout Bog Lake, WI - 29JUL2008 epilimnion | ecosystem: Environmental > Aquatic > Freshwater > Lake > Epilimnion/Euphotic zone | place: Trout Bog... | reverse complement strand
ATATAGATCATTTGCGGTTCTTCCAGTAAACCCTGCTAATTCATGGAGTGTTATTCAACAGCCTATTACTGCACAATATGGTTCTTCTACTGGAGCTGTAAGTATACCACTAATTACAAATATGGTATATAATAGTACAATTTCTGGTTTAATAACTGTACCTAGTTCTAATGGTAGTATAGTAAATGGATCCATAACATATAATTCTACAACCGTGGCTTTATATTTACCAATATTAGATTATAGTTTAATTAGTTATACTGTGCCAGGTAGTTATACTTTACCAATTGCTTATGCATCAGGTACTCAATATGCATCAACTATAAATTTTTCTTACAGTATATTAAGTGTGAGTAAACCTTCTTTCACTTTCACTTTCACTAATATGGGCGCGACGGGCGCGACCGGGCCAACTACTATATCGTATTCAAGTAGCAGTATTCCTGGGATAATTTATTTATCGAACGGCATACAATATTGGATAGTTCCATGGACTGGATCTTATAATTTTACGGTTGCTGGAGCAGGAATGACTAATCCCGGTTCTAATAATAGTATAAAAACTAGTTATGGTATGGTTTTAAGTACTAGTTATTCTTTATCAAGAGGTCAAGTAATTGCAATTCTAGTAGGACAGCAAGGTAATATAGTAAGTGTTAATAATAATGCGTCTGGTTGTGGTGGTACATTTGTAGCAATTGTTTCAAATATAGGCCCTCTAACATACGCATCTGCTCTATTTGTAGCCGGAGGAGGAGGCGGTCCAGGTCCTCAATCAAATGATGGTTCAAATAGTACAGTTAATGCAGTTAATACTCCAAAAGGACAAGATGGTGGTCCAAATGGTGGTGGTGGAATTGGTGGAACTGGTCCTAGTAATGCTGGAGCAGCGCGTGCCCTTAGAGCTGATGGGGGTGCTGGATTTTCAGGATATGGCCAACTAAATTTATATGCGAATGTTGTTAATGGTGAATCAGCTACCGCTGCTACTCCATTTATATATGGTGGACAAGGAGGTTCTGGTTATTATCAAGGCCAATTATCATCATACGGTGGATTTGGAGGGGGTGGAGCCGCAAATCCTAATCTGAGTTGGTATGGAGGGGGAGGTGGTGGCGGATATGGAGGAGGTGGTGGAGGAGCAACTAGTTCAAGAGGTGGAGGAGGTGGGGGAGGGGGGTCATATGACATAACTGGATTAGCTACTACTAATTATAACGACGGTATGGGTTATGTAACTATTTCATAAAAAAATTGATTTTTATTTTAATATAAAGTAGAAATTACATCAATTATAATATTTTAATCTTAAAATGGCGATTTTGCAGGCTCGTTTGCATTCTCTAGCTGAGTCGTTGATTGGCCGTCGTCAATGTGCATGCTGTGCAAATGATGGAATGGGGTTTAGCCACGCGGCGGTTATATTTTCTCATAATTGCCCCTTTCGCAATGTTAAGCTATGGCGAAAATCATTATAAAGGCAATGATCCCTTATCGTATACTAGCACTCATGCCGAAGAGAATGCGATAAGGAAATTACCAACATTACCACGGCATAAAAAACAAAAAAAAGTTGATATATTAGTTATTCGTGCAAATAAAAGTGGAACCCTTGGTACATCTAAACCATGTTATCATTGTGTTATTAAACTGTATAAAATACTACCAGAAAAAGGATATATTTTAAATGATGTTTATTTTTCAGATAGAGAAGGAAATATAGTATTTTCCCGCTTATCTTCGATGCTTCAAGAAGAAAATCCTCATTTATCTACATATTACAGGGAACGTAATTACAAAATTAAATAATAATAAATTCTGCTAATCTAATAAAGATAAAGAATGCATAATAATCCTGAAATAATTTTATATATGATCTCTCAAGCCATCATTTTACTTTTTGTATTTTATACTGGATTTGAAAAAATAACTTCTAAATATGTGGCAAATATTCATAAATTTGTAACTGGAGTTATATTATTTCTTGCCTTATTAATCTCAATTAGACTAACCACTTATTTACCATTTTTAGGTTACGCTGCATTTCCTACAACTGCTATAAAAGATATTCTTGTTCCAGAAAAGGCTAATGTAAATGTAACCCTTCCATTTATGAATATTCCAGATAATACCAAAATTGTTTATTGGGGTGCGAAAACAGCTTCAAAAACAGTAGCAAATCCTCAAACTGCTTATGCCGATTTCTCAAATTGCGGAGTTGCTCTTATAAGAAATAATAAAGCCGATATATCTTTTAATTGTCCAGCAAAATACGTTGTACCATGGGGAGAAACACTAGATAGACATATTCATTATCGTATTATTTATGCAGATGGTATAATAGGTCCAGTTCAAACTGTCTATGTAAAATGCTAATTAATCTATATCAAGATGGATCTCATTATTATCTCCAAGTGTATTGTTATCTTCGTTTTCATTTTCATTATCATAATATTTAAATTCATCTACGCCTTCCATTTCATAAACTTCATCAATCGTTGGTTGATTTTGAGTTTGGGCTTGGGCTTCGGATTCTTTTTTTCCAACAATTTTAGTTAAACCAAATCGTTTTAAGTCTTTAATTATTTGCATATCCTCAACTGATAATTTATCCAATTCTTGTAAGGTTTTAAGTTTTTGCTCTTCACGCATTTTTGAAATAAATTCTTTTACTTCTAAAGGATTTAACATACTTCTAGAGTTGTACCACTTTGTTATGGAATCATAGTTTAATTTTAATATATTTGGATAAAATGCAGTAGATAGTCCATTTGGTAATATTATACTATTTCTATCTATATTTGCTGGTAAACATAATGCTTTTCCAATAATATATTTTGCAATATTCACGTATGTGTTATATAATATTCCAACTCCTTGTGTTTGTAATATATAAATACATTTCTTCATTTCAGCTATATATTTTAATACCTCTTCTAATAATTTTTTTTGTTCGCCACTTTCTTTTTCGAATTGACTAAATAAATTAGAAGTTATTATTATTATTATTTGAGAGAGGATTGATATATCGCTTATATCTTCAAATATTTTTTGTAATTGCGTGGCACGATTCTTAGGATATACTTCAAATATAAATTGTTCAAATAATACTTTGCCTTGTCTTGCATTTATATCACTTTTTAGTAATGTCATATGTTCATTTGATATCCATAATTTTTCTTGAAAAATATCCCATATGTCTTTCTCTTCTTGTTGATCTTTATTTTCACATTCTATTTTTTCAATTGTAGCTACTTTTATTTTTTCTTCTTTTTCTTTTTTATAATGTAATAATACACTTCTTGGTTTTAATAAAAGTCTATTCTTTGCTAATTTTTGTTTAAAAGCATATAATACCTTTTGATCATTCTTAAAATCTAAATCAGCCTCGTATTTATCATTTAATGGAATAATACAACATCCTTGTGACCATGAAGCTTGTTTTTTAAATGCCCCTTTATTTATTGAAGGTAACAAAGTAGGCAAATAAGTATATGCTTTAACAAAAACTGGTAAAATATCAACTGTTTTTTTACTTTGAATCGCTTTTACTGCTTCAATTAAAGAATATTTTGCCTCTTTCGATTTGTCCATTTTATGAATTTTATCTTTTACATGTTCCCAATTTTCATTGATTATCTTTAATTTGTCTGCATATTCTTTTTCTGCAATTTTCAACATTTTATCACGTAATACATCTTTATCCATAACCATCCATGTATATATTTTTGCATAAACTTCTGTAATATAAATTATTATACCAGATGAAGTAGTTTTTTCAAGAGGAATACCAAATGGGCCCCACGAAGATGCTACGGATATCATCCCTTGCAATATAGAAAAATCTAAATTATTACGAACAGATGAATCTAATAACTCTAGCCAAATATAAGTCATACATTTTAATAATGTATTCTTACATTCTTCTTCCCATTTCTTATGAATAATTGTATATTCAGAATGTATTTTTTGTCTTAATTCTGTATTTGAAATATCTTCAATAATTTTTAAAGAAGTAGATAAGTTATTAGTACATACTTTGCGTGCAATTAATGTGGATAAATCTGGGTTATTTAATAAAAGTTCATGTGATCTTTCTACCCAATTAACAGTAGTAGAAACATCTTCAATAACTTTATTTATATTTATTGGAAGTCCAGATGCATCGCGAATTTGAATTAAAACTGGTAGTATTCGTAAAAAAATATCTTTATTTCCAAATGAAAAAGAAGAATAAATGGGAAATAGTTCATCATAATTATCTGGAATTGTATCAATCGCCTCATTATTTTCATCTGTATCATTTTCCAAATTAACATTCATAAAATTAAAATCAGTTTGCATTTCTTCAAATACAGTTTCAGTTGTTATTTTTATAGAACCATCATAATCAGAAGTATCTTGGCCTTCTACTAAATCATGAATATCACTATATAATGTAATAAATTGAGAACTTTCATCATCTTTTATAGATTTGTTAGTTCTTTCATATTCTTTAATAACTTTTTCAATAACACTATCTAATTCTGTTATAAAATTAGATAAATCACTTGAAGATAGTATATCAACTGATAATATTTTTTTACTATATTCTGAAATAGTTTGAATATAATATGTGGCTACTTTGTATTTAATTATCTCTATAGCATCATCAATAGACATTGACCCTTGTGAAAGATTCTTTGCTATTTGATAAGGTTCCATATCATGTATTGAAGCCGCGACAGATACAGCATCTTGTTGAAGTTTTGTAATATATTCTGTCAAGAAATCTTTTAATTTTTGGAATTGTTGCGATTGAATAAAATGAGTATTAATTTTAACTTGGTCTTTTATAATTTCCCAATATTTCTTGATTCTATTATCAATTGTTTCAGACTGTTTACCATTACCTTTTCTACTTACATCACTTATGTTAGATAAGTTTCTATCTTTATCTTCATGTTCTTGTTCTTTAACTAATTTTTCAAGATGAAGTATTAATGTATTATATTCAGTTTCATTTAAATGATCTAAATTATATCCATCCTGCAAAAGTTTAACTCGAATACTATGTAAATCAATAAGTTCATTTATTTTATTCTTAAGAATAAGATGTAAAGATGGTCTAATTGATTCTGCAATCCATTCATATAAATCACTAGAATTAGATGTTTTCCATTTTATAATATCTGATTTTTTTATTTTCTTTTTTTCATTTTCATAAACATATGTTAAATTAGTATATTCTAATGATTTCCACAATGCGCCTTTAACAGGTATTTTATAGTTATCTGTATTTAGTAATTTTGAACTATCTTTTTTAGAGAGAACAAGTTCACTTGTTTCAGAAAGAATAGGATATTTGTTATATTCTTCTATATCTTCGCGTTCAAAAGGAAAAGCAATTGTATTTAGCTGATTTTGTTGTAATAAATACGAAGGTGCTTTTAATGCTTCTTCTCGTTCACTAATAAAATCTTCTAATTCAGTATAATCTTTTCGCGCTGTATCAACTTGTAATTGAACATATTTCAAATAGGTTTGATTATATTTTAATGTTGGATTTTTTATAATATTTTTATGTAATTGTAAAAAGGTAGATGCTCTTTTAGCATTTCCTTGTAATAATTGTGTTAAAAGTAATTGAATTTCATCATCTTCAAAAACAACAAAAGTGGGTTCATTTTCAAATGCTTCATCGATTGTAATATATTCTTGAATTTCAATTTCAGGGAGAATCTCATCTTCGATATCCATACTTATTCCTCTGTTCATAGAGTAGAAGTTTCTTTAAGCCATTCAACCTGAATATTATGTAAATAAACTAGTGATCTATTACAATGTTCAATAAGAAGTTCCGTGTATTCATGATCTTCAATCTTGTCTTGGTTTTGATCTTGGTCTGGATCAAATACAATTTTAAGATTCATAATATTATCAAGTGGATGCGGGCATATATATCCAATGTATGATACATTACGATCTTTTGCGGAAGGTTTCTTATCGCGTATATAATGATTATGCATTAATGATTGTAAGAAATTACCAAGAGTATCATCTTCATCTTGAAATGTAAATTCAGCACCAATATCAAGTTTTTTAAGTGTTATATATTGACTATCGCTATTATTAATTTCCTGGATAACTTTATGAAGTTTATTCATTAAAATTTCAATTGCTTTTAATACTAGATACTTAGGTGTTAAAGCACATTCGCTTTCAATTTCGAAAAGAACATGAGTCGGATCTCCATATTTATTACGCTTATAGGCCTTTTCTTTATTTAATATATTAGATTCCTTACTGGCAAGTGTATCATCTTGAATAAAAGAATGAGCGCATAGTGAGACTGGACTAAATCCAGCATGTTCTCGTGCAGTACTTTTAACTGCTTTACCATCAATATGGAGTTCTTCTCCGACACGTAGCCGTGTAATTAGAATAGGACGATTGCTTACAGGACTTACTGGAAATATACGATGAATATCTTTCATTGGCATAGGTGTATTATTTTTATAAATTCTAAAATCATGTGTTGTTACATTTATCATTTGTTGATTATCATTTACAACATGCAATTCAAAACGGTAATCATCGGATACGAATGTTTCAATTTCATCTTCATTAAAACATATTGGAATTAATCCTAAACGATGAATAATAAATTCATTATGAAGAGCACCAGTATTTATTAGAATATCTACTGAAACATTATCTTCGCATCTAAAACCAACAACAGGAATATCTGTTAAAATAGTTCTACGAATTGCACTTATTAGAGAAAGATCAACTTCATTAATTTCAAAGCTAAAGCGATTAGTCGCGTCATTTGCATATTTAATATTTGTAAACATCTATTCTATAATCTATATAATTAGTTTTTATATATTATTTTTCAATTTTTCAGAGATTTGAAATAATTAAATCAGTATAATATAACGATATCATATATGGAAGAAAAATATAAAAAATTATTATCATATTATAAAGACTTGAATAAAGAAAATAAAGATTTACTTCTTATAAAGAAAGTTAAAGTGTATTTACATCCAGATCGAGTTTTAAATAAAAAATTAATAGATGATAGTGATATAATTGGTAAAGAAATCATTACAAATATATCATCTCTAATAAATGCATTAAATATCAAAGAAAGTATAAGTTCAATCACTTATAATAAAACAATAGATGAAACTTTTAACAAATATTTAAAGCAAAAATCAAAATCAAAACCAAAGCAAGAATCACATAAACTAGAACAAGAATCACATAAACCAAAACCAGAATCAAAACCAAAACTAAAGCAAGAATCACATAAACCAGAATCAAAACCAAAACCAAAGCAAGAATCACATAAATCAAAACCAAAACAAGAATCACATAAACCAGAACCAGAACCAGAATCAAAACCAAAGCCAGAATCATATAAACCAGAACCAGAATCAAAACCAAAGCCAGAATCATATAAACCAGAACCAGAATCAAAACCAAAACAAGAATCGCATAAATCTAGTTTACGCCATAATAAAAAACATAAAATAGAAAATTCTTTATTTTCATTTACAATTGAAAAAAGTAGACAATTATTAAAGCCATTATCCGAATTAGAAAAACAAATTAAAATAGAAAAAGATAAAAATTTGTTAAATATATACATTAATGTAATAAAAGACTTATTTAAAAAACATGGTCTTATATCAAAGATAAGATTATTACACGTACTATCAATTGAACATATTTGTAAATTATTTAATAGCCAGTATTCTCAAGAAACATGTAATAGTATTTTAATTAAACAAATTTATGATGAAATATATGATTATCATATTCCCATAATAATACAAGAAACTTTAGTTGAAATAATTAAAAAGCATTTTGCGTTTAAATGAACTTATTGAAAATACTTTTAGCATTCAGATGATACTATTCTATAGTAATTTTTGTCAGCATTGTCGAATGCTTTTAGAAACTATTCGCGTACATGACAGAAATAGTATTATAAAATTAGTATCAATAGATGTTTTACGTTCACAAGGAAAAAATTTATCACAGATTCATTCAGTTCCTGCTCTTATTCTAAATGAAAATACTTCTAGTAAAGAAATCTTATTTGGAAAAGAAGTATTCGATTTTTTATTATTACCAAAAGAAGGATTTTTAGTTAAATCTCAAAATTCATTAGCTACTTCTTCACCTTCAAATTCTGATTCCATAAAAGATTGCAATAATAGCTCTGAGGCAGAAGCTGAACCGTTAGCTTTTACAATTGGATCAACTTATTCTGATGGATTTTGTGAAATTGAAGATAATAATATACCAGACAATGGATATAGTGATCGAATGTATTCATGGACATTAATTACAGAAAATAAAGATGAATTAAAAGAAAATAAAGCATATAACGAAGATACACGAACAAAAAAAGAAATACCAGATATTGCTATATTAAGACAACAACGTGATCTCGAGATAAAACAGCAAAATCAAAATGATTTAAAAAGTTCTCATCTTAATTTAGCATCTATACCAACTCGTTAGCTTAAATGAATTATTTAGATAAATTTAATGTAACATATTTAGAATTTCTTACAGATTTAATAGAAGTATGTCCTGAAGATTCTGAATTTCCATTCTACAAAACAACTTCTGAAGCTGCTATATTTCTAGATTCTAAAATTGTGCACTATATTTTTCATGAAAATGTAGTTAAATTATATAGTGAAAAGATATTAAATAGAGAAGAAGAATTTTTTATTAATCATAATTATGAAGATGTTCATAGTGTAATTGATAGTGCAAATACAAACGAAATTATATCTAAAATTAAATCATATTGGTTACAACTAAATAAAGATAATCAAGAAATAGTATGGAAATATTTTAGAATACTTATCTTGTTAAGTAAAAAAATAATGAATGAAAGGGAAAATAAACAATAATTATTTATTTTTATAGTATATAAGGATTAGTATATCAAAAAATATATTTGATATCATATATGCAAAATAATATACATGTATTTAATCAATACTACTTTGACTTATTAAAAAAAATCAAGGATATAGCGAGAGTTAAAAAAACAAATCATTCTGGAGCCAAAAAAATAATAGATGCTCTTAAAGAAAATTATTCAGAATATGATAAATCGTCTACTTCATATTTTGAATGGTTTTTAGTAAATGCCAAGGTATCTTGTGATCAATGGGCTACAGTTAATACAATTGAAAATACAAAAGAATGGATGAAAAACTCAGAAGTTCTTGAATGTTACATATTTAAAGGAATACAAATTAAAACAGTTGTTTCAATTGTTAAAACACAGAAATACTTTTTACATTATTTTGCATTATTGTATATATTTGCTTTTAACGCATTAACTAATGATGATGTTACAATAGCAGTTAATATATTAAAAATTTTAAAAGATCGTAAAAAATATCGAGAAGAATTAACAACTATTGAAAACGAAGAATTGAAGAAACAATTAGAACTCTTTTTACAAATTATAGAACATCAAGAACACAGTGATATTCAAGAATCATTCAAGGATTTAGAAAAAACATCAATTGGTCAATTGGCTAAAGAAATTATGGATGAAATTGACATGGATAAATTACATGAATCTATAGGAGAAGATGGAGACATATTAAAAGCGTTAAGTAATCCGGACGGTGGTTTAACTAAATTATTAGGAAATGTAAGTACTAAAATGATATCAGGTATCGCTTCTGGTAAAATAAAACAAGATACTTTACTACAAGATGCTATGACGTTTTCATCACAAATTCAGAATATGATGGGTAAGAATGGAGGTTCAGCTGGCTCTGAATTACCATTTGGTGATTTAAATAATATGATGAGTATGTTTCAAAATATGACTGGAGGAGGTGGCGTTGGCGATGAAGATGGGTTTGATCTATCTAATATTCAAAATATGATGAAACAAATGGGAATGGGAGCGGGAGCGGGAATGGGAATGCATGGTAAAAAAACTAATGGAGGAACGGCTACAACTTCTGTAAATAGGGCTGCATTAAGTCGTTTAACAAAGGCAAAAAAATTAAGACAAAAATATGATGAAAAACAAAAACAAAAACTCTCAAAAGAAAATGTTGAAACACAAATAGAAGAGTCTAATGGCAACATCAACGCAAACGCCAATAAAACCGAATAATATATCTGAAAGTATTTGGTATGATGATATTCAACATTTTATAACATATGATAATTATTACGTTATCTTGCCAGTAAATCATATGACAAATGATGAAAAATTAAATGCAATTGTCCGCTTCTTCATATACTTGGGTATTGCTCTAACATTACTTCATGCCAATTATAAATATTTATTTTTAGGTATAGTAGTTGCTATAATATCTATATTTTTACATAAACATGAGAAGCAACAAAAAGAAGAAATTAAGAATATACTTGAAACAAATAATATGACTATTGTAGATAATAAAATATGCACATCATCTAGTGTACAAAATCCTTTTATGAATCCTAGTATAGTTGATATTAAATATAATCCAAATAGACCCAATGCATGTTCACTCGAAAATAGCGAAACAAAAGAAAAAATTAATGATAATTTTAATAAACATTTGTTCAGAGATGTAAGTGATTTGTATGGAAAATATGCATCTCAACGACAATTCTATACAGTCGCTTCAACTACTATTCCAAATGATCAAAAAGATTTTGCTTTATGGTGTTATGGCAGAGGTTCATCTTGTAAAGATGGCAATGGTATGCAATGTTTAGAAAATATTAGTGCTAATATAGTTTCTAGTACAAGCTCTGGCTCATAATAAATTTTTTATATTCTTTTGATTGTAATAGAAGAAGGAAGAAGAATGAATTCAAAAAATTTTGCTTTATTTGATGCATCTATGCAAGGAGTTAGAAGTGATTGTTGTGCAGAAGAAACTAAAGATGTTCAAAACAATGCAATTTTAGATTATGAATTATATCAATATTTACCAGTAAAATGCGATAATGAACATGCTCGTTATCCAGAATTTGCATATGAACACGTTAATTTACATGGCCGTGTTGGTTATGGTATTTCAGACGGATGTGTAGTAGATAACTATTCAAAATTAAGAACAGATCCAGCTGTATTAACACGTGATCGTTGCAGAATTCAATTGTTTTCTCGTATTTTCCAAGGATGCCCAAATTTAGCAGGAGGAATCGCTGATTCTGATGCTGAAATGCCAATATTACAAGGTTTAGGTACTCGTGATTTAGATGGTGTAAGTTATGTTTGTAAAAAAGCAATAACAGAAATGCAAACAAATAAACCAATGCCATTATTAGATTGCACAAAAGAAGTACAAAACCCCGTGCATATTGTAGAAGAATGGATACGCGGTGGCGATGCAACTAGAGATTATGTACGTCGTCAAGAATTTTTAAAAGAATGTGGAAAGACTACATTTCGTAAAGAAGGTCTTCGTAAATTACATTAAATATAGATATCTAATTAAATTTTTATTTTTGAAATCTTCTCATTGTAAAGTAGAGTTAAATAAAGTACAATGAGTTTTAATCATCTTAATGTCGATACATGTACTTATTCAAAAAATTTAAAAGAGAGCGTAAGTATTTTGGGTTATGTTTTAAGTCCTTTTCGATATGAACATGTTGATAAATGCCGCCATGGACTTGGTTTAGTCGGTGGAACTGCAGTATCACATATTAAGGGAAATTTAGTTGATTTAGAAAGTGATTTACGTGGTCAGACACGTTATCTTACAAGATGTACTAATAATATGCATCACCAGGTTCCACCTGGTGGTAAAATATATAATAATAAAACAGCACCAATTGATACAACATTATTACATTTACCTCGCTGTCAAATGATTTCTTATAAAAGTGTGCCTTTACCTGAACAAATGAATACTTCTAGTTGTAGTTGATTTTTTTTGCTTTATAAAAATAAGGAAAGGTATGTCTGCAACATCATTAAATAATGATTCTTGTTCTTATCGGGAAAAATTACGTCGTACAACTGGTCCCGGTATGTATATGTTATCAACTCCGGCAAATGATTGTGGTGCAGACTGTCAAAGAGATATACCACTTGATCCATATATTCGCTATCAACAATGGGGGCCAGGATTATGTGCTCCTGGTAAAGCAGTAGATGACGGAAGTGAATTACTAGGATTAAGATATAAAAATTCAAAATGCAATGATGATGCATATGCGCCTGGCAAATATAATGTTCAAGGTATATGTCAACCAAATGGAACTAGTAAAATTGGCGCATGTATGACACCAACTGAAGATACTCGCTTATCTAATCCCCCATGCACGTTAAGAGGGACTGGTTGGAATAGATGGGAATGGTTATGCTATGATCCTCAAGATAAAGCGATTATACCTTTTCAATGGAATACTAGTTATCGCATTGTAGTAAAAGATAATCATGTACCATGCTTAGAAACTCCGATTGATCAATCTGGATTTTATTTATCAAATACATCACAAACGAATAAAGCTTTAAAGACTTATGCTGGATATACCGGTTCTCCTTCTGCACCAAAAAATGTTGAAAATAGTATTGGTGATAATTTTAATGCTTATGCAGCAACTTGTAAAAATGTTTCACAATTATAGAATACTATAAATGGAAAGAGATAAAAGGTCATTCACTTTAATTCGCTCTGAGGTAAAATTACCAGAAGGTTCTGTAACTCGTTATATATCTAGTGGCCCTGCATCAGCTGCAAAAAAAGCTGCACGTCGAATATATAAAGAAACTAATACACGAAAGAAACAGATTAGTATTACTTTAAGGGAAACTACACAAAGTGGTAATAAACGTAATGTTACATATACTTATATTGTATCAAAAATGAAACTTGAAAAGCCAAAAGTAATTACTGTAGCAGGTAAAGAAATTACTTATCAATATGAATATACCTCAAAATTATGTAAATAGATATTCGCATCAAGTGTAATAATAATCTTATTTTTTATCCAGTATTCATAGAGGACTATTTATCAATATGGATATTTATGCGAGTGCTGCTCTAACCGGAGCAGGGTATGCTTTATCTAAACAAAGAGATACTTTGAAAAATAATGAAATGTCAAATTATTCTGCAAATCCAAGTGATCTTCCATCTATGAAAAATATGTATTATTCTGATTACAATAGAGACGTTCTTGCAGATCAAAGAACAAGAGGCATGAAAATGTTTGCAGATAGTCAAACACCTTTTCAAACTGGAGTAGTACCTCGTCCAGCATATGCTGATATGTTTGCTTCGCCGGAAACAGACTATAAAGTATCAAATGATTCTTATCAAAATCAGATTAGAACTCTTGCAGGTGAAACATTAACTCGTGAAAATTTTACTCATAATAACATGGAACCTTTTTTCCACGGTACTGTTAAACAAAATGTAAATGTTGAAAACAGTAGTTATGCAACAAAATTAGAAAATTTCACTGGAAGAAGTGATCTATATCAACGTAAAAAAGAAGTAGGATGTTTTTTTGAACCAACTAAACATAATGGTAATCCATGTGGTTTTATGCCTGATCAAACTGATTTTTTTATTAAACGTACAATCCCTCCAAAAGCCAGAAATAATGATTTTCCAATTGAACAAATACGTGTAGGTAAAGGTTTAGGTTCTGGTTTTACTTCAGATCCAGAAGGAGGATTTCAACAATCAAAAACTCTAGATTATGTAAGACCTAAAACAGTTGATGAATTACGTGTAGCTACAAATCCACGTATTACTTATAAGACAGGTCCAAAAGGGCCCCAAGCAAAAACATTTCAACGTGGTATTGTCAGTAAGTTTAATAAGAATAGACCTGAAAAATTCTATGAACAAGATCAAAATATGTTATTAAAGACAACTGGAGCACATTATAAAGAAAGTAATCGACCAGTTCAAAATATTAAAGCAACTGCAAAAGTTGATACACATATACAATACGAAGGTAATGCATTTAATAAAACTGCAGAACCAGGTCAAGGATATAACGATGATTATGGTTTAGATTCTGTAATGGTATTTGAAAATTCAAGAATGTATACTGAACAAAATAATATCATAACAAATCTTACAAGTTCTGTTAAGTCTATTATTGCTCCAGTATTAGATATATTCCGTCATTCTATTAAAGAATATACTATTGACGCATCACGACAGAATGGTAATTTACAAGCACAAATTCCATCTAAACCAACTACTTATGACCCGGTAAATCATATGATGAAAACTACTATTAAAGAGACTACAATACATGACACTACTGTATCAAACTTAAAAGGCAATGATAAAGGTACAGTACCAAATCTAGATGAAGCAAAAACAACTGGTCGTGAAACATTACCTCCAGAAGATGATATTCGTAATATTTCTGGACATACATATAATGTTACAATTTACAATATAGACGATATTGCGAAAACAACTGTACGTGAAACTACTAAAGAAACAAGTAGTATGTTTGGTTTCATAGGTGGAAAGACTCAACAAGATAGTGCAGGTGCTTATAGTGTAATTGATATTGAAATGAAAAATACTCAAAAGCAATTTATTTCTAATTATGAATATGAAGGTATTGCTGGTTCACAGAATGATTTTAGACCAACTTCGGAAGAAGCTGATTTCAATGCACAAATTGATCCAACGCGAGAAAGTATATTATTAGATACCGCTAATACACCTGGCGCTGGCGGAACATACGTTGGATTTACAGCAGAAAATATTGATATGGAATCTAAAAGACTTATCTCAGATAGTATTACTCCAAGAGATACCCAAAATCAAACTCGTGTATATCAAGATACTGCAATGCCAGTGAAGGAGTGTGCTGTAACAAAACCAGGTGTTTTCTTAAATGCAAACAAGGATAGATTAGATGGAGCATTATTAAACAGTTTAGCAAGTAATCCATACAATATTGGTATTAATCCAATTCGAAACGGATGTATTGAAAATGAAAATTAACTAAAGTGCGAATACTTAATCAGTCATTTTTTATATATGTAAAACAGGCTATAATGGTTGTTTTACAAGGTTTGATAGATAATAAAAAAGAATTCACTGAACATTTAAATGATATATTAGTTGAAACTATTACAAAAGAACTTCAAAATATTTATCAAAATGTAGCTACAAACAAGAGTAATAATATATTACATGGCTTTCAAGAATCTTTAACAAAAATACCTTATTGGAATCATATAGAAATTGAAAAATTATATAATAAAGTTATTGAAACATCAAAATGTAATTATTTAACAGAGCTAATCAATGCTTTAATTGTAACACATATCAAAATTATAGCAATAGTAAATAATGCACCAAGTATAAAAAAACTTAAAATAAGAGTACCTATTACTCAAAATTTTATTCATAAAGCACTAATTTTATCTGCTAGATTATCGTGGAAAAAAGCATACTTATTTTACCATAATGTAAAAAGTATTGAAAGACAATATAATTTAAATAAAATTGAAGAGTTAGTAAAGGTTGCAATTCGTCAAACAGTTAGATCATGTTTACATTATGAATCTATATTTAAAATATTAGGAACTGAAAATATAGTAAAAGATAATGACTCTGAATTAAGTGATTATGATACAGAATCCGAAGGAGAAGAGGACAATACTTCAGAAGAAGACATTAATAAAATCGGTACAATACCTATTATACCAAAATTAAAATTAGAAAAAGAACTGGAAACAGAGTCAGAAGAGCTGGAACCAAAACCTGATACAGAGCCGGAAGAAGTAAAACCAAAACCTGAAACAGAACCTGAAACAGAGTCAGAAGAAGAACTTGAACCAAAACCGGAAACAGAACCGAAACCAGAGTCAGAAGAAGAACTTGAACCTAAACCGGAAACAGAGCCAGAGCCTGAAGAAAAACCTAATTCTGATACAGAACCGGAAACAGAGTCAGAAGAAGAACTTGAACCTAAACCGGAAACAGAGCCAGAGCCTGAAGAAAAACCTAATTCTGATACAGAACTGAAAACAGAGTCAGAAGAAGAACTAGAACCAATACCTGAATCAAATACAGATAAGGGTATAAAATCCGAATCAAGTAGCCCGAAAATAAAAGAATTAATTATTCAACCAAAGAAATTAATTGTTCCATTACAAGGTTCTAAAGTAAAGAATGCGTTTTTTTAATATATAAGGAAACATCTGAATCAATTAGAAAGATGCACCAATTTTTTGTTTCAATCGTGGCTACATTTATTATATTTTACATTTTACAAAATATCGATGATACTCGAAATAAGAAAATAAATAAACCAGTAGCAAGCAGAAATTCAAGGATTGGGCTTTACTTTATTATATTTATGATTGTACAAATTGGATTTTATTGGTTTAAAAATACATCTTTAATTAATGGTGGCGGTGGCAATCATATCAAGGTAGAAGAAACATCAAATGATATTGAAAATTCAATGATAATGAGTATCAAAGATAGAGAAGATATTATGGTTGGTCATCCTAATTTTTAATCGTATCTAAATCAGTAAAAAATATATTTGCGCTAAAGTAGCGTGTGTATAATGAAATTAGAATTGAAGAAATTCGATGTTAGTAAATTAAGAGATGATAGCGTAGTTATATTTCTAGGAGCACGTAATACTGGTAAATCAACTGCATTATTCTGTGCTTTAAAATATCATACCACTATACCAGTTGGAATTGTGATTTCAGGAACAGAAAGTGCTAATCATTCATTTGAAAGAGTTGTCCCAAAAATGTTAATTTATGATGAGTTTGATCCAGCTATTTTAGAAAAGTTTATGGAACGTCAAAGAAAAATAACCGATCAATATACAAATGAAAAAAAACAATACGGAGGTACCGATATAGATCCTCGTGCGTTCTTAATTCTTGATGATTGTTTGTATGATAAAACATGGATAAATGATAAAAATATTCGGTACATTTTTATGAATGGTCGTCATTATAAAATATTTTTATTAATTACTATGCAATATCCCCTAGGTATACCCCCACATTTACGTGCTAATGTAGATTATGTATTTATTATGCGTAATAATATGATTAAAGATCGTGAGCGTATCTATCAACAATATGCTGGTATGTTTCCATCCTTTGATGTTTTTAATCAAGTAATGAATCAATGTACCGAAAATTACGAATGTCTTGTGATTGACAAAAAATCACAAAGTAATAAATTAGAAGATCAAGTATTTTGGTGGAAAGCTGATACTGATGTAAATTACAAAATGTGCTCTAAAGGATTATGGGATATGCAGGCAATGCAAGATGAACGTAAAGCGATGGGATTATCTGATGATTTAGATGACGAAGATGATTATGATACAGATAAATTAAATGTAAGCAAAAGATCGACTCAAATTAAAGTCAAAAAGAATTATGGTGTCTAAAATGCCAAAACGGCTATTTTTTGATTTTTGTGTTTTTTGTTTTTTTTGCAGATAGATTCAGTTGTTTGTGTTCTGGAAAGTTTGCTGCAGAGACTTCCACTCGATTCCAGCAATCTTCATCCGTTCAGTTTGAGGAATATTCGGATACTGAGCCTTCAGCCTTGGCATCGCTGAGATGAAGAAGTGTTGCCAAGGAGATAGCTTACGCGTTGGCCGAGAAGCCTTAAGAGTTGCCTGATGATTTTTCCAGTTACTGTCGATCTCACGTCGAATAGCCATTGCAGATGGCTTAATTTTCTCATTTGCGTACTTAGCCCTAATAATTTGCTTCTGTTCACGGCAATATCTATTATAATCATTCTCACGCTTTGTAGAAACACGAGTTGTCCCTGGCTGACGGCCCGCCGCCGTGACACGACGCGGCTGCTCCTCCTCATCCTCAGGCTGCACCGCCTCCTGCTTAGGCTGCACCGCCTCCTGCTTAGGCTGCTCCTCCTCATCCTCAGGCTGCTCCTCCTCATCCTCAGGCTGCTCCTCCTCATCCTCAGGCTGCTCCTCCTCATCCTCAGGCTGCACCGCCTCCTGCTTAGGCTGCTCCTCCTCATCCTCAGGCTGCACCACCTCCTGCTCCAGCTTCTCCTCCAAGGTCTCCAGCTTCTCCTCCAAGATCTTCACCTTCTCCTCCAAGATCTTCACCTTCGCCTTCGCATTGGTATACTGCCGAAACACAATCGCCATCATCGCCGCCACCCCGATATCAACCGCAAAGCGAACAATTCCAGCCATTTCTGTTGGATTATAAAAGGCTAGAGCACCTGGTTGTTTTGACGTCCAAATATTGAAATCAAAATCAATTTTTTGAAAAATTAGTTCAAAAAATTTACAAATTTGGTTATAGTGGCGTTTTTAAATGCTGTAAATTATTTAAAGATTTAGCACTTTAGTATAACAATGAGGTGTAAAACGCATCTCATTCAGATCCTGTAACTCAGTCGGTAGAGTGTCAGTCTTATGAGCTGAACGTCGTGGGTTCGAGCCCCACCAGGATCATTTTATTTTTTATATATGTTTGCGTTATTTCAAATGCAAACATACGTTTCGATGAAAAATATAATAATACTATTTAAATACTAAATACTATGAAAGAAGATAAATATGAATTCTCTGAAATGGCAGATATTATATACGATCCAAATGGACCTTCTTTAATTGGTATGCAGATTAATGTTAAACATGACGGAAAAGATATTGAAACTGAAATATCTGATATTTTTGAATTTCTTCTAAATATATTATTGACAGGAATAGTTAAATTGAATCTTATTATTACAAATGATGAAGAAACTATAAAAGATACAATGAAGAAGCTACAATTCTATTTTAATAAAATGAAAGTTAAGATATCATATTTTATAGAAACACTTGAAAATATACAAAAACCTGCAGTATTTCCTCCGTATTGCTTAATTAATTATGAGGGTGAAAGCGAAGCAATACACATTCTTAAAATATTTGAAGTAGTTAATATACGCAAAGAATTATACGAATATAGTGCATTTTATGAAATAGACAAAGAAACAAAAACTGTAATAGTAATATCGTTTTGCTATTTTTAAAAAAAATTTCAAAGGTCTAAAAATTACTTATTTTTGCATTATATTAAGATATTAAATCTTTTATTGTTTGAATATCATTTCCAGATTTTTCATATTCTGCTAATACAATTTCAATATGTATTGAATCTTTATCAATATATTTTTTTAATTTTTCTTTTTCTTTATCATCTAATTGATCGAGAATTTCTTCAAATATTTCATTGTTTTTTTCCTTTAACTTTTTATCTAAATATCTTTTAGTAGTTTCTAAAAGCCAATTAATATATTTATTAGAGGGTTTATTTTTAATAATTTTGAACATTTTTTGAGAATCAGGATCGGTATAAAAACCAATTTTTTCATAAAATCCAACAGCAGATTTTAAAGCAGTTAATTTTATAAAATCTATATTTTCTTCAGATATTTTATCAATAATAGCAGATCCAATACCTTTATATTTACCAGTTTGAGCACTTGATATTTCAATAATATGTGCTAATTTTTGTCCACCAGCATGAATTGGAACTTTAGAAAAATTAACTCTGGCCCATCCACATATATTAGGTATTTCAGGCGGTCTTAAACTTTGTGTTATTGATTTATTTTCATCATGATCAATAGCAACATATAATTTATCACCTTTGATACAATTGTTTTCCCAAGGATATATATGAGTAAAATTCTTTTTTTGTGCTGTTGCTATTCCTTTTAAATAAGATATATAAGATTTATCTTTTATACAATCAAGAACTATTAAACTACATTTTTTATAATTTCCTTCTTCTCTTCCTATTTTATGTTCTATAATTGTTGTTCGACTTGATCTTTTCATCATATTAATATTCTATATTATATTAAGTTAAGTTATTTTGTTAATATTTATTAATTTTGATAATAAATTCAAAAATAAGATTTATTTTTTAAGAGTTAAGTAAATAATAAACACTTAATTACTGTATGCAAGGCCTCCCATTCCAGACATAATTCTGAGTACGTTGTAGTTGACTGCGAAGATCTTGGCTACACCGCCGGTGGCGCTGAAGTTAGATTGGGTGGTTAACTTGAGTACTGCGCTATCAATGCGGGACATGTTAAGAGTACCAGATGGTTGATGTTCTTCTGGTTTTAATGCAAAGGAATATACGCAGATACCTGGTACTAATGGTACCTTTTCGTGGTGTTGGTATGGTTGTACAAGTTGGAAATAGTTTCCTGGGCGTTCTGCGAAGCGGTCTTGGCCATTGAGTTGTAATATGGCAGATACGGTTGGGTTAAGATTGGGATTAGCTATAGCACTGGTTGGAGAGTTGTAGTCGGTATTGGAGCCAGCTATAAAGGTACCGCCTCCACCTAAGTAATTTGCTACACCATTTGAATCTACGCCACCTGGTGCCATACTGTAGTTATTCCATATATTGCATTCTTGGCCGGCGATCATTGCACCAGAACGTTTGCATACCCACACTAATTCCTTGACTGGATGGTTGTAGTTTAATTTAATACGATTTGTACCATTTACAATGGTTTCATCACCAGTAAATTGTAATTGTTCTATTAAATATTCATGGCTGAGTTGTGCGAATCGGCGACGTTCATCGGTATCTAAGTAGATGTAATCTACCCATAAAGATGCATATTGAATATCTGGAATAGATAGTCCACTTGCAGAGGAAGCAGTTACTAATCTTGCTAATTGTTCGAAGTCGATATTGATCTTGACTTCATGGTATTGTAATGCAATTAATGGTAATGCAAGACCAACATTACGGCAGAACCAGAATTCAAGAGGTACGTGTAACATATTGGTACTTAAGCTACCATTAGATGGGAAGGTGGTTTTGGATAAAACACCATTGAAGTCAGAACCAACCATAGCTGAGTAACCATCAACTTTGCCTACTGGTAAAGATAATTCATTCCATATGTACATCCAGTCAGCCCAATGTTTATCAATACGTTGGCCACCAATTTCAATCTCTACATCTTGTAATAATGCAAGACCTACGTATGGTACCCAGGATACACTAGCACCCACGCTTGATGGCATTACTGGTAAATTTATTGCTACGTATACACGGTGAATTAAATCACCATTGCGGGATATTTGGCAAGTTACACGTTTGCCAAATGATGCGGTACCATTGAATACATTTTCAATAGATTCCATTGCAAAGTTAGTATGGCGACGGTATACTACTTTGAAGAAGGTAATTTGTGGATTGCCAGTTAAGTAAATATCTTGGGCACCGTATGCTACTAATTGAAGAAGACCACCACCCATTTATGTTATATTAATAGCGGAGAAAAAAAAATTTAGATATTAAAAGATCAACGCATTTAAGAATTCAACTATGAATTATTTTAATGTTTAAGGAAAAAACTTCGAAAAAAAGAATTATTTTACATGATTCAATAAAAGATACATCAACGTTGGATGCGAGACATCATCAAATGATTCAAACGCTGCAAAACAATAAAAATAGTATTCAAGATTTAACGAAAGAAACTAAATATATCGATTGCGAATTAGAAAGATTAAATAAATATATAGACGAATTAAAACAAACTAATAATATAGAATCTTGTGAATATAATACAGCATGGTCTAGTAATTTAGAATTACAAGATCTCAAGAAAAATATACTAAATAAAATTAATAACTACAATTCTCACGAAGATGAAATTGATTATTATGCAAAAACAGGATATGTTTTGTATCAGTATTATGATTTATTAGAAAAACAAAATAATAATAGTAATATTCAAGAAATATCTACCGTTATTCCTAAAACAATTTTAAAAGGACGGAAAAAACATGCTCCTCCGGTTTCTTTGACAATATTGGATGCTTTTAATATTATCAAGAAAGATGAAGATACAAAAGAACATCCTGTAATTAAATCATCATTAGTTGATGAATATTTAACAGAAGTAGATCCTACACATTTACGAATAAATGTAAATGATGATCATCTATGTAATTGTCCAGTTTGTAAAATTGGATTAATATGCATTCAACATGATAGCGCAATGGTATGTCCAGACTGTGGTTATCAAGAACTATTACTCGTTGAACAAAATCGTCCGTTATTAAGACAGTCGAATAAAGAAGCTTCGCATTTTTCATATAAGCGTATTAATCATTTTCGCGAATGGTGCTCACAAGTTCAGGGAAAAGAAAGTACAGATATTCCTGAAGAAATATTTGAACAAATTTTACAAGAGATTAAAAAAGAAAAAATAATTGATACTAAAAAGATTACATATGATAAAATGCGAGAAATAATGAAAAAACTTAAAATAAATAAATATTATGAACATATTAATTATATAATTAACCGAATAAATGGAGTTCCTACTCCGCATTTTTCACCGGAACTAGAAGAAAAATTATGTAGCATGTTTAAAGAAATTCAAGGACCTTTCTTAAAACATTGTCCAAAAGAACGTAAGAATTTCTTGTCATATAGTTATGTATTGTATAAGTTTTTTCAAATATTAGGAATGCATAAATATCTTAGATTCTTTCCATTACTGAAAAGTAGAGAAAAATTATGGATTCAAGATCAAATATTTAAAAATATATGCGATGAATTATATTGGGAATTTTATCCTAGTTTATAATTTATGCAGGGAATCCTGCAAGTTGGAAACCAATGCCGTATCCTACGCCACCACGTACTGTAGAAGATATAGATGGTGCGAGAATATCAAGTAATGCAAAGATTGAGGCAGCGGTTAAACCTAATAGTATCACTTCATTAACATCTAATGATTTAGATGGTAATATCCATGCAACTAAAGCAACTACTAAACCTTCTACTAAATATTTAACGAATCTATTAAATGCTTCTTGAAAATCAAAAGAGTAACCCATTGTTTGTTCTTATATTATAATATAAGAAAAGTATTTAAGAACTTTTACATAAAACTAAAAAGGAATTAATGGCTTCTTCAAAAACAGAATTAGTATCAACAAAAGAAGTAGATTATTTAGATGAAGATAAACCAATTCGCAACCAAAATTACGTATGTTTATCTTTCATTTCTCCAGAAGATATATTATTAGAAAAAGAAGTCTATATGTTTTCTAAATATGTAAATTCTTTTTCAAAAGAAATGAATACTTTACTTGATGGTATAGTTGCAAAATATCCAGATGCTCAAGAATCTATTGATGTTATTAAAGAAAACTATGATTATATTTTCACTGCGGAAAAGTTACAAGAACAATATAAATTTTTTAAACATGTAAACGGAGAAACATTAGAACGAGATTTTCATGAGATAGTTGATTTCAAACCATCTATTCGCGGAATTAAAGTACGTGGAGTTTTTGATACTTTAAAAGAAGCACAAGTAAGAGCGGATCTATTAAAACGTATGGGTGATAAATTTAATATCTACGTTGCTCAAGTAGGATGCTGGTGTCCATGGTCTCCAAATCCAGACGATTTAGAAAATCAAGAATATGCCGAAACACAACTTAATACGTTAATGAAGAAGTACAAAGAAGGATGTGCATTACGCGATGAAGAGTATGAAATGAGAAAAAATGAGAAAATTAATAAAGCAAAAGAAACAGCAGATAAATTAAAAGCTAAACAAAAAGAAGAGGCAGAAGCAAAAGCTGAAGCAGAAGCAGAAGCAGAAGCAGAATCAGAAGCAGAAGCTTAAATCTCGAGAAGAAAATAGTTGAAGAATTAGAACCTAATAATTGTTATTTTAACATCTTTAATGATTCTACTAAAATATCAGTATGTTCAAGAATGATCTTTAGATCATGTTTATAAGCATCATTATCTCCTAACAAAGTCCATCTTTGAACTATAGAATCTCTAAGATCATGTACATCTCTTTTATATTGAGCAATTTTTTCTGTATTTCCATATTTTTTTGCTAAAAGCATCCATCCAAATTTTTCAAATTCAGCACGAAACCATTTATGTAATCCATGAATTGTCACATCATATCCTTTGCCTCCCATCATTTTTCCTGGCATTTTAATTTTTTTTCTAAAATAATATTATAATTTTTTTATAATGAAGGCTGTTGCTCTTTTACTAGTTTTTATAGGTATGTTTTTATTGATTCAAGGTTATTATATTCAATCTACAAGATGTCCTGATCCAAAAGTCGAAGTGAAATATATACCACGAAATTTGTACAATGAACAATTAAGCAATAATAAAGACGTTGATCCTATTTCTAAACAATTTCGCGGAATGTTTGAAGATATTAAACAAGTTAATGTAGTTTCTCCTACAACATTTTAATTCTACTATAATAGAGAGTTCATATTAATATGAATAACCAGTATTTAAAAGACCTTATAGATTCGTTAATTGATTTTGAAGTACATAAGTCATCTCGGGATAAAATAATTCTTTTAATTGATCAATATAAGTCTATTACTGTAGAAAAAGAAAAAGGCTTAGAAATGTTACGAGATTATTATATGAAAATGCATGAATTACCAAGAAGAGAAAAAGAAGCAGAATATACAAAATTTGTTAATGAAAAAAAAGAAATAAAAGATCATAACGAAAATGCTAAAAAAACATATTATGAATTAATTAAAACAACAAATCCCGAAGAAAGAACAATCTTTACTATTTATTCTAAACCACATGATTTATAATATACCTAGATAGTAAGATGGCAAAAATAGATTTTAGATTAAATATTCCTATTTTTATTTTTGCATTTTGTCTAGGCATGTTATATGTTTATTTAGTTACACCAACTCCATCTGTTGTTATAAAATACCCAACCCCTTTTAATTCTGGAAAAATAACTTATGTAGATAATGCGGATAATTGTTTTCAATTTAGTTCAGAAGAAATAGAATGTCCTAGTGATAAAAGCAAAATAAAACCACAACCTATTATTTCTAGTGCAAGTATAGATTCTTATAAAATTTAAAAATAAATAAATTATAGAAGACTTAATAAAGTATGCAAATTGATATACATTCTATTATAGATAAACTTTTTCACAGTGAAAAAGGTTCAATGGTGTTATCTGGTTTATTTGGAATAACTTTAGCAATTATGTTTAAACGTGTATGTAAAGGTAGGGATTGTATTATAATTAAACCACCTCCATTAGAAGAAATTAATGGAACGATTTATCAAATAGATGGCGATTGTTATAAATATACTCCAAAAATAATAAAATGTTCAGAATCTCCCGCAAGTGTTAATGTTAAATAATAGTGCGTTAATAGTATTTTTCTTTTTATTATTGTTTATAATAATGGCAAATATAAGTATGAGTACTCCTGTAAATCAATTACCTTCATCTCTGCCACAAAAAAATCATCAAGAAGAAGATCCAATAGTAAATGAGGTTATTAATGAAATGGAAAGAGAGTTTAGTAATACACGACAACAGCAAATGCAACAACAGCAAATGCAACAGCAACAAATGCAAATGCAACAACCGCAAATGCAACACCAACAAATGCAACAACAGCAAATGCAACAACAGCAAATGCAACAACCGCAACAGCAAATGCAACAACCGCAATTTCTTTTTCAGAAACCAAAAGAATCATTATTTTCATTTAATAAAACTCATGCACAATACGCAATAATCGCATCAGTTGCAGCATTTTTATTATTTTATCCATGTAATACTGATTTAATTTATAATCGTATATCATATTTACAAAAATTAGAACCATATGATCGTGTGGTAAGAACGATATTATTAATAGTATTATTATATATATTATTATGGAAGTTTAATATTTAATTACAATGGTAAATTTTCACGATATTTATATATACGTGCTTTAAATACTTTATTTGCATAATCGGGAATTACTACATCTACACCATCGTATATTTCATTGCATCCAACTTCATCTTGACAATCGCGATTTTCATACATAACGCTTAATTTCCAAAGATGATATTTATCAGATGCACAATAATAACTCCATCTATCACGAGAAATCATTTTTCTTCCATATAATGGTAAAATTATTGGTTCATTTTCACCCATATCTTTAGAAACTAAAACACCGACTTGTTGATATCCCATAATTTTATTTGATCCAGGATATTGTGGATTTTCTTTTGGATATACTTCTTGATCAGATGCATTAGTATGTGTAACTATTATAGGTTGTTGTATAGTTTCTGTTGTTGTAAAGCCAGTTCCTATACTATTAGTATTATGGAATGTAGATGGTGATATATCATTTTTATTAACAACTACATAATTAATCTTATTTATATAAATTAATAACATAACTAAGGCAATAAATAATAATATTATTATTATTAATAAAAGTTTATTAGTTGATGTAGATGGAGATAGATGTAACGGTTTAGAAAATGATTTTTTAGCCATGTGTAAAAATCTAATCTACTATAATCAAATAATAAAAGAAATCTTAAGTGTAATATAGATAAGAAAGCATATGGCATTACAATTTGGAAGTTTCCCACCTCTTCTTAATAATGCTCAAATACAACAGCCAACTAATTACTCTCCTGCTACATCTAATAATAATGTACAACGTATACCCACTATTAATGAACCATTTGAAATAAATCAACAACAAACCATTTCAACAGTAGAAACTATATTTATATCTATGGCAACAATGATAGGATCTTCATTATTAGCTATATTATTTTATTGGTCTTATCAAAAACTCCCATCATTATTTATAGCTATTTATTCTATAATTGTATTATGTTATTCAATTGAAACATTAGTATTTATTATATATATACGTAGCCAGTTAACTCCATTCCTATTTAAATTCTACTTAGGAAGTGCAGTATTTATGTCATTCTTAAGCTTGATGGTAACAATATATTTTGCAGTTAAATCATTTTCAAGATCATCATATACCAATCAATCTTCTAGTTATTCAACACAAGAAGTTTCTGCACAAGGAATGTAATAAATTAATCTAATATTAAATTTATGATTCATTGTCACTTTCATCTAAAAATTCATACCTTTCTTTTTTTTCCAATTCATTATTTTCACTAATATCAGTATCATTTATTATATCTATAATTTCATTATCTATAGTATTAGTTATATAGTTAATTGAATATCCCTGTTTTTTATAAAATTCAGACCGTTTTTTTGCTTGATTTGAAAAAATACTATAATTATCAATAATATCAATTACTAATGGTATATATTTACGATCGTGTGGTTTTTGCCTCTGGATTCTTCCAATTGGTTGTTCAATAGATGAAACAGGGGATGCTAAAATAAGAGTATTCAATACAGGAACATCCATCCCTTCAGCAGCCATAGAAAATGTAGCTAAAATAATATCCTTGCTTTCACTATTTTTAAGTTCAGTTTCTTTCATTCCTCCAACATAATATCCAACTGATCCTAGATTTAATTCTTTAATTCTTTTTTCAAACATATTTAAATGATTTCTCCTATCACTTAAAATAAGTGTCTTTCTACCAGGTTCTTCTTTAAGAACATTAATTAGGATTTTTAACAATATTTCTGTTCTAGGATTGTAGCTACAAATATCATTTATCATTTGAGCAGTATTTCTTTTTCCATTCCACATATTTTTTTCCATACCATAATTTATACTTCTACCTTGTTTATAATCAATAACAGTTATATTAAGAGAGTTATCACTGCGCTTCTTTAATTCAAATACAGGTTCTCCAAGAAACCATTCAAACACTCTGCGCAAACCATCTTTACGGTTTAATGTTGCAGAAAGCCCTAACATAATTCGACATGTAACTTTTGGTAAAGCTTGCATAAAAACTTCAGCACTTGTATGATGACATTCATCAACTGCAATAAAACCAAATTGTTTAAATATTTCAGGGTTATATTCTTTCATTGCTAAACTTCGTAAACTTGCTAAAACAATATCTTTATCTTCAGTATCAATAATTTTTGCTTTAATTAATCCAACTTTTGCTGTAGGAATATATTGTTCAATACGTTCTTTCCATTGATTAATTAAAAACTCTTTATGACAAATTACCATAGTTTTTTTCTTGAAAACAGTCGATAGATATAATGCGAGTACAGTCTTTCCAAATCCACAACCAACTGATATAATTCCTCCTCCTTTTAAAGGGTCGTTTGCTGCTTTAATAAAAGCATCAACTGGAAGTTGCTGTTCGGGTCGTAAAGAACCTTTAAAAATAAGATTAGGCGCATCGATGCCATTATGTAAATTATCATTTGAAGAATTCTTAAAATTTTTTAAACCAAATGCTCGAGGAATATATATACGTTTTATGCTTTCTCTATAGACTGAAAATGATCTATCAATATTTGCACCTGGAGCATCTGGATTAACTCGTGCACTTACTGTTAAATATTCTTTTAAATTGTTAATAAGAATTTCATTATTTTCTTTATCAATACCGTACCCATTAATTGTATATATTGTTTTTCCATTTATAGGTAAAATTTTATTTTTAGGAAAATTCATTATTATAATATTAATATATTCATATGTTATATAAACTCCAATCAATTTTTCTATACTCTTTATGTAGATTTGTAAGTTGCAAAGATGATTATGATTATGAGAATGTTTAGTTTATTAATGATTATAATGGCTAGTATTATTGATCCATCATTAATTATGTTTATTGTAAAACCAGAAGTTCAATTAGTATTAGGTACAATTATTATAGCTATTATTCTATTTAATGATCCTACTTCTGGTCTTTTATTAGCCGTAGCCATATTGATAGCATATTCTAGAGTATATTCAACAAAATATGGAGTATCATTATTTAGTAAAAAAGAATTAAAGGAAGGTTATCCAATGAAATCACTTGTATCAGAGTATATTACACCTCAAAACTTGGAAGATGCTCAAAATAATATAGTTAATGATGAAAGTTATAAATTAGAAGTAAAAGGTATAACTGGAGTATATGGTGAACAAGTTTATGGTGCTCAAGGTACTGATAAGAATATGCCTGGGTATCAAAGTTTTAATTTATTAGGTAATAATTAATATGTTGAATGTGTAGTAGTAAGTAGTATGGAAAAAATTATTCAATTATTTTTCATAATTATTATCATATATATTATATATATATTTACTAAACCTCCAAATGTTCAAAAATCTAAAAATGAAAAATCAAATCAATCACAAATACAAATTAAAGATCAACCCAAACCTGTATTTAAAAAAAAGGAATGTGAAAAGATACATCAAGGATTATCTGCTGATGGACATAGTTTAAAAAAAACTATTAATGTAGTACCTACTGATTTAGAATCTTATTATAAACCTGCATTAGTAAATGTTCCAATTACACAAGATATAATACCTACTCAAAATATAGGAGATTGTCCAATTAGTAAACCACTATCAACTGATTTGCCAATCGCAGATGTTCCATTATGTTATATTCTTAATGATAAATTTTCTAGAAAAATGAGTGATACGAATATATATAAAGAATAGAATATAAAAAATGATAATTATTTTATTTTTATAACTATTGTAAAATAAATGCATACAGGCGTTATATCATTTTGCGATAGGATTAATTGTAATATTAAATCAGATGATACTAAAGATGAAATTCTAAGAGATTTATTAAAACGGTTTCAAATACAAATTTTACAAAAACATTGGTATCATTTAGATGAAAATAATTGTAGTCATTTACAACGTATTCCTCATTTAGCGTGTATTAGATCTAATGGTAATCCATATTATATGTATTTTACAAAATATGAAGATATACCAATTATTTATTTTATTGATAAAAAGGTACATCCGGGATATCAAAAACCTAGAATAATTATTGGGCGTGGGCTTTGGAGTAAAGAATTATTTGACAATACTTTAATCGAAGGAGAAATGGTTAAAGATATTTTTAATGGATGGTTATTCTTAATTAATGATGTGATCGTTTATAGAAATAAGGTTTTATCAAATGAATATTTACCTAAACGATTAGAATACGCCTTTAATATACTTGAAAATATGCATACTCCAGATCCAATAATAGATGTATGTAAGTATAAAGTAAAACAATTTTCTCATGCTACACAAGAAGGTACTCTAGAATTAATTGAATTGTCAAAAAAATTACCTTATACGTCTCGTGGTATTTATTATTGGCCGTTCTCGCCAAAGTTTAAACCAAAATTATATAATTTTAATGAAAATATTATTGTTTCAGTTCAAAGAACCGTAAAAGATAATCCATATTTCAAGGAAAGAGATGTAAATAGTATAGTATCTACGGTTTCTCAGAGAACAACATCACCTATACAAATATCAAATACAGATACTGAACATATTTCTACATCTACATCTATTCCATCAGCATTAGATAAAAATAATACAGCAATATTATGGCTTCGTAAAACAGAATTACCTGACGTATATGATGTGTATTCATCGGATCATGGTATGATAAAAAATACAAAAATTGGAATTGCTTATATTCCATCTTTTAATGTTAGTAAGATGTTGCGAGCTATATTCAAAGATACCACAGTTGCGATGTATATTCCATTTGAATGTAAATATCAAGAATCAGTTGATAAATGGATGCCTCTTAAAAAATATAATTAATTACAAATTTCTAATAATTAAATTTATTGTTCTATCTAAATCTTCTTGTATTTTTTTTAAATCTACATTATCACAGTGATTATATCTTATATATATGTATGATTCATTCTCATTTTTATCATAATATATAGAAATTCTATTATTAATTTTATAAATTGTTCTAATATAAGTAGTTTTATTTGAAATTTCATCAGTTGAAGGAAATCTATGACCTGGTAAAATCTCTTCTACAAAACTTAAGCAATAAAGCATATATTTTTTTGCAGATACTAGCGAATCATATATTAATGTTTTTCTTATAACTCTCTGTGCATCATTTATTAAATCATAACTATAAATTAGATCTTTATGCGAATAATCAACAGTTTCACAAGTATGTTTTCCACTTATTTGTAAATTTAAAGGTTTTTGTATATTTATATCTATTTTGTAGCTATCTATTTGTTGATTACATATATATATTTCTACAATATTTCCTTTAGGAATCGATGATATATCTATAAAAGATACCATTATTCTTATGATATAATTTATGTTATAATGTTATATCATTTTTTATACGATACATATAATAAAAAATGAATATAATTTAAAGATTATACTTGTATTAGGGTCAATCAAATGACAAATGTTTCTGGTACAGATATTAGAACAGAAGTTGTTCATATTTTGAGATCATTCGTTAATTCAGATTTAGAGGCAAAAGACATTGAAATTGGTATATTTAATTCTTCAATCGATTATGCAAGACAAAATAAAATACAATTATCATGGAACTGTGACCAATTTAAAGAAATTTATATAGGAAAATCTAGATCAATATATGATAATTTACAAAATAAAAAACTAGTAGATCGTATGAAAGATCATGAGTTTCTTCCGCATAATCTTGCAACTATGTCCCGTGATAATTTAAATCCAGATGCATGGAAAGATATTATTGATAAAGAACTTTTACGTAATAAATCAGCATATGAAGTATCTGTTGCATCTATGACAGATCAAATAACATGTGGAAAATGCAAAAAGAAAAATATTAGTTATTATGAACTTCAAACAAGATCAGCTGATGAACCTATGACAACTATTTATACATGTTTAACTTGTGGTAATCGCTGGAAACATTAACGCATCATATAACGAATTGTATCAATATTTAATTGTGATACCGGCCAGTATTCTGGTGAACTATTTGGAATAGCTCTTTTTACTAAATATGGTAGTTTTTTTTCTTGTAATTCTTGAAGAGCAATCTTTCGTAAATCCATATTGCCTTGGCATTTAAAGTTATCAGGTAGAATAATAAATGGAATCGCTCCACGTGATAAATGCATAGTTCTTAAACCAATTATTTGGTCAAATTCATATTTTGTCATGAAAGGCAGGGATATATATTTATCTGTTTTTGTAACTAGATCAATATTATCAGGTATAATAAAGCTTTGAGATTGAGATGACATTTTGAACTGTTAATATGTTCTATATTAATCTTTACATCATTTTTTATTCTTTAGATTCTGATTCTTTTCTAAAGGTTGATCCGCAATAATCACAACAGTATAAGTATTTCATGTGAACAGGGTGATATTTGATATACACTACTTGAGGTTTATCTTTTGGACCACTACATTCAGTATTTGGACAAACAATAGCAGGATCTGATACTCTTGGAAGAGTAGGATCACATCTTAAATACTTATTTTGAAATTGTAGATATAACATATCATCTTCCGAATATAGAGTTTGTGATATTTTTATCGCCTTATTTGTATTTGCATTTTCACTTTTGGAAAAGGTACAATGTCTGCAATATTTAATAAGTGAGTTGTCTTCATCAGATCGAAGATATAATAGATTTTCACAAACTTCACAAAATTCCATTATAATTAATATAATATAGTTTTTTTATATTCTATAAATCATTTTTTAATTGTATAACTGATATAAAAGAAAAATACAAATAGAATAAATATGGACTCTAACCCCACTTTACATATATGTTTAATTCATACACCTAATTTAATAGCACGATCTGAAAAAATTAAATCTTTATTAGAAAATATACAAATAAGTTGTCAAAAAATTAATTATGCAGTCATGGGTTATATTGTAGTTAATCCGGATATATTAACTTTACACAATAATATATCTGAACTTCAAAAAAGTATAGACTATCAACCAGTAAATGATCATGATTTTGATAGTTTGCGGACCGTATTAAATATAGAAACAATTAGCAATTTTGAAAAACATAAACAATCATGGAAGTTAATATCTGAAATTGAATCAATAAATAATAACGACTTATTTCTTGTAATCGAAGATGATGCATTATTAAATGAAACTAAAGACTTATCTGATATTATAGAAAAAAGTAGAAAAAAAAGATGGAATATGCTTATGTTATACAATTTAATTAATGATCCATATAAAAATAATATAGATATTTCTGTTGTAGAAAATATAAAAATTCTCCCATCTAAAGTAGCTTATTTAATAACACAGCAAACTGCAAAAAAAATGTATGATTCCTTTACTAAATATCGTTTCTCATTACGGATTCAACTATCATATTGGATTTTTAATGAGAAATCATTTATATTATGTGGATTAAACAAAAATGTATTTATAGATGGTAGTAAATTTGGAATATATACAAGCAGTCTTCATACAAATAATAAATTAACATTTAATGAAAAATATAATAAATTATCCGAATATACTAATAAAACTCCACAAGAAATTAAAGACAATCTAACAGAAATTAATAAAATTTATGAATATATAAAATTAATAAATAGTCCAGATATATTATATTTATATGGAAGTATTTTATTAAAAATAGATCAAATCGAAGAAGCTAGAGAAGTACTTAATAAATCTATTGTAGAACTTAAGAAACAACAAGGTATTTTAAATAATTTTACACATTCTTTTAATATGTTAGTTAACTTATATAAAAATAATCAAGAAGATGTAGATGATATTTTAAAATTAAAATCAAAATACGATGATATATCTGATTTAACTATATAAATTTATTCTGCTGCTGGTGCTACTTCAGGTGCTACTTCGGGCTCTGTTTCTGGTGCTACTTCGGGCTCTGTTTCTGGTGCTACTTCGGGCTCTGTTTCTGGTGCTACTTCTGGTTCTGCTTCTGGTGCTACTTCGGGCTCTGTTTCTGGTGCTACTTCTGGTTCTGCTTCAGGTGCTACTTCAGGTTCTGCTTCAGGTGCTACTTCAGGTTCTGCTTCTGGTGCTGGTGCTACTTCGGGCTCTGCTTCTGGTGCTGATACTTCTGGTGCTGCTACTTCTGGTTCTGGTTCTGGTTCTACTTCTGGTACTACTTCGGGCTCTGCTTCTGGTGCTACTTCTGGTGCTACGTCTGGTTCTGCTTCTATTTCTTCATTATCATTCTCATCAGAATCTAAGTCAGATGGCATACTAGTATTTGGTATTTGTTTAAATAATAAAGTTTTTCTATCATTATTGTTTTCTATAGTTTTATACTTTTGTAGTTCAGTTTCCAAATTATTTATTTTTGACTCTAATGATACTATTTTATATTTTAAATTATTAATCTCGCTAAATATATTACTAAATTGATGATGCATTGCTATATTTTATATAATATTTTAATTTACTATAAAAAAATGATTATTAATATAAAGAATATTTATTATTCATAGTTTAGATAGAGAAATGATTATTCCGATCCGTTGTTTTACATGTGGAAAAGTTATCGCAGATAAATATGATTATTACTTAGAAAAAGTCGAAGAAGATACAAAAAAAAATAAAAATGAAACAAAGCACTTCGATGTGCTTAAAACTGGACATATCTTAGATGAAATGGGTTTTACAAGATATTGTTGTAGACGCCATATAATTTCTAATGTTGATATGATGCAGATGATTTGAAAAATTCTATTATTTCAATAGAATAGTAATAGTCTATTAATGACAGAAAATATAAATAGTGATATTATTGATAATAATATATCATATCAAGAAGTTTATAAAAGACTTTTATCATATACTGGTCGAAGTCTAATTGGAGATGATAAAGTAGAAGAACAAAAAGTTGTTTCAAAAATTAATAAATTTTTAGAGGTTTATCCAGATATTTTAAAAAAAACAGATGATTCAAATAAGATTTGGACTAATTTAAGTATTAAGCAAGTTTTTATTAATACAATAAAGACAGCTATTAATATTATTAATGATATAGGTGATATAATATCAAAATCACAAAGTTTAAGCGTAACTACATTTAGAAGAAAGATTGTCGATAGTTTTTTACAAGAAGATCGTCGAGTTTATGTCGGAATATGGTTAATATTATTTTCATTTATTTTGTATTTTATAGACTTAAGTTCATAATATGTGGCTACTTTTCTTCATTTTTGTATAGAGTTATATGTTTAATATTTCTTTAATAAGAGATTATTTTGTATTCGTTTGTATATTCGGTATTATATTATATTATCAAATATCTGGAAATAGTGAAAAAAAATCACTTACTATTATTATTATTATTATATATGGTATTATTTCATATTTTTATTTAAAAAATAAAGAAAAAGAAGTAGAAAAATCTATCGATAATACTATTAATAATTTAAATGCGGAAATAAAAGATAGAAATGAAATAGTAACTAATGATTTTACTTTAGCTACATTCCCAAAGAAAGGTCTTAAATTTATTTTAAAAAATCAAATATTAGTTGAGATATTAAACGATTTACTCTTTGTTCGACTATTTGATAAAGCTCGATATGCTGATTTAATCGTACTAATGGATAAATATCAAAAAACATATATATATATATTAAATCAAAGATATAATTGTTATACATATACGCCAATATTTTTAGATACAGGTAATGCAATATTAGAACATATGTATAGTTTTGTATTTATAATTCCTCAAAAATTTAATCATATATATGGGTTAGATCCCATAGAAGTAATTGATAAAAATATATTACGTTTTACTATTTTACGACGTAAAATGACAGATATAATTGAAAGTTTTTCAAAGAAAGATTTAAAAATTCCATATTTTCCAGAAGCAAATCCACAAGCTAACGATAATCCTTTTTATGATAAAACAAAAAACTTAAGACTTCCGTAAAAATATTTATGTATTATAGTAGATTAAATGAAACAAAATCAAAAAGGAGGTATTTTTGGTTGGGGAAATAAAAATACAACAACCATACCAGTAGCACCTGTGGGACCTGCTTCGTCCTCTATTGATTTATCTAATATTAAAGATCAAATTAAATCATTAAGTGATAGACTTACTGTTTTAGAAACTCAAATTAATAATTCTACTTCTGTTCAAGCTCCTTCTTCATCTTCAGTAATCTCAAAACAAGACAATGATAATAAACAAACTTCAACACAGGGAGGAGGAAAAGGTAATAAAAATAAAGGTAAAAACATTAAACGAGGCGGAATGGATCCTACTTTAACTGGAAGCGGAGGAATAATGTTTTTAAATACAGGTAATTTAGTTGGACAAACTGCGTCTGTTTATCAACAAGGTTCAAATGTACCTCCTGAAATTTCTGGACCACAAGCATTTTCAAATGCTATAACTAACTATACTTCTCCAGAAGGATCTTTAGCAGGTATCGATCTAAATAATATTAGTCCACAATTAACTCCATCAATTAATGGTGGCGCCAAAAAACGAAAACCGAAAGCAAAAAAAGTATGATTCAATATTTGAAATGAAAAAATTAGTTCTTTTTTATAGAGTTTAGTCATTTTATTTATGACATCTCAGTTTAATCCAAATCAACTCTTTTATAATAATAATAGTTCAGATGTCATATTAGTCTATAGTAGTTTTAAAAATACAAATATTGGATTCTCAGTGAATGGAAACCAGTATAATCCAAATTTTATATTATCTACATCAATAGATAATTTTTCTATTTTAGATAATAAATATAATGATATAGCTAATTTCAATTATAGTAATAATCAAGGTAATCTTACAGTAAATGGTTTAATTACTTCAAGTAATGTATTAGTAGATACTTTATTATTTTCCAATCCTTCTGAATGTAATTATGCAAGTAATTCAATTAATATTGATCAATTAAATTATATATATGACAGTCTTCATTATACCTCTAATCAAATCGCAATCACACAATTATGGAATAGTAGTGATCCAAATTCAAATATTTATACTTCAAAAAATGTAGGAATTGGTACAAATTATCCATTAAGTAATTTTCATGTACAAGGTTCTGCTCTTATAGAAGGTACACTAGATTTAAATTTAAATAATATATTACGTTTTGATACAATAATTGCGAGTAATATTATTATTGATCCAGGTAATTGGTCTACTATTAAGCGTTATACATTAGGTTATTCCAATGCATCTCTTAGTAATACTGCAGCAGATACTGCTGCTTTAACAATTGTTGGATTGAATTGTAACGTTGGTATCGGTGTAACAAATCCAACTAGTCAATTACAAGTTTCAGGTACAGTACAAGCTAATTTTTTTTCAGGAGATGGTAAAAATATTACAAATATAAATGCAACAAATATTAATAGTGGTTGGCTAAATGGTTCTTTATTAACTGCATCTGGCGTTACATCAAATACGTATGGATCATCTAATGCAGTGGCTACTATTACTGTAGATAAGACTGGACGAGTAATATTTGCATCATTAAGCCCAATTAATATTTCATATTTAAACGTTAAATCACTAGCACCTAGTGCAACTATAAATACAACTAATGCAACTAATATTAATAGTGGTTGGCTAAATGGTTCTTTATTAACT
>Ga0214192_1000198_pt1 | contig 37528 bp, 73 predicted proteins | sample TroBogEpilimnion_44_FD_153030 | JGI IMG/M metagenome (GOLD analysis project Ga0214192, IMG submission 153030) | Freshwater microbial communities from Trout Bog Lake, WI - 29JUL2008 epilimnion | ecosystem: Environmental > Aquatic > Freshwater > Lake > Epilimnion/Euphotic zone | place: Trout Bog... | reverse complement strand
TGCAATTTTACATCGTAATTAATTATTTATGATTCGCACCCACAGCAAATTCATTTTCAACACGGATACAGAAATAACAGGAGGAGGCGGTGATGATGCCGCAGTCCTAGAGGCTAGGAAGAAAAGAGACGAATATTATAGTTCTTTGGAAACCCCTGCAAATAAAGTTGATAACGTAGATGATAAGTCAGAAGAAGTTATTGACGAAACCCCTTTAAAGATTGGCGCAAAACAAAAAGAAGAAGTTACCCCAATAGTTGAAGAAAAAAAAGACGATGCCCCTGCTAAAATCGAATTGACAGACGAAGCAGTCGTAGAATACCTTAAAAAGAAAACGGGTCGTGATGATGTTTCTGATTTATTTAAACCCGTAGTTGATGAAAAGGCAGAAAAATCAAGACGTAAATCAGAATCCCTTGCTTGGGGGTTACAAAACAAGCTGATTGATGCAGAAAGTTTTGAATTGTTTACAAAAGTAAATGCAAACCCACACCAAGCAGTTTATGAACAACAACTTGAAGAAGCAAGACAAGAAGAAGGATTTGACGAAGATGATTTCAAGGCGGAATATGACGAAAAGTTTGGATTGAACGAAGATAAAGAAAGCGCAAAGTATAAGAGAGGGCAAAAACTTCTTAATGCACTTGCAAAAAACATTATCGAAAGTACATTCCCCGAAATAGTAAGCCTAGAAGATAAATACACTTCTTTTGAAAAACAAAAATCAGAAGAAGAAAAGGTAAACAAAGAAGTTCTTTCAAAAGCCCCAACATATAAGGCTATCATAGAAGAAGTAAAGACCGAATTGAAAAGTTTGGAATTGCCAATAGCAGGCGTTGATTGGACTTTAAAAGTAGATGCTAGTGAAGCGATAGAAGGATATATTGAACACTTCTTATCTGAATCAGAAGCTAGAAAGCAAATACTAAACGGTGCTACAAAAGAGCAAATATCTACGATAGTAAAAAATGCCATCATAGTAGAAAACTTGCCAAGCATATTGTCAGATGCGGTAAATAAGGGGGTTATCAGGCACAAAGGGGGGTTGAAAGGGATATTGAAAGACAGGGTTGCTTTGAGCAATGGTACAGAAGTAAAGACGGGGATAGAAAAAAGAAACGCTTATTATAGTGCGGAAAATAATTAAAACAAACAAACAATAAAATAAAACAATATGGCAATACCTTCATTTAGCAACTCGCCTAGATTCCAACAAAAACCTTTTACGGTTGATGGGTTATTGACAATGGCAAATTTAAACCAAGCGATAGGGGCTATCACTTGGACAGGTTCAGCGCAGAATGCGTTAGGTTTGAATAAGAATGACCTGCAAGGGACTACATTCCAAAAGAACATCATTCACGAATTGATTAACCTAAAAGGGGAAAACATAGATTACAACTTTATGTTTGACTTGTTCAATACAGGGGAAACAATGGTGAACACTAAGCGTTTCTACAACAGGTATGCAGGTGAGCCAAACTTTAATATTTACTTTGGTGCTACTGTAACAAGTACTGCAACAACTGTAAACGGTATTACTACCCAAATTGCAACAGGTACTATCATACCTTCAAACCACAGCCAAAACGGTGTTTACTCTTTGCCATCAGCAGGGTATCGTATTTTGGATAAGGAAACGAACACAATGTATGAAGTAGTTGCAAAGGATTCAAGTATCCCTAATGCACATAAAATCCAAGTGCGTTCTTTGGCTTCAAACACAACCCCTATTACTTTGTATGCCAACAAGCCTTACTTAGTATTGGAAGCGGTTGCGGTAGGTGGTTATTCTTGTGCTATCCCTAAAGAAAGTTTTGAAACTTTAGGTTGGGCTAGAGAAAACTATTTCCTAAGAGCAAGAAAAGATGCTTCTTATCAAATTGATACTTTGCGTGGGTTGTTAGACCAAGCACGTTATGCAGTATTCATTGATGCAGAAGGTAAAGAATTTGATGCTTTCGATACTTACGAAATGCAACAACTTAGAAAGAAACTAAGATATTTCTTGAATATTCACTGCTTTAGCGGTAGCCCCGATTTCAACTCTGTATATCAAAATACAGGCGGTTTGACAAATCAAGGTCTTGATAGTTGGACTATTGGTTTCTACGGTATGAACCCTTCATTATTCTACGGTGGTGCTTCATTGATTCCTTTCTCTGCATCTATTGGATTTGATTGGGAAAGTGATTACGAACCATTCTTGCTTTACAATGATGGCTTTAAGAGAACAAAAGAATTTACTGCTTTGGGAGGCTTAGGGTTCAACCTTAAAACAGTTGACCGTACAAATAAGATGGTTACTCGTAACGTAGTAGGTACACTTGCGTTTGAGGCTTTCAAAAGAAGCGCAAACGAAAGAGGTGAAAAAGACGCCGAAACAGCAGTAAACAAAATTGGTCTTTCTGCATACTCTTATAAGGGTCGTGTAGTGACATTGAAAGAACTTGGGGCTTTGAGTGATGAACGTTCAATAGGTTCTGATAACAACCGTTACATATCTTACTTTATGCCTCACGGCGGTTTGACAGACGGTAACGGTAAAGAATTGAAAGCTATGGAGTTCTATCAAATCCAAAGCAATCAATGGGGTGGTGCTTACACAGAACACTACCGTGACTTGCGTAACCTTGCAGGTGGTTGTGAAGCAATCGAAATTGATTGTGAAGAATCAATGTGTATGATTTTGCATAACGCAGAGTTCTGGGCAGTTGCACAAGGTTATCAAAATAACTAATAAACAATAAAACGTAGATAAATGACAGAAGTAGCCACAGCTAAACCTTCTAGCAAAAAGAAAGAAGTACAGGTATTAATCTTTGAAAGTACGATTAAGGGGGATAGCGGATTTAGAAGGGAAATCGCCCCGAATGTAATGTCACAAAAGACAGAAGATGTAAAGTCTTTTCCTAGCGTGATTTACCTACCTACAATTAGTTACAAGTGGGATGAGGAAGGGAATCAAATCCCAATTAGGTATGTAAAAGGAATCTATGAAAACGAGATTACCAAATTACAAGCCAAGGGCATCCAAACTAGAACCAATGAAAACGGGGAGTATATCCCTAGTGGGGAGAAAATAAAGATACCAAACGGTATCCTAGTTCTTAAAGACGAAGGTGACAGGGGGATGTTTTCTTTTATGAGGGATTGCGCCTTTAACGAGAATGCAACAAACAGACCTGATGGGGATACATCAAAGAAGTTCTTTAAAGTAATTGAGCCTTTGAAAGACGAGGAACAATTTAACGACAGGTGGATAGTAAGTAACAAGGCTATTGGGTATGTTGCTAACTTAGTCAAGAAAGAAGGGGGCAAAAACGTTTACCAAACAACTAAGATTGATACATTATTATCATTGTTCAATGCTTACGGTGGCGATACATACTCCCAAAAATTAACAGTATTGGCAGGTATGGCAAGCGCAGACCCTGAAACGTTCCTTAATACTATTACCACTTTGGATGATAATGTAACAACATTGATTGTCCACGCAAAAGAGTTGCAAGTTATAAACATAGGGGCAAATACAGCTTCATTTGTTGACGACAATAAGGTATTGGCTAATTACGAAGGTAAAAATTTAAGCGAAAAGACTAAGATTAAACAAATCGCAGAATTGCTTAAAACCCCTGAATATGCAGCTAAATATCAAGAGTTGATAGCAAAGGTTGACTTAAAAGAAAAACAAGTTTCAGAAAATTAAACAATATAAATTATGATACAAGCGTTAGTATTAAGAAAGGGGAATCAGATTGATTTCGTGAAATCCCAACTAATAGGTTCTTTACAAGAAATTGCTACCCCTTTAGAGGGCGGTCACTTAGACGGCGATTATTATGCAGTTCCTGTTAATGAGGGGTTTGTTTCCGATTACGACTATATCCCTTATAACCTTGCAGACAGCCCTAATCAGCCATTGCCATTGTGGGGTATCCCTGTATTCAAATTGTCTATGACTAATAGTTCAGACAGTTGGATAGTAGTAGGTACTTCTGCACAATATGTAACTGCTTCCAATGGTGGTACTGCATTGCCAACTACAACTGCATACTTGAATGGTTCAGCCAACCCTTACAATTCTGTTTATTACATTCACGGGGCTGCAACGCTTTATGGGGTACAAACAGTATATGGTGCAGATGTAAACGGTAACACAACTGTAAACCTAGCATTGCCTACCTTGTCAGGTAGCTTGCAACTATTCCCTTTTGCAAACGTGAATGGTACAGAAGCATATCCTACTGCATCAATAGCAGGTACAACTTATACAACCCCTGCAAACCTATTGACATTTGCAAATGCACATTGGACTACAATCGGTTCTACTACTTTCACTTGGGCTTTGAGTTCTGATAACCTTACCTTGATTGGTACGATTACAAACTTTAGTGCTACCACTCCAATAGTATTTGGTGGTGGTGTGATTGCGGTGAACCCTGCACTTTAATAGTAAATAAAAGTAATTAATGTCAACACCTGCTCCTTATATTTTTGGTAATACCGTTGCGGCGTGTGTCTTAAACGAAAACGGGATAGACTTCCTTGATATGGTAAACGGTCTATCCTGTTCTCCAAAGGCATTGTATGTTCCAACAAAGGCATCTGATTTAAAGTTTGATAACTACGATAGATGGGCTGTACCTATTTCAGATAATGGTGTTTTTACGGGGTTTGATTACAATACATTAAGGACGGGGCAATATTACTTAACCCCACCTACCGTAGATAGCCTTCCTTGTTTCTTGATTAAAGAACCTAGAACATCTAAGTATTGGTACATATTTGGGGAATTGACAGATTTGATGGCAGCAGCTAGTGTCCAAAGTGGGGGTACGGTTATATTGATGCAAGGTATTGTACAAATAACAGACCCATTTAATTCACCTAGACAAATATTTGCAGTTGACCCTACATTATTTCCTAAAGTAATTATACCACAAGTAAGTATCAATCAAACAAATGATGGGACTATTACTTACTTTGCGGCAGGGGTTAATTACACAACCGTAGCGTTGCCAACATTAAGTGGTTCTTTAAAATATTTCCCACAAGGGATTATCAATAACGTGTTTCTTCCAACAGCACCAACTACATATTCTACACCCGCAGCATTGTTGACATACTTAAACGCAAATTATACAAACGGGGGTGAAATTACTTGGTATCTTGATTCGACTAACTCAACATTATTCGCAACAGGATTTACTTTGGGAGATAACTTTGGTACAGTAATAACAGCCGTGTAAATAGTTGCCCATTGCGCTGTGGGTGGTGGGTAATAGGGCGGCTGATTTTCGGTTCGCCCTTTTTGTTTTTAAAAATTTAGAATATGTCATTAGTAATAACAAATTCTCCCGATATAGGTCTTTTAAGGGTAGCCGTAACTTTTGATTTGACACAAAATGTTGATTCAAATGGCAACGTACAGCCAACCCCTAAAGTAAAACTACAAAATCTTAGTACGGGGACAAACCTACAAAATGTATCATACGCATTTTTGGTAATATCACCTTCACAAACAATCATACATAACGGGGATATTAGTAATCCTGATATTGTGGGGGTTTGGTCTAATACGGTATTGAACGATAGATTCCCTATGCCCGCAGGTAATATAGAATTTTCTCCTGTACCTTTTACATTCCAAGTAACTTGTCAGGATAGTGTAGGGAATATATATACCGCCCCAGTACAAAATGCTACAATAATAAGACCAAACGGGAACACTACTGCTTCGCAGGATATGACAGGTTTGGCATCTACAATAGCAACGGTACAATGTAGCCAACAAAGCGTTTTATTCCAAGACCAAACAAATTATGGTTACAATGGTTTGATAGGCACACAAATATCATCTACACTAAGCCTTAAATATCCTTTGGATGGGACAGGGACAAGCCCAATCCCTTTTGTGGCTAATAATTATGCCGTATGTTCTGCCCCACTTACAGTAAGTTCAGATGCTTATGAATTTGTACAAAACTCTATTTACAATTACGCATACGGTAATGATACTTATGTAACCATACTTTACTTCCAAAGAAAGACATTTGCTGCATTATGTAATATTGACCTTTCCCCTTTAGTATGTGAAATAACTAAATTAGAGGATACTATCAGATATGGTACTTGTGTGGATATATCTGCCGCAAGAGACCAATTAATGCAAATTAATAGCCTTTTTATACAAGTAGTAATTGGCTTATGGCAGCCACTTACGGGCGTGGATGTCCCTGCAACTATTGAAAAGATAAAACGTATTGGTAAATTTTCTTGTAATTGTTATGGTATTGGGTCAGGTATAGTTACGGGTAAAAATGCAATATCAAACGGGATAAACTACATACTTAATCCTAGTGGGGATATAACAGGCTCTTATTCTGCAACAGGTAATAACGTAACCCTTACAATAGGGGATATAACTTACTTAGTGGCAGTTGACCCTTCAAATGAAGATGCTTATTCTTGGAGTACTTCTGTTTCGGGAGACCAAAAGACATACACCCTAAAAGTAAACGAAGCAGTACTTGCACAAGATTTGGTTAATGCTATTTTGGCTAACCCCAATTTGATAAACCAATTAAACCAAAGCAGCAACTTCGATATAATAGTAGATGGTAAATGCGTATTCAATAGTAGTGTAGCAAATAACTATACTTTCACATTGTCCAATATCCCAACAGGGGTAGGGGTGTATGCAATATTGACTTCTTTCCAACTACAAAGCGAAAGTATCCTTACTAACTTTACTTTCAATACTAATAACTTACCTGCACTACAAACATATCTTAACACTTTAGGGATAGGTACTTTTTCAGTAAGTGGGGATTCCCCCGCAGATGGCACTATTCATATAGTATCTAACACTAATCCTAATGTAATCATAGGGCTTAACTATTCAGTTGCTAGTTCTAATTATGCGGCTACATTTACTAAGACAAGTGGGGGTTATGTTCCTATCCCTGCACAAACAGTAATACAGAATATAATCAATAAAATCTGTACACTAGACACTAGCGAAGTATTCACATCCCAATCTTATACCGTTCCTGCTTTAAATAATTCAACAGGATTAGAGCAAGATATAGTAGTAGCACAAGGGGGTGAATTAGATATTTACATACAAGCGGTAAATACTGCTTTAGGGTCTTTGGTTGCTTATTCATTAGGGAACAAAGGGACAAATTGTAATGTAGTCAAGGGGGTTTTTGGTACACCTGCATCTTCCGTTGCTTCAACAGATATTATATTGGGGGTTTTTGCCAATGCTTGTGGGTTTGCAACCCCTATACAATTAGCAAGGGCTATAATGGCAATAGGTATCACAGATACACAATTCTTGAATAATTTTTGCATAGCATCGACTATTTGTGCAAATACAACAAGTTGCCCACTTATACTTTCTTTCTTATATAATATTTCGGGGACAAATTTGAATATTACCAAGTTGGCTTTTGACACAATACCTACATCAGCACAAACAGTAACAGTCCTTTATCGTGTTAGTGGACATTCCCCTGCATATCCTTATACAACATATTCTACCGCAATAACAGTAGGTAGCAATGGGTATTTGGTTACACCTGTAAGCATTCCTGTTACGGTGGGGGTTACTTACGACATTCAAGTATTGCAAAATTGTTCAAGTCCTGCAAGCGGAGTAGAACAAACAATATTAGTTACGCCACCATCAATAGCGACAGTAGTACAATTAGGTACAGTACTTACAACGGCGGTTTGTAGCCAACCTTATACCACCATTTATACGACTTCTTCTTTTGCTAGTGGGGTTACACTATATACAGATAGTGGCACATCAATACCTATTTCAAACACTATTACAGCAGTTGCATTAGGGGATGGTACTATATGGGCAGTAACAAATGCAGTAGTAGGTGCATTACAATCAATAAATTGCCCTTAATAGATGATAGATTCATACGACTTATATCAAGATTTATGTTCGGAAGCAAATACGTTTCAAGGGGGGTTTATCCCCCCTGCTACGGTATTCATAAGGCATCTTAATCTTATCAACTATGAGTTATGGGAAATGGGATGCCGTGAATCAGAAAAAAGCCAAGAATGGAGGGATAATATGCGCCCGTTTTTAGTTTCTCAAAATATCATAACAAACCCCGCTACATCATACTACACTACTGCCAATATACCTAAAGACTACGGAAGGTTATTCAAAGCAGGGATGATAACAGTAAAGACAGATGATAGTGTAATAACAATCCCCAACGATAAAGTAAACAAAGGATTGTGTTACAAAGATGAAGATAATCAAGAAGTAACTCCGCCTGCACAAAGCATTAATGACTACTTAAATAGCATAAGAGAAGTAGATATTACAGAGGTAGACTTACAACGTTGGGATGCTTGTTTAAACCACGAATTTGAAGATAAAAGACCTTCAATGAGTAAACCTAAAATGGTACAGGTAAACGGGGTTTTCAACGTAGCCCCTAGAGATGTAAGCGTTGTTGTCCTATATTATTTTAGATTGCCAAAACAAGCTACATTTGCATACACAACAACAACCCCTAATTTGAATACGGGTGCAGGGGGGCAAATAGTTTATGATTCAAAAAATAGCCAACAATTAGAGTGGGGGGTAAACCTTAAAAACGAATTTGTTGGAAGATTATTAGAGAAGTTTGGAATAGTTACTAGAGACCAATTTATAGAACAATACTCATTGCATAGAAATAAAGGATAAATGATTTACCCAAATGTTACATATCAAACCTTAGCGGCTCTATTACAAGACACGAATACTATTTGGATACCAAATGGGGTTGGGGATATAACGGGTATTTTTGGTAATGCACAGATAAATGGGTTGGCTAAATTTATCCAACAATCCCCCCTTAATTGGAACGGGGCTAAAACTATAACAACAGGGGGGGATATAACATTATCAAACGGGGTAACGGTAATAAGTGGCATAACCCCTACTTCTATCACTTTTGGGGACAATGTATATAACGAATGGATTATAATAAACCTAACAGGGGATGATGTGAACCTTGCAAGCGGTAAAGTCTACTATACTTCTTTTGGTGAACAACTTAATTATATACCTGCAAATCAGGCTTTAAGGATAAGCAAAGGGATAAACTCACTATGGTATCAATCCAATAACTTTACATCAACTAGCGGCAGCGGAAATACCGTATTCAATGAGATAGATGCAATAGTAGGAGTGGATTCCCCCATTATAATTCCTGCAAACGCCACTACATATACTATAAATTCTGCTAATATAGCAACTAAATCAGTAAAGGTATATATAGACGGCACAAGAATATTTCCAAATATTGTAGGGCAACTTAGCGTAGATATAATTTATACCCCTACCTTTGTCACAATTACATTCTTTAACTATTCCATAGATAACCCAACAGAGAACTTAGGATTACAATATGGGATGAAAGTAATAATAGATTATGCGGTTAGTAGTGGGGGGAGTTCGGTAGATACATTTGATAATACATTTGACAATACGTTTAGTTAAAAATTAAAATAGATATATGAAGAAAGTTATTTTATTAGTTTTGTTGGGGCTTGTTTACTTTGAGGGGAAATCCCAATTAACAGATGCCCAATTAATTACACAAGCAGATACAATAAAAAATGAAACAAGGGCAGGGGCTAACACCGCCGTAAGAGTAGGTAGGATGTTTGAAAACATTATCTACAACAAGATAAATAATTCAAAACTTATTGATAGTACTAAAATACCTTATTTAGCTAAGAATAATAATTTTACAGGCAATAATACTTTCCCTAATATAAACGTAAGTAACAACAACGATGCAAGTGGGTTATCAATAAATGGAGATATTACTACAATAGGAGATATTAATAATAATGATGCAGGAACTACCCTATCAATAGACGGGCATTATAATACATTGACAATAAATGGTTTTTTGGGGTTTACTAGCGGTCAATTAATATCATCAATATCTACCGATACCGCAATGACAAGTAATTCAAATGCAATATTGCCCACACAAAAAGCAGTAAAATCGTATGTAACTAATCATCAAGGTGGAGGAGGTGGTTCTATTGACACTACAAGAATCCCTTATTTAGCTAAAAACAATGTGTTTACGGGAGATAATAACTTTTCTAGTATAGAAGCATTGTCCTTACAAGCTAGTTCTTTTATTAATCTAGGGGGGTATGGTGTAAACGCATTTTCAAATGATACATCCCTTTCTAGTTCCCCATTGTATTCTCTACCTACACAAAACGCAGTAAAGTCTTATGTAACCAACCACGCCCCAAACCTTAGTGGCTATCAAGTTACATCAAACCTTTCTAACGATGGGACTATGGCTGCAAATAGTTCTACTTTATACCCTACACAACAAGCCACAAGAACCTATGCCGCAGGTCTAGTAGTAGGACTTCTTAATGACAGAGGTAGTTACGATGCTAGTGGCAACGTTTTCCCTTCAACGGGGGGTAGTGGCACAGCAGGGGCTATACAAAAGGGAGATTTATGGTATATAAAAGTAGCAGGTACTTTAGGCGGGACATCGGTTGTAGTAGGGTCTAGTGTAAGGGCATTGACTAATAGCCCCGGGCAAACATCTACTAATTGGGATATTCTTAATGTTGGCTTAGGGTATGTACCCGAAAATATTGCTAATAAATCAACAAATGTAGCAAGCGATAGTAGCAGCACAACAAAATACCCAACAGTTCAATCAGTAGGCAGATATGCACAAGCGTTAAGTAATTTATCTAACAATGCAACATCTGATAGTGCTTCTACTACGAAGTACCCTAGTGTACAAGCTATCACTAGATTTGTAAAAGCAAATAGTGTTTCTTATACTGACACAGTAATAACCCTAAGTGGAACAATAACTACAACTTCTAAATATACTTTTGTAAACCCTACAAATAGTGGGTATTCACTATTTACTAATCCTAACCCAAAAATAGGTGAAACAGATTACATATACAATATAACAGGTTCTTATAGTTTGAATAACAATTTTAATTTAAGGTCTAATACAGGGACTTATTTTTACGCAACAGCATCTAGTGGAAGCTATACAAATAATATTACAGTAGATTCGGGCATACAAGTTAGATTACAATATGTAGGTAGCGGCGAATGGTTATATTCAGTGCAAAATCAAGGATTAATCCCCCAAGACGTAAATAACTTAGCGGTATCAATAAATCCATCAGATAGCGCAAGCAATATACTATATCCTAGTGTTAATGCAGTAAAGAATTATGTACAAGCGAATATCCCCTCAAAAGGATATTATGAATTTAGAGCTAGGTTATATCAAAGCGGAACAACAGCCCCTACAATTCAAAAGGTATTTGTAGATGATATAGATACATTTAGTGTTAATTCAGTTCATTTTGACTATATATCTACAGGAACTTACACTTGCACTATATCTACAAAAACAAATATTCACTTCCAATATTGTGGGAATAATACAGATATATCATTCTCCGACAATAAAATAACTAATGGTACTTTTTCTACAACGCAATCAGGTATAATATATAAAAATATTTTCACTTTTTATACATATAATTCAAGCGGTGTTTTAACGGATGGGTTATTGACATTTTCAAATATTTACTTACGTGTTTATCAATAGAAATCCGCGTTTACCCTTAATAAATAACAATTAAATAAATGAAGATACTATTAACTATATTATTAAGTTTGTTTTTGGTAGGGGGATTTTCGCAATCACTCCCACAAGGTAATCCCGTAACCAATTCTACAAGTTGGATAAAATACGCTTTTTTAAAATCAGATAGTGGCTATATCCCCGCAGTAAGGACGGATACAAATATGAAAGCCCGTTATTATGGTACAGAAATAATTTTTGCAAATGCAGGGGTGGATACAGCAAAATGGTTTTGGAATGGTTTCGGATGGAAACGAAACTCATCAACCGTAGATAGTAGCCTATTTGTAACCCATACAGCACTTAATGATACCTTGTTGGGGTATGTTAAGATACAAACACAAAACCCTACTGCTACTTTGACAGGGGGATTTTCACAGGAAATCGTTGCTAGTGGGGCTGCATTGTCTTACACTTTAAATTGGGGGGCGGGGAGATTATCGGCTACATCAACACAGGGAGCAACAAATCCCATTGCTACAATAGTAGTAGCAGGTACAGGGCAAACATTTACACAACCAAGTGCAGGTAGTACAGTAACAGGCACACAAGGAGTTTCAGTAACAAGAAACACTAATACTACATATAGCAATGTAGTCACTACTACTGATTCAAAAACGGCTACGGCAACGACTATATTTTCCTTTTATAACAAAAGGTATTTGGGATTTTCGGCAACAACAACCCCCACCCAAGCAGAAATATTGGCAGCCTTATATCAAGATAATAGCGGGGGGGCAACTTCACTTTCGTACACAATCCCACAACAAGGCAGCGCAAAGTATCTTTTCTATGTCAATACGAGTACAGTTACAAGTGTTACCGTAAATGGATTCCCATCTACATCTGCATTTAGTCTAAATAATTCAATTACCTTTACAAATGCAAGTGGGGGAACATATAATGGATACTATACAGTAAGTAATAATCAAATTGGTAATCTTTCAGCAACAGCAGTAACTTTTCAATAAATGAAGAAACTATTAATTATATTATCTCTTTTTATAAGCCTTAATTCTTTTGGGCAAGTGTTTATCAATTCTAGTGGGGGGATTCAACCCGCAGGGGCTTATGCAGGATATTACGGCACATATCTTCAAGGGGCTACAAAAGTAGTTTATGATACGATTGCAAGAAACGCAATCCCCACTTATTATAGAGATACTATAACCTTTATGGTTTATACTAAGGTAGATAGTTCTTATTGGATTCTAAACGGGGGGATAGCTAATAGCAACTTTAAAAAAGTTTCCCAATTCAATAGTGCATTAGCAAGTGGAAATACATTCAGCAATGGGGTAATTCAAGATATACCTTTTTATAATGGTGTTCATTCATTAAGCTATACTGCAAATCTTTCAATAGATACACCTAGCGGTACGACATATTATTACATAGGTAAAACAACCAAAAATAATTATACCCCACTAAGTACAGACCCTTCTAATCCTAGTGTCGGAATATCGGTTTATTCAAAGACTAATAATGGCTTTACAGAACCCTACTACATAGATAGTCTTGGCAATTCAAGTAGGTTAAGTACAGTAGGGGCTAGTCCCAAAAATACGGGGACGGGGATTTCCCCACTAACACCCGTTTGCCTTGATTCAACATCTAGTATAGCAATAGCAAAAGGTAGTAATCCTAGATACCCCCCTTTTGCAATATCTTTAGATTCCATCCCTAATAATGGATATGGAAGAATAGTTTATAACGGGGGGATAGTAACGGGGCTTAATTTAAGCATATACAATGCAGGACAAAACGTTTATCTAGGCGATAACGGGGGAATATCACCAACCCCCTCTACATTATACCCTGCAATGAGAATAGGTATAGTAACCGCTAATAATACAAACGGTTCATTATTGGTTGCAATCGGTAACGTTCCTAAAGATAGTTTAAACGCTTCTAATTATTTCTCACAAGGCGGCAACTCATTCGGCACAACTGCAACATTGGGTACTACGGATAATAACGACTTGAAAATAATGAATAACAATACTAACTATTGGACTTTCGGCAAAACAGGCACATTAAGTAATAGTGGCGTTTCTTTTGATTTTGCAGGTGACGTAACCGCATCGAGTAGCGCAGCCATAACAGGAGGTGCGATATATCCTATTAATTACTTATCATTGCCCGACACCAACAGAAACGTTGCTTATAATTTGATAGGCACTCATAATGGTAGTTTATTTGCTCAAATAGGTTCGGGGCAATATTTTAGGCAGGTACTAATGGCTAAGGATAGTAGTTTATACATTACCCCTACTTACTTCAACGCTAACAAAGGCACAGGTAGCATCACAGGCAACTCCCCAACTATCACATCTTCGAAAGTACCCCTAACTTATTGGAATGGCACAAACCATGTGGGATATACCAACGGTGTAACAGTAGATACAGCGTGTGGTAATGTAGCGGCGAATACGTTTTATAGCGGTTTTAGTAACGTAGCGGCAAGCGGCACACAGATAACTTTAACCGTTTTATCTACCCCCAACTATTACATAACAGGGTCAGGTGGGCAGGTTGTGCAGTTACCTGATGCAACTACTTTGCCCAATGGGTGTACTTTTAGTTTCAATAACAATCAGTCTAGTGGAGCAGTAACCGTAAACAATAACTCTGGAACAACTGTTTTATCCATCCCTTCGGGCGGTTATGCCTATGTTGTATTGGTAAGCAATGGCAGTTCAGCGGGTACATGGGATTATCATTTTAGCGCACCTTCGGCGGTAAGTTGGAGTACAAACACTTTTAATCTAGGGGCGGCAAGTATAACCAACGCTACATGGAACGGGTCAGTAATAGGCAGTACTAAAGGCGGTGCAGGTAGTGTAACGGGGATATTAAAGGCGGACGGTAGTGGTAATGTTAGCGCGGCAACGGCTGGTGCATCAAACGACTATTTAGCAGGAAGTAGCCTATCTGCAACTCGCAACGTTTCTACGGGTTCAATCTTTACCTACAATTCAAGCACAGGTGCATATAATTTGGATACGACTAAAATAGTGGCTAATATTACAACAGGCTTTGGATTGACAGGAATTGGAACGAGTGGCAGCCCTTTAAAAGTAGATAGCGCATCAGTAGCAACAGTAACACAAACTTTCAGCCCCATCATTACCCTTACAGACGGGGCAACTATTACTTGGGATGCTCGTAACGGATGCAATGCACAGGTAACACTTGCAGGCACAGGCAGAACGCTAACAATATCCAATGCGGTAGCAGGGCGAACTTATCATTTAGATGTTTATCAAGATGCCACAGGAAGTCGTACAATCACCACTTATACTAACTTTATTTCGCCAGCAGGAGTAATACCCTCACTTACTACAACAGCAAGTTCGAGGGATGAAATATGTATATTTTATGATGGCACGAAATTTACGTCTGTTTGGTTATTAAATTGTAAATAAATGAGATATTTAGTTATTTTATTATTATTCATTGGCGTTGCAAACGCACAGCCTATGCGATTCTTTTTAGGAGCAATCGGGCAATACCCACCAATTGTAACAAATGGATTGATAGCAAACATTACCGCTCAAAATTCAAATTCTTATAATGGTATTGGGAGTTTATGGTATGACATAAGTGGAATGAGCAATAATACTACTTTAGTTTCAAGCCCTACATTTAATACTTCAAAAAATGGTTACTTTACTTTTAATGGAAATCAATATGCCTCTTTTGGTAAACAGATTATTAGCGCATTATCTAGTTCAACAGTTTGTTTATGGGTAAATGTAAATTCCGCTTCTTCGGGTGGTGCAATGTATTGTGAAAGGGCATCTAGCGGCAATGATATATTTAAAATAGACAATGGTAGTAATTTTGATGGTTTTACAGTAGGGTTCGTGCAACGTAATGATGCCGGTAATTTAACGCAAATAAAAACAAGTGTTTCAATATTAAATAGTAATTGGACTAATATATGTGTAACTAATAACGCCAATGCTATTACTGTATATATTAATGGGGTTTCAAAAGCAACAGGTACTATAACAAATAGCACGCTAACCAATAGCGGACTTGATGCAAGAATAGCATCTGATAAGGGAGATCTTACGCAAGGATATAATGGTTTTATATCAGTTTGCCAATTATATAATAGGGCATTAACATCAACAGAAGTCGCTCAAAATTTTAACGCATTAAAAAGTAGATACGGATTATAAATCAATCAATTATGAAGAAGTTATTATTAGGATTATTAGTATTAGGGTCGTTAAGTGTTATGGCTCAAACAATAGACACGACTATTACAGGCTGCACAGCCGCAAGAATAAACGAAGTCTATTTTAGGCAAGGTTTCCCCGAACAGAAAGACACCTTGTCAGCTATTGGGATAACTGGCTCAAATCAGTCTTATTCAAGTGAAAATGACACCTTAGTAACTGTTAGCTATGTTTTAATAGCTAATGATGGCAGGAGGGTTAAATCAAATCAGTATACTTTGACATCAGCACAATACACGGCTTGGGATGGTTCGGCGTTGATGCTTTTACAATTCGTTGCGGCGTTTTTAAAATTAACATTCAAATAAAATCACATTAAGAGACTATGTTACACCACATTAAACAGACAGCAGACGGATTTGCAACACTAATAGGGGGATTAGGTTTTTTTGCAGTATCGGCAAATGTAGCCGATTGGACTATGAAAATTATCTCATTTGTATTAGGGTGTGTTGTATCCGTTTTTGCCATAATTTACTACTACCAAGCTATCCGTAAAGACGCTAGTAAAAAATAATGTGGATAATTAAACTTATTTATGTAGTTTTGTCTATGTATATAGGTTATAAAATATTTGATAATAATTTAAAACAGAAGAAATGATTAAATCGTGGAAGACAACATTAGCAGGGATTTTAGCAGTATTGCCTACGTTGGCACATACTTTATATCCCCAATATGTGACAACAGATGTAGCAACAGCTATAACTACTATTTTAGTAGCAGCAGGTTTGATTGCAGCTAAAGACGGTAACGTAACAGGAGGCACTACGCCACAGTAAACTGATTGCGGCTACATTGCCCCAAGTTCGCCCTTAAATCATACGGGGCTAGTGTCCGAGACACATTTAACGCCCTCTATCTAACACAAGAACGATAGAGGGTACTTTTAAAAAGAGAAAAAATGAAAGCAGATAAAGGTTATAGTTACATTGGAATTATCATTTTATTTGGACTGATAATGTGGCATTTAACGGGTTGTATGTCCGACCGTACAGCGTTACAGAAAGTGCTAACTAAAGAACCGCTATTTGATACGGTGGGGCAAGTTTACACTAACTTACACCCTTGCGATAATAAGGTGATATCGCATTCGAGCGATACAACCTATTTGCACGATACCTCTATTGCTACTTGTCATGATACAGTAGGCAATTACATACACGATACCACTACAATAACCCACACAAATACAACGCACATACACGACCGTGACACCATTATCGACAACCAACAACTATCCCTTTGCAAATCGCAAATAGAGAATTTAAACAAGCAGATAGCAACATTAAACGGAATAATCACTACTCAACAACTACAAGTTTCAAAAGAACATAGTAGAGGCAATGAATGGTGCTTATATTTCTGGCTATTATTAGCAGCGATAGTGATTGCGTTGGTATTGTATATAGTAAAACCTAGGTTATGACACTTAAACAACGCTACGAATCAGTAGCAATAGCATACTTAAATAAATTCATTAGAAAGCAAGTTTTAGATTTCGATGGATGGGTAGGAGATGATATTGGGGGGATTGCTTCTTTTTGTTGCCAGTATTTCTTCAATCTTGACGATATACGCTACGATATAGATAATGAGTGCGAAGTGGGATTAATATTAAGATGGCAAGAGGATGGAGTAGAACATGATATGAATGGATTTTTTGACGATATAAATTACCGTTCTTATCACAATGGGTTAAGGTATGAAGATTTAAAAAAGTAAGGTTATGAGACAAGTAAACAAACAAACAATAGATTTAATAAAACACTTCGAAGGGTTTTCAGCAACTGCCTATCATGACAGTATAGATGCCCCCTCGATAGACACAATCGGATACGGTTCAACAACTTACCCCAATGGCAACAAAGTAAAAGTAGGAGAACCAGCAATTACAGAACAACAAGCAATCGAATACTTAACCTTTGAAGTCAATCAAAAAGCAGTAGCCGTTAGTCATTTAGTCACATCACAATTAAACGATAATCAGTTCGGTGCGTTGGTGTCTTTTGCTTACAATTTGGGTGAAGGTAACTTATCCGAAAGTACATTACTAAAGAAAGTAAACGCAAACCCAAAAGACCCGTCTATACAGCTAGAATTTGACAAATGGATATACTCTAACCACTTGCCCGTTAAAGGGCTAGAAACACGCCGTAGGGCTGAATGGACACTATACAATACACCATGTTAGCAGTTTACACGATACTATTTTCATTAACGCTCATAGTAGCAATATTATGGGCTAATCTTATCGACAATGCCAACCCCACCCATACGATTTGAACCGTTGAAGATAATTAAAACAAAAGTATGCCCAATAATGCCGAAGAAAAAAGTAAAACAAAGACTGAACAGATAAAGGAATATTATCTAACGCATCAGTCGGAAGATTTGCAAGTAATTGCGGACAAATTCAAAAGCACACGACAAACGGTGTCTAATATTGTGTCGGCATTAAGAAAAGAGGGGGGAATACCACCATTGCCAGAAGATTTTAATAAAGGGAAACGAGGAGAAGAAAAGCACCAAGCACTTGCAGAAGAATGTGAAACAACTGGGATTCCAAAAGAAAGGGTAACGCATTACTGGTGGAAAACTAAAGATGCCTCAATATTTGTTAAATGCGAACAAACCCAAGAAAGCGACATTTTAAAGTCAATTGAGGACATAGTAACTGAAAGGCTTACTACTAGAATAACAGTACCAATAACCCCCAATGAGACGTGCCAAAAAGCCCTTAAAGTAACTATATCGGATGCTCACGTTGGATTAGACCCAAACCCCAACGGATACGGGATTTACAACTACAAATACAATGCGGATATATTCTTTCAAAACTTAGAAAGTGTTTATAATTCTGTTATTGCAAAGCATAATCAATTTGGTAAATTTGATACTTTATTTATTGATGACTTAGGGGACGGATTAGACGGTTGGAACGGGTTAACGACTAGAGGCGGTCACGACTTGCCACAAAATATGTCTAACGTAGATGCTTTTAAAACTTTTGTTACAGGAAAACTAAACCTAATCGAAAGGCTAATTGCTGCCAATGTTTCCGACAATATAGAATGCCGTAATGTGTCAAACGATAACCATAGCGGTGACTTCGCAAGGATAGCGAATGAAACTATCAAAATGGTATTAGATAGAATTTACGGAAACGGGCAAATAGGTTTTAAGATACTCAATAAGTTTGTAGAGCATTTCTTTTACGGTGACCATTGTTTTATCCTCACTCACGGGAAAGACGAAAAGCAAAGGCTTAAAAATCTATCGCTAGACCTCACCCCAGCGATAGTAGAATTTTTTAGAAGTTATATAGACTATCACGGCATTAATTCTAAGTTTATTCACGTTGATAAAGGGGACTTGCACCAATTGGGCTACAAGCGTTGCAATAAGTTTGATTATAGAAATTATATGTCATTTGCGCCGCCTTCATTCCATAGTAGCCACAACTATAACGGTTCATATAGCGGCTATTCAATACAAGTGATAGATAAGCATTCGGCAACAGTAAGCCACGAAGATTATTTTTTTGATTTGACTAAATTGTAAATTATGACCGAAACACAAACGGTAAGAATAGAACTACTAGCAGACGGCATTTATAAAGTCTTTGTAAAAAGCAATAACAAGCCAATAGGCATATTTATAAGCGACTTAGGCACTTACTACTATGAGCCTATTGATACTAAAGGACTATGGTCTGATTATGCATTGATTGAAATTGGTACATTATTAAAGAAAGTTAATGAATTATGACAAAAAAAACATACCTATTATTAGACGATGTAAGAAGACCCTTTGATGTATTTTTATATACTTTTAAGCTAAAATACCTATTTAGAAAATGGGTAATAGTAAGAAATTATAAAGAGTTGAAAGAATGGGTATTTAAAAACGGTTTACCTTACTTTATTTCTTTCGACCACGATTTACACCATTCACATTATACACCTAAAGAATATTGGAGTGATTACGAAGTTAGTAAAAAATGGCAAGAAGCACAGCCTAAAATAGAACGCAACGGCGAAGATTGTGCTTCTATGATAAGAAGATATTATCGTGTTAGATATTGGGAAACTAAACCTAAATTCTACGTTCACTCTAAAAACCCAGTAGGTCGGGATAAAATTTTAAAAATACTAAATAGCTTTTAATTATGACAAAATCCCAACAATACCTTTCCGAGCGCAATATAACCCCAACACCAGAAATACTAGCAGCACTAGACTACTTTATGCGTTTAGGCTATTCAACGTCTGTAATGGGCATATCTACCACCACACTAGAGGACTTGCAGCGTGATTGGTTTACGGAGGAAAAGAAGAAAGTTAGTAACTGAAACAAATACAACTATGACTAAAGCAGAAAAGCGATTAAAAAAGATAGGTTATAATCCTACGTTTATGCTTCTTGAATTAATGAAGGAGTGCATGGAATTAGGTTACGATACGGCTATTAAAATGTCACGAATAAGAAAGGATAGTTTGATTAAACAGTGGTTTGAGGATGACAATAAAAAGATAGCTAAAGAACGTGCTGCTAATTATATGAAGTTGCCGTAATATCACCCAATAATAGTAATTTTGTTAATACATTATCAAAATATCTATCAAAATTGATAATTAAATGGTTACTATTCGAAAAATATCCGAGATGCTTATTAAAATATGGCAAGTAAAATGCGCAAAATAATTGACATCTCTTGCAATTATAATTATTCATATTCACAGTAAACGCTGTAAGTGATAATATGGGGGATTCCCCATAAATATGGGTAATTAAAAAAGCCCCTGTTAAAAAACAGAGGACTTTTTGCGGCTTGATAAGACCAAACGGGTAAAACCAAGTCGGCTTAAATAAAAGACTTGACCAGTAAGCTGTTCTAATGGTAAGCTGCCAAGTACTGTTGGGGCAAATATAAACTATCTTTGTAATTATGAAAAAACTATTTAAAGACGGAGAATCAGAAAGAGTAACCGTACGAGTAAACAAGGTAATAAAATTAAAAGCAATTATAGGCAAAGTGTTTAAGCATACGCCTAAGTCGTTGGTTCTGTTTACCATCTTGGTGGCATCAACGTTATGGTCGTGGGGGCAACATACAATACAACTTAACCATAAGTACTATACGGTGCAATTTGATACGGTATTTTGTCAAGGGATTTTGAACGACTATTGGCAAACAACGGCGCACTATAACGCTTTAAAAACAAGTGCTAAAGTAGATAGAAAAACTTGTGCATCATTTACGCAAGACCCTTTGGTGCCTAAACGCTTTCAAATAGTATCTCAGACAGATTATAATTCTTACAACAAAGAAAACCCTGCACATAAGATAAATGTCGGTCATATCGTACCTTTTGAGGCTATGGCATTCGACCCAATAGCGGCGAAAGAAACAATGTACTTCTGCTCAAATACTAGCTTCCAAGATGGTTTTGAAAATCAGCATCAATGGGCGTTTACTGAAAAAGGCGTTCTTGATGATGCTGCTACAATAGATAGTATTCACGTTTACACTGGGGTTCTTATAAGCCTTTCGCATCCTAAGAAGTACCATAATATATTCATAGGTGACTACTATTTTAAGATTGAAATAAAAGGTGGTAAAATAGCCTCGTGGTTGGCAGTTAATGATAGCACCAATACAAGCACAAAGCCAAATGATGCGGCTATACCAATTGACAAACTAAAGGCTATTATCTTACAGTATTATCCTCGTTTACAGTTGGGGTTTTAGCCTAATAAGCATTTTATCAATAACTACAATTACCGCTTCATATAATTCTTTCCTATAATAGCACAATGTAATATTTATCATAAATCCGTGCGCAAATGTCATAACTTTACTTTTCTTCTGGTGATTTAATTCTTTCGGGATATATTATCTCCCAAAAACTATCTGGTAAAAATTCTATATTACTATACCATAACTTACTATTTGCACTATAATATCTAGGATAGGCATGAGGCATCCAATAGTTTTTCACCCAATACCATCCGCTTTCTCGTTTCATAATCAATCTTGTTTATAAGTTTTAAAATAAAATACGATAGGGTTATTTGTTTCCTCTACTTGCATTTTTTTTAATTTGCAAAAACATAGCATCGTACTTTTCTGCATCTTCTTTACTGTAACTCATAATTTTTCTAAATTTAACATACGTTTATAATTTTTTATTATCTTATTTAAAAATGAAATTGCTTTCAATTCTTTAACCCCACATTGCTGCCTAAGATGATAGTCAGGGCGTTGTAGTTTTATTTTCTTCCTCATAAAATTGTTCTAAAATATAAGAATGTCCGTTTTCTCTAAGGTACGATTTTAAATTTTGATATTCATTATTTTTTCGCAAATCTGCAATTAAAATGTTTGATTTTTTTACTAAAGATTTATTTTCAAGTAACTTATTTTGCAATTCTTTTCTCTTCCACAAAGGCGTTTGTGCTGAATTATATTGAGCAGCCATCAAGTCACGTTCTTCTTTTAGTTCATTACTTATGCTATTAATGTATTGCTCAATATCAGTAGATACCCCTATCTTAATTATAGTGGCAATATCTTTTTGATTGAAATAATTTCTTTCGCAAATAGATTTTGATAATCTATCCGACATTTCATTTATTGCGTCTGCTATTGTTTTTAATTTCATAATTTTACTCTATTATTTTACATTTGTTTTAAGTGTTCGAGAATAGCCCTATAATCTTCTCCAAAATAACCAACTGTGTCTAATGCTTCTATTATCGCCTCTACTTCTGTGATAGCGCATTGGATGGCAGTTATCCTTGTTTCATTATCTAAATCTCCCGTGTAGCAAGTTTGTAAATCTGATGTCTTTAATAAGTTTTTATACTTATCTACTATCGCTTCTGCTTGTTGTTCGATTGTCATAATGTGTTATGTTTAAAACGGGTAGTTCCCTACATTACCCCTATAAGTTGTAAATAGATGCTTGTTCTTGTAATGCGTTATTGGGTGGTAATGTTTATATTTCACCCAATGCCTACCCTTCACTACTCGTTTGAGGCGATGAAAATGTCTTGACACCCTGAGTAAATATGGCTGATTTTGTCCTTTTTTTACTCTTTTAAAATATATATACGGTATCATTTTACTTCTATTTCTTTGCCTGTAAATAATCGTATTAGTTGCTGGAGTTGGTGGAGGTATTGGAAAGTACAAACTAATTGAAATTGCTCGTGTGAATATTCGTAAGTATAAATGTATAATAAACCATCATCTTCAAAAATAGCAACTAAATCAGTATCTCTGTCAATATTGTAATAACCATCTAAAAAACCGTATCTACTACCTCTATTTTCATTTTTAGAAATACTTTCAATCTTCCCCATAACCTCGGGCGTAATAGGGATAGGAGTAGGAAGTCTTTCGGGGTAATCAGAAATATACACTAAGTATTCGGCGGTTACTTTAAATCTTTCACCACAAAGTCTATTCACCCAATCCCCTACCATTAAATTTAAGTTGCTCATAATTAATATTTTTTGCCGTCTGCTTTTTCCCAATAATCTTCCCATACCCGTATTTTAGCCTCCAACCATCCCCTGTCAACTACTATCAAGTTTTCGGGAAGTTGGGCGTGTTTGTTAGGTGTGTTAGGGGCGTTCATTTGTTATAATTTTTAATTATTATTATAATCCCAATTTGTATATGAAAAGAATATACCTAATACTTGAATATTCAAATCAAAGCAAGTGTGTTGTTTATTACCTTTTATAGCACCATTAGTATAAATGCTAAATAACTTCCAATGTTGTAGGTGGTAATTAATTGATATTGACTTACTGCAATATTTTCTTACTCCGTTATTTATTTTACTAAACCATATTGTCATTTTTCTTCTTTTTTATTGTTAACTGGATACCCTAAGTCGGGTCGTTTACCTTTGGGGTAGATGATGCAAAAGATAACAGAACCATCCTTCACACTAAATGTCTTTGTTTGCATTGTTTGCATTTTCTTGTTTTAATTGTTGAATAAATATTATTGCATCATATAGGGCTGTAAGGGTTTCTAAGGGAGTGCCTTCCGAAATTTGATATGAACATTCTAAGTAGTATTCATCTGCCTCTCTTATATATATTATTTCCTTCTTCACCTTCTCCCAAACTTCGTGAAGCCTTTTCCAAGAATGAAAATTAATAATATTTTCACCATCAAAAAAATAACATTTATCATAGTTTCTATGATTTTCCCATCCCATATACTTCGCCACTACTTCGCTCATCTCGGCTATTGTGGGGGTTAATTCTTTATTATTCATTTTGTAATTTTTTACCATTTAAAATTATTGTCTCCACTCTTGCCCAATGTTTATCGTGTTCTTTACTATCCCTTAGTTTTTCTACTGCCTCAATTAGAGGATAGTAGTAAGTGTTGAGGACGTAATTTGCGCCGTCTACAAAATCATCAAATGCGTGTTCTTGATAGTCGGTGTCGAACTTTTGGGAGTGTGCCGTAGCGGCTTGCTTAATTTGCTCGTTCATTTTTTTAACTGTTTTATTTCTTTCCTTAAAAAACTTTTATGTTTATCATTTCTCGGGGTCTGCATCATTCGCTGATAGCGTTCTAGTTGCAATTCCCGTAGCTGTTCGTTTGTTGGTAGCCTATCCCTTGCGGCGATAAAAGCGTATATTGATTGAGAGGTCATAATTAACAAGGTTTAATTAAGTTCCACAATTCTAGTTTAGCCTCTAGTATTTCGGCAGGGGTGGCAGCACTTGGGTTATTGTAATAATAAATATTTTTTTCGCTTTTTTGAAAAACCTGATAATCCCAAATATCTTCACAACTTACATCTATATATATTTGTATTATAACAGTAGTATTTTCTTTTTTAATTACTTTCTCGTGTCTCATTGTAATAAGTTTTAAGGGAGTTATTAGCCCCCTGTTGTGATTAATTAGATTGATTAAGTTGAAAGCCTTTCCAATGTGCATCTACTCTATCAGTATAGATACCGTTTTCACTAGGTAAAAAGTGAGTACCTGTTTTAGTGCTATACATATAATAGCCACTATTATCATCTGCTTTTCTTAATTGCACATCCCAATTACCTTTCATACGTTCTACTAATGTAGTAGTAAATGCTAACGGTGTTTTTCTTGTTACTGTACTTTTCATTTTTTCTATTTTTTAATTTGATACAGCAAAAGTAAGGGTATTTATTGAAACTATTAAATAAATATTGTTAAAGTTTTAAAATAAAATTTAACAAACGTAAATGATTGTTATTCCAAATTATTCCTATATATTTGCATCAGATTAAAAATGAAAGAAAAATGGATATGCAAAAAATTACTACAATTGTTTACGAAATTAAAGTAAATAACACTTGGAAAAAAGTAAGGGCAACTAATTTTGCAAATTTGCTTGTTTGGATGCGTGAAAATAATATTAAAGATTACAGGTTTGTAGGTATGATGTCAAATGCTGAAATAAAAGAAAGTCAATCATTAAACGTAGTGGCATAACAATTTAAACAAATAAATATGATAGCAGGAGAACAACTAGATTTAGCCAATAGAAAATTGGTAGCATTAAAGCCTAAAGTAAAACTTTGTGATATTGAATATCTTACAAAGCGTGGCGAATTAGGTAAGCCGAAAGTGTGCAGCAACCCTACTTACTATAAGTATATTAACGGGAACGGCACAAACGAAAACTTGGCGCAAGTTATTTACCGTGAACTTTCAAAAGTTATGAAGGCTCGTGGCGTTGATGTAGATTCATTACTTAACAATTAAACCCCTTAACAATGATAACGATTAACGCTTTGTGGGTGGTAGCCCTAATATTAATAATAATACTATTTATAAGGATAGTATATATAGTTGACGATAATGGATTAGATGACTTACTTATTGTAATGTGTGCATTATGGCTATTTTGGGCAGTATCATATTTGGCTTACAATATTTATTTAAACCACATCATAATAACTTTTTAACAATTAAACTACACAAAAATGAAAAAGAAAGTAGATTTCATAATCGCTGGTACAAAACTGCCAAAAATACCCGAAGGCTTTAGTTGTAGTTCAACGTCTCCCTTCCCTATTAAAAAATTAAGATGTGATGAAAATGAATTAGTCTCTTTTGGGTTACACAAAAGAGGGTACATATTAGCTGAGGCAAAGGACTATGTTAATATTTTTTTTTACATCTTCAAATTGTCGGACATCGAACGCCTAGCGGAAGAACAAGGTATGCTGTATGAAAAGGAAGATGAAAGAAATTGGGCGGGGGTTAGGTTTGTATATAGAAATGGTGTTTCTGTTTGGGAATTAAAAAAACAAAGTGAAGGGTATGTAATAGCTGGCATTCATTTACCTCCAATAATTCCTGTTGACCGGGTAGTATCAAACTTTGCAAACGGCACTTGGATAGAAGTAAAGGAAGAAAGCGAAATAGACAAGCGTACTAGAATGGCTGAAAAATTGACTGAAAATATATTTAGCAAATGTGACCCTATTTACTCCCTTCGTGACCTATTAGAAGATGCTTGCAGCCACGAAAGAAATATCCGTAAGGGTTGCCCTATGTTCTCTGGAGTTGATGAAAACGAAAGATTGGAACAGGTTAAACAAGAATGGAGTAAGTTACGGGAAGTGGCGGCGGTATTACATAAACAATTAAATGAGAAATAATGAAAAAAGCATACTTTATAATTTTTGCATCAGTTGCAATTGGTTGTAGACAAAAAGAGCAAGTAAATATAGTAAGTCCTATTGTTGAGCAAAAAATAGATTTGTCGCATTTACCTAGCTATTGTGACCCTAAAACTTATACTATACTAAAAGTAGGTGATAAGTATTTTATTAGGCTAATAGGCGGATTAGTATTAGATGATAGTTATAATTCTGCTAGTGAAGCACAAGAAGAAATAAATAAATCAGCTAGTCAATCTTACGAAAATTTTATACAAAGCGGAGGTGTTAAATTTTAATTCACAATTAAACAATAAATAAAAATGAATGAAGACATAAAAGGTTGTTTAGCTAATATAAATAAAAGCTATAAAGTATTTGAGCATAACGGTAAGCGAATGACTAAAGAGGAAGTATTAAAAGTTCTTAGATATGGCTTATCAAAAGGCTATGAACATACAGGACAGATAACAAGTGATGAACTAGATAAATTATTACTTAACCGTTAAACCCCCTACCCATGCTACTACTAACGATTGCCACAATGATAGCATATACAATTAAATGCTATGTGACGGCTAAACACATAGACGATGATATTATTAACTTTTAAAAAATAAAATTATGGATTACGCAATTAAAGCACACGCTGAAACAAATCACTTTTACGACAAGTATTTACCTTATGAGTTTCACCTAAGAATGGTTGTAAGGAATGGGGAAAAATTTATACATTTAGTTTCAAATGATAATCAAGAAAGTGTTATTAATGGGTGTTGGTGTCACGACCTTATTGAAGATACTAGACAAAGTTATAACGATGTACTTGAAAATACATCTTATGAAACGGCTGAAATAGTAAGGGTTTGCACTAATTTAACAAGGGGAAGAAATAGGGCTGAAAGAATGCCCGATTGGATTTATAAAGACATTAAAGAAACCCCTAATGCACTATTTGTAAAGCTATGCGATAGGATTGCTAATTGTCAATACAGCAGAATGACGGGTAGTAGTATGTTTACTAAATATCAAAAGGAACACGCTCACTTTAAAGAAATGCTTTATACCAAAGGTTATCTTCAAGTAATGTGGGATTACTTAGAAGAAGTCCTTTATTCGTGACGGCGGTACAGATGCCAAATGATATGGAGTTATAAACCCATTAAATATAAGAAATTATGAAACACACCTTCCCTATCGGTCACAAATACGGGGGCAATAAAAAGAACCCTTATAGGACTAAACAAGTAGAATTATGATAGAAGAATTTAAGCCCCCTGATTCATTTATTTTTGATAGGCAAAAAATAATATATGTGGGGGATAGTGACATAGCCCCCGATGGCAAAAAAATGAATAAGAAAATGCACGTCTATCAATATGAAACGGGGCATAAAAAAGGGCAAAAAGAGTACTTTAGTAGTGGTAACATTGGTTATTACATGAGACTAGAAAAACAAATTTTATGAGTGAAGTTTTTAAATACGATAAACATAATTCTGTTGAAGTGGGGTTCGGGAACATTATATTTACTAACGACTTTAACTCCCCTTTTGATGAAAAATGTTTCATTGACCTAGAACATTGGGATATGGTAAAACTATTTGTTGATACTAAAATAAAAGAAAATGGAAAAGAAAAATCCGACACAATCGGCTAAGGTAACTAAGCACGGGAAGGTAGTAGCCCACTTAATGAAGTACAAAACAATTACAAGTTGGCAAGCAATACAACTTTACGGGCATACTAGGATAGGGCAAAGCATCTTGTTATTAAGGCGTGGGGGTTGGGATATTTCAACAGTACCCAAGACCGCCCACGATAGGTTTAACAACGAATGTACCTACGCACAATATCTTTTGGTTTCTACTCCAAAGGATAGTGCATTACAGACTAATTTTGAGAATGCAACGCAATCACTCCCCACTAAAGAAGTTTTAGATAAGGTAGGGGAATTTCAACAACAATCGTTATTTTAGTAAGATAAATTTTAATGTTATGACATTGATTACAACCCCTGAACAACTACTAGAGAAAATATGTATATTGTTTAATGCCAATTATGTCAGCATAAAAAGCAAAAGAAGGTTTAGGGACTTAGTAAAGATAAGGCAGTATTATTGCTATATTGGAAGGGTTTATTATAGGTTTTCTTTAATGAGTTTGGGCGATGCTATCGGTGGACGAGACCACACGACGATAATTCACGGTAGGGATACCGTAATAGACCAATTATCGGTAAGCGATGCAGTTGTTTTTAATGATATAGAACTATTGAAAGCCCACTTGGAACTAAATGTTCAAGACCCAAAAAAATACGAACAACTAGAACAAGAGTACAACGACTTAGTAAGGGATTACGCCCAATTAAAAGGAGTAAACAAACGCCTACAAAGGGATAACAACGAACTAAAAAACAAGAACATCACCCTAAGACAAGAACTGAATAAATATCGTCCTACGGGGATTTTCGGACAACCAATTACAATAACGCCACTAAACAATAATCAAGATGCAAGAAACACCACTTACTCCCCTTCTAATTTGGCAAGATGATGATTGGGATAATGTTCACACCGAAAACGAAATTTAATGGCAGTAATTAAGCACACAAGCAATAATATCCCCTATGAAACGAAAGGTAATTTAATGCAAGTTTTTCTAGTACCTATCACGGGGAGACATAACCTAGAAGAAGTGAAAAAGGCAAAGGACGAACTAGAAGCCCGTTATATTCACTATAATGTTTCTATCCAATGGCAAAGGGATATTCTAACCCAACAAAAAAGCCCCTACAAATCGTAAGGGCTTTTGTTTTACTGCTTAATGGGTCGCTGTTTTTCTAGTGCATCCCTACAAGACTTTATTTCTTCGCTGCTTAGGGTTCTGCCACTTTCATTAATCATAACTACTCCTAATAGTTCTTGCCATAGATATTCCGCTACTTGGTAGTTTCTTTTTGCAAGGGGGGCATCGTAACCTTTTAAAATCCCATTTTCGACACCTTCAATGAATATTTCTGGGTCTATGGTTGGCAAAGTTTCCCCAATAGTACTGATGGTATATAAATCTTCTATTTCTTCTGGGCTTAACGCCGCCCACCACGCTAATGCCTTGTCACTTATTGTCATAATTTAAGTTTAATACGGTTAAGTCTATCTTTTCTTCGCTGCAAAATATCGTAACGGTTAGTAAGGGGGATAACAACACTATTGTCTTTACTTTTCAGTAGGGCTTTTCTTACTTTGTTTTGTTCCCGTTCTACTATGAAATACAGCCTAAAACATCTTATAAAGGGGCTTTCTTGCTTACTCATTTATATACGCATCTTTAACAAATACTACAATGTTTTTTGGGCAAGCGGGGATTAGTAACCTACCTACTACTATTTGAGAGAAGCCTTTCCCTAAAATAGACCCTGCGTATATATCCCCTATTTGTGGGGTTATTGTTCCTTCATAGGTTATTAAAGTCTTTCTTGTTTGTTCTTCTTGAACTTCTATTGAGTACATAATTTATTTATTTAGCTTCAAATTCTTGTTGCAATATTGCCCTTAGTTCCCTTTGTAATTGCTTCTTTTTGTTCTTTGCTGCAAAGGGGTTTTTACATTTCCCCAACCGAAGATTATCGTTAATTTTATTAATCGCTGATTGCAACTTATACTTGTCCATTACATATAACTTTTTTGATTATGAATAAAACGTTTGCTTACTTCGGGGTTTTCTCCCTTACGCCTATTCTCTGCAAAAGGCAAATCTATTGGGTAAATTTCGTCTAAACGCTGCTTGTCTATCCATCCCCCCTTGTGATAGTATTTACCCCCTTCTTTATCCATTTTAAAGGGAAGTGATAACCGTATATTCTTATTCTTTGTGTACTCTGCTACTGATAATATTGCCATTGGTTACGCTATTTGGTTGAGATTATATTTGTTTCCTAAAAAATCAAAGAAAAAGTTCCCTTTGCCTCTCTTCCCGCTATAATGTGAGAAAGTTACTTCTGTAATCTTTCCCACTATTCTAAGGATTACAATATCCCCTTTAATATATCCTATTCCCATTGCTTAAAAATGTTTAAAAGTGATTAAATATGTTTACTGATTGTTTGGGTCAATAATTTTAGATATTTTGTAAACGGGCTTAGGATTCGCTGCGTCAAATTTTCGCTTATCCTTATCTAAATCTATCCTTAACATAAAAAAGTTACCATACCCTTCTTTGTTGTAATTTTTCTTTTTGAAAATAGACAAAATCTTTTTTATCATAATCGTTTTACTCTGGTGTGCTACATTTGTAGCCTTTTGATTCGCTGCTTATTCTAGCCCTTCTGCCTTACGAATAGCGGCTATTACCTTCTTTTGTGCTTCTACTGATTGGGGAGTGTCAACAGTCATAAATTTAAGCACTTCATTAAGGGCTTTATACATATTTGGGGCTGATTCTATTAAAGATGCTGAATTGTTGTTGTTATCATAAACAACTGCCACATTATCCCCGTTACTTTCATTTATGATTAAAAATTGACCTGCGCTAGTTTCTTTCTTGTACCAGCTTTTGTTTTCTGTACTCATAACTTATTTATTTTAATTGTTTAAAAAATTAGTCCTTTATCATTAAGGGGCAAACTAACACTCGTTCGCTGCCATCAGTAAAAATAGCGGGCTTAGTTGGGATACCATTGTGTAACATAGATACTTCGCTGCTTTTGAATACCCCCAACGTTTCAACTAAGAACTTACCATTAAAGGCTATATCAGTATCTTGAAAGTCTTTTGATACATAGGGGAAAGATGCAGTAGTGCCAAACTCGAAATCCCTATCTTCTGCCATCATTTCTATTTTACCGTTCAAATGAAAGTTTACTTGCATTGTGGACTTATTAGAGTAAGGCATTACTTTTTTGACATTGCTTATCATAGCCTTTCTATCAAATACCATAGATGTATCGTAAGTGGGGATTACTGCTTTGTAGTCTGGGAACTTTTGGTATCCATCGTAAAGGCTTACTTTAATATCATTGAAATAAGCCGTTTCTTTGTCCACTACTTTGATAGTAATAGGGGATTCGTAGTCAACCTTTACGCTGCATAGTTCTTTTACTGATTCAGCACTAATTAGTATTTTGAACGGGGTTTTATCGTTCCTTTCATATCCCCTTTTGCGGCTCAAATAAAGCCTATGTGCATCGGTGGCGACCACTTGCACACATTCGCCGCTAAAATCCAAACAAACACATCCTAATTGTGGTTTTAAGTCATTCTTGCTTACGAACTTTGCTGCCCTTTTAATGTCATCCAAAATTTCGGGAACTAAAATCACACCCATCTTAAATTCTGTTATTTCTACCTTAGTATCTTTGTAAGAAATCCCCAACAAGTCTAAAACTGAATAATAAAAAGCATTTTCAATTGGGATAGCAAACGAATAAACCCCACCATAAGAAGTAACTACTTTTATTTTTTCAGCCTTAATGCTTTGACCTTCATTATTTACCTTTATTTCTTTGCCTCGTTTCCAATCGTAACTATTTTCAGTATCTCTACCAAAAAATAGTTCTTCGCTGCCTACTATTTCAGCACTAATAATATCCCCTTTAACTTCTTTTAAGAGGGAGTAAACACTTGCTAACTTACTGCAATGTGCATTATTGTACTTGCTTTTAGGCAATCCGATAGCCTTTAAAATTTCATTACTTTTCATTTGTATTTATTTTTTAGTGTGATTAATTGTCAAAATATCCCTCTGTAAGTTGGTTAAAATACCCCCTATCTAAAACCTTAATTAAACTCCCTACCTTTCCACTACTTACCCTTTTAGATAATAAAGTGGGGGAACAATAGTTTCTTCGATTCGTGTCTGTAAGATAGAGGAAACGGGCGTTTATTATCGCTGCGGGTTCATTTGCCAATTCCTGATTCAATCGTGTTTCTTTTTGTTGTAGTGTCATAAAGTTGTTTGTTTAATCAATCAATACTATTTCGAAAGCATTTTTCTTTAAATATAGTTTGGGCTTAATGCCTCTATAATCTTTATACAATCCATTGTCCCAAACATTCTGTATCGTAGCATTGCCCCAAACATTCTGTATCGTAGCATTGTCCCAAACATTATGTATCGTAGCATTGTCCCAAACATTCTGTATCGTAGCATTGTCCCAAACATTCTGTATCGTAGCATTGTCCCAAACATTCTGTATCGTAGCATTGCCCCAAACATTCTGTATCGTAGCATTGTCCCAAACATTCTGTATCGTAGCATTGTCCCAAACATTCTGTATCGTAGCATTGTACCAAACATTCTGTATCGTAGCATTGCCCCAAACATTCTGTATCGTAGCATTGCCCCAAACATTCTGTATCGTAGCATTGTCCCAAACATTCTGTATCGTAGCATTGTCCCAAACATTCTGTATCGTAGCATTGCCCCTAACATCCTGTATCGTAGCATTGCCCCTAACATCCTGTATCGTCCCCCCGTATATATATACAGTATTTTTGCTATCTATTACGCCGTTATAGTCGTAATAGAACCCATTAGCAATAAGAACTTCATTATCAATTTGCTTTATTTCTTCTGCATTGAATAGGCTATTGTTCCAGCACCAATTATAATTATCCTTTAATACGGTTAATATTTCTTCAAAATTTTCGCTGCTTAATATCCGCATAAATTCAGGCTGACAAGCACTGTTTTCTTTGCATCTAGCAACAATAAACTCTTTGAACTCTTCAAAACTAATGTTAACTTTCATTTTTTCTATTTTTAAATGATTAAATAATTAATTTTTGTTATCAACCCCTTTTCTCCACCCTAATAGAAACATATTCAAATATTCATAAGATAGTGGGGGACTTACACTTGTCCCTCTGCTATTTACTGCAATATAATTTTTAACCTTCTTTCTTTTATCCTCAAAGTGGTATTCTTTAATTATTAGCCCTATGTTATTGGCTGCGTTCTGCAATGCTTGTTGTTCGTTCATTTTATTTTTTGTTTATGATGTTCTAAAATTTGTTTTCTTTTTGCTAGGGTATCATACCTTCGCTGTTTTGCCATATTAAAGCCTGCTCCTTGCATTTTCTTGTTTAGTCTAAGCATTTCCCTATCAATAATAAAAGATAGGCGAAATAAGCGGATAAATAAGGGGGTGGGGTTATCTTGTTTCAAAGTAATCTTCTAATAATGATACTATCCTTCTTTTTTTCCAATTTTCAAACAGTCTGTTAGGTTCGCATGATTGATACCAATCCCATAGCATACTATCAGTAGTGTGTTTTTTAAAAGAGAAACTTTCGCCGTCTATAATACCGTCAATAAAATACTTGTATTGCCCGTAACCACTAGCCCGAACCATACCACATTCATGAATAACTATTTCGTTTACATTGGATGGCAAAACATTTTCAATTCTATTTATAAAACGTTTGCTTTCTTCAATGTGGGCTGCATATACTTTTATTACTTTATTTTTCATAACTTTATTTTTTTACGGAGTATCCCCTATTGCCAATATAGCCAAAGCCAATAAGAAGATTAATAAAATTGTTTTGATGCGCTTAATGTCCTTTTGTCGCTGGTTCATTGCTTCGCTGTATTAAAGTAGGGGTTAAGAATAAACACTTTTGCCTTTATAAAACAAAGGGTTGATGTTATTGTCGAAATCTGCCTTATTTACTGAACTTAGTGGGTATTCGCCGTATAGTTCAAGCATTAGCCTACCCTTAACACTTTTGATGTGAGTTTCTTTATCTTCTTGTCTTTCGCTATAATAGTTCCCATCTGCATCTTCATAGACTGTTTGTTGCCCGTTCCTAATTAGCCTTAATAAAAACAATAACTTTTCATTCATAACTTTACTTTTATATTATTCGCTTGCAGTTTCAATACTTTCAATAATACTATCAATGCTGCCATGTATGTTTTCCCCTTCGCCTATTGCTTCATCTAAGTAGCTAATAGCATTTTCAGCCTTTTCCCCTTTCTCGCTGCCTTGCAAGCCTTCTGGCATATTGTCAAAATATTCTTGTTCTTCGTCTTTTAAACTTTCTAAGTCACTAAGTAATTCAGTAATAGTGCTTTGCAAGTCCGAAAACCTTTCTTGTATTGCCTTTAAGTCTTTTCTACGTTGATTATTCATTTTATTAATTTTTAACTGATTAACTTATTATTTACGCTACTTTCAAATAACTTTCAATATGTAACCCGTACAACTTCATAAGGGTAAGATAGACACGCTGTCTTTCAAAAGTCCATTTGCTTCTAAGCAATTTTTTAGCTGCAATAAGTTTGTCTTTCAAAATTTGACCTTGCATAAGGGAGTAAACAACCCCCTTGAGATAGTCTTTAGTGCCTTTTACTGCCTTAACTACTTCTTTAGCTGCCTTGTTTGTGCGGGCAGTAATTACTGCCTTTAACGCTGCCTTTGTTTTGTAAACTTTCCCCGTTGTAAAGTCTAAATAGCCGACTATCTTTATGGCTATTACTTTAGTGTCTTGTCTCATTTTACTTTAATTTAATTTGTTGATAAAATTTCCTTGCCTCTGTTAGTGTTTCGAAACTTTCCCATATAAACCTTTTGTTATACTCATAAACCTTTACATGATAAGTTGTGTGTTCCTTCATAAGTTCCTTAGTCTTGTGTGTCTTTTTATTCCACTTGCTTTGGATATATCCCAATGAAAAACCGTATTGGGTAGGATTACCTTGTTTATTGTATATATTCATTTTAAGTAATTTTATAGGGGGATTGGTTACCCCCTTGTTATTTAATAATTGAATATTTTACCGTCCTTTGTGAAAAGCGTTTCGTTGCCTTCTAGTGCGTTTATTATTGCCTCGTCACTAGATAAGTATTCGTATTCGTTGCGCAATGTTTTTAAGTAGCATTCGCAAAGTTCTTTTAAAAATTCACTTTCTAGTTCGTCGGCATCTTGGTCAAAATCGTATTCGCTGCCTTCTTTATCTTTATCAATACCGTCCGAATACTTTTCGACTAGATTATCATAGTCTGAAAGAAAGGTTTTAGCTGCCTTATAAGTGTCGCAACTTTCGCCGTGTTCGCTCATTATCTTGTCGGCAGTACTATGTGCGTCACTTAAAAACTTCGCTTCGCAATATGCCCCCCTATCAATGTCGAAAGAAGTTATTTTTAACTTTGCCGTTTCCGCTGCATTATAGTAAACAGACTCCCACCAGCCATGATAGAGATTAATATCTCTACTTTTACTCAATGCTACTTCTTTTGCTTCGCTACTTAATTCGCTGAAACTAAACACTTTTGTTCTAATTGTCTTTGCCATAATATTAGTGCGCCTGTTATTCTCTGCGCCTGAGGTTAGAAATAGGCTTTAGTATTGCTCTAAATTCGCTCGCTGCTGCCTATTATTGGGGTGTGATTTTTACAGACATTCACTTAATATCTTAATCTGTTCTTTGCTGCCCATATCTAAAATGCCATAATAAAAACTATCTTCGCTGGTACAGTCGCAATTATTCAAAAAGACGCTATTCTCGACTTCTTTAGTTTCAGTATTAATAACATCTAACGAAACGTATCCTAGTCCATTATTTTGCCCTAATACATATATATAAACCCCGTCTTTCCATAGTTCAATTATATCGCTAGTACCACTAGATATTATATATTTTCCTTTATTATGTTTTTCTCCATAGTTTAAAGTTATGGGTGCATTATAAAAATGTCTGTAATTAACAGAGTGTATATAATTGTTATCCCCGTAAATTAAATACTCATTGCTTAATCTTTCTAAGTTCATTTTATTAAATTTTATTGTTAAAAAATATTGCAGTTTATAGGATACTGCACCCCTGAAAAGATTAGCAAGAAAAGTCGGGGGCTATTATACCGTAACCGCCCCAATCGGTGCAAATTTGCATACCCTTAGCCTCTTTAATCTTCAAAGCGTACCCCCTCGCATCGTAATTAATAAATACGGGGATATTTTTAGCCCGAAAACCTAACAACTTATCCACTTTGTTAAGAATGTCCTCAAAAAAAGCATCTTGTTGTTCCTCTGTTACTTGTTCTACATCGTAGCCTGTCCACTTGTTTAGCTCTAACAAGTGCAAAGTGTTGGTATTGCATAGGCACGTCGTAGCGTGGTGGGCTTTGCGTTCTAGTCTGTACAACTTGCGGCAAAGTGTAGTGTTTTCGATGCTTGTCCGAAAGATAGCGTTAAGGTTCGCTCCGTGTTGTTCGATGTCGTTTAACGTCTTTTGTCTTTTAGTCATATTTTATTAAGTTTATACACCTCCGTGTTTTTTTGTAGCCTTTCAGCGTGGTTAATATATGGCAACTATCAACGCTGCCATATTTCAGGGAATTACCCTTCATCAGTTAACCTTGATATCGCCTTTTCAGTTTCCCCAATATTATAGGACTGAAACACGATGCCGCCGCCGTAATCTTTACCCCTGTACTTTTTGCCGCCTATTTTTTTTGCACGTCTTACCGCTGCATTGTATAAGCAACTAATATAGTTAAGGGAGTGCGCTTGTTCTGCAATTTCCTCGTCTTGCTTTGTGTTCAAGTCTCTAAAGTGGCATACATAGCGAGGGTTTCCGTTTACATCGTTGTTTACTCTCTTAAATTCGATTTTACTTGTACTCATTTTTTTTACTTTTTATTAGTGATTAATTTGATAGTGCAAACATAATAGGTAATTTGTTGAAATTTTGTTAATGAAAAATAAAAAACCCCAATAATCGGTGAATTATATGTTTTTTTCGGTGAATAGGTGAATAAGGTAAAAATCTAATCGGTAAACAACCAACCCCTAACACTAGAACCCACACACACGAAAGGGAATAAACCAACATAACCAAAACAAAACGGTAAAACCCCCGTTAAAATCGGTGAGCGTTTAAAAGCCTTAAA